>ENA-OQIO01000022-OQIO01000022.1-human-gut-metagenome-genome-assembly--contig:-NODE-22-length-68484-cov-8.930292_pt1 | contig 68484 bp, 87 predicted proteins | sample MGYA00242573_ERZ504737 | MGnify/ENA primary metagenome ERZ504737 (study PRJEB26092, sample SAMD00036203) | human gut metagenome | host: Homo sapiens | study: EMG produced TPA metagenomics assembly of...
TGATGACTTATCTGGAAGACGGTCATTGCAGTTTGTCCAATAATCTTAGCGAGAATGCAATCAGGCCATTCACTGTCGGCCGGAAGAACTGGCTGTTCAGTGCCAGTCCGAAAGGAGCTGCCTCCAGTGCTATTGTGTATACAATGGTCGAGATGGCAAAAGCGAATGATCTGAATACCTATAAATATCTGACATATCTCTTATCACAGCGGCCAGACGATAAAATGTCAGATGAACAGTTGGAACAGCTTGCCCCATGGAGCGAGACTGCGAAAACGAACTGTCAAAACTAAAATAGAGTAAAACGCTTGCATCTATCATTTTGGTGCAAGCGTAATTCATGAGTAACGTAGCAATATTTTGCGCTTACTTTTATAGGGCAACGACCCTGCTAAAGGAGCATGAGCAGCACACAACTATGGATAAGGAGAACGAAGAAATTTAGGATCCGTCAGATGGCGGTGATTCTAGTAGACATGAGAGGTTAGTTACTGTAGGTGAAGGTGGGGAACAGGAAGGCCTTCATAAAAAGAAGCAAAGATGTTTTAGTTCTTGTATCTAAAATTATCAGAAATGGACTCCATGAAGTCACTTCATATCCAGAAAACTCTATTTTGGAGATATATGTAACTTATTAACTGTTCATCAAATCCAGTAAAATCAAGGCGTTTTGTTGAACGTGCACTAAAAAGAACAGAGAGAGATCAAATGATTAATTTATATCTTCATGCGGGAAGCGATAATCATGGATGTGAAGCTATTGTTCGTTCTACCGTAAGCATATTAAATGAAAAAAGTAGACTATACTCATTAAATGCGGATAAAGACTTGAAATATGGATTAGATACAATATGCGATATAAAGAGAGATACGGTAACGGTATATCCCAAGAAGAGTTTGAAATGGTTTATTTCTGCAGCCCAGACAAAAATTAGTGGAAAAATAGATTTAGCTGTCAAAATTCAAAGGAAAGAGTTGCTTAAAAATATTATATCCAAAGAAATTTTTCTTTCGATAGGTGGAGATAATTATTGCTACCCAGGAACAGATGTTTTGGCAGCGGTCAATAGAAATATAAAGAAAAAAGGTGCCAAGTTAGTTCTTTGGGGATGTAGTGTTGAACCAAAACTGCTTAAAAATCCAGAAATTGTAGCAGATTTAAAAGAATTTGATTTGATTACAGCAAGAGAGTCAATTTCTTATAATGCATTAAAAACAATTAATATTAACACTGTAAAGGTTGCAGATCCGGCATTTACACTTCCTAAGAAGTTGTTATCTCTACCAGATAATTGGTTAGAAAGAAACATGGTTGGAATAAATGCTAGTCCATTGATTCTTCAGAATGGAAAAGATTCAAATACTGTTTATATGGCATATAGAATGCTTATTCAAGAAATTCTTGATCATACAGATTGTGGAGTTGCACTGATCCCACATGTGGTATGTGATGGTAATAATGATTTGGAAGTGCTTGCGCAACTCTATGATGAATTTAAAGATAATGATAGAATCATGCTAATTGGAGATCATAACTGCATGGAACTGAAAGGATATATTGCACGTTGTCGATTTTTTGTTGGTGCAAGAACGCATGCTACTATTGCTGCATATTCTTCTTGTGTGCCCACACTGGTATTAGGATACTCAGTTAAATCGCGTGGCATTGCGAGAGATTTATTTGGCAATGAAGAAAACTACGTTTTACCAGTGCAATCGTTACAAGAACCAGATGAATTGACAAAGCATTTCAGATGGCTTGTAGGGCATGAAAAAGAAATAAAAGATCATTTAGAAAAAATTATGCCGGAATATATTTCGAAAGCATATTCAGGGAAAATGGCACTGGATAAATTAGTTCGATGAGGTGAATGCAGTGCAAAAAAATGAGTTGAAATCGGGAGTGATTTTGTCGTACATTAACTTGGGGCTTGGCACAGTTATTCCTTTTATATATACACCAATTATGCTCCGAATGTTAGGACAAGCAGAATATGGTTTATTTTCGCTTGCTTCGTCCGCCGTTTCTTACTTATCATTATTGAGTTTTGGATTCGGAAGTACTATTATTAGGTATATTTCTAAATATCGTGCAGAGAAAGATAAAAAATCAGAAGAAAAGGCATTTGGTTTTTTCTTAATTTTATACTGTGTATTAGCTTTGCTAGTTCTATTATGTGGGGCAATCATTGCAAATAATGTTGAAGCAATATTTCAAAAAGGATTATCAGCTAATGAATTGAAAAAAATGAAAGTTCTGGTAATGATAATGACATTTAACTCAGCATTATCATTTCCAAACAGTGTCTTTTCATCAATGATAACAGCGAATGAGAAGTATATCTTTAGAAAACTTGTTGATATGTTTTCAACTGTATTAGCTCCACTGGCAAATTTAGTTGCGTTGTATTTGGGGTACGCTTCTGTAGGAATGGCAACAGCGGCAACCGTGGTTCAATTTTTGATGCTCCCTGTGAATATTTATTATTGTCTTAGAAAGTTACATATTAAACCAGTTATAGAAAAACTTCCAATAGCACTAATTAAAGAAATGTTAGGATTTTCGGTGTTTGTTTTTATTGGTTCGATTGTAGATATGTTATTCTGGGCTACTGATAAAGTTATTTTAGGAATGTTATCCGGGAGTGTCGCTGTTGCAATTTATAATGTGGGCGGTACTTTTAATAATATGGTTATGAATTTGTCAACATCAATATCTGGAGTATTGACACCTAGAGTGACGGGGATGGTCGTAAAAGATGCATCCAAGGATGAATTAACGAATTTGTTTATTCGAGTTGGAAGATTACAGTTTATTGTAATTGCTTTGATAGTGTCTGGTTTTACTGCTTTTGGACAAGCTTTTATTACATTATGGGCTGGAAAGGATTATCATGACGCATATTGGGTTGCTATTTTGACAATGTTTCCTCTGTGCGTTCCGTTGATTCAAAACATTGGTTTAACGATTGTTACTGCTCAGAATAAGCATCAGTTAGATCCATCATATACATGATTATTGCAATACTTAATGTAGTGACAACTTATATTGCGGTTCCATATTGTGGCATTTTGGGGGCGGCTACTTGTTCTTGTTTTGCATATATCCTAGGACAAGGTATTGTGATGAATATTTACTACTACAAAGTGACAGGATTGGATATTCCTTTGTTCTGGAAAAATATTTTAAAAATGGCCATTGTTCCAGGAATAATGATGTTTAGTGGTTTACTGATAAATAGAATATATGAAATTGATAACTGGATTATTTTTTTGATCGGGATAATTGTTTTTACTGGCATCTATATTGTGTTAATGTATGAAGTTTCATTTAATGAATATGAAAGAAGTATTTTTAGAGAACCATTGAAGAGGATAATCAAAAGAATCAAGGGATAAGAAGGTGAAAACTATGCCCAAACTTGCCGAGAAGAACCAATGCACAGGTTGCACTGCCTGTGTAAGCATTTGTCCACGGAACTGTATTCAGATGAAAAAAGATAATGCAGGATTTGAGTTTCCGGTAATTATGGAGCGGTCTGCGTGTATTGCTTGTGGGGCTTGTGAAAGAGTATGTCCCGTGTTAATGAAGAAAAAAGATGATGAAAACCTATCAACGTCTGCATATGCGGCATTCTCTAACAATAATGCACTTCGACTGGAGAGTTCCTCCGGTGGAATTTTCTCTGAGTTAGCAGCTACCATTTTACAGCGAGGCGGAGTGATCTATGGTGCAAGCTATGATGACGAAGGCGTAGTCAGACATATTGAGATAAAAGAGCAAACGGAACTCGGTAAACTACGAGGAGCGAAATATTCGCAAAGTATTTTAGGAGACAGCTTTTTAAGCATAAAAAAACAACTGGATTCCGGACGAATAGTGTTGTTTTCAGGTACACCTTGTCAGGTAGCCGGATTGAAAGCCTTTTTAAAACGAGATTATGAGAATTTGGTCTGCATAGATTTTGTATGTCATGGAGTACCGTCTCCGATGGTATGGGAAAAATATGTAAAGTATCGATCTCTAACGGATAATAGTGATTCATTTCCACAGCATATAAATTTGCGAAATAAGGAAAGTGGTTGGAGTCATTACGCATACTCGGTTAAATTTGCTTATGCAGACAAGAAACGCTATTTATGTAAAAATGGTGATGATCCCTTCATGCAATTATTTGTAAAAGATTATATTTTGCGGGAATCTTGTAGTAGCTGTCATTTTAAAGGATATCATCGTGTTAGTGATATAACATTAGGCGATTTCTGGGGAATATGGAATATTAATCCCAAAATGGACGATAATAAAGGAACATCTCTTATATTAACGCATACTGCAAAAGGCGAAAAAATGATGAACGCAGTTTCTGAAAACATAAAATGTGAACAAGTTTATTTGGAACAGGCGGCAAGAGAAAATCCATCGTTATTGAGATCATCAGTCATAAACAAAATAGAGATATTGTTTTAAAAACTATTGAAAGCGAAAATTTTCAGGAAATATTGCCATTACTTCAAGTAAAACAACCACAAAGGCGAAGTAAGAAGGAAATAATTAAGCGTGTACTCAAAAAGCTGTGTGGGTTAGGATGAGTCACGATAACGGAGGACATTATCAATGAAATGGTTACGGCAGCACAAATGGACGCTCATTATCAGCGTACTTCTATTCCTCGGAATCACAACCTGCCAAAACCTCGATCAATCGAAACACTCCCTAAGCTACTCTTCCTATCAGATCCCCTCCGACAAAATCGACACCCAAATCCGGATTGTGCAGCTGACGGATCTGCACAACAGCGAGTTTGGAGAAGACAATCAGGAGCTGATTGACCGGATAGCAAGTCAGTCACCCGATCTGATTCTGCTTACGGGGGATCTGTTAAATTCCGGAGAGCCTGTCACAGAGATTGCTACCAATTTAATTTCTTCTCTCTGTGAGATTGCTCCCGTCTACCTGTCCCTGGGAAATCATGAGATAGAATACCAGGACAATTTTGGCACAGATATCACACAACTGTATCAGGACGCCGGTGCTATTGTTCTGGAGCACCAATACCGGGATATCACTGTAAAAGGCCAGTCTCTTCGCATCGGCGGCATTTACGGTTACTGTCTGCCGGACAAATACCTGGAAACGGAAGAAGCTGATCTTAGCGAATGCATGTTTTTATGGGATTTTGAGAATACCGACCGTTACAAGATTTTGCTTAGTCATCTTCCGATTGCCTGGCTGAAAAATGATGCCCTGGAGGAATGGAACGTGGACTGCGTGTTTTCCGGCCATCTTCACGGAGGGCAGGTCATTTTACCTGGGATCGGCGGTGTATATGCGCCGGATATGGGCTGGTTTCCGGGACGGCTGAAGGGTGTTTTTGATTCAGAGGATGGAAAACGGCATCTGGTTCTGTCCGCGGGGCTTGGAAATACGGAGGTGATTCCGCGGTTCAACAATATTCCGGAGATTGTCTGCGTGGATCTTGTACCGGAAGGAGGATGGTGAAAAAACTTGCACATGGATTAGGGCTGCGAATGTTACGGTTCGCGGGGAACCAGTGAACCGTAACTTAATCTGGGCATATTGGTTCACAGGATCGGCTGGCAGCTTGACATGCCGCCGGTGCTGTATTATAATAACGATGTTCACGAAAACGAAAGGAAAGATGTACATGAACAAACAGGAATCGGATATTTTGAACGTGATCCTGCAATACCACTGCCGGAACCAGCGTGCGCTGGCGGAGCGGTGTGGGTTTTCACTGGGAATGGTAAACCGTTCGGTGAAAGCGCTGCAGGGGCAGGGTTTTTTAACAACAGATATGGAGCTGACGGAAAAAGCCAGGCTTGAGATGGCAAAGCATCGCCTGAAAAACGCGGTGATTCTGGCTGCCGGATATGGAATGCGGATGGTGCCGATTAATATGGAAACGCCGAAAGGACTTTTGGAAGTAGAGGGGGAACCGCTGATCGAGCGGCTGATCCGTCAGCTTCATGCGGTAAAGGTGAAGGAAATTTATGTTGTCGTTGGTTTTAAAAAGGAACAGTACGATTATCTGGTTGACCGGTATGGCGTGAAGCTGGTTGTCAATATGGAGTATGCAGAGAAAAACAACCTGCATTCCCTGGCAAAGGTATTGCCGCAGCTTGGTGAAACGTATCTTATGCCGTGCGACCTCTGGTGCCGGGAAAATCCGTTTTCGGAGTATGAGTGGTATTCCTGGTATCTGGTGAGCGATGCAAAAGATCCAGACAGTACGGTTCGTGTGAGCCGGAAGTGGGAGCTTGTGCCCTCAGGCGGGGAAAAAGAAGGAAATCATATGATCGGCATCAGCTATCTGACGGATTCTGTGGCACAGTCGATGGCGCGGCGAATCGAAACGATGGTACAGGATCGCCGGTATGACCATGTTTTCTGGGAGGATGCCCTTTTTGCGGAAAACGGAATGCCGGTGCAGGCAAAGCTTGTCCCGGAAGGAGCTGTGGTGGAGATCAATACCTACGAGCAGCTGCGGGAACTGGATGAAAATTCGGATCAGCTGAAGTCGGATGCGATGGCAGAAATTGAACGGGTGCTTTCGGTTTCCGGTGAGGAGATTACGGGAATTGAGGTCCTGAAAAAGGGAATGACAAACCGTTCGTTTTTATTCCGCTGTCGCGGCGGGCGGTATATTATGAGAATTCCGGGGGAAGGCACGAGTCTTCTGATCAACCGCAGGCAGGAGGCGGCGGTATATCGGACACTGGACGGAAAGGGCATCTGCGATGAAATCGTGTCGATCAATCCGGAAAACGGCTATAAGATTACGAAATACCTGGAGGGTGCGCGTGTCTGCGATCCGGAAAACCCTGAGGATGTGCAGGCCTGTATGAAAAAGCTCCGTTCCTTCCATGAGGAGCATCTGAGCGTGGAGCATACGTTTTCGCTGTTTGACCAGATCGCATACTATGAAAGTCTGTGGGAGGGAGAACCGTCTGTTTATCGGGATTACAGCACGACGAAAGCGCATGTGCTGGAGCTTGAGGCTTATCTGGAAGCGCAGCCGAAGGTGTGGACGCTGACGCATATTGATGCGGTGCCGGACAATTTTCTGTTTGTGGAGAAAAACGGCGGAACGGAAATTCGTCTGATTGACTGGGAATATGCGGGCATGCAGGATGCACATGTGGATCTGGCGATGTTCTGCATTTACGCCATGTATGACCGTCCGCAGGTGGATGCGCTGATCGACAGTTATTTTACGGAAGGCTGTCCGCAGGAGGTGCGCACGAAAATTTATGCATACATTGCGGTGTGCGGGCTTTTATGGAGCAACTGGTGTGAGTACAAGAGCCGGTTAGGCGTGGAGTTTGGCGAGTATTCGCTGAAACAGTACCGATATGCTAAGGATTACTATAAACTTGTTAAGCAGGAGCTTGCCAAAAGCAAAGGTCAGGAAGAATAAGAGGGTGGAAGAATGAAAGCGATGGATGTGGGGCAGAGACCGGGAAGTGAAATTCAGCAGAAAAATCATGTAGAACGTGCAATTATCATGGCGGCGGGAACGGGAACGCGGATGCGGCCGGTAACGCTTACTACGCCGAAACCGCTGATCCGTGTGAAGGGTGTCCGCATGATTGATACGGTGATTCAGGCGCTGCATGAAAATGGAATTTATGAGATTTATGTAGTAGTGGGATATCGGAAAGAGCAGTTTGCGTGCCTTACCGCAGAATATAAAGGTGTGACACTGATCGAAAATCCATACTGGGATTCCTGCAATAATATTGCATCGCTCTATGTGGCGCGGGAACAGTTGGAAAATGCAATGATTCTGGATGGGGATCAGATTATATACAAAAAAGAAATTCTTGCACCGGAATTTACGCATTCTGGCTACAATGCTGTCTGGACGGACGAAAAGACGGATGAATGGCTGATGCAGGTGAAGGATGGAATCGTGTGTTCCTGTAGCCGGACCGGCGGTAAGGGCGGCTGGCAGCTCTTCAGTGTATCACGTTGGAACCGGGAGGACGGAAAGCGGCTGAAACGCCACCTGGAACTGGAATTTGAAAAAAAACAGAACCGCCAGATTTACTGGGATGATGTGGCGATGTTCTGTCATTTTGAAGAATATGAGCTTGGCATTTATCCTATGCAGGAAGGCGATCTGATTGAGATTGATGATTTCTCGGAACTCTGCGATCTGGATCCGTCTTACTGCGGATATGAGGCACAGGGGCAGGAAAAATCAGAAGAAAAATAAGCTGGATCGGGCAGTATAGCAGAAAGGAACAGAAAACATGAATACAGTTGATGAAAACAGAGTGGCGAAAAAGAAACAGAGCGGAAAAATACGGAAAAAAGGTCAGATTGACTGGATGATCACGCTGCTGCCGCTGGGACTGATTGCAGCGCTCAGCATTTTGTTTTTCCTCCTGCCGGAACAGTCCAACACAGTTCTTGCGAAGGTACGCTTCTTCTTGGGAGATACCTTTGGAGTCTATTATCTTGCAATTGGCCTTGGCGTTTTTCTGCTCTCTTTGTATCTGGCATTTTCAAAATATGGCGATATTGTGTTAGGAGAGCAGGATGAGAAACCGAAATATTCTTTTTTTGCCTGGGGATCCATGATGTTTACGTGCGGCCTTGCGGCAGACATTCTGTTTTATTCTTTTGCAGAATGGGTGATGTATGCTGCTGATCCGCAGATTGAAAAGATGGGCGGAATCCAGGAGTGGGCGGGCGTGTACCCGCTGTTTCACTGGAGTCTGATTCCGTGGGGCTTTTATCTCGTTCTCGCTGCCGCATTTGGGTTTATGCTGCACGTGCGGAAACGGAACCGGCAGCGGTATTCAGAAGCCTGCCGTCCGATTATGGGAAAACAGACGGACGGCATCGGCGGACGGCTGATTGATCTGCTGGCGGTATTTGCACTCCTTGCAGGAACGGCAACGACATTCAGCGTGGCAACGCCGCTGATGGCAAGTGCAATCAATGCATTGTTTCATATCAATCTGGACCGGAACGCAGTGACAATTGTGATTCTGCTGATTACGTGTTTTGTGTACACGTATTCGCTGCTTCACGGCTTCCGCGGAATCGGTTTTCTGGCAAAGCTCTGCATCTATCTGTTTTTCGGGCTACTGGCGTACGTGCTGCTGTTCGGCGGACAGACGCGGTATATTATCGAGACGGGATTTTCATCGCTGGGACGGATGATTCAGTATTTCCCGACGTTGGCGACCGATACCGATCCGCTGCGCGAGACGCATTTTCCGCAGAACTGGACTATTTATTACTGGGCATACTGGATGGTATGGTGCGTGGCGGCGCCATTTTTTATCGGAAGTATTTCCCGGGGAAGAACGGTGCGGCAGACAATCCTTGGCGGATATGGATTCGGCGTTGGCTCCACGATTTTAAGCTTTATCATCCTGGGAAATGAATCGATGGGGATGCAGATGGCGGGAAAAGCGGATTTTATCGCGCGGTATGCCAAAGACGGTGATCTCTATGGAATGATTATCGCCATGATCCAGAAGATCCCGTGTGCATCGCTGGTTCTTGTCGTTCTGCTGCTCACGATGATTGCCTTTTATGCGACCTCGTTTGATTCGATTGCGCTGACGGTTTCCTGCTACAGCTACCGCCGTCTGGAAGAGGGACAGCAGCCATCGAAAGCGATTCAGCTTATGTGGTGCCTTCTGCTGATTCTGCTTCCGATTGCACTGGTCTTTTCCGAAAGCTCTATGAGCAATCTGCAGTCGGTCAGTATCGTGGCAGCGTTTCCGATCGGAATGGTAATTCTTCTGATTGTGGCGGGATTCCTAAAGGATGCCGGAGCATATCTGAAAGAAATAAAGAAGAAATGATTTTTTATGCAGCATGAAAATAGAGCCGGATTTCTATTTGGCGGAAATCCGGCTGTGTGCATTTCAGACAGTGTAGGTCTATACAAACAGTGTACACCCCTGCCGCTTGAACTGTTCGATCTTTTCGTCAATGAGCTCCGGCGTTACACCGAGATGCTCGGCAAGACACTGCTTGCAGAAAAACTGTTCTGCGCCGCGGTTGATAAATTTACGGTGGGCGCCGATCTCGTTATGTGTGAGTTCTTTGCCGCACTGCATACAGCGTGCCATCAGAGTTTTACGACCTTTGCACGGTATACTTTTGATGCAAACGGCTCGAGCTCTGTGACAAGGGATGCATTGTTTGCACACAGGTTCTCGCAGGTCCAGACCTCAGTAAGTTCCAGAGTACGGCCAGTGGAGAACGGAAGGCCGATCTCATCCAGATTCATGGCTGCACGCGATTTTTCATCACTGAGATTGAACATGCCGATAGCAAGATTTCCGTTTGCGAGCGCTTTTACATAAATCAGAACGTTGTCATTCCATGCATGGTTTTTCACTTTATACGGCTGACGGCAGAGCGGATCCTGATTGATGCGGATCATTTCATCATTCATGAGAATGCGGCGGGTTTCGTCGCTCATCTCGCGGATGTCGCAGCCGATCATCAGCGGGGAGCCAAGGAATGCCCACAGTGCATAGTGTGTCTGATACTGGACATCGCTGCAGCCGGCCAGTCCAACATTTCCTTTTCCATGCATGCCGACGATCAGCATGTCCATATCGTTGAAGCAGCCGACGCCGTTGTACGGATGCAGTTTTTCCTGCTGTGCCACGAGATCTTTGACAGAATCCCAGGTATCAAAGATGTCGCCGGTGGAACGCCACATGGAAGCGCCGGTTTCTTTGATCCACTCATGCGTTTCATCAGCACCCCAGGAGCAGGCAGAGAAGAGAATGTCGCGGCCGCAGTTCTCGAGTGCCAGTCCCATGCGGCGGTACAGATATTTTCCGTGCAGGATCGGGCTGTGGTAGCAGTAGTCGTATTTTAAGAAATCAACATCCCAGGATGCGAAAGTTTCCGCATCGACAAATTCGTGCTCATAGCTGCCAGGGTAGCCGGCACACGTCATGTTTCCGGCGCAGGAATACATACCGAATTTCAGCCCTTTGGAATGAACGTAATCGGCAACGGCTTTCATACCATGCGGAAATTTTTCCGGATCCGGCACAAGACGGCCGTTTTCATCGCGTTCACGTAAGGACCAGCAGTCGTCGATGACAAGATATTCGTATCCTTTATCGCGCAGGCCGCTCTCGGCCATGACATCAGCAGTTTCAAAAATCATTTTTTCATTGATATTTTCTCCGAAGGTGTTCCAGGAATTCCAGCCCATCGGCGGTGTAAGTTTGATCATAGTATTGACCTCCCGTAAGTTTTGATGTACTTTGAGTATAGATGGATTTCCAGAGCAAAACCATGGAATTTTAAGACAAAAGCATGGATTTTTGCTTCATAAAGAATAAAATACGGGAAAAGGAAAGAATATGCTTGTATCAGAAATGAACGGGATCCGGCCTGTCGATGCCGGGCGGCAGGACTGCCATGATCTGCATTCCTGGGGGCCGGGTGTACGGCAGTGCTATATTATACATTATATTATAAGCGGAAAGGGAACGTTTACCTGCGGGAAAAAGACGTACACACTTACCGCCGGACAGAGCTTTTTAATCTGTCCAGAGCAGGTGGTGCAGTACGCGCCGGATGAGAACGAGCCGTGGGAATATGTGTGGGTTGATTTTGTCGGGGAACAATGCCGGCAGATTCTGGCACGGTCGGTACTGAACCCACAGCAGCCGGCGGCGCCGCCTCTCCGTCAGGAAAGGCTTCTGCCGTATTTTGAGTGTCTCTGCCAGATGGAACTCTATCGCCGGAACAGCCAGGAGGCCGTCGGTGTGCTGCTTGTGCTTCTGGGCGTGTACCAGGATCTGGCGGAGCCGCAGCGGGAGGAGAGAAAGAAGGAAGATCCGCGATCATGGAAGCGATGGCTCTGATTGCCGCAGGGTATCACAGGAGTGAGTTCTGCGCGGAGACAATTGCGCGGAAAATGGCGGTCAGCCGCACAACGCTGAACCGTCTGTTTCAGAAGAAAATCGGCTGGTCACCAGGACAGTATCTGCTGGAATATCGGCTGCAGCAGTCAGAAAAGCTGCTGCAGATGGGGATGACGGTCAAACAGACGGCGCTGTCGTGCGGATTTGAAGATCCTTTTTACTATTCCCGTGTGTTCCGGAAACACTATGGAATGCCGCCGTCGGATTACCGGCTGCAGTTTGCAGAAATTCAGTGAACGGCGGGCGTTACCGCTCGTCGGAGAGATAATTCCGCATAGAGCGCAGGGCGGACTTTTCCAGCCGGCTGACCTGCGCCTGCGAGATGCCGATTTCCCGGGCAACCTCCATCTGGGTCTGCCCTCATAGAAACGCATGCGGATGATCTGGCGTTCGCGCTCATTGAGACGGGCGACCGCGTCCTGCAGGGCGAGGTTCTGCACCCAGTTTTCTTCTTTATTTTTCTTATCACTTAACTGATCCATGACATACAGGGTATCGCCGCCTTCCGTGTAGACGGGCTCATACAGACTCATCGGGCTTTGGATTGCGTCGAGGGCATAGACGATATCCTCTTTTCCAATGCCGATTTCAGCGGCGATTTCCTCGATCGAAGGCTCTTTCTGGTTCTGCTTGAGATAAAGTTCGCGGGCGCAGATGGCGCGGTAGGCAGTATCCCTGAGGGAACGGCTGACGCGGATCGCATTGTTGTCACGCAGATACCGCCGGATTTCACCGATGATCATCGGCACGGCATAGGTGGAGAAACGGACGTTTAAGGTCGTGTCGAAGTTATCAATCGCCTTAATCAGGCCGATACAGCCGATCTGAAAGAGATCGTCGGCGTTTTCACTGCTGTTGGAGAAGCGCTTGATCACGCTTAAGACAAGGCGCAGATTGCCCTGAATGTAGCGTTCGCGGGCAGCAGCATCTCCTTCGCGGGCCTTTTTCAGCAGAGTCTCCTTTTCTTCGGCATTCAGTACGGGAAGGCGTGATGTATTGACTCCGCACAGTTCAACTTTATTGATCGCCATGGTATGCATCCTCCTGAAACATGGAACGTATGGTTACCGTTCGTTACTGTTATACGTTCATGATTGGCAGTTGGCGGGACGAATATACGAGAGCCCGGAAAATTTCATAAAGTTTTAGTCCTTGACAAAGCTTTTGGAAAATGATTTCCTGCTATTGTAGAAACGGCGGAAAGTGTGATAAGATAAGGGAAGTGTACGAAATGCGAGGTCTTGTTTTATGATGAGTGGAAAGGAACGAAGAGAAGAGATTCTTCAAAGAATAACAAACAGTAAGACGCCGGTCTCCGGTGCAGCGCTGGCGAAGAGCTGTGAAGTCAGCCGTCAGGTGATTGTCCAGGACATTGCCCTGATCCGCGCAGCCGGATACGATGTGATTGCGACAAACCGCGGCTACATCTGCAGCAGCCCGGTGAGAGAGACGCGGGTCTTGAGGTGAATCACACGGATGAGCAGATGCAGGACGAGCTGAATACAATCGTGGATTTCGGCGGCGTTGTGCTGGATGTGATTGTGCGTCACGAGGTTTACGGAGAACTGCGGGCGGAACTTAATATCAGTTCACGAAATAAGGTGGCACTGTTTATGGAAGAAATCCGGCAGGGAAAATCACGGCCGCTGAAGAATATCACATCAGGGGAACATTTTCATACCGTATCGGCAGACTCGGCGCAGACCCTGGATCTGATTGAAGAGGAACTGCGAAAGAAAGACTACCTGGTGCGGACTGTGAAATAGGGGAAAAAGCCCTTATTTTCACAAAAAACTGTTATTCGAAAAAATTTTAAATTTTTTTTCAAAAAGGTGTTGACTTTTCTCTTAGGATAGTGTAATATACATGATGTCAGCGGGAACGAGTGATAAACAAAGAGTTCTAAAGCGACAAAGAAATGTGCGTTTAGCTCAGCTGGATAGAGCGTTTGGCTACGGACCAAAAGGTCGGGGGTTCGAATCCTCTACGCACGGACGGTAACCCGTCCTGGTGAAAACCAGGGCGGTTTTTTCGTATGCAGAATGAAAAATAAAACAAGCGGCCTTTTGGTCAGCAGCCAGACGGCCGCACTTTTTGAAAAAATCATGGGGAAACAACTTGTACGCTCATTGACACAAGTGAGATACATCTCCTATAATAAAGCCAAATTTAAGATCTCGAAAGGGGACAAGTTATGGCTAAGTTAGTAATTGATGCGAACAGAAAGCTTTCAAAAATCAATAAGGAAATCCAGGGACAGTTTTCGGAGCATCTGGGAAGATGTATTTATGAAGGACTCTATGTAGGAGAAAATTCCGATATTCCGAACGTGAACGGAATGCGTACCGATGTTGTTGAAGCACTGAAAAATATCAAAGTTCCGGTACTGCGCTGGCCGGGCGGATGTTTTGCAGATGAATATCACTGGAAAGACGGTATCGGACCGAAAGAAAGCCGCAAAAAAATGATCAACACCAACTGGGGCGGTGTTGTCGAGGACAACAGCTTCGGTACCCACGAGTTTTTTGAACTCTGCCGTCAGATCGGATGTGAAACCTATATCAACGGAAATATGGGAAGCGGTACTGTACAGGAGATGTCGGAGTGGGTTGAATATATGACATTTGACGGTGTATCTCCGATGGCAGACCTTCGTGCGGAAAATGGCCACGAAAAGCCATGGACCGTCGATTTCTTCGGCGTCGGCAATGAGAACTGGGGCTGCGGCGGAAATATGAATCCGGAATTCTACGGAAATATGTACCGCAGATATCAGACCTTTGTGCGTGATTACGATGGAAACAAAAAGATCCGGAAGATTGCCTGCGGCGCCAATGCGGATGATTATGAGTGGACGCAGGAAGTGATGAAAGCATGCTTCCGCAGAACCTCCCCACAGCAGCATGGCATGATGGATGGCCTGTCGCTTCATTACTATACGGTGCCGGAAACCTGGGATCACAAGGGAAGTGCAACGGAATTTGCGGAAAAAGACTGGTATAAGACCATGAAAAAAACGATGTATATGGAAGAGCTGATCCGCCGCCACAGCGCCATTATGGATCAGTACGACCCGGACAAAAAGGTCGGCATGATCGTGGATGAGTGGGGTACCTGGTATGATGTAGAGCCTGGAACAAATCCGGGATTTCTGTATCAGCAGAATACCATGCGTGACGCACTGGTCGCAGGGATCAACCTGAATCTCTTCAACAAACACAGCGACCGCGTCAAGATGGCAAACATCGCACAAATGGTAAATGTTCTGCAGTCGATGATCCTGACCGAGGGGGAGAAGATGGTCAAAACTCCGACGTATCATGTTTTTGATCTGTATCAGGTACATCAGGAAAATGATCTTCTGGCAAGCTCTCTGGAAACGGAGCAGGTTGGTCTGGAAGACGAATACATGGTTCCGAATCTGACGGAATCTGTTTCGGTAGATGCCAACGGTGTACTTCATATCACGATGACGAATGTGGATCTGGAAAAAGCATATCCGGTAGAGGCGGTACTTCTCGGAAAAAAAGCTGACGAGATCAAAGCCGAGATCGTAACCGGCCATATGCAGGATAAGAACACCTTTGAAGCGCCGGAGACGGTTGGCGTTCAGTCTTTGACGGTGTGCAGGCAACAAAAGAGGGGATTTCCTTTACCATTCCGGCATGCAGTGTGCTTCATATCGCCGTAAAATAGGGAAACCATAAAAACCAGAAGATATCTGGGATGAAAAAAGATTCGGTTCCGGAGGAGTTTGATGGACGGAAATACCAGAATCTGTAAAAAATGCCTGCTTCGTGAGATGGACGAGGCAGGCTTTTTTCAGAATATGTATGATTATATTGCAAGAATTCCGGCGGACGATAAAACGCCGGAGGAGGAATACGAGCGGCGGCTTTCCATCTGTAAGGAGTGTGAAAAGCTGCTGTCCGGCATGTGCCGCATGTGCGGCTGCTACGTGGAGATGCGGGCAGCGATTGCACTGCGGGACTGCCCGGGGAAAAAGTGGTAGCAAAAGAGAAACCCCGCACAGCGGATCCTGTGAAAACAACGGATCCCTGTGCGGGGTTTTGAGAATCAGCGAAGTCGGTAAGATCAGTTGGGACTCGTTTGCGTCTCCGGTGCGACTTTTGGATCTCTGAAATAGCGGGACAGCTTCGGCACGGAGATGAACAGCGTCAGAAATTCGGCGACCGGAATCGACAGCCACACACCGTTGGTGCCAAGCACGAGCGGCAGAAGCAGCGCGGAGAGAACGATAAAGACGAAGGTTCGCAAAAAGGAAATCAAAGCAGAGGTCTTTCCGTCTGACAGTGCCGTAAAAATGCCGGAGGCGACGATATTCGTACCGCAGAACAGATAGGCGATGGAGAACAGGTAACCACCGTGGCGGGTCAGTTCAAAGCCATAGGTGCCTTTCTGCATGAAAACAGCGGAAATAACAGGAGAACCGAAGGCAGCCACAAGTGCAATGATCACAGAGCTTACCACAACGAAACGGATACTGATGCGGTAAAGCCGGATCAGCCGCTGTTTGTTCCGGCTGCCGTAGTTGAAGCTGAACACAGGTGCAACGCCGATACTGTAGCCGAGGTACAGCGCAACAAAGAGAAACTGTCCGTACAGAATCGCCGTGATGGCGGCAACACCGATTTCGCCCTCAAATTTCAGCATCAGCATGTTGAAAAGGTAAGTGACAACGGCTGCAGAAAGATTGCTGACCATCTCGGAGGAACCGTTGAAGCAGCTTGTGGAGAGCAGGCCTTTGGAAAATTCCGGACGGGTGAAGCGAAGGCCTTTGCGGGCAAAGGTAAAGTATAAAATGCCGGCAACGGCCGGAATGCACTGGCCAAGGCCGGTGGCAAGGGCAGCTCCGGCAACACCAAGATGGAGCGGAACGACAAACAGATAGTCCAGAAGCATGTTGGTAATGCCGGCGGACACCGTAAGGGAAAGTCCGAGTCCCGGGCGCTGCTGTTACAAAGAAGGACTGGAACAGTGCCTGGAGAAGACAGACCGGGGCAAAGGAAAGGATCGTCCGCAGATAGGCGGTACCGTAATCCATCAGCACCGGCGTTGCACCGAGCAGACTGCAGATCTGACGGCAAAACAGGTTGCCGAGCACTGCGCCCAGAATACCGATGATCAGTGTGGTAAGGGTAAGGGCAGAAAAGTTACGGTTGGCTTCCTCCAGTTTTCCCTGTCCGATCTTTGCGGCGACAACGGCGCTGCCTCCGGTACCGAACATGATGCCGACGGCAAGAAGGATGCTGACGGCAGGATAGACGATATTGGCGGCGGAAAGCGCCATGCTGTCCACGTACTGTGCGATGAAAAAGCCATCCACAATACTGTAGAGAGACATAAAGATCATCATGATGATCGATGGAAACGCAAACTTCAGCAGGGAGCGGAAGTTAAAATCCTTGGCGAGTGACTGGCTCATAATCAAAAACCTCCTTTTTATGTGTGAAAAGCCTTTTTCAGACACGCTTTAGATGGGAAAGATTTCTTGTGAAAATTTGAATCGTTTGCTATTATAAAGGATAGGGTAACCCTATAGTCAAGTGCAAAAAAGGTGAAAAACAGGAAAAATTCCGAGAGCAAATGTTCAGGAAAAGGAGTCAGAAATGGGAAAACAGGAGTATTTAAGCGCGGGGCGATTTGCAGCGCTGGTAGGCACGACAAAGGAAACGCTTTTTCATTATGATGAGATTGGTCTGTTTGTACCAAAAAGAAGAGAGGCAAACGGCTACCGGTATTATGCGATGGATCAGATGGAAACGTTTGATGTGATCGGAATGCTGCGGGAGCTGGGCATGCCGCTGGCAGAGATTCGAAATTATCTGGAACAGCGAAGTCCCGAAAAATTCGGAGTACTGCTGGAACAGGAGGAGAAGGTGGTGCGTGAAAAAATCCAGCGGCTCCGCGAGATGCAGCGCTGGATTGGGGAAAAGAAGCGGTTTCTGGCACAGGCATCGGCGGAATGCGTGAGGCGTTTGAAAAAAATCCCTTCTGTCCTGTGGGGATTCATACCCTGCCGTTGCAGTATCTTGTCACGAATCACAGCGAGTCAGCGGATAATCTGGCAGTCAATCAGAAAATCGGAGAGCTCTATGCTTACTGTGGGCAATATGGAAATCGAAGTTCGTATAATGTTGGGTTTATTCAGAAACGGGAAACACTGGAAACGGGGAATTTTCTGGATTACCGTGATTTTTATCTGATTTTTGATCGTGTGCCGGCGAAAGTGCGATACACGGTTCGGCTGGAGGGAGAGTATCTTTGTTATTATTATAAAGGACCATGGCAGGGAATTGAAGCGGCGTACCGGAAGCTGTTCCGGTATGCCACGGAACAGAGACTTTTGCTGGACGACCGCTTTTATGAGGAATATATGGTGGACGCGCTGACCAGTCAGGAAATGGAACAGTATATTACGAGAATCGCCGTAAAAATTCTAAGATAGACAGGGAGGAGGGGAAAAAACAAGATTTTCACAAACTTTTTTCATTCTCCTCTTGACCATGACGCAACGTCACCCATTATAGTGAGAGTACAACAAGTTGAATTGACATAAAACTGAGAAGATAAACACACCAAAAAGGAGAAAAAGCATGAAAGTATTAGTAACAGGCGGAGCCGGATTTATCGGCGGAAACTTCGTACATCATATGGTAAACAAATACCCGGATTATCAGATCGTAAACCTGGACCTGCTGACCTATGCGGGAAACCTGGAGACTCTGAAACCGGTTGAGGACAAACCAAACTACAAATTTGTAAAAGGTGATATCGCAGACGAAGCTTTCATCATGGATCTGTTTGAAAAAGAGAAATTTGACGTTGTTGTCAACTTCGCAGCAGAGAGCCATGTAGACCGTTCCATTGAGGATCCTGGCATCTTTGTTCAGACCAACGTAATGGGAACCCGTGTACTGCTGGATGCTTCCAGAAAATTCGGCGTAAAGAGATATCATCAGGTATCTACCGATGAGGTTTACGGAGACCTTCCGCTGGATCGCCCGGACCTGTTCTTTACAGAGAATACCCCGATCCACACCTCCAGCCCGTACTCTGCATCCAAAGCAAGCGCAGACCTGTTTGTACTGGCTTACCACAGAACCTTCGGTACCCCGGTTACCGTTTCCAGATGCTCCAACAACTACGGCCCGTATCACTTCCCGGAGAAGCTGATTCCGCTTATGATCAGCCGCGCACTGGCAGACGAAGAGCTTCCGGTATACGGAAACGGTGAGAATGTCAGAGACTGGCTGCACGTATCCGACCATTGCGAAGCAATCGACCTGATTATCCATAAAGGTAAAGTAGGCGAGGTTTACAACATTGGCGGACACAACGAGAGAACAAACCTTCAGGTAGTACAGACCATCCTGAAAGCTCTGGACAAACCGGAATCTCTGATCAAATACGTAAAAGACCGCCCGGGCCATGACAGAAGATATGCAATCGACCCGACCAAGATCGAGACTGAGCTTGGATGGAAACCAAAATACAATTTCGATACCGGAATTGCACAGACAATCCAGTGGTATCTGGACAATGAAGACTGGTGGAAACACATCATCAGCGGTGAGTATCAGAACTACTTCGCTGAGATGTACAAAGACCGTCTGTAAGAGAGAAAAGTGAAATGCAAAGGCCGCAAAAAAGCGGCTTTTGCGAAGGAGTGGTGGATATGGATCAATATTATACCACTGGTGAATTTGCCCGGATGGCCCATGTGACCATTCGGACAATTCGCTATTACGACAAAAAAGGGCTGCTGAAGCCGAGCTTTATTAACGAATCCGGTTATCGGATGTATTCGGATGAGGATTTTCTGAAGCTGCAGAAAATTTTATCGCTGAAATATCTCGGATTTTCCCTGAATGAGATCGGAAATATGACGATTCACGATACGAGTGCGGATATTCTGAAATCATTGAAAATGCAGATCGGACTTGTGCACAAGAAGATGGAAAATCTGGAACAGATGGAAAAGGCGCTGCAGAATACGACACAGATTCTGGAGGAGACGAACCAGATCGACTGGACCGGCATTCTGAACCTGATTCATCTGACCGATATGGAAAAGACGCTGGTGGAGCAGTACAAAAACGGGGAAAACCTGAATATCCGTATTTCGCTGCACGAGCAGTATTCCCAAAATAAAAAGGGATGGTTCCCGTGGCTTCTGGAACAGATGGATTTTGACGGTGCGCGCCGGATTCTGGAGATCGGCTGCGGAAACGGGCAGCTCTGGAAAAAAGCGGAGCCATCCGTGCTGAAAGGAAAGTATATCTGTCTGTCTGACCTGTCGGACGGCATGATCCGGGATGCGGCGGAAAATCTGGGAGAAGAAAAGGCATTCTGTTTTGATTTCCGGACACTGGACTGCCAGAAGCTTCCGTTTCCGGATGCGGAATACGACCGGATTATTGCAAATCATGTTTTGTTCTATGTCCAGAATCTGTCCCGCGGTCTGCAGGAAATCAGCCGTGTGCTTTCAGATGACGGCGTGTTCTACTGCAGTACGTATGGAAAAGGCCATATGAAAGAGATTACCGATCTGGTACAGGAGTTTGATCCGCAGATCAATCTTTCGGAGGTGGCGCTGTATACTATTTTTGGTCTGGATCACGGAGAAAAGCAGTTAAAGCCTTATTTTGGCAGCGTAGAGAAAAGAATCTACGAGGACAGTCTCTGGGTCGACCGGCCGGAGCCGCTTCTGGACTATATCCTTTCCTGCCATGGAAATCAGAATGAGTATCTGTATCCGAGACAGCGGGAATCAAAGAATTTCTGGAAAAGAAAATTCAGAAACACGGCGGAATTGCGATCACAAAAGAGGCAGGGGTTTTCATCTGCAGAAAATAACGGGAGAGGCCGACATGAAAATGGAGGTCTCTTTTTTATCCCTCATTTTAGGCAAGTTTGACAAAAATGTTAAAAAATAAATACAGAGTATGTTTTTTGTATTGCCAGAGATCACAAAAGGATGTATACTAAAGTAGAATGTCTAAGTATGCGTGACTTGAAGAAAGAACACAAAAAGAGGGATAAGGTATGAAGGAATTATTTGATGTACACTGCCATATGGTCCCGGGGGTAGACGACGGTGCAGCTGACCTGGAAGAGTCGCTGGCGATGCTGAAAATGCAGCACGAGGACGGGGTCAGGAAGATTATCATCACACCGCATTATCGGCGGCGGATGTTTGAAACACCGGCAAAAAAGGTACATGAGCAGTTTCTGAAACTGCAGGAAGCGGCAAAAAAGGAATATCCGGATATGTCGCTTTATCTCGGGTGTGAACTTCACTCGAACATGGATCTTCAGGATATCCTGGAAAAACGGAAATATGTGACCATGGCCGGTTCATCCTATGTTCTGTTGGAATTTTCCGAGGGAGATTCCGCACAGCATATCCGTGAGAGAGTCTACAATGTACTGTCCTGCGGTTACGAACCGATTATCGCGCATGTGGAGCGCTATCAGGCAACGGTAAAGAGCGTCGGATTTTCCAGCGATCTGGTGGATATGGGCGCAAGACTGCAGGTGAATGTGGAAAGTATACTTGGAAAGTATACGTGGGGGGCAAAACGCTACTGCAGAAAACTGATGAAGGAAGATCTGCTCGGTTTTGTCGGCAGCGATTCCCACAACACAAAAACACGTATTCCCAACATAGGAGCAGGCGCTGCCTATGTTTCAAAAAAAATGGGAGAGGCATATGCCGAAAGGATTTTCCACGATAATCCGATGGAAATCTTAAGGGATGCCGGAGAAATCTAAAAAAAGTCAGGAGAAGAAGATGGAAACGAATCAACAGAATCAGGATGAAATTGAAATCGATTTACTGGAACTGCTTCGTGTGCTCTGGAGCAAAATTGGCTATGTGATTTTAGCTGCATTGGCACTTGGCCTTCTGATGGTACTGGTCAGCAAAGTATTTATGAAGCCGCAGTATGAATCGACGACAAAAATGTATGTACTGTCAAAACAGGACAGCAGCAGTACTGTAACAAGTGGAGATCTGCAGGCAAGTTCTCTTTTAACCAAAGACTATGCGGAGCTGATTCAGAGCCGTCAGGTTGTTGAAACCGTTATTGCACAGTTAAATCTGGATCTTACCTATGAGGAGTTTTTGAACAAAATTACTGTTACTACACAGAACGATACGCGTATCCTTTCGATTACAGTAAAAGACGAAGATCCGTATGTAGCAAGCCAGATGGCGGATGCAATCCGTGTAGCAGCATCAGATCATATTCAGAACGTTATGAACACAGAAGCTGTAAATGTGGTAGATGAGGCGAATATTCCAGATGAGCCGGTAAGCCCAAGTATTAAGAAAAACGGGCTGATCGGTGCAATAGCAGGTGCATTTATCGCGATTGTCATCATCATTATTGTTTATCTGACAAATGACACCATCCAGACCTCCGAAGATGTAGAACGTTATCTGGGTGTCAGTACACTCGGCATAATTCCTCTTGCAGAAGGACAGAAAAAGAGCAAGAAGAAAAACAAAAACGGCCGTGGAAGAAAGAAATAAGGGAGGATACGGAACGTGAATCAGGTAGTAGTAAAACAGGAAAAATCAGGCTATCAGATTGTGGAAGCCTACAAATCTCTTCGGACCAACCTTCAGTTCTGCGGAGAAGATAAGAAAGTAATCGCGGTTACAAGCTGTACACCAAATGAGGGAAAGAGCAGTGTTTCTATGCAGCTCGGCATTTCTCTTGCAGAGAGCGGAAAAAGAGTGATTTTGATCGATGCCGATCTTCGGAAATCGGTTCTTCTTGGAAGAACGAAAACACAGAAATCTGTTCGCGGACTGGCACACTTCCTGTCCGGTCAGGCAACTCTGGAGGATGTCATCTGTTCTACCAATGTAAAGAACTTTTACATGATTTATTCCGGCCCGTTTCCGCCGAATCCGGCAGAGCTTCTGGGGGGAAAGAACTTCCGAAGTCTTTTAAATGCACTTCGTAAGTTTACGATTATGTGATTGTGGATACTCCTCCGCTTGGAAGCGTTATCGACAGTGCAATCGTTGCAGAAATCTGTGATGGTTCAATCATGGTCATTGAGTCCGGTGTGATCAGCTATCGTTTTGCACAGGAAGTAAAGAGCCAGCTCGAGAGAAGTAACTGCCCGCTGCTTGGCGTTGTCCTGAACAAGGTGGATATGCAGAAACAGGCGTATGGTAAATACGGAAAATACGGTCAGTACAAATATGGAGATTACGGCCAGGAGGAGGACGATTAACTGCCATGAAAAAAGGGATTGTTGCAGGTTTGATTGTCCTGTGCGTGGCGCTAGGAGCCGGTACAGCAGCTGTCGTAGTGACGGACGACCGAAAAGGCCCGGAAATCGAGCTTCCAGCTGATGGGGATGTAACGTATGAGGAAGGCAGTGATACAGCGTCTTTGCTGGAAGGCGTTACTGCAACGGATGAGAAAGACGGAGATGTGACAGATTCGCTGATGATTGAAAACATTTTCCCGAACGATGACCATACCAGTGCATCGGTTGTCTATGCGGCAAAGGACAGTCACAATAATGTATCAAAAGCAACACGCCGCGTGAATTATAAAGCTGCAGCGGAAGATACCCCGGCGGAAAATGAGGCTACGCAGGAAACGGATAACAGTGGGGCGGCAGATGAGTCTGCACCGGCAGTAGAGGAGCCGCAGCAGAATGACACAGAGGCACAAAAAATGAGACAGATGCGCAGATGGAAATCGAAGCACTGCCGGCGGAAAGCCAAAACTGTACCTGAATACGTATGAAGTAACAGTGGAAGCCGGAAACGATCTGGACAAAACCAGCTATATCAAAGAGATGACCGATGATGCAGACAGCCAGGAGTCACTCTTTAACCAGATTGAGATCGACGGCGATGTGGATACTGCAGTGCCGGGAGATTACACGCTGACGTATCATGTGACGGACAGCGATGGAAACAGATCAAATGCAGCGGTGCTTACCGTACACGTTCAGTAAGAATAGAAGAACTGCTCTGATGGGGATGCCCGATCGGGGCAGTTCTTTTTTCAAGTTTTTACGGCGCGAGTAAATTTGACAGCCCAAAATGAGTATGGTAGAGTGAGAAAGAAAGACGGCAGAAGGGGGCAGAGGAGATGCTTCGAATCTGGCAGAAAACAGAAAAACAGAAGCTGGAGCCGGTAGGAATGGGAACGGCGTTCCCATTTTTAAAGGAAAAGAACCATGTAGTTTCTATCATCGGCGGCGGCGGAAAAACGACGCTGCTGTACGAGATGGCAGGCTTTTGTGTAAAAAACGATCAGAAGGTACTGGTGACAACTTCGACGCACATTTACCGTCCGCCGAAGGAATGGCATGACCAGAGTCTGGAAGCGGTCGAAAGAAAATTTCGCACAGGCCGCGCAGCGATTATCGGGAGTGCCTGCCGGGATCCGGAAAAGCTTTCCATGCCGGAAACGGAACTATTTGAAGAGGCACGCAAAAAGGCCGATCTGACGCTGATCGAGCGGACGGCGCAAGGCACCTGCCGTGCAAGGCACCGGCGGAACATGAACCGGCGCTGCTTTCCTCTTCAGATCTTGTGATTGGTGTGACAGGTCTTTCGGCACTGGGACAGCCGCTTGGCAAGGGCTGCTTTCGGGCAGAACGGGCGGCGGAACTGCTTGACTGTACGATGGAACACCATATCACGGAAGAAGATCTGGCACGGCTGATCGCATCGGAACAGGGACAGCAGAAGGATTTGAAAGGCAGAACGTTTTATGCGGTACTGCACCAGTATGAGGAAAAAGAACACCGGGCGGCCGCAGAGAAACTTGTGGAGCTGCTGCGCAGGCAGGGGATCGAGCATGTTCTGGTTACGTGCGCGACAGGAAACAGAAGACAAAGCGGTGAGAACACGAATCCTGGTATGGGAGAGCAGAGCTTCCCGTGCGTGAAGCGGAAGAAGAGTGGGAACCTGGAGAATAAAACGGAAATAGAACGGAGGAGACAGATGGCGGAATTTACCCATTTTAAGAAAGACGGAAGCGCCGTCATGGTCGATGTCCATGAGAAGCCGGACACGTACCGGGCAGCATCGGCGACGGGAACCATACAGGTAAGCCCGGAGGTATTTGCAGCCGTGCGGGACCATACGGCGAAAAAAGGCGATGTGCTCGGCGTTGCACGGCTGGCAGGCATCATGGGGGCGAAGAAGAATGCGGAGTTGATTCCGCTGTGCCACATTGTGCCGCTGACGAACTGCGAAGTGACATTTACCACGGACGAGAATACAAATTCTATTACGGCCGTGTGCACCACATCATGTGTCGGAAAGACCGGCGTGGAGATGGAGGCGCTGACTGGCGTTTCCACAGTGCTGCTCACGATCTACGATATGTGCAAGGCGATGGACCGCGGCATGGTGATTCGTGATATCCACATTCTGGAAAAGGACGGCGGAAAGAGCGGTCATTATATCTATCAGAAAGAGGAAAAATAAAGCATGACAGAAAAGAAAGATTTCCCGGTTTTCCGGGTGGGAATTGTAACGTTAAGTGACAAAGGATATCAGGGCGAGCGCGAGGATAAGAGCGGCCCAAAGATCAAAGAGCTGCTTCCGGCAGAGCAGTATGAGGTCGTTTCGATGCGTCTTCTGCCGGATGAGCGGGCGATGATCGAGGAGGAACTGATCCGGCTTGCCGATCTGGAGCAGTGCGATCTTGTCCTCACGACAGGCGGCACGGGATTTTCCATGCGGGATGTGACACCGGAGGCAACTCTGGCGGTATCCGGCCGTGTGGCACCTGGCATCGCGGAGGCGATCCGCGCGGGCAGCATGGCGATCACAAAACGGGCGATGCTGAGCCGGGCAGTGAGTGCAATCCGTCATCGGACGCTGATTATCAATCTGCCGGGAAGCCCGAAGGCGGTGGAAGAGAGTCTTGGATTTGTACTTGATACCCTGCCGCATGCGTTGGGACTTCTGCGCGGAACGGACGGAGAGTGCGGAAGAAGCTGAAAAAAGAGGGAACAGGTAACGATGGAAGAAGAAAAAATTATTTTCTGTAAGAGCGGCGGCTGTACGGCAAAGCTCGGGGCAGGCGTGCTCGAACATATTCTGGAGAAGCTGCCGAAAGGGGAAAAGGATCCGAATCTGCTGGTGGGCTATGACAGCAAAGACGATGCATCCGTCTACCGGCTGACGGACGACCTTGCGATGGTCCAGACGCTGGATTTCTTTCCGCCGGTGGTGGAGGATCCGTACACGTTTGGAAAAATTGCGGCGGCGAATGCCTTAAGCGACATCTATGCGATGGGCGGAGAGGTGCGGACAGCCCTGAATATCGTCTGCTTTCCGGAACAGATGGATCTGAATGTCCTCGGAGAAATCATGCGCGGCGGCGCGGAAAAGGTGCAGGAGGCGGGCGGATCGCTCTCCGGCGGTCATTCGATTGCGGATGACAGTGTAAAATACGGCCTTTCTGTCACGGGAACCGTGCATCCGGACCGGATCTGGCAGAACAATACGGGCCGCGTGGGTGATCTGCTCATTCTGACGAAACCGCTCGGAACCGGCATTCTCTGTGCGGCGCACCGCGTCGGGGAGGAAAACCCGGGTGGATTTCAAAAGGCAGTGGAATCGATGATGACGCTGAATAAGTACGCCTCGGAGACGGCACGGAAGTATAACATTCATGCCTGTACCGATGTAACGGGCTTTAGTTTCCTAGGACATCTGCATGAGATGATGGAGTCGGGCGTGTCCTGTCATATCTGGGCGGATCAGATTCCGGTGTTCCCGGGGGCTGTGGAAGCGGCGGAGGAGTTTCTGATCACTGCGGCAGGCCAGCGGAACCGGAATCATCTGGAGCAGCATGTGACCTTTAAGGATATACCGTTCGGCATGCAGGAGGTGCTGTTTGACCCGCAGACATCGGGAGGGCTTCTGATGGCCGTGGATGCCGTGGATGCAGAAAAAATGCAGAGAAAACTGCTGGAGCAGGGGATTCCGGCAGCAATCGTTGGAAAAATCACAGAGCCGGCAGGAACCGAAATTTATGTGACACAGAGCAGGAAATGGTAAGGCAGGGAGGATGAAAAATGGCAGAGATGGAGAAAAAGACAGTAAACGCAATGGGTGATGTGTGCCCGGTACCGCTGGTAAAGGCAAAAAATGCGATTGCAGAACTTGCGGGAAGCGGAAAAGTGGAGGTTCTGGTGGATAATGAAATCGCCGTGCAGAACCTGGAAAAAATGGCGCAGCAGAAAGGATATGGCTTTCTGGTAAAAGAGAAGAAAGAAAAAGAGTATCATGTGGAGTTCACCGTATCAGAAACAGAGCCGGCTGAAACAGAAGAGAAAACCGTATGCCTCGTACCGGCGGCAAAGAAAACAAAACTCGTCGTTCTTTCTGCAGACCATATGGCGAAGGAGCCGAGGAGCTGGGTAAAATTCTGATGAAGAGCTTCCTTTATGCACTGACCCAGCAGGATGAGCTGCCGGATACGATTCTGTGCTACAACGGCGGTGCAAAGTTGACCTGCGAGGGTTCCGAGTCCCTGGAGGATCTGAAAGATCTGGCAGCGCGCGGCGTTGAAATTCTGACCTGTGGAACATGCCTGAACTTCTACGGCATCACCGAAAAGCTGCAGATCGGCAGTGTGACCAACATGTATGACATCGTGGAGCGCATGAGCAGCGCAGACCGCGTGATTAAGCCATGATTTACCTCGATTCGGCGGCAACGTCGCTGTGGCATCCAAAAGAAGCAGAGGAGCGTATGATCCAGGCACTGCGCGGCTGTGGAAATGCAGGCCGCGGTGCACACGATGCGACACTGGATGCGGGCCGCATCGTCTTTGAGACGAGAATGCGGCTGGCAGAGTTGTTTCACGCGGAGAGTCCGGAGCGGATTGCATTTACGTGCAACGATACGGAGCACTGAACACGGCAATTTTCGGACTCTTCGGGCCGGGGGATCATGTGATCACGACAGTCTGCGAGCATAATTCCGTTCTGCGCCCGCTGTATGCACTGGAAAAACAGGGACTGGAGCTTTCCGTGATCCCGGCGGATGTATCTGGAAGGATCGATTACGATCAGATGGAAGCGGCAGTGCGGAAAAACACGAAAGCGTTTGTCGTTACGCATGCCTCCAACCTGACCGGAAATATCACGGATCTTGCGCGGGTGTGCGAAATTGCGGAACACCATTCCCTGCTTCTGATCGTCGATGCGGCGCAGACAGCGGGGATTCTGCCGATTGATGTACAGAAAAGCGGGATCGACGTGCTCTGCTTTTCCGGCCACAAGGGACTATTAGGGCCGCAGGGAACCGGCGGAATCTACGTCCGTCCCGAACTTTCGATCCGGCCGCTCAAAATGGGCGGAAGCGGAATCCGAAGCTATGAAAAAGAACAGCCTGCGGCGATGCCGGAGCACCTGGAAGCTGGAACTTTAAATGTCCACGGAATTGCGGGACTTCTGGGAGCGCTGGAATATCTGGAGAAGACGGGGATTGAAATGATTTACAAAAGAGAGAGGGAGCTGATGCACCTCTTTCTGGAGAAAATTCAGGGAATCCCGGGACTTACTTTATATGGAACAGACGATCTGCAGCAGCGGGTACCAACGGCGGCATTAAACATCGGCTCCTGTGATTCGGGATATGTCAGCGACTGGCTGTATGAGAACTATGGTATTGCAGTCCGAAGCGGGGCACACTGCGCGCCGCTGATGCACGAAGCACTCGGGACACGGGAGCAGGGAGCCGTGAGGTTCAGCTTTTCCCATGTACTGACGGAAGAAGAAGTCCGGATTGCCGCGCAGGCTCTGCGGGAGTTTGCCGAAGAAGAAATGCAGCAGTGAGAGAGGCGGCAGCCGGCATCCGGGATACAAAAGAAGCTGGAAAAAGGAAGAAACGATATGAGACAGCGAAAAGAAACCTGGATTCTGACGTTTGCGGGGACAACGCAGGCGATGCAGATGGAGCAGTATGCGAGAGCGCACGGCCTGCCGGGAAGGATGATCCCCGTTCCGCGGGAAATTACGGCGGGCTGCGGCCTTTCCTGGAAAGCAGCGCCGGAAGAGGGAAAAGAAATCCTTGCGGCACTTCAGACGGCGGGACTTGCCTATGAGGCGGAGTACCGTGTGCTGTTGTAGAGGTGTGAGGTGGAAATGGAAGAAAAAGAAGAAACATTACGACAGAAGCTGCGGTACGACATGCGGCTGCGCGTCAGCCGGACGGATCATGCCTTCGGTCCCGGTGTGGCGGAGCTGATGGAGCATGTGGAAGCAACCGGCTCCCTTTCGAAGGGCTGCAAATGCATGCAGATGGCGTACTCGAAGGGATGGAAAATCTTAAAGCGCGCCGAGGAGGATCTCGGCATCCCGCTGGTACAGGGCAACCGGGGCGGCAGCAACGGCGGCCAGACGGTACTGACCCCGGAGGGAAAAGAATTCCTGAAGCGGTACCGGAAGTTTGAACAAGAAGTCCGCGCAGGCGCCGATGCGTCGTTTCAGAAGTGGTTTGGAACAGAAGAAAAATAACATTTTTTACGGGGACACGTTGACAAAACGGGTCCTTTCCTGTATTTTTATTAATGGAAAAAGCGTTATTCTCGAACAAGAATAACGAAGCAGGCCGCGAAAGACGGAAGAAAACGGCTGCTGCTGAAACGAAAGAAGGAAGACAGCGAAGATGAAAAAGAAAGATCTGATCGTGGTACGGGGAGCAGGAGATCTTGCAACCGGTACGATCCATCGTCTGAAAAAAGCGGGCTTTCGTCTGCTGGTTCTGGAAGCAGAGCACCCGGCGGCGATCCGGCGGCAGGTGGCTTTGAGCGAAGCGGTATATGCCGGCAGTGCCAGGGTAGAGGACGTGGAAGCCGTGCGCATGGACGTGGATCTCGCAGAGAAAAAGAACCGGAAAGAACTTCTGGAACAGGAAATGGAACGGATCTGGAAGAAAGATGGTGTTCCGGTGCTCGTGGATCCGGCGGGACTAAGCATTGCAGCACTTCGCCCGGCCGTCGTGGTCGATGCGATTCTGGCGAAGAAAAATCTCGGGACGACAAAAGAGATGGCGCCGCTTGTGATTGCCCTCGGACCGGGCTTTACGGCAGGAGAAGATGTGGATGTTGTAATTGAGACGAAGCGCGGTCATAATCTTGGACGCGTGATCCGAAGCGGAAGCGCGGTTCCGAACACTGGCATTCCGGGCATCATCGGCGGGTACGGAAAAGAGCGTGTGATGCATGCACAGGCGGAAGGTATTCTGCGGAATGTGGCTTCGATCGGAGACATTGTGGAAGCCAGGGCTGTGATTGCAGAGATTGAGACAGAAAACGGGACGGTACCTGTGGAAGCATCTCTCTCCGGTCTGCTGCGCGGGCTGATCCGCGACGGCTATCCGGTGACGAAGGGATTTAAGATTGCGGACATCGATCCGCGGCAAGAAGAACTGCAGAACTGCTTCACGATTTCCGATAAGGCGCGGTGCATCGCCGGAAGCGTGCTGGAAGTGATCTGCGGGGAACTGGAATAGATTCAAATAGAAAAAGTGAGGCGTTTCAGATGAAACTGATGAAAACAGAAGACGCGGTAGGCCAGGTGCTCTGCCACGATATTACACAGATTATCAAAGGTGTGACAAAAGATGCGGTATTCCGCAAAGGCCACATCATTACAGAAGAAGATATCCCGGTGCTGTTAAGTGTCGGAAAGGACAACATTTACATCTGGGAAAAGGACGATACAATGCTGCATGAAAATGAGGCGGCACAGATTCTTTACGATATGTGTAAAAACGATCACATGCATCCGTCCGATGTCAAAGAAGGAAAAATTGAACTGATCGCGGACTGCGACGGTCTTTTGAAAGTGGACCGCGAGAAGCTGAAAAAAGTAAACAGCCTCGGCGAGATGATGATTGCGACGCGCCACGGTGATACATACGTGAAAAAAGGCGACAAACTGGCGGGGACGAGAATTATTCCGCTCGTCATCAAAAAAGAGAAGATGGAGACGGCACAGGCAGTCTGTTCCGACGGGCCGATCCTGACCTTAAAGCCGTTCCACAAGAAAAAATTTGCGGTTCTGACAACGGGAAATGAAGTGTATTACCATCGGATCGAGGACACCTTCACACCGGTTATCCAGGAAAAGCTGGCAGAATTCGGCGCGGAGATGATCTTTCATGAGGTTTACGATGATGATGCATCGAAGATCACAGACGGATGCGACGCGCGATGGAAGCGGGTGCCGATCTTGTCTTCTGCACCGGAGGAATGAGTGTGGATCCGGACGACAAGACGCCGCTGGCGATCAAAAATACCGGAGCACGCATCGTTTCTTACGGCGCGCCGGTGCTGCCGGGAGCCATGTTCCTTCTGGCGTATGCCGAAAACGGAACACCGATCGTCGGCCTGCCGGGATGCGTCATGTATTCGAAACGGACGATTTTCGATCTTGTCCTGCCGCGCCTCATTGCAGATGATGAGGTGACAGCGGAGGAGCTGGCCGGTCTTGGCGAGGGCGGTCTCTGCCTGAACTGCAAGGTCTGCACCTTCCCGAACTGCGGTTTTGGAAAAGGCAGATAAACGATGAAGGATCAGTATGACAGAACGATAGATTACCTGCGGATTTCCATCACGGACGCGTGCAATTTGAGATGCCGGTACTGTATGCCGGAGAGTGCGGCGGGCTGTGCACTGGAGCAGGCGGAACAGAATCCACCGCTTACCGTCGAAGAGATGCTGAAGATTGTGCACGCCGCGGCTGGGCTTGGCATCACGCATTACCGGATTACCGGAGGGGAACCGCTGGTAAGAAAAGAGTGCGTGGAGCTGGTGCAGAAAATAAAAGCAGTGCCGGGCACCGCATCCGTTGGGATCACGACGAATGGCGTGCGCCTGGCATCGTGTGCGAGGGATCTGAAGGCGGCCGGCTGTGACAGTGTGAATGTGAGCCTGGATACCGTGGATGCGGCAGAGTTTGCGGCGCTTACCGGACGCGATGCTCTGGAGCAGGTAAAGCAGGGCATCTGCGCGGCCAAAGAGGCGGGTCTTTTAGTGAAGCTGAATGCGGTGCATCGAAAAGAACTGCATGCGCAGGAACTGATTGAATTTGCAGAGCAGGAAAAAGTCCCGGTGCGGTTCATCGAGGTGATGCCGGTGGGCGCCGGAAAATCGTACGTGGTCCGTCGAATGAGGCGCTGAAAACAGAGCTGGAACAATGGTATGGGGCATGTACGCCGGACCAGGAAAAAGAAGGAAACGGTCCTGCGGCTTATGTGCGGTACGAAAAGCTGTCGATGCCCGTCGGCTTTATCAGCGCGATCCACGGAAAGTTCTGCGGAAGCTGCAACCGCATACGGCTGACAAGCCGCGGCTTTTTAAAGCTCTGTCTCTGCTATGAGAACGGCGTGGATCTGCGGGAGGTTCTGCAGAACGGAACGGCGGCGGATCTGCGGGATGTGATGGCACAGGCAATCTTAAAAAAGCCGATGGAACACTGCTTTGAGCGGCCGAAGGATATGACAGAGCACCACCTGATGTCCGGTATCGGCGGATGAAATGACGGCGGTTCGAAAAGAAGAGGAAACAAAAGAAATGGGAAAAATCATAGGAATCTGTATCAGTGAAAAACGGGGAACGGCAAAGCACGAGGTGGAAACGGCGAAGCTGGTGGAAGACTGGGGCATCGAGGGCGATGCACACGCCGGGCACTGGCACCGCCAGGTGAGCCTTTTGTCGTATGAAAAAATAGAAGCCTTCCGTGCAAAGGGGGCGGATATTCCGCTCGGCGCCTTCGGGGAAAACCTGATCGTGGAAGGATATGATTTCCGGAATCTGCCGGTCGGCACGCGGTTTTCCTGCGGGGATGCGCTGCTTGAGATGACGCAGATCGGAAAGGAGTGCCACAGCCACTGCGAGATTTTCAAACGCATGGGTGAATGCATCATGCCGCGGGAGGGCGTTTTCGCGGTGGTGCTGCGCGGCGGCACGATTCAAAAGGGTGACACCATCGAACTGGTGACGGAAAAGTAGAACAGAGATCAGACACAAGGAGAGGAAACATGGACGAACTTTACCGGAAACTGCTTGCACAGCTGGAAGAGGGACAGGACACGGTTCTTGCCTTTATCACCGAAGGGGACGGCTCCATTCCGCGCACGACGGGCGCCTATATGCTGGTCGGCCGGGAAGGACGGATTTTCGGAACTATCGGCGGCGGAAACCTGGAATATCAGGCGGTTCTGCATGCGCAGGAGCTGGTGCAGGAGAAGAAAAGTGAATACAGAGAATACGATCTCGGAACCGGAGAGGGGAAGGGGCTTGGCATGGTCTGCGGCGGCAGAGTGAAGGTGTACTTCTATTTTATGAATGGAGCGCACGGCGAAGCAGAAAGTCTGGCGCAGGCGCTTGCGGCGCAGGAGCAGTACCGCAGTTACTGGATTTTTTTTGCGCTGGACGGAACCGGCATCCGCGTGCTGGAAAAAGAAGCGTGGGAAATGCTTCCGGCGGCACAGGAAAAAGCGGGCCACTGCCGGATTCTGGAACTGGACGGGAAAACGTATTACGCCGAGGAATTCTGCTACGACGGAAAGGTTTATCTGTTCGGCGGCGGCCATCTGGCCCAGGAACTCGTTCCGGTGCTGCATCATCTGGATTTCTGCTGTATCGTACTCGATGACCGGGAGGAATATGTGGACAAAGCATTGTTCCCGGACGCCGGGCAGACCATGCTGGTGGATTTTACGAAACTGGACGAGATTCTTTCGATCCGGAAAAATGATTATCTCGTGATTGTGACACGCGGCCACCGGTGCGATGCGGATGCCGAGGCGTTTGCGCTTCGCACCGGCGCATCGTACATCGGTGTGGTGGGAAGCCGCAGAAAGACAAAGTATGTGCGCGAAAAACTGGAAGCGCAGGGTTTTACCGGAGAACAGCTCGACAGTGTCTATGCCCCGATCGGAATCGAGATCGGAAGCGAGACGCCGGCGGAGATTGCAATCAGCATTGCCGCACAGCTCATTCAGATCCGGTCAGCAAAAACCGGAAAACGAAAAGGTGCACATCCGGCGCTTCATACGTAAAGATACAAAATGAGGAGTCAATTATCATGAAAAAGAAAACCGTATCCATTCTTCTGATGGCAGCTATGGCACTTTCTCTTGCCGCATGCGGATCTTCCAATTCCACAGATTCTTCCAGCAAGAGCAGCTCCAAGGCAGAGAGCACATCTGCATCCAGCGCTTCTTCGGAAGCAGAGAGCGCATCCAGCGCCAAGAGCACAGCAGACGGCGAAGTATTTGACGATACCACCGTCACCGTATTTGCCGCAAAGAGCCTGAACTCCGTAATGGAGACGCTGATCAGCGAGTACAATAAGACCCAGCCGAATGTCAAACTGGTTGGAAGCTATGACAGCTCAGGAACCCTGATGACACAAATCGAAGAGGGTGCATCCTGCGACGTATTCTTCTCCGCAGCAGCAAAACAGATGGATCAGCTTGAGGGTGAGAATCTCCTGGTTGAGGGAACCCGCCACAACATCGTAAACAATCAGGTCTGCGTTGTAACCTATGAGGGAAGCAATACAGAAGTTACGGGCCTGGAGGATCTGAACAAGGCATCCAGCATCGCACTGGCAGACGGTTCCGTTCCGGTTGGAAAATACACAAGAGAAGCACTGGTCAATGCAGGCATTCTGGAGAAAGCAGACGACGTATCGGCCATCACAACCCAGCAGGTTTCCGAAGCGCTCGGCGGCGTGGAAATCAATGAATGCGCAAACGTAGGAGCTGTTACTTCCGCAGTTGCAGAGGGATCCAACGAGGTTGGTACCGTTTATTATTCCGATACCTACGGTCTGGAGGACCGTCTGAAGGTTCTGCAGGTCGTTCCGTACGATCTGACCGGAAATGTCATCTACACGGCAGCACAGGTTGTCAACAAAGAGGCAGATGAGACCGAGCAGGCAGCAGCGAAAGACTTTGTAGAGTTTCTGACTTCCGATGAGGCAGCCGCCATCTTCCGGAATTATTACTTTGATACAGAGGTAGAATAAAAAGAAGATCCCACAAAAAACAGCAGGGATTTGGAATCACCGTCCGAAAAAGAAAGATTTCGTTTCTACGGACGGTGGTTTTGCATCAGAGAAAATCCGGGCAGGATGCGTGATGCAGGTATGCAGGGCTGCCGTGGATAGAAAGGAAATGTTATGCAGGAAATACTGGATTTTTTACAGTCACTGGACTGGAGCCCGCTTGTCATTTCGATCAAGACCGGTATTGTGGCGACGATTCTGTCCTTTTTCTTTGGTATTTTTGCCGCGCGTGCGGTGATGAAGCTGCGTCCCGGCGCGCGTGCCGTAATTGACGGCTTTCTGACACTTCCGATGATTCTGCCGCCGACCGTTGCAGGCTTTTTCCTGCTTCTGATTTTCAGCCTCCGCCGTCCGTTTGGTGCTGCACTGTATGAGAATTTCAGTATCAAGGCAGTACAGACATGGCTTGGCTGTATTCTGGCGGCAACGATTATCGCGTTTCCACTGATGTACCGCAATACGAGAGCGGCATTTGAGCAGGTGGATACGAACCTGATCTATGCGGCGCGGACGCTTGGTATGTCGGAGTGGAAGATTTTCTGGAAAGTGGTCATCCCATCGGCAGGTCCCGGCGTGCTCTCCGGTACGGTGCTGGCATTTGCAAGGGCGCTCGGTGAGTACGGCGCGACGTCGATGCTGGCCGGAAATATTCCGGGAAAGACGGGTACCGTTTCCCAGAAAATCGCAATGGTGATTCAGGACGGGGATTATAAAACGGCGGGTTTTTGGTCTGTTGTCGTACTGCTCGTCGGATTCCTTGCGATGACGGCAATGAACCTTCTCGGTAACCGGAGAAAGAAAAATCAGAAACAGTGGTAGAGGATAAAGAATGGCGCTTGAAGTAGATATTACGAAAAAGCTGGACGGATTTTTTATGCATATGCAGTTCCGGGCGGAGCGGGAGATTTTTGCGATTCTCGGCGCGTCGGGCTGTGGAAAAAGCATGACCTTAAAGTGTATCGCCGGAATCGAAAAGCCGGATGAAGGGCGGATTGTCCTTGACGGCAAGGTGCTGTTTGATTCGGAGAAAAAAATCAATCTGCCGCCGCAGAAGCGGAAAGTCGGTTATATGTTCCAGGATTACGCCCTGTTTCCGCATATGAATGTTGTGCAGAATATTGAGGCAGGCATGGGAAAACGGCCGGACCGGAGCCGGACGGAATCGTTGATCCGCCAGTTTCAGCTGGAAGGGCTGGAGAAAAAGATCCCGGGACAGCTTTCCGGCGGACAGAAACAGCGCGTCGCGATGGCACGGATGCTCGCAGCAGAGCCGGAGCTGATTCTGCTCGACGAGCCGTTTTCAGCGCTCGATACCTATCTGAAATGGCAGTTGGAGCAGGAGATGTACAAACATCTGAAGGAGGCCGGAAAACCGGTCATCTTCGTATCACACAACCGCGATGAGGTGTACCGCCTCTGCGATACGGTCAGCTGTATGAACCGGGGAAAGATGGAAGTCATGGAACCGCTGAAGGAATTTTTCCAGAATCCGAAGACGCGCACAGCGGCAATTTTGTCGGGCTGCAAGAACATTTCGGCGGCCGAGCGGGTGGATGCGCACACGCTGCGGGCCGTGGACTGGGGCGTAACGCTGCACGTAAAGGAGCGGGAAATTGCAGACGATATCCGCGCAGTCGGCATCCGGGCACATTTTCTGGCCACAGTAGAAAGGCCGGGTGAGGAAAATGTATTTCCGGTCAACGAATCCGAAATCTGGGAAGATCCGTTTGAATGGAACATTTCGTTCCGGAAGAATGCCGAATGCAGCTGGCTGCAGTGGAAGATCGCAAAAACAGACTGGAGCCCGGAAATGGGGATTCCAAAGGAGCTGTATCTGAAGGAGGAAGATATTCTGCTGCTGACGGATTCCTGATGCTGGTGTGACAGATTTGGATAAAAAAAGATTGTTTTCGAAATCGTGATCGTGTTTCGAAAACAATCTTTTTTCATCGTTTACAGATTCATTACATGGTGATCCAGCCGAATGCATTTGCCACGGAACTGAACAGAATGATCAGTGCAAACGCCGGGCAGAGATACTGGATCATGACAAGAAAGATTTTCTTTCTGCGGAAGCGGCTCTCACCGTGGATGATTTCTTCCTCGATTTTTGCCACACCGATGACTCTCGAAACGAGAAGACAGGTGGCAATGGCAGCAATTGGCATCATCACGGAGTTCGTCAGGAAGTCGAAGAAATCCAGGAACTGCATGCCAAGAATGGTGACGGAGGAAAGCGGTCCGTAGCCAAGGCAGGAGAGCGTTCCGAGCGCAATCATGATAACGCCGATCAGAACGGTCGATTTTTTACGGCCCCAGCCGAGCTCATCCTCAAAGGTGGAAACGGCGCTTTCTGTCAGTGCGATGGAGCTGGTCAGTGCGGCAAACAGCACCAGAAGGAAAAACAGAATACCGATCACAGTGCCAAAGCCCATATTGGCGAATACCTTCGGATGGTGATAAACATCAGGGAAGGTCCTGCCTGCAGGGTATCCGGATTTCCGCCGGAGAAGGCAAAGACGGCAGGAATGATCATCAGGCCTGCCATGATCGCAATGGCAGTGTCAAAGATTTCGACGTTGCGTGTGGAATCCTCAATCGAGGTGTCTTTTTTCATGTAGGAGCCAAAGGTGATCAGAATACCCATCGCAATCGAGAGGGAGTAGAACATCTGTCCCATGGCGGCAACAACGGACATCCATGAAAAGTTTTTGAGGTTCGGAACAAGGAAATACTTCACGCCTGCCAGTGCGCCAGGTCTTGTTACGGAATAAACGGCAATGATAACGGAAAGGACGATCAGAATCGGCATCATCACCTTGGAAACGCGTTCAATGCCGTTTCGCACACCGGCGTAGATGATGGCGACCGTAATAAGGCAGAAAACGGCAAAACAGAGCTCTGTGGAAACTCCGTTTGAGATGAAGCCGGAAAAATAGCCGTCCTCTGCGAGCAGGGTACTGTTGCCCTTCACGTATTCGATCAGATATTTGATGACCCATCCTCCGATGACAGAGTAGTATGGAACGATCAGAATCGGGATAATGGCGTTGATCCAGCCCCCGGCGGAAAGCCATTTCGATTTGCCGAACGACTGGAAAGCGCCGACCGGGCTTTTTCGTGTCATGCGTCCGATGGCGGACTCGGCAACGATCATGGAGTAGCCGAAGGTGAGCGCCAGCAGGATATAAATGAGGAGGAAAATTCCTCCGCCGTATTTTGCTGCGAGGTAGGGAAAACGCCAGATATTTCCAAGTCCGACGGAAGCGCCTGCTGCAGCCAGCACGTAACCGATTTTGCCGGAAAACGAGCTGCGGGATTTGTTGTGTTTGTTCATAGAGTTCCTTCCTTTTGTGTGTTACAAAAATTTTGGGTTTATGGTCAGCTCTTGAAGATTTTTTATGCTGACACCATAAAGAAGATTGTAACATTATTGGGAAGGAAAGTCACTACTAAATTTTTTATTTTTGCTGTCCGGCAGGGATTCCCCGGCCAGTTCCGCCATCAGCTCCGGCACGGTGGTCATGTGATCGAGACGCCATGCATTTTCTCCGCAGAAAAGGAGAGCGTTGTCGGTATCGCCATCGGCAGCGCGGGTCAGGGCAGTGGTAATACAGTAGGGAATGGAGGCTTTGTCGCATTTTTTGAGGCACTGGTAGCAGTGTGAGATTTTTTCCCGTTCCTGTTCGCGTTCCGTCAGAAACGGATTGCGGATTGCGCGGCCCGGCATGCCGACCGGACTGTGCATGATCGTGATATCTTCTTTTTTTGCATTCAGGTATGCCTGTTTGTAGCGGGGATCGGCATCGCATTCTTCCGTGACAACGAAACGGGTAGCCATCTGGACGCCTGCGCAGCCAAGCGACAGATAGTGAAGGATATCCTCATGGGTGTAGACGCCTCCGGCAAAGACGACGGGGATGGTACAGGCATATTTTTCTTCGTAGCCATGTACAATCTGCAGAATTTCCCGGATTTCGTCATCGTAGCCGCGCCGTGCTGTTTCTTCCACGGTTTCGGCGGAGTAGCCCAGATGGCCGCCGGCCGCGGGACCTTCGATGACAACAAGGTCAGGGACGCGGTGATAGTGATTATCCCAAAGCTTCAGAAGAACTTTGGCAGTCCGGGGCGGGGAAACGATAGGGGCGAGCTTGATGGAGCTTCCCGCTGTGTATTTTGGCAGATCAGTCGGGAGACCAGCTCCGGAAATGATGAGATCGGCTCCGTTTTCGATACAGCAGCGGACGTATTCCTCGTAGTGGGTCAGGGCGCACATGATATTGACGCCGATGATGCCGCCGTTTGAGATTTCTTTGGCACGGCGGATGTGGAAGCGAGGGCGCGAAGATTGGCGCTTAAGGGATCACGCGCGAATTCCGGATCGCGCCAGCCGGGCTGGGCGGCGGAGATGACGCCGATTCCGCCGGCTTTGGCAACGGCACCTGCTAGGGATGAGAGACTGATGCCGACGCCCATTCCGCCTTGGATGATGGGGTATTTGGCGGTGAGATTTCCTATTTTTAAATTTGGTAACATATGAATTCTCCTTTTTGATAAATGGACGATCCCGTGCCCGCCGCCGCGCCGGGGATGTTCCTCCAGGATGGCGCGGTTTCGGAGGCCAGGAAACTCTAAGGCTTTGGGATTTTGCTAAGGGCGCTTGAAAACGGCGAACTCGCTGCGCTCAGACAGTGCCGTTTTTTCAAGCAACGCAAAATTCCATAGCCTAAGAGTTTGCAGGCCTCCTGCAAATGCGCATCCTGGAGGAACATCCCCGACACGGCGGCGGGCACGGGATCTGGTATTGGTAAAAATGTAATGTTAAAAACCTTACTATATGGTTTTGAAAACTAGATATATAATACTTTGAATATCAAAGTATGTCAAGAGGGAAAATGAGAAAAAGGTGATTGATAGGGGGTGGGAGGTGTGGTAGAGTGGGAGATAGAAAGAAAAGTTAAGACAGGAGGATGAAGAATGATGTTAAAGGATCTGGTATTAAAAAACAGGAGTTATCGTGGTTTTGATGAGTCGGTGCGGATTTCGCGGGAGACGTTGGAAGGGTTTGTGGATTGCGCGCGGCTTTGTCCTTCGAGTGTAAATAAGCAGCCGTTGAAGTATTTTCTGACGTGGGAGCCGGAAGAAGTGGAGAAGGTGCAGGGACTGACGAAGTGGGCGCGGGCGCTGCCGGAGATGGTTTTGCCGCATCCGGGGAAACGGCCGACGGGCTTTGTTGTGATCTGTCAGGATAAGGGGATTGATGAGAATCTGAACCGGTATCAGAAGGATGTCGGAATTGTAGCGCAGACGATGCTGCTTGCGGCGGTGGAGCAGGGGCTTGGCGGTTGTATGATCGGGAATTTTCAGGCGGGCGAGGTAATGGAGGTACTTGGACTGCCTGAGGAGATCCGGCCGCTTTTGATTGTGGCGTTTGGAAAACCGGCGGAGGAGATTCATCTGGTGGATGTGCCGGAGGATGGAAATACGAATTATTACCGGGATGAGAACGATGTGCACTATGTGCCGAAGAGAACGCTGGCGGATGAATTGCTGAACTGAAGATAAGATAGGGATGGAAATCAAAAATGTCGGATTTGTGGTAGAGAATCCGGCATTTTTGATATTCAGGGACGGGAGAAAGGAGTATGATACGGAGAAAAAAGCACGGGCTTTGTCCGGAATGGGTGCAAATAAAGATGCTTTTTCCTGCAAAACAGAACCTTTTTTGAAAACATGCATTATGATAAAATAAAAAAAATGGGGATATTTGAAATACAAAAAGGGAGGAGGAATTTAAATATGAAGATTTATCACGCACAAGTGAACCATCTGGAAAATCCGGTGGGATTTCGGATGGAACGGACGGTCTTTTCGTGGAAAATAAAAGAAGCGAAAGGAAAGCAGCAGAGTTATGCAAGGATCCGTGTATCATCGGATGAGGCGATGGAACATCTGTTGTTTGACTCGGGGGAGGATACGAAAGCGAGTAGCCTTTGCTATCCGGTGAAACTGGAGCTGGAGCCGAGAACACGGTATTACTGGACGGTGGAAGCAGGCAGCGATGCCGGAGAAAAAGCAGTAAGCGAAGTGCAGTTTTTTGAAACTGGAAAGCGGGAGGAAGCATGGTCTGCCAAATGGGTCTCCTGTAGCAGTGAAGAAAAACGCCATCCTTATTTTGAAAAGAAAATTATTCCGGCAAAAGAAGTGGCAAAAGCACGGCTGTATATATGCGGACTTGGACTGTATGAAGTGTTTGTTGATGAGAAGCGTGTCGGAAATGAATATCTGACACCGTATAGCAATGATTACAATGAGTGGGTACAGTATCAGACATACGATGTGACAGAGGAATTTTCGAGCGAGGGAACACTCCGTGTACTGCTTGGCAACGGCTGGTATAAGGCACGGTTTGGTTTCAGTGCGTTTGAGGATAAAGGCTTTTACGGAAATGACTGGAAGCTGATTGCGGAGCTGCATCTTATGTATACAGACGGCTCGGAAGAAGTCATCGGCACGGATGAGACATGGCAGGTACAACGCAGCAAAATTTCATTCTCCAATCTCTACGACGGCGAGCATCGGGATGATACGCTGCCGGATCTTCCTGCAGAGCAGGCAGTCCTCTGTGATGCACCGAAAGGGGAACTGACCGATCGCATGAGTCTTCCGGTGACGATTCATGAAACTTTCCGGCCAAAAGAATTGATTCATACTCCGGCAGGTGAGCTGGTTTTCGATATGGGACAGGAATTCACGGGAATCTTTAAACTCCATGTCGACGTGCCAAAAGGAACAAAAGTACATGTTCAGACAGGAGAAATTCTGCAGCACGGCAATTTCTACAATGAAAATTTGCGGAGTGCGAAATCAGAATACATTTATATTTCGGATGGAACGGAAATAGATCTTGTGCCGCATTTTACCTTCTATGGATACCGTTATGTAAAAATCGAGGGTATTCCGGATCTGAAAAAGGAGGATTTCACCGGACTTGCTTACTACAGCAATATCACCGCGACAGGCTGGATGAAAACAGGAAGTGATTTGGTCAACCAACTCATCAGTAATGTGCGCTGGGGATTAAAGTGCAATTTTGTAGATGTTCCGACCGACTGCCCGCAGCGTGATGAGCGCATGGGATGGACGGGTGATGCACAGGTGTTCTCGCCGACGGCGATGTATCTCGAAGATACGTATGCATTCTATGCAAAATACCTGTACGACATGGCAAAAGAGCAGAGCGTGCTCGGCGGAAAGGTGCCGTACGTGGTGCCGTCGTGCGGCGTCGAGGATGCAGCGTGTGTCTGGGGCGATGCGGCGTGCATCATTCCGTGGAATCTATATCTGTTTTACGGGGACAAGAGCATTCTGGAAGATCAGTTTGCGAGCATGAAATCGTGGGTGGAGTACATCACGAAAGTGGATGGGGATAACCATGGCTGGCGATCTGTTTTCCACTTCGGCGACTGGCTGGCACTGGACAATCCGGTACAGGGAGCGGAGCAGGTCATGGGTGCAACGGACGAGGAGTTTATTGCAAACCTGTATTATGCGATCAGTGCAGGAATCGTGGCAAAAGCGGCCGGTGTGCTGGGATACCGCGAGGAGCAGGAGAAGTATCAGAAGCTGTCCGAGGAGCAGTTTGCTGTGGTACAGGAAGAATATTACAGCGCAACAGGCCGCTGCTGCATCAAAACACAGACGGCGCTGCTGCTGACGCTGAAATACCATCTGTCAAAGAACGAAGAGCTGACAAAACGGCAGCTTCTGAAGCTGTTTGAGCAGAGTAACCACAAACTGAAGACGGGATTTGTCGGAACACCATTGCTGAACAATGTGCTCACCGACAACGGCATGAATGATCTTGCCTACGAACTGTTGCTGAACGAGGAATTTCCGGGTTGGCTTTATGAGGTTAAGCTTGGTGCAACTACCGTCTGGGAACGCTGGAATTCCCTTCTTACGGACGGTACGATTTCCGGCATCAGCATGAACAGTATGAACCATTATGCTTACGGCTCCATCCAGGAATGGATGTTCCGTCACGTTGCCGGCATCAACACGATGGAATCCCATCCGGGTGCCAGGACCGTACAGTTTGCACCGACGCTGAACTGGGATTTGAGGTATGCAGAGGCAAAATATGATTCTGCATCGGGAATGTACAGCATTCGCTGGGAGCTTTCCGACAAAGAGCACGTGACCATCACCATGGATGTTCCGTTCGACTGTACCGCAGAGGCCGTACTTCCAATGGTTGCCAAAAGTGAAAAAGAAGCGGTTGCAGAAGTGCTCGGATCAGAAGAAAACGGTAGATACCTGCTGGAGCCGGGACACTATGAGGTAAGCTATCAGCTTTCCGATTGGAAAGAAAAAACGGCAGTATGTGTGGAATAAAACCGCAGTTTTTTTCAAAAAATAAGAAGCGAGGTGAACGCTGCAATTTTGCAATGGGACAAAATGAGAAAATTGTTCCAATTTATTATGAAAAGAATGTAAATAAAATAAATAATTTGGAAAATATACAAATTCATTTGTCTTATGAAAACGTTTATGGTACAATCTGACTAAGTGGTTACAAAAATGGAAGTGTGTTTTGGAAAAAATGAAACAAGACACAGATCCGAGGGTCTGACAAAAAGAGGCGGCAGAAAGGGACAGGATATGAAGAAGTGGACGGGGATGATTACCAATCTCACAATGTTGACACAATTCGGACTGTCCCTTGTGACGCCTCTTTTTCTTTGTCTGGCACTTTGCTGGTGGCTTTGCGACCGCTTTTCGGTTGGAACATGGATTTATCTGATCGGCTTTTTCTTTGGGATCGGAGGCGGTGCCGTGACAGCCTGGAAATTCGGGCAGAGCGTTCTGCGGCATCAGAAACGCAGTGAGACGGAGCCGGACGGAAAAAAGAAGAAAAAGAGGGTGTCTTTCAACCGACATATTTAGAACGTGTCTGAAAAAGTTTTCACAGTTGACGAAGATCAAGAGGCAGAGAAAAGATTTCAGACTGATTTTAAGGGGAAAATCCCTTAGAAAGGAAACAAGGCGATATGAGCAATTTCGGAGACAAGGTCCAACCGGCCGTAAAGCAGGAGACAAAAAATGTTGCCATCTATACCGTCGTCGGCGTAGTTGTGATGTGGGTCGGATTTCTGATCCTGCACCTGATCTGGCCGGAAAAAATCCCATTTGACTATCGGGTGATCCTCGGGGGAATCGGAGGCGGTGCCGTTGCGGTGCTGAACTTTTTCCTGATGGGCATGGCAGTACAAAAAGCAGTGTCCGAGACAGACGAGGCGGGAGCAAAGCGACGGATGCAGGCAAGCTATTCGCAGAGAAATCTGATGCAGATGCTCTGGGCAGTTCTGGCGATTGTGCTTCCATGCTTCCAGTTTGCCGCAGGAATCCTGCCGCTTTTAATTCCGGGAACGGCCATCAAGCTGATGGGCATAAAAAACAGCATAAAGCGCTGAACCTGATCTCAGGCGAAAGCCGCAAAGACGGGACGGCGTTTTAAACCGAAACTGCGAAGCAGCGATTCGGTTATGAGCAAGCAGCGAAGCGGATTGTGAAGATCCGCTTTGACAAAAGGTTCAAATTTTTTATTTTATCTCATACAGAGGAGGTGAGAAAAGAGAATGGAGGTTGATATCTCCGGTGCAAAAGTCTTTTTTACGATCCCGATCGATTTCCCGCTGTTCGGGAAAATTCAGATCAGCGAAACGCTGGTGGTAAGCTGGATTGTAATGGCACTCATTACCGGACTTTGCATCTGGCTTACAAGAGATTTGAAGGTGCGGAACATCTCCAAACGCCAGGCGGTGGCAGAAATGATTGTGGAAACCGCAAACAAATTTGTCATCGGCAACATGGGAGAAAAATTCCGCTATCTGATTCCTTTTGTGTCGGCGCTTTTCGCGACCAGCGTTGTCTCGAACCTGATCAGCCTGATCGGACTTCGAAGTCCGACAGCAGATCTTTCCACCGAGGCGGCCTGGGCTGTTGTGGTTTTCATCATGATCACCACACAGAAGATCAAAACCAACGGTTTTGGCGGATATCTGAAGGGCTTCACGACTCCGATTGCGGTTATGACACCGTTTAACGTTTTGTCGGAGCTCGCAACGCCGATCAGTATGGCGTGCCGTCACTTTGGAAACATCCTTTCCGGCGTTGTCATCAATGCCTGATCTACGGATCGCTGGCACTGGCAAGCGGAAAGCTGCTGGGACTGCTTCCCGGCGTGCTCGGAAGAACCCTTTCACAGATCCCGATTCTGGACGTCGGTGTCCCGGCTGTTCTGTCGGTCTATTTTGACTGGTTCTCCGGCGTGATGCAGGCCTTTATTTTCTGTATGCTGACTGTCATGTACATTGCGAATGCAGCAGAAGAAGGCTAAAGAGATTAAAAAATGAGGTTTACAAAAAGAAAATACAGGAGGAAAACAAGATGGATTTTCAGATTTTAGCAAAAGGTATCGCTCTCGCAGGATGCGCAATCGGCGCAGGATGCTCCCTGATCGCAGGTATCGGACCTGGTATCGGTGAAGGTAACGCCGTAGCAAAGGCACTTGAGGCAATCGGACGTCAGCCGGAATGCAAAGGCGATGTAACAAGCACCATGCTTCTTGGATGCGCGATCGCAGAGACAACCGGTATTTACGGTTTCGTAACCGGCCTGCTTCTGATCTTCGTAGCACCGGGAATGTTCATGAACTTCCTGAAATAGTTGCAAGGAGTAAATGATTGCTAGGAGGAAAGAAACTATGCAGGTTCAGGAACTGGTAGGAATTGTCCCCTGGACTTTTATCGCACAGATCTGCAACCTCTTCATCCAGATGTATCTGATCAAACGGTTCCTTTTCAAACCGATCAATGAAATGCTGGAAAAACGGCGTGCGGCAGCCGATGCGGAGATCACAGACGCAGAGGCGGCAAAAAAAGAAGCCAACGCCATCAAAGAGGAATATGAGCAGAATATGCAGGAGCCAAGGAAAAGGCCAACGAGATTCTCGAAAGCGCCAGAAAGACAGCAACGCTGCAGAGCGAGAAAATCGTAAAAGAGGCTTCCGAACAGGCGGCTGCCCTGAAAAACAAGGCAGAAAAAGAGATTGCCCAGGAGAAAAAGAAAGCGGTCAATGAAGTCAAAGGCGAGATCGGCGGCATTGCCATGGATATTGCCGGAAAGGTCATTGAACGTGAGATTAATGAAAAAGACCATGAGAAGCTGATAGATGAATTTATATCGAATGTAGGTGAAGCATCATGACAGAAACTGCCAGAGTATACGGTGGGAGCCTGTATGAGCTGGCCCAGGAGGAGCATCTCGAAGAGGAAATCCTTTCCGAGATGAAGGAGATCCGAGCTCTGTTCCGGGAAAACCCGAAGTATCCGCGCCTTTTATCGGAGCCTTCGATTCCGCGAAAAGAGCGGATCGGGCTGATCGACGCGGCATTTGGCAGCCAGGCGGAACCGTATTTGGTCAATTTTATCAAACTGCTGTGTGAAAAAAATCTTCTCCGTGAATTCGGCGGATGCCAGGAAGCATTCCAGCGCAGATACTACGCAGCCCACAATATTGCCGAGGCAGTTGTGACGAGCGCAGCATCCCTGTCGAAGGAACAGGAAGAGCTTCTGAAGAAAAAACTGGAAACGATGAGCGGAAAAACGGTCGTGATGGAACTGAAAACCGATCCGTCCGTTCTGGCGGGTGTCCGTGTGGAGCTCGACGGAAAGCTGTTTGACGGAACCGTAAAGGGACGTTTGGCCGAGCTTTCCAGAAGAATCAGCGATACAGTGGTGTAGGAGGAAAAAATGCAACTGAAACCAGAAGAAATATCCAAGGTCATCCGCAGCCAGATCAAATATTATGAAAATGCGATCCGGCAGGATGAGACAGGCACCGTTCTGATGGTCGGAGACGGAATCGCAAGAGCCAGCGGTCTTTCGAACTGCATGGCAGGCGAGCTGCTGGAATTTGAGGATGGAAGCTATGGAATGGCACAGAACCTCGAGGAAAACAGCGTATCTGTCGTTTTATTCGGTTCCGGCGAGAACATCAGCGAGGGACAGCTTGTAAAAAGAACGGGAAAAGTTGTTTCGGTTCCGGTCGGAGAAGGCATGATCGGACGCGTTGTCAACGCGCTCGGCCAGCCAATCGACGGCGCAGGCCCGATTACGGCAGCAGAGTACCGTCCGATTGAAAGCCCGGCACCGGGCATCTGTGAGAGAAAAGGTGTTAATCAGCCGCTGCAGACCGGTATTAAAGCGATCGATTCCATGGTTCCGATCGGAAGAGGTCAGCGAGAGCTGATCATCGGAGACCGTCAGACCGGAAAGACAACGATCGCAACCGATACCATTCTGAACCAGAAAGGCAAGGATGTGATCTGTATCTACGTTGCCATCGGACAGAAACGTTCGACAGTAGCGTCCTTAGTAGAAAATCTTGAGAAGAACGGCGCAATGGCGTACACCATCGTCGTGGCAGCGACGGCATCCGAAGCGAGCCCGCTGCAGTATATCGTACCGTATTCCGGCTGTGCCATGGGCGAGTACTTTATGTATCAGGGAAAAGATGTGCTGATCATTTATGATGACTTAAGTAAGCACGCGGTTGCATACCGTGCACTCTCCCTGCTGATCCGCCGTCCACCGGGACGTGAGGCTTATCCGGGAGATGTTTTCTATCTCCATTCCAGACTTCTGGAGCGTGCCGCAAAGCTGGACGATGAACACGGCGGCGGATCCATGACGGCCCTGCCGATCATTGAGACCCAGGCAGGCGATATTTCCGCCTATATTCCGACGAACGTCATCTCCATCACAGACGGACAGATTTTCCTTGAGACAGAGCTGTTCCACTCGGGCGTTATGCCGGCGGTAAACCCTGGCGTATCCGTATCCCGTGTCGGTGGAAATGCGCAGATTAAGGCGATGAAGAAGGTAGCCGGAACTCTGAAACTGATCTATTCCCAGTACCGCGAGCTGGCAAGTTTTGCACAGTTCGGATCCGATCTGGATGCCGATACAAAGGCGCGTCTGGAGCAGGGTGTGCGTATCGTGGAAGTATTAAAACAGAACCAGAATGCACCGGTTCCGGTAGAAAAACAGGTGGCCATTCTTTATGCGGTAACGAAAGGAATTCTGTCAAAGGTTGCAGCTGAGGATGTCCGCGCCTATGAGGACGGACTGTATACCTGGCTTGATACCGACGCAGAGGGTGCTGCCGTGATGCAGGAGATTTCCGCAACCGGAAAACTCGAGGCAGATACCGAAGAGAAGCTGAAAAGTGCGCTCGAATCGTACACCGAAAACTTTATCAATACAAGACCTGCAAAATAAGGAAAGAAGGAGGAGCCTATGGCTGCAAACATGAAAGCCGTAAAGCTGCGGATCAAAAGTGTCGAAAGCACGATGCAGATTACCAAGGCGATGGAACTTGTAGCGTCCTCCAAGCTGCGAAAAGCGAAGGAGCGGGCTGATACCTGCCGTCCGTATTTTCAGGAGCTGTACCGCACTTTGCAGGATATTGCAAAAGGAAACACGGAATTTTATTCCATTTATGCAAAAGAGGCAAAAAACGAGAAATGCTGCTACGTGCTGGTTGCCGGAGACCGCGGCCTTGCGGGCGGATACAACGCGAATCTGTTCCGATGCTTTGAGGCAGATGCCAAAGGAAAAGAGATCTGTGTGGTTCCGGTCGGCAAAAAGGCAGTGGAGTATGCAAAATCCCGGAAGCTGGACATTCTGACGGACAGCTTTGCCGAGATCGCAAATCTTTCCGTGGCAGACAGCTTTGAGATCGCGCGCGCGCTGTGCCGTGAGTTCCGGAAAGGGACCTTCGGACATGTGGAGCTTTGTTACACAAAATTCGTGTCGATGCTGTCGCAGATGCCGGTTTCCGTGCCGATCCTGCCTCTGATTGACATTGCAAAAGAGGACGGAGAGGATCCGGAAGCGAAAAAAATCCGGAATCTGATCCTGTATGAGCCAAACGGTGTCGAGGTATTCGAAGCGATTGTGCCGGAATACTTAGGCGGCCTGATTTACGGCGGTATCTGTGAGAGTGTGGCAAGTGAGCTTGCGGCACGCCGTACCGCAATGGAGGCGGCAACGGGAAATGCAGAGGAGATGATTGAACAGCTCAATCTGTATTACAACCGTGCCCGTCAGGCAAGCATTACGCAGGAGATCACGGAGATCGTCGGCGGTGCGGAAGGCGTGTAAGAGTGGAAACAAGAAAAGTGAGGAGAAGTCGTTAAATGAGTGAAAAACACATTGGCGAGGTTGTGCAGGTAACGGGTCCTGTTCTGGACATCCGTTTTCCGGAAGGAGAGCTGCCGGCACTTCTGAATGCCATCGAGATAGACAACCACGGCGAGAAGCTGGTTGTGGAAGTGGCGCAGCAGACGGGCGACAACATGGTCCGCTGCATTGCTATGAAGTCCACAGACGGACTTGTCCGCGGAACGAAAGCAGTCGACACGGGCGGCCCGATCGCCGTTCCGGTCGGAGAGGAGTGCTTAGGCCGCGTGTTCAACCTGCTCGGTGAGACCGTAGACAATAAGCCGGCACCGGAAACAGCAGAAAAATGGCCGATCCACCGCGATCCGCCGTCCTATGAGGAACAGGTTCCGGCAACGGAGATCCTCGAAACCGGAATCAAGGTCGTTGACCTGATCTGCCGTATGCCAAGGGCGGAAAAATCGGTCTGTTCGGTGGTGCCGGCGTGGAAAAACAGTCCTTATCATGGAGCTGATCCACAACGTGGCAACGGCACACGGCGGACTTCTGTTTTCACCGGTGTCGGAGAGCGTACCCGTGAAGGAAATGACCTTTACAACGAGATGAAAGAGAGCGGTGTTATCGACAAAACAGCACTGGTCTATGGACAGATGAACGAGCCGCCGGGAGCGCGTATGCGTGTCGGACTTTCCGGCCTTACCATGGCAGAATACTTCCGTGATGTGAAAAATCAGGATGTGCTGCTGTTCATCGATAATATTTTCCGATTTACGCAGGCAGGTTCCGAGGTTTCGGCTCTGCTTGGCCGTATGCCGTCCGCAGTAGGATACCAGCCGACGCTGGCAACCGAGATGGGCGCACTGCAGGAGCGTATTACTTCCACAAGAAAGGGATCCATCACATCGGTACAGGCTGTTTACGTGCCGGCCGATGACCTGACCGACCCGGCTCCGGCAACGACATTTACCCATCTGGATGCCACGACGGTACTTTCCCGTGAAATTTCCAGCCAGGGTATTTATCCGGCCGTTGATCCGCTTGATTCTACCAGCCGTATCCTGACACCGGAAATCGTAGGCCATGAGCACTATGAGGTAGCGCGTGCCGTACAGCAGGTGCTGCAGAGATACAAAGAGCTGCAGGATATCATCGCCATCATGGGTATGGACGAGCTGTCCGAAGAGGATAAGCTGACGGTCAGCCGTGCCCGTAAGGTACAGCGTTTCCTGTCCCAGAGCTTCTCGGTAGCGGAACAGTTTACCGGTATGGAAGGAAAATACGTGCCGTTAAAAGAAACTCTGCGCGGATTCCGCATGATCCTTGACGGCGAGTGCGATGATCTTCCGGAGAGCTGCTTCCTGTTTGCAGGAACCATCGACGAGGTATTTGAAAAAGCAAAAGCACTGAATCAGTAAAGGAGGAATGACGTATGAGTACATTTCCTTTACGTGTCGGCACGCCGGACGGACTTCTCTATGAGGGTGACGTAGCGCGCGTTGTCTGCAGAACCATCAGCGGCGACCTGGCAATTCTGCCGGGGCACTGCAATTACTGCACTGCACTTGGTATGGGCGAGGCGCATATTGTGCTGGAGGACGGAACGAGAAGAAATGCCGCCTGCATCGGCGGAATGCTTTCCATGATGAATGGGGTCTGCCGTGTTCTGGCAACGACCTGGGAGTGGGAAGAGGATATTGATGCAGAGCGCGCCGAGGCTGCCAAACACAGGGCCGAGCAGGCGCTGGCAAACGGCGGTCTGACAGACAAAGAATACCGTATTGCCGAAGCCAAGCTGCAGCGTGCGCTGGTGCGGCTGAGTGTAAAAGAATAAAAAACAAAAAGCCTTCGACGAATTCAGAAAAATCCTATCGTCGGAGGCTTTTTTAATTTACAGGAACTTCGTTGAAATTTCCTGTGTGTCTTTAAAGAGCAAAAATTCCGCAGATTAAGAATCCCGATACGGCGAGAGCAGCACTGATCAGGACGTAAGGAAACTGCGACACGGCATGTGACATATTGTCAATCTCGCAGGTCGCGGAGGAAAGAACCGTTGCGTCGGAATAGAAGCATGCATGGCTTCCGAAAACACCGCCGGATACGACAGCGCCAAGTGCCAGAAGTACATTAGCATCAAGGGCGATGGCAAGCGGAACAACGATGGAAACGGCTACGGCCTCAATTCCCCAGAAAGAGCTGGTGACAAAGGTCAGAACTGCAATGACAACAAAAATAATAGCTGCCAGTGTTTTGGCATTCATATACGGAACACACAGGTTGATGACGTATTCCGAGAGTCCCATTTCGCCGCAGGCAGTCTTGATCATAAAGGATGCAAGAAGAATGGCGAGAACCGGAAGAATATCTGCAAAGCCGGCAAAGAACAGTTCCACGTACGCGTAAAGGTCATTTTTTTCCGCGGAAGATAAAGAATCATACAGGAAGCAAGAGCAAGAATAATCGCCTGCATCATATCCTGTGTGGCTACTGTCACACCGATCAGAATTCCGATGGGGATCAGAAAATCCAGTATATTTCCGGCATTGGTATTTTCGGGCGGGTAATCAACGCTCATTCCGGCCATGGCAATGTCAACGGAAGGGGCATTGTGCATTTTTGGATGCTCCGGTGTCTGCTCTTTCTTTTCCAGATCGGTATAGGCATCTTTCATTTTTCCGAGCTTTGGCATCAGTTGCAGGCAAACAGAATGACAACCAGAAGTGCAGCCATGGGATAAAACATATAAGGAAGCACTTTTAAGTAAACACTCATACCGGTGGAAAAGCCCATATTGAGAATGTCCGGTTCCTGAATAAAAACACCGGAATAAAAAACTACCCAGGTGGAAAAGGGAATCAGTGCACAGACAGGTGCACCGGTTGAGTCAATGATATAGGCAAGGGCCTGGCGTGGGACTTTTCGTTTATCACAGACATCCTTCATACAGGTTCCAACGGTCATGATGTTGAGATAATCATCGACAAAAATAATGATTCCGAGAAATACCGACATCATCATGGTGATCCGTTCATTTTTACAGAAGCGGCTTAACAGGTTGGAAAAACCAAGTGTTCCTTTTGCCTCGCGGAGCAGGAAGATGAAGCCTCCGAACAGTCCGCAGAGAAGAAGAATATACTGGTTATCTGCGTTGCTGATCTCCGAAAGCAGCAGATCACACCAGGGTCCGATAAAAGCCGTTTTATACATGATGAGATAGGCAACCAGGGTTCCGAAAATCAGAGCTTCGAAAGATTTTTTCGTTTTTAATGCAAAAATCAGCATCGCCGCAGGCGGCAGCAGACATAAAATTCCATATTGCATAGCGGTTCTCCTTTGTAGTTAGAATATGTGATGCAGCGCACCGCTGTAAGAAGAGTTACAACAGGAAGAGACAGAGCTTTACTGTTTCGTCATGATACGATAAGTTTCCGGCCGCCGGTCACGGAAAAGCCCCCAGGAAAAACGTTCTTCGCGCAGGGCATCCAGATCGAAGGAGGCGTACAGGATTTCCTCGGTATCTCTTCCGGCAGATGCCACAAGCTCACCGGTTGCATCGGCAATAAAGGAAGAACCGTAGAAAGTAAGAGAAGAGGACTGGCCGCCATTTTCTTCACAGGGAGTTACGGTTTCGGTACCAATCCGGTTTGCAGCAGCAACCGGAACAAGATTTGCGGCAGCATGTCCCTGCATGACGCGTCGCCAGTGCCCGCTGCTGTCTACATTCAGGATCGGCTCACTTCCGATCGCGGTAGGATAGAGCAGGATTTCAGCCCCCTGCACAGCCATACATCGTGCTGTTTCCGGAAACCACTGATCCCAGCAGATGCCGACGCCGACGGTTCCAAAACGTGTTTCAAAGACTTTGAATCCCGTATCTCCCGGAGTGAAATAGAATTTTTCCTGATAAAAATGATCGTCCGGGATATGGGTCTTGCGGTAAACGCCAAGAATGGATCCGTCTGCATCAATCATGGCAATGGAATTAAACAGGCGCTGAACATCCCTTTCATAAAAGCTGACCGGAATCACGACCCCAAGTTCTCCGGCAACGGCCTGAAAACGCCGGACAGCGGGATTTTCTGTCAAAGGCAGGGCATAATCATAATAATCGTATCGCTTTTCCTGACAAAAATACGGTCTTTCAAATAATTCAGGAAGAAGGATGAGATTGGCACCGTTGGAAGCGGCTTCACGGACCATGGTCTCTGCTTTGTCTATATTTTCCTGTACCTGGCTGCAGCATGAAAACTGCAGTGCGGCAATTTTTATATTTCTCATAATCTGTTTCCTCTTTTCTTTGCCGGAATCTGCTGGGTAATACAGTGAATGTTGCCTCCGCCGGTCAGAATGACGCGTGCATCGACAGGAGGATCCGTCGATCCGGAAAGCATTTTCCGAGAATTTCTGCAGCCACGGTATCGTTTTCATCGCCGAACCGGGGAAGAAGGACACAGTGATTGGCAAGATAAAAATTGATATAGCTGGCGGCAAGGCGTTCCCCGGTTTCCCGCTGATCTTCGCCATCCTCAAAATCATAGCCGAGAAGATCTTCGTCTGTAATACAGATGGGATGCTTCGGAATGGGCAGCTTGTGAATCACAAAGCTTCGGCCTTTGCGTCAACGGTATGGGAGAGAAGATCAAAAGCAGCCCTGCTTCTGGCATACTGCGGATCGTTTTCATCCTCTGTCCAGGCAAGAAGTACTTCTCCTGGCTTTACAAAGCAGCACATATTATCGATATGGCCGTTGGTTTCATCGTTGTAAATACCAAAAGGCAGCCAGATGATTTTCTCGACCGAAAGATACTGACGCAGCTTTTCTTCAATTTCCGCTCTTGTAAGAGAAGGATTGCGCCCCGGACTCAGCAGACATTCTTCGGTCGTAAGCAGGGTTCCTTCCCCGTCAACATGGATGGAGCCGCCTTCCAGAACAAAGGGGCGGGCATTATAGAAGGAATCTCCGAGAAAACTGCAGATTCGTTCCGGAACCTCACGGTCATGTTCAAAGTGGGAGTACAGACCGTCATACTGGCCGCCCCAGGCGTTGAATTCCCATTGAATGCCTCTTCGCCCACCCTGATCGTTAATTACAAACGTAGCGCCGGTATCTCTCGCCCAGGCATCCTCCGTTTGGGCTTCGATCAGATGAATCCGGTCGGAGGAAAGCAGTTCCTGTGCCGATGCTTTATCCTGTGGCCGGACGAAAAGATAAACCTGCTCATAGGCGGCAATTGCTTCTGCAATTTCTGCAAATGCAGCTCTTGCCGCTTTTGCCCCGTAATTCCAGGAACCGGGGCGCCACGGCCAGATCATCAGCGTGCCTTCGTGGGGCTCAAATTCGCCCGGCATGTAAAAGCCATCGGTTTTTGGGGTTCTAAGACAATCGGTTTTTGAAATCTTCATATCCAAACTCCTTTATCATTCGGCAGTTTCCAGCTTTGTCCATCACCGCGATGGAAGGGAGTGGGATTCCGTTAAAGGTATTGGTTTTTACCATCGAATAAATCGCCATATCTTCAAAATACAGTCTGTCACCGATCCGGATTTGGGAATCGAAGGAATATTCGCCGATTACGTCGCCCGCCAGGCAGGTATTGCAGGAAAGGCGGTAGGTATAAGGCTTTTCCCCGGGCAGTCCGCTGCCTTTGAGCGGAGGGCGGTACGGCATCTCAAGCACATCCGGCATATGGCAGGCAGCGGAAGTGTCAAGAATTAAAATTTTTCCGTTATTTTCAACAATATCGAGAACTTCCGTGACATTGTAGCCTGCGTTTAAGGCAACTGCTTCCCCGGGCTCCAGGTAAATCTGAAGACCATACGTTTCTTTCATATGGTTGATACAGGAAATCAGGCGTTCGATATCGTAATCCTCACGGGTGATATGATGTCCGCCTCCCATGTTAAGCCAGTTCATTTTAAAAAGCCACTTGCCGAATTTTTCTTCCACGGCGCGCAGTGTGGTTTCCAGATCATCCGAATTCTGTTCACAGAGGGTATGAAAATGAAGACCGTCCACAAGATCGGCCAGTTCGTCTGTAAAATCGCAGGCGCGGATGCCATGCGGGAGCCGGGCGCACAGGGATCATAAATCGCATGGTCTTCCTGCGTGGAGCATTCCGGGTTGATGCGAAGTCCGGCTTTTGCGGTTCCGGAAGCCTTAAGTACGGGGAGGTACGTTCGGAGCTGCTTTTCTGAATTGAAAATAATATGATCGCAGATCTGTGCGAGCTCTTCCATATCCTGCGGGCGGTAGGCCGGAGAATACACATGATTCTCCAGCCCCATTTCTTCCTTGCCAAGCTGCGCCTCATAGAGTCCGCTGGCAGTCGTTCCGCTGATATATTTTCCAATCAGCGGATATTCCGAAAAACAGGAAAAGCATTTCTGAGCCAGCAGAATTTTTGCACCGGTGCGTTCTTCTACCTGGTGCAGGATCTTTAAGTTTTCTTCCAGTTTGCCTTCATCAATGACAAAACAGGGAGTTGGCAGTTCGTTTATCTTATACATAGGCTTAATCTACTAAAACAGGATTTTCTACGACCTTCCACGGAAGACCCCACTTGTTGAGTGCTTCCATATACGGATCCGGATCGAATTCATCTGTGGTGTAGACACCCGGCTTGTTCCAGAGACCGCTCACGACCATCATGGTTCCGATCATGGCCGGAACGCCGGTGGTGTAGGAGATCGCCTGAGACTCTACTTCCCGGTAGCATTCCTGGTGGTCACAGACATTGTAAATGTAAATGCTTCTTTCTTTTCCGTCCTTGATACCGGTAAAAATACAGCCGATGTTGGTTTTACCCACGGTGCGCGGGCCAAGGGTGGAAGGATCCGGGAGAAGCTCTTTTAAAAACTGGATCGGTACGATCTGCTGTCCGTTGAAGGTAATCGGAGTGGTGGAGAGAAGTCCTACATTTTCCAGACATTTCATATGGGTCAGATAGCTCTGGCCGAAGGTCATGAAAAAGCGGATTCTTTTTACGCCCGGGATATTTTTTGCAAGAGCCTCAATTTCTTCATGGTGAAGAAGGTACATATCCTTCTCGCCTACCTCATCGAAGTTATATTCCCGTTTGATCGACATTGGCGGAATTTCTACCAGTGGCCGTTTTCCCAGTAAGAGCCGGGAGCGGATACCTCGCGGAGGTTGATTTCCGGATTGAAGTTGGTTGCAAACGGATATCCGTGGTCGCCGCCGTTGCAGTCCAGAATATCAATCGTGTGAATTTCATCGAAATAGTGTTTCTGTGCATAGGCTGCAAAGACACTGGTGACGCCCGGGTCAAAGCCGGTTCCGAGAAGACCGGTGATGCCGGCTTCCTTGAAACGGTCCATATAGCCACTGCCAGGAGTAATCAAAGTAAGCAGAAAAGCCAAGCTCTTCGCATCTCTTTTCGTAGATTGCACGCCATGCCGGATCATCCGTATTTTCTGCTTCGTAATTTGCAGTATCGATGTAAGGAACCTTACATGCGAGGCAGGCATCCATAATGGTAAGATCCTGATAAGGAAGAGCCAGATTTAATACGGCATCCGGCTGATACTGTTTGATTAAGGCGATTAATTCTTCTGTGCAGTCGGCATCCACCTTTGCTGTTGTGATAATGGTTTTTGTGGTCGGAGCCAGCTTTTCTTTTAAAGCATCGCACTTGGAAAGGGTGCGGCTTGCAATCATAATTTCAGAAAATACTTCACTGTTCTGGCAGCATTTGTGAATGGCTACGGATGCAACACCGCCGCATCCGATGATCATAACTTTGGACATTGTTTGGTTCTCCTTTTTCAGAAAATGGTGTTGGGTTCATCTTTGGCTATAAGCACGAAAAAAGACAGATGACGTGCATCATCTGTCTAAAAATCGAAATTTATACATGATCGTATTGTGCAAACTTCAGGGGATGGACAAAAATCCAGGCTTCCCCCTGTTTTCCTATGCAGAAATATATAGTCACGTACTCTTATTGACCGTTTCATAAGATGATGTGCTCGTCGTAGAGCATCGATTATAAAGTAATCAACTCATAAAATTTGCGCTTTTAACGCAATCAATAATGTGGCTCTTAACCACGCTCGGCAACTACCCCTGCCTGTCCGTCGGTTTTTTACCAGAGGCATATATTTTGCATAAGAACAGAATTGTTCGCTTGCAGTTCCAAATTATAAAGTGAAATGACATGGATGTCAAGAAAAATTTGTGAAACTATTCAGAGCCATGCGAAATGGAAGAAAAATCACAGGGTGATCCAGTAACGCTCCAGTGTTTTGTTTTCATCGGCACGATAAGCGGTGCCGTCGAACCGGCCGCCATTTTTCAGGATCGTTCTGCGGCTTCCTTCGTTGGTATCCAGGCAGCAGACCAGAATTTCGGAAAGGCCGAGGCTTTTGCAGTACGGCTGCACATTTTTCAGCATCCAGGAGGCATAGCCTTTTCTGCGTTCCGACGGGCGGACGGAGTAGCCGATGTGGCCGCCCAAGGTGCGCAGAAAATCGTTCAGGTAGTGGCGCACCTGAATCATGCCGACAAGGCGGTTGTCTGATTTGCGGATGCACAGAAACTGTGTTGCGAGAACCATGCCCTCCGGCAGAGTCTCCTCTCTGGTATACCGCATGGTATCTTCAAGATACGCCTTCATATCATCAAACCGGCGAAGCGGTCCGCAGCGTCCATGGAATCGCTGTTTTCCAGAAAATCGTTCCGGTAGGCGGCGAGTTCGGCGAAGTATTCCTCCGACGGTTCAACTAACATCAGTTCATCGTTCATCCTTAGCATTTCTCCGGTTCCGGATACTCGACGCCGAAGGTCTCAACGGTAACGGTAGCCATTCTCTGCGGCTGCAGCGGTTTGTCGCTGTAGTCGGTGTTGACAGATGCGATTTTATCTACGACTTCCAGGCCTTCTGTTACTTTTCCGAAAGCAGCGTATGCGCCGTCCAGATGCGGAGCAGCTTTGTGCATGATGAAGAACTGGCTTCCTGCGCTGTCCGGGAACATGGTACGTGCCATGGAGAGAACGCCTGGGGTGTGTGCGAGGTTGTTCTCAAATCCGTTCTGGGAGAACTCACCCTTGATGCAGTAATCCGGGCCGCCGCGCCTGTGCCAGCAGGATCTCCGCCCTGGATCATGAATCCCGGGATGACGCGGTGGAAGATCAGGCCGTCATAGAAGCCTTTTTTTACCAGACTGATGAAATTGTTTACGGTGTTCGGCGCGATTTCCGGGTAAAGCTCTGCTTTCATCACATCGCCGTTTTCCATAGTAATTGTAACGATTGGGTTAGACATAATTGTTTTCCTCCTGATTTTTTTACGATTTTTTGATAAGACGTAAGTAGCCATTTTTCGAAGAAAATGAGCGGATTACGAATGTTTTTGATGATTACTGGAGTGCAAAGCACGTAGCGATCTGGTATCAAAGGGGGCAAACCCCTTTTTTCAGATCATTACTCCAGGAATGTCTCATGGATCGCACGCATTGCCTGATCTGCGTATGCTTCGTCGATCAGGGCAGTGATGCGGATTTCTGAGGTGGTAATCATCTCGGTATTGATTCCTGCATTGGCGAGCGCGCCGAACATTTTGGCAGCCACGCCCGAATGGGAGCGGACACCGGCTCCGATGACGGAAATCTTTGCCACGTTCTCATCATAATCCAGCTTTTTGATGCCGAGCGAATCCTTATTGTCGTTCAGCACATCGATCGTGCGCAGCATATCCGGCTTTGCAACGGTAAAGGAAACGGACTTTGTGCCGTCCTTTCCGAGTGACTGGATCATGACATCGATGTTCAGATTGTTCCGATCCAGTAAATTTAAGAGGCGGAACGTACTCTCCGGATCGTTGCCAAGGCCTGCAACACGGATTTTTGCCACATTTTTGTCGGCAGCCACGCCGCTGATTAACATTTTTTCCATTTTGGTTTTCTCCCTTACCATCGTTCCGGAATTCCGGTTCAGACTGGAGCAGACCAGAAGTTCCACGCCGTATTTTTTTGCGATTTCCACGCATCTGCTGTGAAGGACTTTTGCGCCGAGCGAAGCCATCTCCAGCATTTCATCGTAAGTTACCTCTTCCATCTTGCGCGCATTCGGTACAATCCGCGGATCTGCGGTGTAGACGCCGTCTACATCCGTGTAGATTTCACAGACATCCGCGTGCAGCTCTGCAGCGAGGGCAACCGCAGTCGTATCGGAGCCGCCGCGTCCGAGCGTTGTGATATCATCGTATTTGTTGATCCCCTGGAAGCCGGTGACAATGACAATTTTGTTGTCATCCAGCTCTTTACGGATGCGCTCGGTGTCGATCCGTTTGAAGCGCGCGTTCTGATAATCGGAGGTCGTGTGCATCGGTACCTGCCAGGCATTTAAAGAAACAGCACTGACGCCCATCTGAATCATGGTTATGGCCATCAGGGAAACGGAAACCTGTTCACCGGTGGCAAGAAGCATATCCATCTCGCGGCGGGACGGTTTTTCCGTAATCTGTTTTGCGGTTGCAATCAGTCCGTCCGTCGTTTTTCCCATCGCGGAGAGAACGACAACGACCTGGCTTCCGGCCTGCTGTTTTTCGATGCAGCGCTGTGCTACATTGCGGATGTGCGCAAGATCTGCGACGGAGCTTCCGCCAAATTTCATTACAGTCAGCATAACAGTTTTGATCTCTTTCCTTTTTGATTTACGCGGACAAAAGCGCAGAGCGTGTTTTACCGCGTTTTCCGGGCCGAAAAAACAGGAGTGGGACGTTTTGGGGCCGCGAAACTCTGATACATAGTATAGCGAAAACAGATAGAAAAAGCAAGGAAAAGCACAAGGAAAAGCGGTTTCGTTCTGCGGTTGTATTACCTTTTTGTTTGTGTTAAAATGATAGGCAGAAAAAGAGGAGAAGAAAGCATATGATCATAGAAACAAATTCTGCGTCGGAGACGCTTGCCCTTGGCGAAAAGCTGGGAAAAGCGGCGAAGCTGGCCAGATTTATACATTAAACGGAGACCTTGGTGTTGGAAAAACCGTTCTGACGCAGGGCTTTGCAAAAGGACTTGGCATCACAGAGGCAGTCAACAGTCCCACATTTACCATTATTCAGGAATATACGGAAGGACGTCTGCCATTTTATCATTTCGATGTTTACCGGATCGGTGATATAGAAGAAATGGAAGAAATCGGATACGATGATTATTTTTTCGGTGAGGGTGTCTGCCTGATCGAATGGGCAGAACTGATTGAAGAGCTGATCCCGGAGGGTGCGATTTCGATTACGATAGAAAAAGACCTCGAAAAAGGGTTTGATTACCGGAAAATTACGGTGGAATAAAAGAAAAAAATCCTGAATGTGGTGGAAAAACAAAAGGAAATCGTAAAGATTCCTGTTTCCGGCAGACTGCCAAAATGAGTTGCACAGGAAGGAAATATCGGAAAGGAAACAAAAAATTATGAAAATACTTGCACTGGACAGCTCCGGCCTGGTGGCTTCGGTGGCTGTTGTTGAAAATGACACACTGCTTGCGGAATACACCGTAAATTATAAAAAAACACATTCCCAGACTCTGCTTCCGATGCTGGATGAAATCTCGAACATGACAGAGCTGGATCTTTCGACGATCGATGCGATTGCAGTTGCCGGAGGTCCGGGCTCGTTTACCGGTCTTCGCATCGGTTCTGCAACAGCCAAGGGACTTGGTCTGGCACTTGAAAAACCACTGATTTCCATTCCAACGACGGCGGCAATCGCGTACAATATCTGGGATACTGACAAATTTGTCTGCCCGATCATGGATGCGAGAAGAAACCAGGTCTATACCGGAGTTTACTGCTACACGGATCATCGTCTCGATACGGTCTGGGAACAGGATACGATGAGCATTGAGGCACTGGCGGAGGGCCTGAACTGCCTCGACCACGAAGTGATTTTCCTCGGGGACGGCGTTGCGGTTTACCGGGAAAAATTAGAGGCACTGCTGACGATTCCGTTTTCCTTTGCACCGGCACACGTCAACCGCCAGAGAGCGGCAGCCGTCGGAGCACTGGCTGAGGTTTATTACAAAGAAGGTAAGATTCAGACGGCAGAAGAGCACGAGCCGGAATACCTGAGAAAATCGCAGGCGGAGCGTGAAAGAGCGGAGCGGGAATCTGTGAAGCATGCCGATGTGGTGAAAAAACAGGAGAACGGAGAAAAAAGCGAATGATCACAATCCGTGAAATGCAGATCGATGATCTGGAGCAGGTGATGCCGATTGAGGAGGCCAACTTTTCGATTCCGTGGACAGAAACCGGATTTTTTACATTTCTGATCCGTGACGACGCACTGTTTCTTGTAGCAGAGGAGGACGGTGAAATTTTAGGATATCTCGGAATCCTGATTTCCTTTGATGAAAGTGAGATCACAAATGTCTGCGTGGCAGAAAAAGCGAGAAGACGCGGCATCGGCCGTGCACTGATGGAAGAGCTGTTCCGTCGGATGCAGGAGAGAAAGGTGCGCGTCATTCATCTGGATGTGCGCATCGGCAATACGCCGGCACGGAATCTGTACGAGAGCCTCGGCTTTGTACAGGACGGCATGCGGAAGGGGTACTACGATCTCCCGAAGGAGGACGCAGTGCTGATGAGCCGGACGGATGAATCGGTTCCGAAGAGGTAGAGAGAAATCGTTATTGTATACGCATTTAACGCACAGGACTTTCCTTTCATTCCCAGTAGGAATGGCGGGAAAGATGTGTTACAATCGACAGGACACAGGAGAATCTGATTTCTGTTTTGTGTCAGGAACGAAGAAAGAAACGTTTTTTGATACACGGGAGGAAGAAAAATGCGGAAATACAACAAAAACACAAATGAGCTGGAAGCGGCGGTGTGTAACTGCTGCGGAAAAAGCATGAAAATACAGAATGGAATGCTGCTGGAGGGGATCTGCTCGGTCGACACGACGTGGGGGTACTTTTCCGGGAAGGACCTGGAAAAGCATGAGTTTGATCTGTGCGAGGAGTGCTACGATCGGATTACATTGTCGTTTGCGGTTCCACCGGAAATTTCGGAGGACACGGAGGTTTAGAATTTCGGGCAGTTCGGCATCGTTCTGGAAGAAAGGGGAAGGTGCAATGCAAAGAGGTTTTACGATTCAGTCGAAGGTGGATGGACTGATGCTTGACGGGCTTGTGGTGGAGCCGGAGGAGGGCGTACAGCGGACGGCGCTTCTGCAGCTCAGCCATGGAATGAGCGAATACAAGGAGCGGTATCTGCCGTTTATGGAGTTTATGGCGGAACACGGTGTAGTGTGTGTGATTCATGATCACCGCGGGCACGGAAAGAGTGTGAAGTCGGAGCAGGATCTCGGATTTATGTACGGCGCAGGCGGCGCAGGGCTTGTGGAGGATCTGTTTCAGGTTACGGTATGGGCAAAAAAAGAGTACCCGGATCTGCCGTTTATTCTGATGGGACACAGTATGGGATCCCTGGTTGTGCGCACGTATGCGAAGGAGCATGATAGGGAGCTGGATGCGTTGATTGTGTGTGGTTCACCGAGCAAGAATTATCTGCGGCCGCTGGGTGCGGCTGTAGGACACGCAGAAGCGGCGGTGCTCGGGGATGAGCATCGGAGCAATCTTCTGGAGGCGATGTCGTTTGGATCGTTTGCGGCGCGGTTTGCGGATGAGAAGAGCCGGTTCGCCTGGTGCTGTTCGGACCCGGAGGTGGTGCGGGAGTATGAAGAAAACCCACTCTGTGGCTTTACGTTTTCGGATGATGCTTTTTTTGCGCTGAATGACCTGCTGAAGGAGACGTATGGATCCATGGATGGAATTGCACAAACCGGAAGCTGCCGGTGCTGTTTTTGTCCGGCGGGGATGATCCGTGTTATGTGAATGTGCGGCGCTTTAAAAAATCCATTGACCATATGCGGCTGATCGGGTACCGCAATGTCAGAGGAAAGCTGTATCCGGGAATGCGGCATGAAATACTGAATGAGAAAGAGAAGTACCGCGTGTATGGCGATGTCTGGAAGTGGTTGAAGAAAGAAAAAGTGGTGGGGAATGTGGAGGGGGGAAGCACACCCCCGCAGACCCCGGACGGCGCTCTGGCAGGGAGCGGCGGTGTTTGATCATTTTTTGAAAAACGCTCATCAGCAAAAAACTGATGAGCGTTTTTTTCAATGTAAGTAAATTTTTGACGATCACATGATCCATCCAAATACGGTGGAAAGGACGATCATAATCATAGAAAAGACAAACGAGTTCACCGACATCAGCGTCGCCCGCTGCCTGGACGGGATCATGTCATTGAGCAGAATATCGGTCCGGACTTCAAGAAAATCATCGGAAAAGGATCCGATAAATCCGCCGAAGACCATAAGGGCCGGCAGTCCGGTAAAGCTCATAAGAAAGGCGAAAAGTACACCGATCGTGCCAAACAGCAGAATCGCGCGGTAGCGGTATTTGTGAAAGTATGCCGTCATCCGCGATCCCAGTGCCGCGCCGAGTCCCATCACGAAGAGGGCAGGTCCAAGCAGCGCGCTGTTCATGCCGGTGAGTGGCAGCTTCGCCTGTAAAAAGAAGAGAACCAGCGTAGAAACGGCACCGATGAGTGCGTTCACCAGCATAATATTTCTTGCTTTTTTCTCACGGACAAGAAACTGCCAGCTTTCCTGCACAACCGAAACGATTTCCTGTCCAACAGGATAATGAACTGGTGTTGCGTCCGTTTTTACTTCCGCAAGGCGGAATGAAATGCCAAGCGCAATCAGCCCGAAGAAGAGATCAATCGCATACGCGCGCCGGTATCCCAGCCACAGGGCAAGGCCTGCGCAGAGCGTTGCGGTGGAATTGGTGATACGGTACAGCATCATTTCAGTAGAAGAAAAACGGGCATAAAATCCTTCGTCCCCGTTCTGCTTCAGACTGTCATACGCAAGTGCCTCCCGTGTGCCGGATGCAAGGTTATAGCTGAGCGCACTGCATCCAAGCGCAAGCGCCGTTGTGGCAAAGCCGGTGGAAAAAATCATCAGCGTACCGGAAATCAGGGCGGCCACCTGACTTGCAATCAGCGTTTTCCGTCGCCCGAAAACATCGGCGACAACGCCGGAGGGGAGTTCAAAGCAGAGGCTCACGATATGGAAAATACTTTCGAGCATCCCGATCTGCAGCAGCGAAAATCCACGGAGTGCGAGCAGTGCAACCCACGAAGCCGCCGCAATCTGAAAATAGCCGACCGTGGTCATAAGATATAAAGTTCGTATTTGTTTTCTGGTATTTTTCTCAGACATAAAAAAATCTCCTTGTCAAAATATAGTAAAATTCTGATGGGGAGATACGTGCATTTTCTGTGTGATTTTAAGAATACAAGATGTGAAGTTTACTTAAAAAAGAGCGCACTATCCCCATAAACAGCTGAAACATCGCCATTTGTGAGGTGAAGAAACTGGTTTTTCCAGATCATAGTGCTACTCCTTTTGTAATCATAATTTTTTACCAGAATACCACCGGAAACGGAAAAAGTCAAAGAAAAATTTTGACAAAAATAAAAAAAACTATTGACTTTCAAGTATACTTTAATGCTACAATTTTTTCAACAATACTGAGGAAACGAAGGTTTTCTGCGGAAAAGAAAGGGGATATTTTAACATGAGTGTAGATGTAACAAAAATGCCGAAATTAGGATTTGGCATGATGCGCCTTCCGGAGAAGGACGGAGAACTGGATTTGGAGCAGATCTGTAAAATGGTCGATGCGTACCTTGCCTCCGGAATGAACTATTTTGACACCGCCTATATGTACTGCGGCGGAAAATCGGAGAGCATCGTGAAAAAAGCGCTGGTAGAGCGTCATCCGAGAGAAAGCTTTACTCTGACAACCAAACTTCCGCAGTGGATGATGGACGAGGCATCGAAGGCCGTGACCGCATTTTCAACGATCAGCTCGCGCGCACCGGAGCAGGCTACTTTGATTATTACCTGCTGCACAGTGTCGAGGACGGCGCAAACTATGACGGCTATGTGAAATACGACTGTTTTAACTGGGCCAAGAAGAAAAAAGAAGAGGGACTGATCAAACACTTTGGTTTCTCCTTCCACGGAACGCCGGAGCTGCTTGACAAGATTCTCTCCGAGCATCCGGAGGTTGAAATTGTCCAGATCCAGATGAACTATGCTGACTGGGACAATCCGCTGATCCAGTCCGGACGTCTGTATGAGGTGCTTCGGAAATACGATATGCCGTTCCTTGTTATGGAGCCGGTAAAGGGCGGTTCCCTTGCATCAGCAGGCAAAGAGATTGAAGCAGAGATGAAACGTGTTCATCCGGATGCATCGATTGCGTCCTGGGCACTCCGCTTTGCGGCTTCCCTCCCGGGTGTTGCAACCGTGCTCTCCGGTATGTCAAACGAGGAACAGATGGAGGATAATATCAAAACCTTCCGAAATTTTGTACCGTTAAACGAGGAAGAAAAAGCAGTGATCGCCAAAGCACAGGAAGCGCTGAAAAAGAGTCCGGCGGTTCCATGTACCGCCTGTCGTTACTGCTGCGACGGATGTCCGATGGGAATCGCGATTCCGGATGTGTTCAAGGCATTGAATACCATCCGCCTGTATGGAGAAGAAGACCGCGCGAAAAATTATTATAAAAAGCTGCTGGAAACATCGGGAAAAGCAGAAGACTGCGTGCAGTGCGGTCAGTGTGAGAGTGTATGCCCGCAGCATCTGCCGATCATTGACCTGTTAAAAGAAGCGTCCGAAAAGCTTGACGTGCCGGTGACGGAATAAGAGGATTGCGAATATCCGCTTTTGCATATGCTTTAGAAAAAGGCTCCCCGGAATACTCTGAAAAAAGAGTATCGGGGAGCCTTTTTTTCTATGGGAAATCTTGTTGGAATTTCCTGCGGAGAAAAAGATCCTTTGGGCAGGATTGCACTGCGCGGAAAAAATGTGCCACTTGCGAGAGATGTGACGGAGCGGTTTACGACCGGAAAAATGGAATGTAAAAAAGAAAAAACTCATGTTTTACATAAACTTAACATCTCTGAGATTTTGCATTTTACACGCCGTTGTTATGATGAAACCTGTAAAAACGAAATGTAAAAAACGTCGGGATTGCGATTTTACAAAATAGAAATCACAAAAATCCCGTGTGAAAAGAGGAGAAAAGAATATTATGAAGAGAAAAGTAATTGCAATCACCTTAACCGCAATGATGGCTGCAGGAATGCTTGCAGGATGTGGAAGCAGCGATAGCAGCAGTTCTTCCACAGCAGACACTACAAAAGAGGCTTCTGCAACAGAGGCAGATGGCAGCACAGACGGTGACAGCACCGCAGCAGGCGGAGATTTTTCCGGACAGATCAGCGTGATCTCCCGTGAGGATGGTTCCGGTACCAGAGGTGCATTCATCGAGCTGTTCGGTGTAGAAGAGAAAAACGATGCAGGTGAGAAAGTGGATAATACCACCGTTGATGCACAGATCACCAACAATACTTCCGTTATGATGAGCACAGTGGCAGGTAACCAGCACGCAATCGGTTATATCTCCCTTGGATCCTTAAATGATGAAGTCAAAGCACTGAAAATCGACGGAGCAGAGGCAAGCGCAGAGAACGTAGAAAACGGTTCCTATAAAGTAAGCCGTCCGTTCAACATTGTAACAAAAGACGGTCTTTCCGCAGATGCGCAGGATTTCATGGACTACATCTTAAGCACCGACGGACAGCAGGTTGTTTCAGATGACGGATATATTGCAATCAAAGATACCAAAGCCTACGAAGGAAACTGCAGCGGTGAAAAGGTTGTGGTAGCAGGATCTTCCTCTGTAACACCACTGATGGAAAAATTAAAAGAGGCTTATACAAAAGTAAATTCAAACGCTAACATCGAAGTACAGCAGAGCGATTCCACAACAGGTATCACTTCCGCAAGCGATGGCCTCTGTGACATTGGTATGGCATCCCGTGACTTAAAGGATGAGGAGAAATCCTCAGGGCTTACCGCAACCGTAATCGCAACCGACGGTATTGCTGTCATCGTAAACAAAGAGAACCCGACCGATGGGCTGACCAGTGATCAGGTAAAGAGCATCTATGTTGGCGACACAACCGACTGGGCAGATGTAAAATAAAGAATGTATAAAGCAATGGAAAAAGAAGTAAGGGCGAACAATGGAAAATCGCTCTTACTTCCGTATCCGAAAATGTTCAGAAAAAGAAGCTGTCTTTCGGAACGTGCTTGAAAAAGCAGTTCGTAAGGAAAAAAACGAAAGTCTTTTTCAAACACGCTCCGCGAAACAATGAAATGAAAGGATTTATCTTATGAAACTAAGAGAAACGATCATGAAACTTGTATTCCTGATTGCGGCGTGCTGCTCCGTACTGGCTGTTGCACTGATCTGCATTTTCCTGTTCATGAATGGCGTTCCTGCTATTTTTAAAATCGGACCGCTGAAATTTTTGACCGGTACCGTGTGGAAACCGGGAAACAACATTTTCGGTATCCTGCCGATGATTGTCGGCAGTATCTGCGTGACCGGCCTTGCAATCCTGATGGGTGTGCCGGTTGCCATTCTTACTTCGGTGTTTCTTTCCCGTTACTGTCCGAAAAAGTTTTACGGCATCTGCAAATCAGGTATTAACCTGATGGCCGGTATTCCGTCTATCGTATATGGATTTTTCGGACTGGTCGTGATCGTCCCATTGATGGCACAGCTGACCGGCAAAAACGGAAACACAATGCTGACGGCATCTATTCTTCTGGCCGTTATGATTCTTCCGACCGTGGTCGGTGTAACAGAATCCGCCATTACAAGCGTTCCAGAATCCTACTATGAAGCAAGCCTTGGCCTTGGTGCAACGCATTCCCAGAGCGTTTTCTTTGCAGTTGTCCCGGCGGCAAAATCCGGAATCCTGGCCGGCATCGTTCTTGGCATCGGACGTGCATCGGAGAGACAATGGCAGTGATTATGATTGCCGGAAACCAGCCTCGTATGCCAAAAGGAATCACAGAAGGCCTTCGTACCATGACAGCCAATATTGTACTGGAGATGGGATATGCATCCGGACTTCACCGGGAAGCGCTGATTGCAACGGGTGTTGTGCTGTTTGTCTTTATCCTGCTGATCAATTTATCGGTGTCTATGCTGAACCGGAGGGTACATTATGGTGATTAAAGGAAATGGAGCTGTAAATACAATGGAAGCTGTAAAAATAAATACA
>ENA-OQIO01000024-OQIO01000024.1-human-gut-metagenome-genome-assembly--contig:-NODE-24-length-68102-cov-6.626466_pt1 | contig 68102 bp, 75 predicted proteins | sample MGYA00242573_ERZ504737 | MGnify/ENA primary metagenome ERZ504737 (study PRJEB26092, sample SAMD00036203) | human gut metagenome | host: Homo sapiens | study: EMG produced TPA metagenomics assembly of...
CGGGTAAATAAGGGAGACTGGCTACCCATCGGAACCGTGCATAAGCTGTACTTCAAACTGGATCATTTTACTGGTTGCCGGTTTGGTCTGTTCTGCTATGCGGCAGAGGAAACAGGAGGAAGTGCCTGCTTCCGGGATTTTAAGTATTATGATGTTGATGAAATCTCATAAAGATAGAACTGCATAAAATAAGTGTCGGAATTTACTCAAATTCCGTAAAAGATTCAGATTGCAGAAAAATCCGGGCATAGTATCAATGAATGATATTGCCCGGATTTTTTATATTTAGTGGCTTTTCTTAAAATTTAAATGATGATATAATGAGTGAAAGTGAGAATAATACATAAATGCATTTATTAAAGAAATAGCAGGATAGTTATACTTTAGCAGGAACAAAAAGGCCGATATATAGTGAGGAATAAATATGGATGATACCGGTATAAAGAGAGAGCCAGTTATCAGAATAAGCAACGACAGGATGGAGGCATTTATCATGCTGCCCACTGTTGAAGAAGAATACCACTATACAGTGGATGAGGTGCTTGAAGCTGTAAACCGCAATGGTGTGATATACGGCATCAATTGCGAGACCATTTCAGATATGGTAGAAAAAAGACTTATGGGCAGGGAAGTGCTTTTTGCAAAGGGAAAGCCGGCTGTTGACGGGGCTGATGGCTACTTTGATTTCTACTTTGACAGCGACTTGAACCACCGCCCAACGGTTAAGAGTGATGGCTCAGTGGATTACTGGAGTGTGCACTCGGTTGAGGTGGTCAAAAAAGGCCAGACGATTGCAAACTATTGTGAGCCTGTTGCGGGCGAGGATGGTATTGATGTGCTTGGCAGGGTAATTGCCGCAAAGAAAGGCAAGGGACTGCCACCGCTTGTGGGGCGCGGCTTTGACAAATCTGTCGATGGACTTACATATACAGCTGCTATCGATGGCAAAATTGAAAGGCACAAGAACAGAATCATTATTCTTCCTATTCTTGAAATAAACGGTGATGTGGATGTGGGAACAGGAAATATAGATTTTGTCGGGGACGTGGTCATACATGGCAGTGTGAAGACCGGAGCCAGAATAAGGGCTGCAAAGTCCATCACGATAGATGGTGTTTGCGAGGGCTGTGTGCTTGAGGCCGGCAATGACCTGATTCTTAGGAAGGGCATGATTGGTATGGGAAAGGCCCGGATTATTGTAAAGGGCAATCTGTTTGCCAAGTTCATGGAGTATACCGATGTGGAGGTAGATGGCTTTGTGGAGGCTGATTCTGCAATCAACTGCAATGTGGTCAGCAATGATAAGGTAATCTTCAATGGTGGACATGCAAGCATAGTCGGTGGAAAAGTATATGGCTGTGCAGGCATTGAGGTGCAAAACCTGGGTAATGATGCCTTTATCAAGACTGAGGTGCATGTGGGCGTGCATAAAAAGATTAAGATAAAGATAGCAGAGCTTGAAAAGCTTGTTGATCAAAAGCAGATGCTGCTTAACAATATCAATGCAGGCATAAAGCAGATAGAACAGATGATGGGCAGTGCCGCTGACGGTATGAATCTTGAGGAAAAGAAGCTTGCGCTTGTCAGGGCAAAAATTGAGAAAACAGCAGAGCTTACCGAAGATAAGGAGGAGCTGGAGCGGCTTAAGGGCATAGTGGAGCGCTCGACAGGCGCGACAGTACAGGTTTTGGAGCATGTATATCCAAATGTCGAGGTGTGTATTAACAACTCAAAGCTCGTCACCAAGGAGGAATTCGACAAGATTGAGTTCAAGGAGAAGGATAAGGCAGTCGTGATGTTGTCGATGAAATAAAAAAATTGCGATATTTTTATTAAATCTTAATGGAAATATACTTGCATAAAGGGGTTACTTTATTATAATATATAGTGACCCTTTTTTGATGGGATTATTTAGCAGGTAATTATGGAGGCAGGATTATGATAAATTTTGATGAAGAAATAAAGAACTATGAGCCAAGTCTAGAGATAGAGGAGGCTGAATCTGCGATTTACAGCCACGATCTGACAGATGTCACAGATATCATTGCACAGTTATTACGTGAGCAGGACAAAAGGCAGGGTGAATTAAGATGATTTGTTATAAATGCGGACAAGATGCAGGCTGGAACGATAAATGCCCTGTATGTGGGGCTGATCTTTCACTTTTTAAAAGAGCTATTAGAATATCCAACTCATACTACAATGATGGTTTACAAAAGGCACAGGTGAGAAATCTGTCTGGAGCGATTATCTCTCTCAGGCAGAGTCTTAAGTTTTATAAGTACAATATCCAGGCAAGGAATCTGTTAGGTCTCATATACTATGAGATGGGTGAGATGGTTGACGCCTTAAGTGAGTGGGTCATCAGTGCAAACTATCAGCCTGATGATAATCTGGCAAAGAAGTATATAGATCAGATTCATAATAACAGAAATCAGCTCGAAACAATCAATCAGACCATTAAAAAATATAATCAGGCTTTAACTTATTGCAAGCAGGACAGTAAGGACCTTGCGGTTATACAGCTTCGAAAGGTGTTATCCTTAAATCCAAAGCTTGTAAAGGGACATCAGCTTTTGGCTCTTTTATATCTGGAGGAGGGACATCTGGATAAGGCAAAGAAAGCCTTACGCGATGCAGGCAAGATAGATACAGACAATACCACTACCCTCAGATACTTAAAAGAAGTGAACAGGCGTCTTAAGGAAAAAGGAACTGAGAGGAAAAAGAAAAATGATGATTTAATTTCCTACCAGAGTGGAAACGAAACAATCATTATGCCAAAGCGATTCAGGGAGAGCTCAATGTGGGCAAATATACTCTATATTATAATCGGTCTGGTAGTCGGAGTGGCGGTTACGTGCTTCCTTGTGGTTCCGGGTATAAAAAGCCAGTCGAAAATAGATGCAAAGAAGCAGTTATTATCGGCCAATGATACGATTTCCACAAATGGGCAGACCATCAGTGGACTTAATGATCAGATAGAAAAGCTAAAGAAGGAGCTTGAGGACGAGAAGAAGAAAAATGATGGAGTATCAGACCAGATTTCCACATATGAGGCCTTGCTCAATGCCTATGTATACTATACAACCAATGATGTAATAAAGGCAGGAGAAGCACTTGAAAATATCAACACAAGCTACCTGAGTGACTCGGCTAAGCAGACATATGATACGCTCAATGGTTCAATTGCAGATTCATATAAGGAAGCACTGTACAGTCAGGCATACTCATCATACAGCAGTGGCGATTATCAGAGTGCAATCCCTACATTCCAGAAGCTTGTCGGCATGGATGAGGCATACAGGGATGGTTCAGCTGCATATTACCTGGCGCAGTCGTTCAGGAAGTCAGGTGACTTAGCATCTGCAAAGCCATATTATCAGTATGTGGTAGACAACTACGCAGGCACTGAGAAGGCCAGAACATCAAAGAATTATCTAGCACAGGAACAGTAGTAAAACAACTGCTGCGAGGCAATAATTAAATATAGAATTACGAAAGACACCAGATAATCTCCGGTGTCTTTTTTATATGAGCAGGAAAGGAAGAGTGTGACATGATAGAAAATTATATCAAGGAAGCAGACCGGGTGACATACCTTATGCCAAAGGAGGTGGATCACCACTGCGCCGGGCAGATAATCGCAGAGCTTGATGCACTTATAGAGGGCTGTGGTGTCAGAAAAATAGTATTTGACATGAAACAGACAGAATTTATGGACAGCTCCGGCATTGGAGTGATAATAGGAAGAACAAAGAAGCTTAAGTACTTTAATGACAGCTCGGTGTCAGTTTGCAATATGTCGGACAGAGTGGACAAGCTTTTGAAATGTGCCGGCATTTACACTATTATACATAAGCTTTAAAACTGAATTAAATTAAAATATAATCAGACAGAAAGGGAGCATAATGAACGCAGCAAAAACAAATCATATATCGCTTAGCTTTGATGCAATTTCAGAGAATGAGGCATTTGCGAGAATGACAGCAGCCATGTTTATGGCACAATTAAACCCCACACTAGATGACGTGGAGGACGTAAAGACAGCAGTGTCAGAGGCGGTGACAAACGCAATTATCCATGGCTATGAGATGGGGGATGACAATATTTCATCCGGTCAGGCAGATCACCAGGCAGCAGAAGAAAAAAGTTGTCCACAGGTACATATGAATTGCAGCTACATAGGCAGGGAGCTTTACATAGAAATATCAGATAGCGGAGTAGGCATACAGGATGTGGCAAAAGCAATGGAACCGTTATACACATCCAAACCACAGCTTGACAGATCAGGCATGGGTTTTTCATTCATGGAAGCATTTATGGACGCGCTGACAGTTACATCAGAACCGGGACACGGAACAACAGTAAAGATGAAAAAAGTACTATGAAGAGTGACAAAATCAGCAGACTTGTCACAGAAAATATAAACCTGATTTATTTAGTTATGAAACGCTTTAGAAACAGAGGCGTTGACCGGGAGGATTTATTTCAGATAGGAGCAGTTGGGCTGACAAAGGCAGCGCAGCGATTTGATGAAAGTAAGGGCTTTGCCTTTTCTACATACGCAGTACCGTTGATAATAGGGGAAATACAGCGCTTTCTACGTGATGACGGAATGGTACATATCAGTCGAAAAATACGGGATGATGCAAGAAAAATTGCAATTATCAGAGAAAAATACAGAATGAATGAAAATAGTGAAATATCACTTGAAAAAATGGAAAATATTTCCGGTATGTCAAAACAGGATATAATAATTGCCATGGAAGCCGATAAAAATGCATCGTCAATAGAAAATGAAAGTGTGCTTGATTATTTGGACAATAAAATGAGTGCAGAAGCATCAGACAAGCCATCGGAGACAGATAAAGTGATAAATCACATCGCAATGCAGCAGGCGTTTAACTCACTGGATGATAGCGAGCGCAGACTGATTATGCTCCGCTATATGCAGGATAAGACACAGAAGCAGGTGGCAGAGGTGCTTGGACGCAACCAGGTGGCCATATCACGAATGGAGAAGAATACATTGGCGAAGCTTCGCAGGGCGATGATGTGAGTGGGAAGCGTCGTAGGATGAGAGCTTCCACGTGCAGGCTGAGAGGATGCGGGGTGGCATGTAGTATATTCTTCAGGAAATTATGAAGTCAGCCCCGAGCTCATGTGCGGATAGATTGTGGATATGCCGGGTTTTTTTTGTTATTAGGGAATATGGAACCTCGTGGCAGTTCATAATTTTCTTCAGAACACACTGCATGCCCTCCGGCGAATTTAGTGTGTCGAGTGGGAAGCAGTGGAGGTTTTGAGCTTCCCACATAAAGGTTGAGAGCGCCGTGCCGTCCGAACGCAGGTGAGGACCGGCACATTATATCTCAGCGTAAGTGGCGTAAGCCGGTGGTGGAGGCAGGCAGTTTCGTCGGGCATAGAAAGCCTGTAGGCATAATTCGTACAGACACTTAACCGCGAAGCGTAGCCAGCACGACAGTACCGCCTGCCCTACCACCGGCTTATGCCACGTATTATTGAAAAGAAGGAAAACTACTTGCACCCAAGCCACAAAGCATATTACAATGGGTGGTAAGGAATATAATTGGATTGTCGAAAGGAAAAAAGCATGAAACTTCCACTCACATATGATAACTATATATTTGACCTCTACGGTACGCTCGTGGATATTCACACAGACGAGAGTGACACTGCAATCTGGGAAAAGCTCGCCATGTTCTATGGCTATTACGGAGCACTGTATGAGGCAAAGGAGCTTAAGGAGCGCTATGAGACACTTGTAAAGAGCAGCGAGGCAGAGCTGAAGAAGAAAATTGAAAAATCTGATGCAGATGCGCGGTTTGCCATCTCATATGCCCATGAAGCATCACCGGAGATACATATAGAGGATGTATTTGAAAAGCTTTATGAGGAAAAGGGCGTGAATCCGACAAAGGAGCTTTCGGTGCATACAGGTCAGTTTTTCAGGGTGATGAGCACCGAATACATAAAGCTTTATCCGGGCACAAAGGAGATGCTTAAGGAACTTAAGAAGGCGGGAAAGAATGTATATCTGCTTTCAAATGCGCAGCGTATATTTACAGCCTATGAGATGAGAAGACTTGATATCTTTGATTTGTTTGATGACGTATTTATCTCATCTGATTATAATACCAAAAAGCCTGATATCAGATTTTATAAGGAGCTGATAAATAAGCATGATATTGACGTATCAAAATCGCTTTTTATAGGAAATGATTCGACTACCGATATCAAGGGTGCAAAGGAATGCCGGATGGATGCCTTTTATGTGAAATCGAATATTTCACCAAAGGATGATATGGCTCATGATGCAGACTATATTATAGATAATTTTACCAACTGGTAATGCGTTATTGTTTATAAAAATGTGAATACTACATAAAAAACATATATAAATTAAAATCTTTTTATAAACGGTTGCAAATAAAAAATAATGGTGTAAAATGAACTAGATTTGAATTAGTTTATTTTTTAACAAAGTAGAGGTGAAAAGAATGTCAAACACATTATTAATGTTGTGTATCCCATTTGCGGGCTTATTACTGTGCATAGCAGTTATGCCGCTTGTGAAGCCTGAATGGTGGGAGAAGCATCAAGCTCATGCAGTTATCTTATGGTCACTGCTTTTTGCCATTCCGTTCGCGCTGTTCTATGGAGCACCAAAAGCCGTAGAGACGGTACTGGAGTGTCTGATAGGTGACTATCTGACCTTTATCGTGTTGCTCTTTGGACTGTTCTGCGTAGCCGGAAATATTAAGCTGGAGGGAAGTCTGGTCGGCAACCCAAAGGTAAACGTTATCATGCTTGCTGTTGGAACTTTTTTTTCAAGCTGTATAGGAACTACAGGAGCCAGTATGCTTTTTGTAAGGCCGATTATACAGATGAACTCATGGAGAAAAAACAAGCGTCACATCATGGTATTTTTCATTTTTCTTGTGTCAAATATCGGAGGATGTCTTACACCTATCGGAGATCCGCCACTGCTCATGGGATTTTCAAGAGGAGTATCGTTCTTCTGGAGCATGAGGCTGTTTCCGGTTCTCGTATTAAATATGATACTGCTTCTTACCATATTTTATCATTTGGACAAGAAGGCCTACCAGAAGGATATCACTAAGGGACTTATGCCTGAGGTGAAGGAAAATGAGCCCCTCATCAGGATAAAGGGTGCCCACAACTTTTTATATATCGTAATGATTGTCATAGCTGTTATACTAAGCGGTGTGCTTCCTAAGCTTTCTGCATTCCAGAACGCTGCGGGAGAGGTTATCGGTATTCCGATATTCAGGGAGGTTACACTCACTGTGCCTGCAATCATTGAGATTGCTATTATTCTGCTTGCAGCCCTGCTTTCCTTCAAGACAACACCGAAGGAGGTTCGTGTGCAGAACCATTTCACATGGGGAGCAATTCAGGAGGTTGCGGTGCTTTTCATCGGAATCTTCATCACCATGCAGCCTGCTCTTATGGTATTAAAGAGTGCAGGTTCAGTCTTGGAATCACAAAGCCGTTTGAGATGTTCTGGGCAACAGGAGCACTTTCAAGCTTCCTCGACAATACACCGACATATCTGGTTTTCCTTACTACAGCGGGAGCCATGCACTTTACTACAGGTGTCGCAACCACACTGGGAGTGGTGCCGGTCAAGATGCTTATGGCAATTTCGTGTGGCGCTGTATTTATGGGAGCCAACACATATATTGGAAATGCACCGAACTTTATGGTCAAGTCATTATCAGACGAAAACGGTATCAACATGCCATCGTTCTTTGGTTACATGTGGTGGTCATTGCGTTATCTGATACCTGTTTTCATCATAGATATGATCATATTCTTTTTATAGGAGGGATGAATTATGGAATTTTATGACGAGAAAATTAAAGCTCTTGCCATCGAAATCTATGAGCTTGATGCCGAAGTATACAAGAAATTAGGCTCATCCCTCGGCAGGGTATTTGGTGGCGAGAAGGATATATGTATCCGTAACATCATGGAGGATCTGCACTCAAGGCAGAACAGCTCAAGAATCCGAAGCGAGCTTGCCCTGATAAGCAACATGGCAAGAACAATACCTGATCATGATATAAGGCATGATATCATGGTCAAATACAACAACATAGTAGAGGAAATAGCGGAGCTCCCGACAGGCTTTGCTGACGGAGATATCCTCGATCCAAAGATAGCGGATTTAAATACCGTAAACCTGAAGGATCGTTTCAAGACGGGCGATCATCTGATTATCTGTATAGGACGTTCCTGCGGATGTGGTGGAAATGAGATTGGATTTGCACTTGCAGACAAGCTTCGTATGAATTTCTATGATGTGTCTGTCATGAATGAGGTGTTCAGACAGAAGGATGGAGAAGAAGCAGCCCAGGCTACAGCTACCTTCCAGAAAAAAGAGCGGATGGGAATCAAAAAGCGCATAAAAGCTTTTAGGAAATACCACGGACTTTCATCAGAGGATGTGCTTTTCTTTGATACAAGCAAGTTCCTTGTAGAGAAGGCAAAGCAGGAGGACTTCATTGTTATGGGACGTTTTGCAGATGCAATTCTGACAAACAATCATATTCCTCACATAAGTATTTTTATCACAGCACCGGAGAAGAGAAGAGTCCAGCGTTTTCTTGAGATAAACAAGAATGTGACTCCGAACCAAGCAAAGAAATGGATAGAATCTGAGGATAAGAGACATCTGAAGACCTACAAATTCTATACCGGCAGAAAGTGGAGCAAGGCAAGTAACTATGATATCTGTATCAACAGTGCCAGCTACGGTATCAAGGCTCAATAGAGCTTATCATCCGTATGCTCCAGCTCGATGACCGCGTGAAGCAGCTGATTAAGTAATTTTTTAAAGCGTGTTTTATTGACGTAAAACACGCTTTTTTGATATATTTGACATTTTTTAAAAATTCCTCTTACAAAATTCGTGAAAAAGTGATAAAATGATAACGTATAACGAAAGAGGTGTGATATGTTCGAAATAGGTGATTACGTATTAAATGCTACAAATGGAATTTGCAAAATAAGCGAAATCGTGGAGTTAGACATGTCAGGAGACAAGCAGCTCAAGTCATATTTTTTACTCCGCCCTGTTGAGGAGGAGAATGACAGAGTGTATATACCTGTTGACAATGCTGATAAGAGGATACGTAAGGTAATAACACAGGATGAGGCACTGGCGGTGCTCGATAGAGTACCTGAGATAGAGGCACTCGCGGTAAACAATGAGAAGGAGCGCGAAACGCGCTATAAGGAGGCAGTCAGAAGCTGTGAGCCGGATAGTGTGATCAGTCTCTTAAAGTGTTTACATATCAGAAATGAGCAGCGTGCACAGGCAGGCAAGAAGTCTACAGCCGTCGATGAGCGCTATGGCAAGATGGCAGAGCACAATTTAAATGCAGAGCTTGCATTTGTTCTTGAAAAGGACAAGCAGGAGATTAAAGATATAATTCATGATATGCTATAGTATGTGGGCAGAATCAGAAAGCGGGTTCTGCCTTGTTTTTGCTAAAAATAAGAGATATTAAGAAAAGTTTAAACAAATAATTAATGAGTTTATGTCATGAATATGTTATTATATATCAGGTAAGGGCATATAATATTACCGGTTAATGGTAAATGAGAAAACTTATCATGTTTTATCTGATAAAAACAAAAGAATGAAAGTAAGGGAATCAATATGAATAATATGAATATTAATTCTGCAATAGCAGATACTCTGGATATAGGGAATACAGACACAGAGAAAAAGACAGGACTCATAGGCTTTTATAATTACACGGTAGTGCTTACATACATAGGCATGTGGATAGGCTTCCTTGGAGTTATGCTTGCCATAAAGGATAGGTATGTGGGTTCACTAATCTGCCTTATGCTGGCCGGTGTCTGTGATATGTTTGATGGCACCATTGCATCCACAAAGAAGGACCGTACCAGGGACGAGCGAACATTTGGCATACAGATAGATTCGTTAAGTGATATCATATGCTTTGGCGTGCTTCCGGCAGTGTGGGTATTTTGTGTGACTCCAAAGATTTCAATAGCATTTACCGCCATATTTGTATTCATTCTTTGCGGGCTTATCCGTCTGGCATACTTTAATGTGGATGAGGCCAACAGGCAGGCAGCGACAGCAGAGCGCAGACAGTATTATCTGGGGCTTCCAATCACATCAAGTGCGCTTGCTATCCCGGCGGTATATCTGATTGGAGAGTTCACAGCTATACATACACAGACAATCGCGGCACTTGCCCTTTTAATCATTGGCATTTGCTACGTGCTCCCTGTAAAGCTCAAAAAGCCATCTCTTTTTGGAGAGGTTCTGCTTGTAGGTATAGGAGCAGTTGAGGTTTGTATTCTCATTGCGGAGGTTCTTATTTAATGGCAAAAAAATCGTTTGTAGACTGGCTTTACACCACGGCACCTGGGCGTGTGACACTTAAGGTGCTTCTGCATACAGGTGCACTTAAGCTCGGAGAAATAGTAGCACGCTCCCCGCTGTCTAAGCCGCTTATCAGCCGGTATATAAAGAATAACAATATAGACATGTCTGATTTTAAGGGTCAGAAATATAACAGCTTTCAGGACTTTTTCTCCAGAAAGCGTGATGATATTGAGGTGGACAGGCAGGCTGAGCATCTTATCAGTCCGTGTGACGGCTACCTGAGTGCATACAGGATAAAAAGTAACAACAGCTTTCACATCAAGGCTCATGGTACAAGGTGACGGACCTTGTCACCGACAAAAAAATTGCAAAGGAATTTGTTGGAGGAGACTGCGTGATACTGCGTCTTTGTGCCAATGATTATCATCATTACTGCTATATAGATGATGGATTTCAGGGAAGGAATCATTTTGTGAAGGGACTGCTTCACAGTGTACAGCCTATTGCACTGGAAAATGCTCCTGTATATAGGCAAAACAGGCGTATGTGGACAATTCTTGATACAGTTAATTTTGGCAAGGTGGCGCAGATTGAGATAGGTGCGCTGCTTGTGGGAGGCATAGTCAATGACCACGAGAATGTTATGATGAGAAAGGGCGCAGAGATGGGGCACTTTGAGCTGATTGGCTCCACAATAGTGCTTTTGTTTAAAAAAGGTCATATTGACCTGCTTCCGGAAATTAAAGAGTGTATAAAAGGAGACAAAGAAGTACGTGTTATCCAGGGACAGCATATCGCAAACAGGACAGTTTTTTAACAGAATACTTCCAAAATACAGTCGTATTCCGCTGCTTTTTACTGTAGTGCTCAATTTCAGTGTATACTGGGGCGCACGTGCTATTGCAGGCAGTTTTATCCATCACAATATAGAGACCTCGCTTGATGATATGATACCGGTTGTGTACCCTACAGTAGACATTTATTTTGGCTGCTATATTTTTTGGATTATAGGATATCTGTACAATGCAGCGATGGATAAAAGGCACTGTTATCGTTTTCTCATGGCAGACTGGCTGGCAAAGGCAGTCTGTTTTATCTGTTATGTCGTGTATCCTACAACCAATACCCGCCCGGAAATAGTGGGCTCAGACATATGGGCACAGCTCATGCGCTTTTTATATAGTATGGATGCAGCGGACAATCTTTTTCCGTCCATACACTGCCTTGTAAGCTGGCTTTGCTATATCGGCATCCGCGGCAACAAAAAAGTACCGCAGTGGATACGTACAACCTTCTGTATTTGCGCTATAGCAGTATTCATATCCACATTGACTACGAAGCAGCATGTGATATATGATGTAGTTGCAGGAGTGATTCTCATCGAAGTAACATACCGAATTTCACGGCTGTTACTTACTAAATTAAGTAAATAATTAATTGGAATGCAGCTTCCCACTCGTAAACCTTCTGCCGGAGAGTATGCGGTGTGTTCCGAAGGAAAATTATGAACTGTCACGAGGTTCCATAAAAATAGTAGTTGAAAGAAATGATAAAATAAAAACCATCTAATTCTATGTGTGCTCGTGACTGACTTCATAATTTTACAGAGGAATATACTGCATGCTATGCCGGCTTGCATAGATTATAAAGTGGGAAGCGGAAATATATTATATGTAAGGGGGGTAAACATGGATGATACACAAATAGAGATGCTGCCGATGCTGGGCGAATTCAGTTCAATTGCCTCGCAGTATGAACACATCATGTTCTACTACGAATCGGGTATACAGCAGATAGTAGCAAAGCTGCAGATATTAAATAATGAATTCAAAAACAATCACGAAAGAAATCCAATCGAGAATATAAAGAGCCGTGTAAAGTCGCTTGACAGCATAATAGACAAAATGAAGCGAAAGGGCATTCCGCTCACCACCAACGCCATGAAGCGTGAGATTAAGGATATAGCCGGCGTCAGGGTCATTTGTCCATTCATATCCGATGTATATCAGGTGGCCAATATGCTTGTGAATCAGGCGGATGTCGAGATTGTCACAATAAAGGACTACATAAAAAAACCGAAGGAGAATGGCTACAGGAGTCTTCATATGATAGTGCTGGTTGATGTGTATTTTTCGGATCACAAGGACAAGGTGCCGATAGAGATACAGTTTCGTACCATTGCCATGAATTTCTGGGCCAGCACAGAGCATCAGCTCCGCTACAAGAAGAGCCGTATATTCACGGAGGAGATGCAGCAGGAGCTCAAGAAATGCGCAGATATCATGGCAGACGCTGATGACAAGATGCAGAATCTGGCAAATGTTTCGGGGATTGTGCAGCCGATTGAGTAAAAGAGAGTGATGTAAATCACTCTTTTTTGCTTGTAAATCAAAAGTTTATATTTATTTAATAAAAATTGTTAGCACTCTCACTTGACGAGTGCTAATCTGCGTGCTATAACATAGTCACAAGGAAATATTGAAGAATTATTTAAAGGATTATTTAGAGATAAAATTTTGATATTACCTGTATGACACATAAGAATCATATTTATGGATAACATAGTAGAAGGGAGTGAGACTATGAACATTCAAAAATTTACACAGAAATCAATAGAGGCAGTCAATGACTGCGAGAAGCTTGCATATGATTATGGCAATCAGGAGATAGAACAGGAGCACCTGCTTGTGGCATTACTTTCACAGGAGGACGGACTGATACCGAAGCTGATTGACAAGATGGAGATAAACGTAGAGCATTTCACAGAGAATGCAAAGCGCCATTTGGCAGCGCGCACAAAGGTAAGCGGCAGCAGTGCACAGGTCTATGTGGGCAATGATTTAAACAAGGTTCTTATTCATGCTGAGGACGAGGCAAAGGCAATGGGAGATGAGTATGTTTCGGTAGAGCATCTTTTCCTGTGTCTGCTGAAGTATCCAAACAAGGCAATGAAGGAGCTGATTAAGGAGTACGGTCTCACAAGAGACAGATTCCTCACAGCGCTTTCTACGGTCAGGGGCAATCAGAAGGTCACATCCGATAACCCTGAGGCCACATATGATACACTTGAGAAATACGGCTACGACATGGTGGAGCGTGCAAGACAGCAGAAGCTTGATCCAGTTATCGGCCGTGATGATGAGATACGAAATGTAGTGCGTATTCTCTCGCGTAAGACTAAAAATAACCCGGTACTTATCGGTGAGCCGGGTGTTGGTAAAACGGCAGTCGTTGAGGGACTGGCGCAGCGTATCGTAAAAGGCGATGTGCCTGAGGGCTTAAAGGACAAAAAACTGTTTGCACTCGATATGGGCTCTCTGATTGCAGGAGCTAAGTACAGGGGCGAGTTTGAGGAGAGACTTAAGGCAGTGCTTGAGGAGGTAAAAGCTTCTGACGGACAGATAATTCTCTTTATCGATGAGCTTCACACAATAGTAGGAGCCGGAAAGACAGACGGAGCCATGGATGCAGGACAGCTTCTTAAGCCAATGCTTGCAAGAGGTGAGCTGCACTGCGTAGGTGCCACCACACTTGATGAGTACCGTGAGTACATTGAGAAGGATGCAGCCCTTGAGAGACGTTTCCAGCCTGTTATGGTAGACGAGCCGACAGTAGAGGACACTATCTCAATACTTCGTGGCCTTAAGGACAGATACGAGGTATTCCACGGCGTTAAAATCACAGATTCGGCACTTGTAACAGCGGCAGTGCTTTCAAACAGATACATCACAGACAGATTTTTGCCTGATAAGGCAATAGATCTTGTGGATGAGGCATGCGCCATGATAAAGACGGAGCTTGATTCAATGCCGGCGGAGCTTGATGAGCAGAATCGTAAGATTATGCAGCTTGAGATAGAGGAGACAGCTCTAAAGAAAGAGACAGACCACTTAAGTCAGGACAGGCTCGCAGCACTACAAAAGGAGCTTGCAGAGCTGCGTGATGACTTCAATGCAAAAAAGGCTCAGTGGCAGAACGAGAAGGGCGCTGTTGACAAGGTCAGCAAGCTTCGTGAAAAGATTGAGTCAACAAAGAATGAAATCAAGACAGCACAGCAGAACTATGATCTGGAAAAGGCGGCAGAGCTGCAGTACGGCGTGCTTCCAAATTTGCAGAAGGGGCTGGAATCAGAGGAAGCACTGCTTAAGGACAGAGACTTATCGCTTGTGCGAGAGAACGTGGGCGATGAGGAGATTGCACTCATTATCTCGCGCTGGACAGGAATACCTGTTGCAAAGCTTACGGAGAGTGAGCGTAATAAGACACTTCACCTCGATGAGGAGCTGCACAAAAGGGTAATAGGACAGGATGACGGAGTCACAAAGGTGACAGAGGCTATCATCCGATCAAAGGCAGGCATCAAGGATCCTACAAAGCCGATAGGTTCGTTTATGTTCCTCGGACCTACAGGTGTAGGTAAGACAGAGCTTGCAAAGGCACTTGCGGCAAGTCTTTTTGATGATGAAAACAACATGGTCAGACTCGATATGAGTGAGTACATGGAGAAGTACTCAGTGTCACGACTCATCGGAGCGCCTCCTGGATATGTAGGCTATGATGAGGGTGGACAGCTCACAGAGGCTGTAAGGCGTAAGCCATACTCAGTAGTATCTTTGATGAGGTGGAAAAAGCCCATCCGGATGTATTCAACGTACTGCTTCAGGTGCTTGATGACGGACGAATTACTGACTCACAGGGACGTACCGTGGATTTCAAAAACACTATCATCATTATGACAAGTAACCTCGGCTCACAGGAGCTTCTTGAGGGCATAGAAGCAGACGGCAGCATCAGCACAGAGTGTGAGAACCGCGTCATGGATGAGCTTAAGGGTCATTTCAGACCGGAGTTTTTAAACAGACTTGATGAGATCATCATGTTCAAGCCTCTCACAAAGGACAACATCGGTCATATCATCACCCTGCTCATGGCTGACTTAAACAAGCGTCTTGTCGACAAGGAAATCACAGTCGAGCTGACAGACACTGCAAAGCAGTTTATCACCGACAATGGCTATGATCCGGTATACGGAGCAAGACCGCTCAAGAGATATCTGCAGAAGCATGTCGAGACACTCGCGGCAAAGCTGATTCTGGCAGATGGTGTGAGAGCAGGAGATACTATCCTCATAGATGTGAAGGATGGACAGCTTAGTGCATCCGCAGTGCAGAAAAATGCATAAAAATGAAGATATATTTGTAAAACAGGCGCAGGAATTTTCTCCGCGCCTGTTTTATTTTGCGCTTTGGCATGGAGGACAGACCTCTGATAAAGGAGAAAAAAATCCTTCTCTTTTTTAATTGTGTTATTATTTGAAAAAATATATAATTAATGTAAGCAACTAGAAAATAAGTCGAAAATTTTAATAATCAAATGTTTGAGGTGATAAGATTATGCAAGGAGAAAAGTTTACATTAATGCAATATAATGTTAATGCAATATTGGGCTTTATTGAAGCAGGGCAATTTGTTATTCCTGAGATTCAGAGACCATTTGTATGGAAAAGAGCTCAGGTAAGGGATTTGATTGATTCTTTGTATAATGGATACCCTACAGGGTATATTATTACATGGAAGAATCCGGATGTTAAGACAAAGGATGGAACAGTAGCAAATGGAAAGCATGTATTAATTGATGGACAACAGAGAATTACAGCATTGATGGCATCAATAGCAGGTCTTGAAGTGTTAGATGAAGATTTTAATAGGGATAGGGTTAAAATTGCATTTAATCCGCTTGCAACCGATTCAGATAAGAGATTTGCAGTACAAGATGCATCTCACTTAAAGGATAAAAAATGGATTCCAGATATTTCAGAAGTATTTAAAAATGATTTTGATCCATTTGAGTTTGTCCCTAAGTATTGTAATAATAATTTGGGTGTGAAACCCAATGAAGTGAATAATGCAATTATGAAGCTGAGAGGGATAGCAAATAGACAGATTGGAGTTATAGAGCTTGATCATTCTCTTGATATTGACGAAGTAACGGAAATATTTATTCGTATTAATTCTAAGGGAACTGCATTAAGCCAGTCTGATTTTGTTATGTCCAAAATGGCTGCAGATACGGTTCATGGAGGAAATATATTGCGTAAGGTTGTTGATTATTTTTGCCATTTAGCTGTAAAACCGGATTTTTACCCCCAAATGATTAAAGATTTAGAATTTGAAAAAACAGAATTTGCATCTAAAATTAAATGGCTAGCTAAAGATAATGAGGATATTTATAATCCTGATTATAATGATATGCTTCGTGTCGCTTTCATGTATAGTTTTAATCGTGCAAAGCTCTCCGATTTAGTTAGCTTGCTTTCAGGTAGAGATTTTGAAACACGTGAGTTTAAGGAAGAAATTGTAGAAGATTCATATAATAAACTTTGTGAAGGTATCGAAGTATTTATCAATGAACATAATTTTGAACAATTTGTATTGGCTATTAAAGGTGCTGGATTTAAATCTAGTAAGCAGCTCAATTCTCAGATGACACTTGATTTTGCATATATGTTATATCTTAAACTATCAAAAGATTCTTCAATACCACATGATCAAGTAAAGCATCATGTGCAAAAATGGTTTGTTCTTTCAACACTTACAGGAAGATATGTTGGATCGCCTGAGTCTGTAATGAGTAGGGATATTAGATTAATAAATGAAAAAGGTTTTATTAACTTCTTTTATGAGATTGAAGCATCGGTTCTTTCAGATACATTTTGGGATATATCTTTGCCACAGAATCTAGAGACAACGTCAACTAATAGTCCGGCATTTAATACGTTTCTTGCAGCACAGATTAATCTTAATTGCAATTCGTTATTTATGCATGGAACAATGATTTCAGATTTAATTAATATATCAGGAGATGTACATCATATATTTCCTAAGGCATATTTGAAAAATAATGGCATTGATACAAAGGGGAGGTATAATCAGGTTGCAAATTTTACGTATCTTGATACTCAAGTGAATAAAGCTATAAGTGATGATGCCCCGAATATATATTTTCAAAGTGCATTGGAACAGTGTGACAAGAAGAACATTGCATTTGGAAATATATTTGAAAGAGATGCTCTTATGAAGAATCTTAGTGAGAATGCAATTCCAGAAAGCATTGTATCAATGACTGTAGAGAATTATGATGATTTCTTGGCTGATAGGAGAAAGCTGATGGCAAAATTGATGATGAGATATTACAAGGGACTATAGATTATTCTATTGTTTTAGTAAATAAAACAGTAAGGGAGAAGAAGATGAGATTTTATGGATATAAAGCAACTAATTGGGAAAACTACAGACTATGATAAAAAGATTGCACTTGAGAGAAAGAACAACCAAGTTTTTATCGGTGGATTGTGGTTGATAAACTTATGAAAAATGGATATAATTATATTGTAAGAAAAGTAAGGAATCCATTACTTGGGAAGGAGGTTTTTGTATGGAATTAGCAAAGGTAACATCAAAAGGCAGATAACAATACCTATTGAAATTAGAAAAAAACTTGGAATTAAGAATGGCGATAAGATATTGTTTGTGGAAGAGTCTGGAAGAGTGTATATGATGAATTCATCTATGGATGCACTTCGTGAAGCACAGAGATCATTTGCAGGAGAGGCAGAAAGACTCGGACTTAAAGACGATGATGATGTAATGGAAATGATAAAATCTCTTAGGCAGGAAAGTGTGGTGAAGTAGATGAGAATTATGCTTGATACCAATGTATTGATATCGGCATTACTTTTTCCGGGGACTAAGATGGATGCAATGATGAACTATATATTTACTAACCATCAGCTTGTGTTGTCATCTTACGTTGTAGATGAGTTAAAAAATGTAGTCAGGAGAAAGTTTCCCGGAAAAGAAATGATAATCAACAAATTACTTATGATGATGAGCTTTGAGTATGTTTACACACCTGGTAGTATGGAAAGTGGACTATTTAATATCAGAGATATCAAAGATTATCCAGTACTTTATACGGCTATTATTGAGGATGTTGATATTCTTGTGACAGGAGATAAAGATTTTTCAGATATAGATGTCGAGAAGCCGAAAATTATGTCTCCAACACAGTTTATGGAGAATTTTTTAGAAGAATGGTAAAAATGTTCGGGGATTATAAAAACACTCAAAATCAGCTATACCTGATATGGTATAGCTGATTTTTTTGAAAATTAATATGACTCCGTTTGTTTTGTAGACTGGCAGAATGCAGAAGAGTCTTTAACAGCTCTTTCTCTTTATAATTTCTGTACTTATTTCAATTTTTACATGGCTTGCAGAGGTAGAATTTATTATCTCTGCAAGCCTTTTTACTGCAATTTCACCCATGTACTGCTTAGGCACATGCACAGTCGAAAGAGGTGGTGTGATGTAGGTACACATTGGCATATCATCAAAGCTATTACTGATATGTCTTCAGGGATACGATAGCCTTCCTCTGAAAGTGCACGCATAGCTCCGGCAGCAATCAGGTCATTGTCGGCAAAGTAGCATCGGACAAGCTCATCACCGCTTTTTATAACTGCCTTCATATCACAGTAAGCACCGTCAACTGAAGGGGAGAGGTGATGTACGACTGAGCGCGAGGTTGACATACCGTTTTTGCGTATTGCTTTATAGAAGCCGTCGGCTCTTTCCTCAAAGCCTGTTATACTGTATGCGGAATGCAGATATCCGGGCTGTGCATGTGTTTGTTTGATCAGGTAGTCTGTGGCAAGATAGGCACCCTGAAGGTTATTTATAGTCACGCAATCGAGGTTTAAGGCTTCGAAATAGTTGTCTATTAGCACAACAGGCAGACCGCACCTTGTAAAGGGCTTTATGTCATGCTCTTCCATCTCGGTTCCAAGCAGCAGGATACCCTTTGCTCCAAGCCTTTTCCACTCAGATAGCAAAGCCTCAATATCGTCATTTTCGTATATGTAGCTGATATTCAGGTAGTAGTGGCAGTGCCTGCAGCCCAAATCAATACCCTCTGACAGCTGTGAAAAGAATGGAACATCCTGTACTAAAACGCCGTGCTCTGTATGTGTGTAAACAGGAGAATTAGGAACTACAGCGCCATTCTTTCTGTATATTACAAAATATAATGTGCCATTGGAGGCCGGAGCTTCATTGGTATTTGATATTCTTGAAAAATCATATCCGGCAGAGGCAGCAGCTTCGAGCACACGTTTTCTGGTGAGTGTGCTGACACCGGGCTTATTATTAAGTGCCATCGATATAGCTGCTTCAGAAAGATTAAGTTGTTTGGCAAGTTCTTTTGCTGTGATAGACATGGCATAGCTCCTTATGTTTTATTTGCCTTATTATAACATGACAATATAGTATTAACATTATAATTTAGTAAATTAAGTTGAAAAATACACTAAATTTACTAAATTATAGGTATCAATTAAGCTGGACCGGATATATACTTAGCACATAAGAACAATTAATCTGTCCGATGGGGCATATGAGAGAAGGAGATTTACACTATGAACAATATTCCAAAAATGAAAATCGGTATAGTTGCGGTAAGCCGTGACTGTTTTCCGGAAAGTCTGTCAGTAAACAGAAGAAAAGCACTTGTCGATGCATACGCTGCAAAGTATGATGCAGCAGACATATACGAGTGTCCTGTATGTATCGTGGAGAGCGAAATACATATGGTACAGGCACTTGAGGACATAAAGGCAGCAGGCTGCAATGCACTTTGTGTTTACCTTGGAAACTTTGGACCGGAGATTTCAGAGACTCTTCTTGCAAAGCACTTTGACGGACCAAAGATGTTTGTTGCAGCAGCAGAGGAGACACAGGAGAACTTAATTCAGGGACGTGGAGATGCATACTGTGGTATGTTAAACGCAAGCTACAATCTGGCACTCAGAAATATAGGAGCGTATATTCCGGAGTATCCTGTGGGCGATGCAGATGACTGCGCAGATATGATACATGAATTCCTGCCAATAGCAAGGCTATATACGGACTTAATAATCTTAAGATTATTTCATTCGGACCAAGACCACTCAATTTCCTTGCATGCAATGCGCCAATCAAGCAGCTCTACAACGTGGGTGTTGAGATTGAGGAGAATTCAGAGCTTGATTTGTTTGAGGCATTTAACAAGCATGCCGGTGATGAGAGAATACCGGATGTGGTAAAGGACATGGAAAGGGAGCTTGGCGAGGGCAACAAAAAGCCTGAGATTCTTGAGAAGCTTGCACAGTATGAGCTCACACTTTTAGACTGGGTAGATGAGCATAAGGGCTACAGAAAGTATGTGGCAATCGCAGGAAAATGCTGGCCTGCCTTCCAGACACAGTTTGGATTTGTACCATGCTATGTAAACAGCCGTCTTACAGGAAGAGGTATCCCGGTTTCATGTGAGGTGGATATCTATGGAGTGCTCAGTGAGTTCATCGGAACCTGCGTCAGCGAGGATGCGGTAACACTTCTCGATATCAACAACTCAGTGCCGAAGGATATGTACAAGGAGTCAATCGAGGGCAGATTTGACTACAAGCATACAGACACATTTATGGGCTTCCACTGTGGAAACACCTGTTCAAGCAAGGTTTGCAACCCACAGATGAAGTATCAGATGATTATGCAAGAAGCCTTCCTATAGAGGTGACAAACGGAACTCTCGAGGGAGATATAGTGCCGGGAGATATTACATTTTACCGTCTCCAGTCTACAGCAGACTGTAAGATTCGCGCTTATGTGGCTCAGGGCGAGGTGCTTCCTGTTGCAACACGTTCATTCGGCAGTATCGGAGTGTTTGCGATAAAGGAGATGGGACGTTTCTACCGTCATGTGCTTATTGAGAAGAATTATCCTCATCACGGAGCTGTAGCTTTCGGTCATTACGGAAAAGCCCTTTTTGAGGTATTTAAATATATTGGCGTGCCAGTAGAGGATATTAACTACAATCAGCCGGCATCACTGCCATACAAGACAGAAAATCCTTTCTGTTAGTGGGGGCTGAATAGTTACGTTATCTGATGTAAACATATTGCGTGAATGGAGAATAGATATGCTATATATAGGTGTGGATTTAGGCACAAGTGCAGTAAAGCTTCTGCTCATGGATGAGAGCGGAAAGGTATTAAATATAGTCTCAAAGGAGTATCCAATCAGCTTTCCAAAGCCGGGCTGGTCAGAGCAGAATCCATGTGACTGGTGGGAGCAGACCGTGGCTGGGCTTATAGAGCTGACTAAAGATTTTGACAGGAGCGCTGTTGCTGGAATCAGCTTCGGCGGTCAGATGCATGGACTTGTCGTATTGGATGAAAACGACAATGTAATAAGACCTGCTATACTTTGGAATGACGGAAGAACACAGAAGGAGACAGACTATTTAAATAATGTAATAGGAAAAGAAAAGCTGTCTGAGCTCACCGGAAATATAGCGTTTGCCGGATTTACAGCGCCAAAGATTTTATGGCTAAAAGCAAATGAACCGGAAAACTTTGCCAGAATAAAAAAGCTTATGCTGCCAAAGGATTATATTGCATACCGCATGACAGGTGTATTTAGTACCGATTATTCTGATGCATCGGGAATGCTTCTTCTGGATGTCAAAAATAAGTGCTGGTCAAAGGAGATGCTTGACATATGCGATGTAAGAGAGGAGTGGCTTCCTGGGCTTTATGAGAGCAGTGAAAAGACAGGCACTCTGAAAGCTGATGTGGCATGTGAGCTTGGCTTTCCTAAAGACTGCATAGTTGCAGCCGGGGCAGGAGATAATGCGGCTGCAGCTATAGGCACAGGTACAGTCGGAGCCGGAAAGTGCAATCTCTCTCTTGGAACAAGCGGCACACTTTTTATTACAAGTGATGAGTTCAGAGTGGATTCGCACAATGCGCTTCATTCGTTTGATCATGCTGACGGCGGCTATCATCTGATGGGCTGCATGCTCTCGGCTGCAAGCTGCAACAACTGGTGGATGAAGGATATCCTTCATTCCGATGACTTTGTGAATGAGCAGAAGCCTCTTGAGGAGGATGGCAGACTTGGTGAGAATCATGTGTATTTTCTGCCTTATCTGATGGGAGAGCGCTCTCCGCACAATGATCCGTCTGCAAGGGCGGCGTTTATCGGGATGAGCATGGATACTGACAGAGCCGACATGCTGCAGGCTGTGTTTGAGGGTGTGGCATATGGTCTCCGAGATTCACTTGAGGTGGCAAAGAGCCTTGGTGTGGCACCAAAAAGCACAACAATCTGTGGTGGCGGTGCAAAGAGTGTGCTTTGGAGAAAGATAGTTGCAAACGTCATGAATATGCAGGTTGACACGGTAGAGGTCGAGGAAGGACCGGCATACGGCGGTGCAATACTGGCTGCAGTTGCAAACGGCTGCTTTGAAAATGTGGAGGCTGCGGCAGCGGCTATTGTGAGAAAGAAGGATACAACCATGCCAAGTCCACAGCTTGTCGAAAAATATGAGAAGGGCTATGCAAAATTTAAGCAGTTTTATCCTGCATTAAAGGGCAAATATTAGTCATTTCGTAGAAAATTAAATTTTGTGTTGTAAAGTGGTGCAAATTCATGTATCTTATTATAGAGAAATGAATTTTGCACCACTTTTTTATGCATAATTAGCACTTATAAAACACGTAATTGCCGATTATATCAATGCAAAATGAATTTTTTGCTAAAAGAAATTGCAAAATGATATAACAGGTATATCAAATATGCATTTCAGGCGGGGATGATATGGATTTATTTGATTACATGAGAGAACAGAATAAGGAGACAAGCGGTCCCTTAGCTTCAAGGATGCGTCCGACAACACTTGATGAGGTGGTCGGGCAACAGCACATAGTTGGGAAGGACAAGCTTTTGTATCGTGCGATTAAAGCCGATAAGCTCAGCTCCATCATCTTTTACGGGCCGCCGGGCACCGGAAAGACTACTTTGGCAAAGGTCATAGCCCACACTACCAGTGCTGAGTTTATGCAGATTAATGCAACCTCTGCAGGCAAGAAGGACATGGAAGAGGTCGTGGAGCAGGCGAAGAATAATCAGGGAATGTATCAGAAGAAGACGATACTTTTTATCGACGAGATACACCGCTTCAACAAGGGGCAGCAGGATTATCTGCTTCCGTTTGTGGAGGATGGCACCATTATTCTTATAGGAGCTACCACTGAGAATCCTTACTTTGAGGTAAACGGAGCCTTGCTTTCACGCTCAGTCATTTTTGAGCTTAAAAAGCTGTCAACGGATGATATAAAGGTACTTCTTAAGAGAGCACTGACTGACACAGAAAAGGGCATGGGTGCATACAATGCACAGATAGATGATGATGCACTTGATTTCCTTGCAGATGTGTCAAACGGAGATGCGAGAGCGGCGCTCACAGCGATTGAGCTTGGTGTACTGACCACGGACAGGTCAGACGATGGCATCATTCATATCACTATCGATGTGGCGAGCGAATGTATACAAAAAAGAGTTATCTCCTATGATAAGAAGGGGGATAACCATTACGATACCATCTCTGCTTTTATAAAGAGCATGCGCGGCTCAGACCCGGATGCGGCGGTTTATTATCTGGCGAGGATGCTTTATGCCGGAGAAGATGTGAAATTTATCGCAAGACGAATTATGATACTTGCATCGGAGGATATAGGCAATGCAGACCCGATGGCTATGGTTGTAGCGGCATCGGCGGCGGCAGAGGTCGAGCGCGTTGGAATGCCGGAGGCACAGATTATTCTGTCACAGGCTGTCACATACATGGCATGCGCGCCAAAGAGCAATGCATCATATAATGCGATATCGGCAGCAATGAGCTGCGTGAAGCAGACTAAGACACCGGCTGTTCCGGCACATCTGCAGGATGCCCATTACGGTGCGGCAGAAAAGCTCGGGCACGGAGTCGGGTACAAATACGCACACGACTATCCAAATCACTATGTGAAGCAGCAGTATCTGCCGGATGGCCTTACAGACAGAGTGTTTTACAAGCCTACTGACATAGGCTATGAGGCAAAGATAAAAGCACACATGGATGAGCTTCACAGAGACTGTGATACATGAAAGTGCATAGATGAAGCTTGAATAATTGCAAATAGTTGATAATAACATAAATATTTAAAAAATCAGACCAGGAGGATCTTTAAATGAAAAAGTATACAGAAATGACAAAGGACGAGTTAATGCAGGAAAAGACAGCACTTGAGGCTGAGTACGAGAAGATTAAGAATCTTGGCTTAAGCTTGACATGTCGCGTGGAAAGCCGGGAGCAGACCAGCTTGACCTCTCACTCCCTATGCTCGATGTCTTGAAATCAGACAGTGATATGAAGAGTGAATCAGGGCTTGATGTGAGAAACTATGCATGTCTGGACGGAATTCCTGAGGCAAAGGCCCTTATCGCAGGCATGGTAGGAGCAAAGCCTGAGCAGGCTATAGTATATGGAAACTCAAGTCTCAATATCATGTATGATCAGGTTGCACGTGCATTTATCTTTGGTATTTGCGGTAATACACCATGGTGCAAGCTTGACAAGGTGAAGTTCCTCTGTCCTGTACCGGGCTATGACAGGCACTTTGCAATCACAGAGGAGTTTGGAGTTGAGATGATAAATATCCCTATGACTGAGGATGGTCCTGATATGGATATGGTTGAGAAATATGTCAATAACGATGCCTCTGTAAAGGGAATCTGGTGTGTTCCAAAATACTCTAACCCACAGGGTGTTGTATACTCTGATGAGACAGTTGAGCGCTTTGCAAAGCTTAAGCCTGCAGCAGATGATTTTAGAATCTTCTGGGACAATGCATACACAGTTCATCATCTCTATGATGATAAGCAGGCAGAGATTCCAAATATCCTTGAGCTCTGCGAGAAAGAGGGAAACCCTGATATGGTATTTGAGTTCTGCTCAACAAGTAAGGTAACATTCCCTGGTGCAGGCTTGGCAGGTATATGCACATCTGAGAAAAACCGTGAGGATATCAAGAAGCGCCTTACTATACAGACAATCGGACACGACAAGATTAATCAGCTTCGTCATGCGAGATTCTTTAAGGATGTAGATGGTATCAAGGCTCATATGGCAAAGCATGCAGCTCTTATCAGACCTAAATTCGAGCTGGTTGAGAATATCCTCACAGATGAAATTGCTTCAAGAGGCATCGGAACATGGGTTAAGCCGCTTGGTGGATACTTCTTCGGATTTGAGGCTCTTTCAGGCTGTGCAAAGGAAATCGTTGCAAAGTGCAAGGAAGCTGGTGTCACAATGACAGGTGCAGGCTCTCCTTTCCCTTACAAGAAGGATCCGGATGACAGCGTGATAAGAATTGCTCCGACATATCCATCACTTGATGAGTTGAAAAAGGCTGCAGAGGTGTTTGTTGTTGTCACACGCCTTGTCAGCGTAAATAAGCTGCTCGAGGCATAAAATCACTGTTATGTCCTAACGGATAGACGTGCAATTCTCTGTTATGTCCTAACGGGTAGACTTATAATTGGCATATTTATCTAAAATAAGTATGTGATATATGTATAAAAACTAAATGAATATTTGTGCACATTTTTTCGGATTTGGTATTTACAAATCCCGATTTTTGTGTAAGATATAAATATCTTTTTAAATTGTGTCTTGCATATGTTCTATGCAGGTTTCTTTTTGTGGCATTTCGGCCACTATTTTTTTTCCCTTGATTTTTAGTTTCATATATTTGATTTTTGATTTTATTTAACACTATTATTTTAGACTTAGATGAAGAAAGGATTTAAATATTATGAAGGAAATTTTTCAGGAATATGGCGGAATACTCATAACAGTTGTAGCAATTTTATCAATCATCCTCGTTGTAACAGCGGTTATAGGCTCTGATGCAACAGGCATAGTAGGAAAGACATTTAGTGATCTGATTACAAACTTTTCAAATCATGCCAATATGAGTGTCAAATAAGAGGTGGTACATGGAGCTTGGAAAAGAATATTTTGGACCGCTTTGGAGCTTTGTAGCCAGCAACGAGATAACGGATATAGATTATAACGGCAAAGAAATATGGCTTACAAATATATTCAATGAGCGTTTCAGGGCCAATCAGCAGTTTGTTACACAGTATATGACACCTGCTTTTGTGGAGCAGTTTACACAGCGCATCGCCAATGTCGTAAGCAGACAGTTCAATAAGAGAAATCCGGAGCTTGAGGCCGAGACGAGCGAGCTTCGTGTGACGATACTGCATGAATCGGTTGCGAAGTCGGGCAGGAGCATCAGCATACGAAAGACACCGCCGCTTATCAGACTGACAGCAGAATCTGCAATTGCTGAGAAATTCTGCTCGGAGAAGCTTTTAGCTGTACTGATAAACTGTGTAAAGACCAAGATGAATATCACCTTTTGCGGGATGCCGGGCATCGGAAAGACGGAGTGCGTGAAGTTTTTCTCACAGTTTATACCGGCGAATGAGCGCGTGATTACAATTGAGGATACTCTTGAGATACGTTATGCCGAGACAAATCCGGGCAAGGACTGTATAGAGATGAAGGTGAGTGAGGATGTGTTTGGCTACTCTGAGGCTATCAAGTCATGTCTTAGAATGAATCCCAAGTGGATTATGCTCTCAGAGGCACGCTCAAAGGAGGTAAAATATCTGCTGCAGAGCTGGAGCACAGGTGTGCGTGGCATGACGACACTCCACACGGATGATGTGCGCAATATACCGGACAGAATACTCAATATGCTAGAGAGCCGTGTGGATGCAGAGCGTATGGAGAATGACATATATCAGGCACTTGATGTGGGAATTTTAATCCGCAAGAGAAGAAATGAAGACGGAGTGGTGTACAGATACATAGACCAGGTGTGCTTTTTCTACAGGGAAAACTATACCAATCATGTGTTTATGCTTGTATCAGACGGACAGATAGTGACTCACGATATACCAAATGTCATACTTCGCAGATTTAAAAGAGAGGGTGTTAATGAGCCGTTTGGCGAGTCCTTTGTCAATGAGATACGGATGAATGAGGCCATGATGAGTGAGGAGAGGGAGGCTTAGGAATGACGTATATATTGATTTTATTTCTGACATATGTGCTGCATCTTCTGCTCAAGCTAAACTGGGTGTGTACAGCTGTGGTACTTGTTTTTTTTCTTGTTATGCAGCATTTTCACCGAATCAAAGGCCAAAGATTTCAGGAAGCGCGAAAGCGCTTTCTGGATGTATCGCTGTATATTGACACCCTGCTGTATTCGTTTTTGAAGGAGCATAAGATAATCCGTGCATTTGAGGATGTAAAGAGCACACTGGCAGATGGTCATATGAAGGAGACTGTGAGCAGGGCTATTGATCATATGATGCTCACGTTTGATGAGACAGAGGTGTTTGTGGATGCTATGAGGATTATTGAAGATGAGTACAAGTGCAACCGAATAGTAAATGCACACGAGTTTATGGCACACGCTGAGTACTATGGCGGTGATATTAAAGAATCAGCCAGGATACTGCTTAAGGATAAGAGTGCATGGGAGCGCAGGATACTGCACAATATAGAGGACAGACAGAGGATGTTTCATCAGATTATCCTGTCAGTTGTGACCTCTGTTATCATTAGTGGGATCATACTTTATCTGCCGGTTTTGAGCATGGATATCAGCAGCAATATCATTGTGCAGATACTGTCTGTAGCTCTTATAGTGCTTGATGATTTAATCATACTCTGGGGGCAGAAATTTCTTGAAGTGGATTATCTTGGAATTGATCTGCTGCCGGAGGATGATAAGCATGCCAAAAAGCTTGAGGAATACAAGGCATACAATCCGGCAAAGGAGCTTCGTACGTCAATTCTTATGGCTGTTATACCGGCGTTAGCCAGTGCATTTTTACTGTATACTGACAGACAATGGCCGGCTGTGGCAGCTATGGGAGCAGCTCTTATATGTCTGAATCAGCACCGTATAGGTCACAGGCTTATGAAGAAAAATCTGATAGCGGATGTAAAGAGTGCATTTCCCAAGTGGCTGATGGACCTCGCTCTATTGATTCAGAGTGAAAATGTGCAGGTAGCCATACAGAAGTCGAGAGAGCATATACCGGTGATACTTAAGGAAGAGGTAAATACGCTGGTGGAGAGACTGGACGTGGAGCCGGAGAGCTCTGACCCGTATCACAGATTTCTCGACTGTTTGAACCTGCCGGAGATAAACGCAGCCATGGGCATGCTGTATGCTGTTTCGATTGGAAATAGTGGCAATTGCGGAAGTCAGATTGATGAGCTGATTACGAAGAATCTGGAGATGCTTGATGTAGCAGACACCGCGAGGCTTAAGGATAAGACCGCCGGCATGTATCTTTTGTTTTTGGCTCCTGTTATCACAGCATCATTTAAGATGATAGTTGATATGGCTATTTTCCTTATAAGCTTTTTATCATACAAGGTAGTGTAGGGGGTGTGTTGTGAGTCAGATAATGAAGACCTTTTTAGGGGTGTTTTTGATTATGTTTATGGTGGTTATATCATCAGGTGTGCTGTCGGGATTTATGACTGTCGTTGAGGCACAGAACCTACATGCGCAGATCATCAATGAGCTTGAGGACAGTGATTATGACAGCTCGGTTGCGCAGACCTGCTTTGAAAATGCATCAAAAGCCGGAGATACACTGGAGCTTAAACTGTATATGACAGACAATTCCATAAGGACAGTCACAGACGCATCACAAATCGCTTCGTCAGATGAGATAGAAAAGGCAAGAGTGGAGCTTAAGTTCACTTACGCGGTAGCATTTTTCGGAATTGAGCAGGAGCATGTGCTGAGCGGATATGCGTTGTAGTACTTTTCTTGTGGATATGGCTGTATAAGAGGAGGAAAACAGATGGAGCTTTTAATAGAAGAATTGGGTGGAAGCGTTATTATGCTTCTTTTAGGCAGTGGAGTAATCGGTGTGCTCGTGTATGTGTCTACTCTGCTGTGATAGTAACTGAATTGATTAAAAAGTATGTAAAGGTAAGAGAAAATGAAAGAAGTATTCAGACAGTATGGAGGCGTGCTGATTGCAGCGGCCGCCACAAGTGCATTTCTCGTGTTGATGGGAAATATTGTGCTGGCTCAGGGAGGCATGCTTGCGCAGCTTATAAATATATGGGGGAACAGTGCAATTTAAATAATCGGGAGACTATAGATGAAGGAGATAATGCAGACATATGGAGCCATGATAGTGGCGGTGGTTGTGGGAATTGCGCTGCTGTCGGGATTTGGGGCTCTGAAGAACAAAATGAGTGTGGCATTTGCGCCACAGGATATATTGAGCAGCGATAGCGCAAACGACAGCTATGACAGCATGAAAAATATACCGGTTCCGGGTATTGAGCTAAAGGAGAAAATGCGTCAGAATGCAGTAAGCTACAGTGTATATGACCTGCTTGATGTTACAGCGTATGAGGATAATCTGGATAAGCTTGAAGTTTATGCCCTGTATGATTCGGGCAGAAATGACTGTACAGGCAGCATATCAGCCGATGGCTCGTCAATTAGCTTTCCGGATTATGGTGTGTATGATATGCATGTCAGGATAACCTGCAAAAACGGCACAAGATCATGTGAGGATAAGTATTCCAATTAATAGAAAGGTAGCGGATATATAAAATGAAAAATGAAAAACAACACAGACTTTTATTCATTATACCGGCAGTGACAATAGCAATAATTCTTATCATATGTATAGCAGTGGCAGTAAGCTCAAAATCAGGAGAAAAGGGGAAGAAAAAGGATTCCCGGTCTGTCAGTGTGACTGAAAATACGCAGGATATTGTAGCAGAAAGCGAGACACTTGAGCTTGTGAAAAAGGATGCATTGAAGGAAACAAATGTAGTTGATAAAGATAATAAGCAAAATAACGGTACGCAATCAGATACAAATGATAATTCCGCACCGGCAGCCGGTAATTCAGATAATGCAAATACAGCGTCAGATAAATCTTCTGACAAATCATCAGAAGACAAAACAGCAGCAGATAAAAAGACATCGACAGGCAGCGATAACACACAACAACCTGCAGGTAACGATTCAAAAACGGCAGCATCAAATCAGACAGTCGCACCTGAGCCGGCTCAAAGTGAGCCCGCGCAGCCGGAAGCACCAAAAAATGAGTATGTTGCACCGGGATGGATATTTTATGGCAGTAAGGCTGGAAATGGCATGAGTGGGGAGCAGAAGGCGTATATTGATTCGTTGGTGAAACAGTGGACAGATGGAAGTATATCTGATTCATATTTAGCGGAACAGATTGCACATAAGATGAAAGAAGAGTGGGGATTATCATTGAATTCAGTAGGAATTTCTGGTGATGACAGATGTATTTATCCGTCAAAAAATGAGATACCTAATTATAATGAGGCTCTAGCTGAGTCATATGGATTTTATAATTTTACAGGCCTGTATACTAAAGGAGAATATGATGAATACGGATATCTGATATGCTATATGTGGGGAGTTGGTATTTTTTAGTTATGAAAGAATTTTTAAAGAAGTTAATAGTAGGAGTATTGCTAATTATATGTATAGGGTTAAATTTTGAGAAAAGTAATATTATTGCAGATGAATGGAGTGAGCCGGTTAAGTTTTATAATAGTTACGGAAACAGTGCAGTTTTTAAGGCTACAAACATATATGAGGGCGATATTTATTTTTGTTCAGCAGGAAATACATCTACTTCAGGAACAAAATATAGGACAATAGGCTACAAAATGAGTGTAAAAAATAGTAGTGGGAATGTTATTCAGACCATTTATTATCAAATGTGTGGAAGCTACATGACACTTAAATGTCAAGCAAAGTCAGGTGGGAAGGAATATATGATGTACAAAATTCCTTTGAGATATGTTAAAAACAGAATGAATCAAGAATCCCTCAATGCCCTTAGCTCCGGCTCCTGCACCATCATCCTCGATGCCTGCATGGTGCTTCGAGTAAATGGCAAGAACAAGGGTGGCATGAATGATAATGGTCCTTCCTGGGGAAAGGTTTATACTACATATGCAGGTATATCCAAAGCGGCAAACTGGACGGACAGCGCACTCTCAGCACTGTATTCGTATTATGGCAAGACGGTGAGAGGACTGTTTCATACAATTGATGTCAGGAAGTCTACAGGCATAAGCAGTGTATCAGGGGGAGGTACATACTGCTATGGTACATATGTGACAATCAGTGCAAGCAGTTCTGTCGGATATGATTTCACGAATTGGAACAATGATTCGTCAATGAGCTCATCATCATATGGTTTTTATGTGAATTCGGGTGGTACTTATACGGCATACGCAAAGGCAGGTACTATAGCTGTGACATTCTGGCGGAATACGAGTGCGTCTGATTCAGAAAAGACCTCAAAGAGCTACACATATGGAGACATCAATCAGGCTTTTCCGGCTGTGGGCTGGCAGATGGCCGGGTATCATATGAGTGGCTGGGGAAATAATTCGTATGATACGATTGCCGGATATCCGTTATTGTGTGGTGTGGCAAACAGCTGGATTGAGTCAAACAGACCGTCGAAAAATATATACGCAGTATGGCAGGAAAACGAGTATACCATAGAATATGATACCGGTGTATCTGCCACTGTGAAGTATAGTGATACGGTGACATTGCCAAGCCAGCATATGTGTATAGGCTGGATTTTAGGAGAAGAGTATCCTGATATAAAATATGCGCCGGGAGAGAGTATACAGGTAGCTGATTTATGCAGGATACTGGGGATAGAGTATACAGATAAGGCGGTAATACGTATGTATGCACTTTGGGAGCATGAGCTACCATAGAGGCGGATGATATGTTCTTTTCGATAAAGCAGGCAAGGAATGGCGGTATAACAGAGCAGCTGATAGGAAGCTTATATCTGCAACGGATGTGGAGGATGGTGATATTGCATTTGGCGATAACGAGATAAATTATCTGAAAGTGAAAAATTTTGATGACCGTAAAATTGAAAGTGCACGTGACAAGGATATCATAGAAATAGTGCTTGAGGCAAAGGACAGCTATGGAAATATCACGCAAAAGACTATATCCATCACATTTACAGATACTCAGGTCAAGGAGAGAACCAAAGCTTTTGGAAAGATTAGATTCATAAGCGAAAAGTATTATGGCAAAAATAAAGCAGGAGGCTCATGGAGAACTCCCGCTGGTTAAACGATCCTGAATTTAATTCTCTTCTTCGGGAGGCCTTGGCAATTTGATATAGATCTTTCCGATTCGGTTTTTATAAACAGCCTCTATGATGGCACAAAGGATCATGTGAGGATAAGTGTTCCAATTAATAGAAAGGTAGCAGGCGTACAGAATGAAAAATGTAGTACTTGGAATAATAGGCTGTCTTATTGTAGTGTATACAGCGATGCTTGGGCTTAGTGTATACAATATGACAGTCAGGGAGAACCAGATGGAAAAGAGTCTGTCATTAGCACTTTCGGGTGCTATGAACAGATATTACGAGCCAAATATGTATATCGTGGATAAAAAGCCAGTCAGCAGCTATGATGTGGAAAAAGCTGTCATAGAGGACATTAATGAGAGGCTTACAGCAGGCGGTACTGCAAGTGCCACAGTCTATGTATGTGATATGGAAAAGGGCATTATTTCAGCAGGAATAGAGGAAGAGTTCAAGCTTCCTACAGGTGTGACAAAGAAAATAAGCTGCAAAAAGACTATTGTAGCAGATCAGCCAATGGAGGATAACTAGCGTATGAAGAATGGTATTTGTATTACAGCAAAAATAAAGCAGGAGGTCTCATGGAGAACTCCCGCTGGTTAAACGATCCTGAATTTAATTTTCTTCTTCGGAAGGCTTTGGCAATTTGATATAGACCTTTTCGATTCGGTTTTTATCAACAGCCTCTATGCGGAGAAGAATATTGTCATCAGTGATGATTATTTCATTTTTTTCAGGCAGGTGGTCAAGCTTTTCAAGGCAGTAGCCACCGATTGTGTCATAGTCGTCTGATTCGAGGTGCAGACCAAGCTCGTCGCTTACATCCTCGAGATTTGCAGAGCCGAGAACTATGTATTCGTAGTCATTTATTCTTGTGATATCATCCTGCTCGTCAGAGTCGTATTCATCACGAATCTCACCGACTATCTCCTCTAAGAGATCCTCGAGTGTGATGAGTCCGGCTGTGACACCGTATTCATCTAAGACAATGGCAAGCGATATAGATGATTCGCGCATCTCGAGAAACAGATTCGCTGTATTCTTGTGCTCATATGTAAAGTAAGGCTCACGCATGATATTTCTGATGGAAAAATGCTCTTTATCCTCATCCTTAAGGAGCAGCAGATCCTTCATATTTACGATACCGATTACGTTGTCAGTGCTTTCATCGTACACAGGGAGTCTGGTGAATTTATCCTCTCTGAATATTGAAATCAGCTCATCATAAGTAGCATCAACATGGACAAACGTCATATCAATACGTGGAACCATGACCTCCTTGGCCTCGGCATCTCCGAAATCGAATACATTGTGAATCATATCTCGCTCTTCATCCTCGATAATGCCGTCCTCCTGTCCTACATCAACGATTGTACGAAGCTCCTCCTCGGTCATGACACGCTTGGCATCGCTCTGTCTTATTCCAAAGAGAAAAATGACTCCGAGTGAAAGCTTGTTGATGATAAATATTACAGGTGTCAGCACTACCATGAGCACTGATATAAAGCCTGCGATTGAGAGTGAAATCCTGTCAGCCTTTATGGTCGCAAGTGTCTTCGGAGAGACCTCTCCAAAGATCAGTATGAGGAATGTAAGTATTCCGGTTGCAACACCGGCTCCGACATTGCCAAACAGCTTGATGGCGAGCGATGTGGTGAGCGATGATGCTGAAAGATTTACGATGTTGTTGCCGATAAGGATGGCTGAGAGCATCTTTGGAGAGTTCTCAGTCACCTTGAGCACCTTTTCGGCTTTTTTGTTACCGGCCTCAGCAGGGTTCTCATGCGTATTTTGTTTACGGTAGTAAGGGCAGTCTCCGAAGATGAAAAAAATGCGGAGAGTGCTAATAATATTAATAAGAATATAATCTGCGATATGTCGTCAGCGTCCAAATATTTTACCTCGTTATATGAATTAATAAATGTGTTTATTTATCGTCTGTGCTGTAGTTAGGAGCCTCTTTTGTGATATGGATATCATGAGGGTGGCTCTCCTTGAGAGAAGCAGCAGTAATCTTGACAAACTGTCCGTTCTCCTTAAGATCTTCGATTGTCTTGCAACCGCAGTAGCCCATTCCTGAGCGGATACCACCAACAAGCTGGAATACTGTATCCTCAAGAGTTCCCTTGTAAGCTACACGACCTTCAACTCCTTCAGGAACGAGCTTTTTAGCGCCCTCCTGGAAGTAACGGTCCTTGCTTCCGTTTTCCATAGCAGCGATAGAACCCATGCCACGATATACCTTGTATTTTCTTCCCTGATAAAGCTCGAAAGTTCCCGGAGCCTCATCACAGCCTGCGAACATTGAGCCCATCATACATACGTTGGCACCGGCTGCAAGAGCCTTTGTCATATCACCTGAGTACTTGATACCACCATCAGCTATAACAGGAACACCATACTCCTTAGCGACCTTGTAGCAGTCCATGATAGCTGTAATCTGTGGTACACCGATACCGGCAACGACACGTGTTGTACAGATAGAACCAGGTCCGATACCGACCTTTACTGCATCTGCACCGGCCTCGATAAGAGCCTTGGCAGCAGCGCCTGTTGCGATATTTCCTGCGATAATCTGAAGGTCAGGATAAGCAGCTTTGATCTTCTTAACAGCATCAAGGATATTCTTTGAATGTCCGTGTGCTGAGTCAACAACGATGACATCAACATGAGACTTAACAAGAGCATCAACACGCTCCATCATGTTGCCTGTGATACCTACTCCGGCACCGCAGAGGAGACGGCCCTGATCATCCTTTGCTGAAAGAGGATACTTAATCTGCTTCTCGATATCCTTTATAGTGATAAGTCCCTTGAGGTTGTAGTCCTTGTCTACGATAGGGAGCTTTTCCTTTCTTGCCTTTGCAAGAATCTTCTTTGCTTCATCGAGGGTGATGCCCTCAGGAGCTGTAATGAGATTCTCAGAAGTCATAGACTCTGAAATCTTCTTTGTGAAGTCTGTCTCAAACTTCAGATCACGGTTTGTGATGATGCCTACAAGCTTGCCGTCCTTTGTAATTGGCACACCTGATATCTTGAACTTGGCCATCAGGTTGTCTGCATCCTGTAATGTATGGTCTGGAGAAAGATAGAACGGATCGGTAATAACGCCGTTTTCTGAACGCTTTACCTTATCGACTTCGTCTGCCTGTGCCTCAATAGACATGTTTTTGTGGATGATTCCGATACCACCCTGTCTGGCCATTGCGATAGCCATTTTTGATTCTGTGACTGTATCCATTGCAGCACTCATCATAGGAATGTTAAGGACAATCTTCTTAGTAAGATGTGTCTGAAGCTCAATCATATTTGGTGTTACCTCAGAATATTGTGGAACTAAGAGAACGTCATCAAATGTAATTCCTTCGCCGATAATAGTACCCATTTTTAAATTCCTCTCTTTCTTATGTTATTATACTGGTATACTTTATATACTAATGTAATTTGTATGATGATAGCAAATTAAAGAGAGAGTGTCAAGCAGTTATAAGCCCGATATGAAATTATTATATTATTTATTAGTAAAACTAATGTAAGTCCTTTACAAATAAAGTGAAAATTATGTTATATTTTATATTAAGTGGCTTTACGGCAATATTAGCATGTCGCATTAAAACGTGGACAGTGACGATTTTTTAGCCACAATAATATGATTAAATGGGTAAATACCTTTTGACACTCATATCATAATAAAAACAAGGGAGAAAAATATGGAGTTTCGACATGTATCGACATTCACAATGGAAAAGTAAAGCAGATTGTCGGTGGTTCATTAAAAGACAGGGGCGACTTTGCCAGTGAGAACTTTGTCTCAGAGCAGGACAGCCGGTTTTATGCAGATATGTATAGGAAATCGGGCATAAAGGGCGGTCATATCATTCTGCTCAATTCTGTGGACAGCGAGTATTATGAGGATACAAAGGAGCAGGCTGTTATGGCGCTTGAAGCGTATCCGCAGGGCTTACAGGTAGGTGGCGGCATCACCGCAGACAATGCGATGGAGTTTATAGATGCCGGTGCAGCAGCAGTTATTGTGACATCCTACGTATTTAAAGACGGCAGGATAAACTATGCAAATCTAAACAGGCTTAAAGATACTGTGGGCAGTGACAGGCTGGTGCTTGATCTGTCATGTCGCAAAAAGGATGGACAGTATTATATAGTGACTGACCGCTGGCAAAACTTCACGGATGAGGCAGTGACCACAGAGCTTTTGGATAAGCTATCCTCATATTGCTGCGAGTTTCTGGTACATGCAGTGGATGTTGAGGGCAGGGTGAACGGCATTGAAAAGGAGCTTGTCGCCATGCTTGGCAGCTGGGGAAAGATACCGGTCACATATGCAGGCGGTGTGTCATCCTTTGACGATTTAAAATGTATCAGGCAGCTTGGACAGAACCATCTGAATGTGACAATAGGCAGTGCTCTTGATTTGTTTGGCGGTGAGATGGAGTACGATAAGGTTATAGCTTTTTGCAATAATAAGGAGATTTAAAATGGCAAAATACAGTAAGAATGATATTATCCGCATAGTGGATGAGGAGGATATTGAGTTTATCCGTTTACAGTTTACGGATATCTTTGGAACATTAAAAAATGTGGCAATTACAGCCAGCCAGCTTGAGAAGGCACTCGACAACAAGTGTATGTTCGACGGCTCGTCAATAGAGGGCTTTGTGAGGATAGAGGAGTCAGATATGTATCTGCACCCGGATCTTGACACTTTTATGATTTTTCCATGGAGACCACAGCAGGGCAAGGTCGCACGAATCATCTGTGATGTCTATATGGCGGATGGTACACCGTTTGAGGGAGACCCGCGCTATATATTAAAGAAACAGATTGAAAAGGCAAAGCAGATGGGCTATATATTTAATGTAGGTCCGGAGTGTGAGTTTTTCCTTTTCCACCTGGACGAGAACGGACAGCCTACCACCATCTCGCATGAGAGAGCAGGGTACTTTGACTTGGGACCAAATGATTTGGGAGAAAACGCAAGAAGAGACATGGTTTTAACTCTTGAGGATATGGATTTTGAGATAGAGGCATCACATCATGAGGTGGCACCTGCACAGCATGAGATTGATTTCAAGTATGAGGAGCACTTCATACCGCCGACAATATCATGACCTTTAAGCTTGCTATAAAGACAATCGCAAAGCGGCACGGACTTTTTGCCAGCTTCATGCCAAAGCCAAAGCATGGTGTGAGCGGCTCGGGAATGCATATCAACATGTCACTTTCAAAGGATGGTGTCAATATATTTGACAATGAGGAGGATAAGCTTGGACTCAGCGATGAGGCATACTACTTCATAGGCGGTATCATGAAGCATATGAAGGGCATGACGGTCATCACCAATCCGATTGTCAATTCATATAAGCGCTTTGTGCCGGGCTATGAGGCGCCGATTTATATCACCTGGTCAGCTACAAACAGAAGTCCGCTTATCAGAATCCCTGCATCAAGAGGTGAGGGAAGGAGAGTGGAGCTTAGAAACCCTGATCCTTCAGCAAATCCGTATCTGGTTCTGGCACTGTGCCTGGCAGCAGGACTTGACGGCATAAAGAACAAGATACAGCCGGATGCAGAGCTTCGTGAGAATGTATTTGAGCTCACAGAACAGGATAAAAAGAGACTCGGAATAGAATCACTTCCTGCTGATTTACATGAGGCGGTTGAGTGCCTTAAGTCAGATGATTTTATCCGCGAGATACTGGGTGAACATATCTACGACAAGTATATAGAGGCAAAAGAGGCAGAGTGGAACGATTACAGAGCTGCGGTTACCCAATGGGAAATAGATGAATATCTGTACAAATTTTAAAGGATGTAACAAACCGTGAATAATATTGTTATAGCATTTCCTAAAAAGGAAGTAGCCAATTCAATCAAAAAAATATTAGCGCAGAGCGGTTATACAGTCACGGCGGTTGCAAATACAGGAGCTTCAGCACTTTCGAGCATGAACGGACTGAATATGGGAATCATCATATGTGGATACAGATTTTCAGACATGATGTACAGTGAGATATACGAGTATATGCCTAAGGAGTTTCAGATGCTTCTCATAGCGTCGGCAGCGGGTATCATGGAAAAAAATGTGGATAATCTGATGTCATTATCCATGCCACTAAAAGTGCATGAGCTTTTGCAGACTGTTGAGATGATGGATTACACGATAACGCGCCGCAGGAAAAAGCTCAGGCAAAGGCCTAAGGTACGTTCAAAGGAGGATCAGGAGATGCTAAGCAGTGCAAAGGCTGTACTGATGGAACGAAATGGATTTTCAGAGGAGGAAGCACACCGGTATATCCAGAAGCGAAGCATGGATAACGGCACCGGTCTTGTGGAAACAGCACAGATGATACTAAGCCTTATGACTGATGTGTAGTGTGCGCTTTATGAAGCCAGACAGAAGAGCGTATGATAGTAGCTGCAAAGGCTTGAACAGTTACTATAAAAAATAATGATAAAAAAATATATTTACACTTGCATGGTAAAGTGATAAATTAGACTTATTGTAAAGTAACAAAGGAGAGATAAACATGTTTCAGATTAATGATAACTTTCAGAAATTACCGGGAAGCTACCTTTTCAGCACAATAGCTAAAAAGGTTGCAGCTTATCAGGAGGCAAATCCGGATAAAGAGATAATAAGGCTTGGAATCGGCGATGTAACACAGCCGCTTGCACCTGCTATCATCGATGCACTGCACAAGGCAGTTGATGAGATGGGAAATGCAGCTACATTCCACGGATACGCACCTGACCTCGGATATGAGTTCCTCAGAAAAGCAATTTCAGACAACGACTACAAGGCAAGAGGATGCGATATCTCAGCAGATGAGATTTTTGTTTCAGACGGAGCAAAGAGTGATTCAGCCAACATCCAGGAGCTTTTCTCAGCAAACAGCCGCATCGCTGTTACAGATCCTGTTTACCCTGTATATGTTGATTCCAATGTCATGGCAGGAAGAACAGGCACATATGATGCACAGAAAGAGACCTGGAGCAATGTAATCTATATGCCTTCAACAGCAGATAACGGCTTTGTTCCGGAGCTTCCAAAGGAAGTACCGGATATGATTTATCTGTGTCTGCCAAACAACCCAACAGGAACAACTCTCAAAAAGGAGCAGTTACAGGTATGGGTTGATTATGCAAACAAGAATGGTTCAGTCATCATCTTTGATGCAGCCTACGAGGCATATATCAGCGAAGCAGATGTGCCACATTCAATCTATGAGTGTAACGGTGCAAAGACATGTGCCATCGAGCTTAGAAGCTTCTCAAAGAACGCCGGCTTTACAGGCGTGCGTCTTGGCTTCACAGTAGTACCTAAGGAGCTTAAGTGTGGTGATGTATCACTTCATGCTATGTGGGCACGCCGTCACGGAACCAAGTTCAACGGTGCACCATACATCGTGCAGAGAGCAGGCGAGGCAGTTTACTCAGATGCCGGAAAAGCACAGCTTAAGGATCAGGTAGCATACTACATGAACAATGCAAAGACAATAAAGACAGGTCTTGCAGAGGCAGGCTTTACAGTATACGGCGGAGTAAATGCACCATACATCTGGCTCAAGACACCGGATCAGATGACATCATGGGAGTTCTTCGATTACCTGCTTGAGAATGCCAACGTGGTAGGTACACCTGGCTCAGGCTTTGGACCAAGCGGAGAGGGCTACTTCAGACTGACTGCTTTCGGAAACTATGAGAACACAGTAAAGGCACTTGAGAGAATCAAGGCACTGTAAAAATAAATCAGGTCAAATAAAAATACCGTCAGGGAGATGTTCCCTGACGGTATTTTTTGTCTTTGAAATTTACTTAAAGTGTAATTACTGTATACTTTTCAGCAACAAAACTTTATGTGAAAAGCATGATTTAGTTCTTCTTAAAGCCGGCTCTCTTACGAAGAGTAGGGTCAAGAATCTTCTTTCTGATTCGAAGGCTCTCAGGTGTTACCTCAAGAAGCTCATCTGTATCAATAAAGTCGATAGCCTGCTCAAGGCTTAATACTTTAGGTGGTACAAGTGTGAGTGCCTCATCTGCTGATGAAGAACGTGTATTTGTAAGATGCTTCTTCTTACATACGTTGAGCTCGATGTCCTCGGCCTTTGAACACTGTCCGATAACCATTCCTGAGTAAACCTTAGCGCCCGGTCCGATAAAGAGTGTTCCTCTCTCCTGTGCAGAGAAGAGTCCGTATGTTACAGCCTCACCTGACTCAAAGGCAATGAGTGAACCTGTTGCACGGTATGCAATCTCACCCTTGTATGGCTCGTAGCCGTCAAACATGGTGTTTAAGATTCCGTTACCCTTTGTATCGGTCATAAACTCACCACGGTATCCGATAAGTCCACGTGCAGGGATATGGAACTCAAGTCTGGTGTATCCGCCTGCGATAGAGCCCATATTTCTAAGCTCGCCCTTGCGCTGCTGAAGCTTTGAGATGACAGCTCCTGTAAACTCATCAGGCACATCGATGTAAGCAAGCTCCATTGGCTCAAGCTTCTTGCCGTTTTCGTCATACTTGTAGAGCACCTCTGCCTTACTTACAGCGAACTCATAGCCCTCACGGCGCATGTTTTCGATAAGCACTGAAAGGTGAAGCTCTCCACGTCCGGAAACCTTGAAGGAATCAGGTGAGTCAGTATCCTCGACACGCAGTGAAACATCTGTGTTGAGCTCACGAAGGAGTCTGTCACGGATGTGACGGCTTGTGACAAATTTACCTTCCTGTCCTGCAAGAGGGCTGTTGTTTACGATGAAGTTCATAGAGATTGTAGGCTCTGAAATCTTCTGGAAAGGAATAGCCTCCGGTGCTTCCGGTGAGCAGATTGTATCTCCGATGTGGATATCTGCGATACCTGAGATTGCTACAATCGAACCGATGTTAGCCTCGGCTACATCTACCTTGTCGAGTCCGTCAAACTCGTAAAGTTTGCTGATACGGACCTTCTCAAGCTTGTCAGGGTCGTGGTGGTTTACAACGACAGCCTCCTGATTGACCTTGATTTTACCGTTATCCACTTTACCGATTCCAATACGTCCTACATACTCGTTGTAGTCGATTGTACTGATAAGAATCTGTGTGTTGGCATCAGGATCACCTGTTGGAGCAGGGATGTAGTTTACGATTGTTTCGAAGAGAGGAGTCATATCCTTTCTCTCGTCGTTTAAGTCCTTCATGGCATAGCGTCTCTGGCTGATGCAAAAACGAATGGGCAGTCAAGCTGCTCCTCAGAAGCATCGAGATCCATGAAGAGCTCTAATACCTCATCGATGACCTCATTAGGACGTGCTCCGGACGGTCAATCTTGTTGACGCATACAATGATAGGCAGCTTGAGTGCAAGTGCTTCATAACTACGAACTTGGTCTGTGGCATAACACCCTCGAAGGCATCAACCACGAGGATAACTCCGTTTACCATCTTAAGAACACGCTCTACCTCACCGCCGAAGTCAGCATGACCCGGAGTGTCGATGATGTTGATTTTGATGTCCTTATACTGAATAGCTGTGTTTTTGGAGAGGATTGTGATACCTCTTTCACGCTCGATGTCGTTTGAATCCATTACTCGATCCTGAACTTCCTGATTGTCACGGAACACACCGCTTTGCTTAAGAAGCTCATCTACAAGTGTTGTTTTACCATGATCAACGTGGGCAATAATTGCTATATTACGAATATCGTCTCTTGTTGTTTTCATATTTTCCTTCTTTCTTTAATAAATAAAGCTAAGTTTGCAACTAACTTATTCTATCATAATTTTTCCAATGTGCAAGTTTTCATTGAAAGTTTTTATAAAATTAAGTGAAATGTTATTGGATTTGTCGACATTATTTGAGAAAATATACTTTGTGGAAATGTTAAAAATAGCTGGAAAAACATTTTACAAAAGGAAGGGAGACAAAAATTCATGGCAGATAAAATGTTTGAAAACAACCAGGTATCAATAATCGGAGAAATCGTTTCAGATTTTCAGTTTAGTCACGAGGTGTATGGTGAGGGCTTCTATATGATGGAGGTTTCGGTCAGAAGGCTTTCAGATTGCATGGACTATATTCCGGTGATGGTGTCAGAGAGGCTTATCAATGTGGAGGGTGACTACATAGGCAAAAGCGTATATATAGGAGGGCAGTTCCGCTCATTCAACAGGCATGAGGAGAAGAAGAACAGGCTGGTGCTGTCTGTTTTTGCAAGAGAGCTTGAGGTATTTGACAGTGATTATGATGAGGATGCAGCCAATCAGATTTTCCTTGACGGCTATATCTGCAAGGAGGCTATATACAGGAAAACACCGCTTGGACGAGAAATTGCAGACCTGCTTGTGGCAGTGAACCGCTCATATGGCAAGTCAGACTATATTCCATGTATCTGTTGGGGAAGAAATGCCAGATTCGCGTCGACCTTTGAGGTGGGTACACATGTGCAGATATGGGGCAGAATCCAGAGCAGAGACTATGTGAAAAAGCTCAGTGAGACACAGGTGGAGCAGCGCACGGCGTATGAGGTTTCCGTGAGCAAGATTGAGGCATAGTATTTTAAATGGACAGTAACTACGGATTTGTGATTTTCCCGAAAATTTGCAATAATAGTCAGATTGTGGTATTTTACTAGATATTATTGGTTAATGCTTGTAATTGTTGACGTTTACATCAGGTGTAAACGGTAATGATTATATATCAGGCAGAAAAGCTATGTGTATGGAGGCATGATTATTATGGAAAACGGTGCAGTACAGATTTATTATGGCGAGGGACATGGCAAGACAAATGTCGCTATAGGAAGTGCAATATGTGCTGCCTGTGAGGGAAAACAGGCTGTTGTTATTCAGTTTCTAAAGGGTAAAAAGGAGCCGGAGTTTTTGAAAAAGCTTGAGCCGGAGGTGAAATTCTTTAATTTTTCAAGAGCCGGAATACTTTTTGAGCAGCTTGATGAGGAGAGTAAGCAGGAAGAAATCATGAATATCAAGAATGGCTTCAACTATGCAAAGAAGGTTATATCAACAGGTGCTGACATGGTTGTTGTGCTTGATGAGATGCTGGGGCTTTTGGATTTGCATCTGATTTCAAAGGAGGAGCTGTCGGATATGCTTGCTTCAAGGCCTGATGATGTGACCGTGATTATGACAGGCAGAGTACTTGACGATGGAATCAGGGAAATGGCAGATGAGATTTATAATATCGCGTCGGAAAAATAATAAGAAATATTGTCATGTGAGTTGACAATGCACAGGCGTGGTGATATTATTAGTGCAAGTGTGAGGCAGTTATATTATCTGCTGTATACGAATAATTTGATTAACAGATAGAGGTCGCGCGACTTATGAGTAGCTTTCCGGATGCCGCAGGGGCAGTTGATGGGAGATGAAAGGAATAGCGCCGAAGGGATTTATCATCTGCGGATATATCTCTGGGCATATGGCGAACAGCCTTATGACTGTCATCAGATTTGATGGGGAGCTATCGTGATTCATGAAGAATTGGGACCGGCTCTAAGGAGCCGTTTTTTTTAGCGCTTAGAGGCAGACAGCGGCATACTTATACGTTAAGAGAATCAAATACCGAATAAAGAAAAGCAAGAAGGAGATAAAATCATGGCAATTTTCAAAGGAGCAGGAGTAGCAATTGTTACACCTATGTACGATAACGAGGAGGTTAATTACGACAAGCTCGAGGAGCTTATCAATATGCAGATTGATAATGGCACAGATGCTATTATCATTGCAGGCACCACAGGCGAGAGTCCATGTCTGTCAATGGATGAGCATGCAAAGGTTATAAAGGCTGCCGTAGAGTTTACAAAGCATCGTGTACCTGTAGTAGCAGGCACAGGCTCTAACTGCACAAAGACAGCTATGCAGCTTTCAAAGGAGGCTGAAGAGTTTGGTGCAGACGGACTGCTCGTTGTCACACCATACTACAACAAGGCTACTCAGGCAGGTCTTGTGAGTCACTATTCGCAGATTGCAGACAGCACAAAGTGTCCTATTATCGTATACAACGTACCGGGACGTACAGGCTGCAACGTGCTTCCGGAGACTATGGCAGAGCTCTTTAAGACAAAGGAAAATATCGTGGGACTCAAGGAAGCTACAGGAAATCTGGCACAGGCTTCAAAGACAATGTATCTGACAGACGGAAAGCTTGATATGTACTCAGGCGAGGATGGTCTCGTAGTGCCTCTTATGTCTATCGGAGCAATCGGTGTAATCTCAGTATGGAGCAATGTAGCCCCTGCAAAGGTACACAATATGTGCGACAGCTTCTTCAAGGGCGATTTACAGACAGCCTTAGAGCTTCAGAGAGAGGCTCTTCACTTGTGGACGCACTCTTCTCAGAGGTAAATCCAATTCCTGTAAAGAAGGCTATGAACCTGATGGGTATGAATGTCGGACCTCTTAGAAGCCTATGTGCGAGATGGGTGAGGATAATGCAAGGAAGCTTGCTGAGGTCATGAAGGCTTATGGCTTAAAGCTTGCTTAGTACAACGAGAAAGGATACGATAAAATGACAAAGGTAATTATGAATGGCTGCAACGGCAAAATGGGACAGACTATCACAGAAATCTGTAAGGCTGATGCTGATATCGAGATTGTAGCCGGTATTGATTTATATGATGGAATAGACAATGACTATCCTGTTTTTTCGAGCATCGACAAATGTGATGTGGACGCTGATGTGGTCATAGATTTTTCCAATGCCAAGGCTGTTGACGGAGTGCTGGACTATTGTGTGGACAAGCAGGTTCCGGTTGTTTTATGCACTACCGGTCTTAGTGATGAGCAGCTTGCAAAGGTTGAGGAGTGCTACAAGAAGGTGGCAGTGCTCAAGTCTGCAAACATGTCGCTTGGCATAAACACTCTTATGGCTCTTCTCAAAAAGGCTGCACAGGTTTTCGCACCGGCAGGCTTTGACATGGAGATAGTTGAGAAGCATCACAATTTAAAGCTTGATGCACCTTCAGGTACTGCGCTTGCACTTGCTGATTCCATCAACGAGGCTATGGATAACGAGTATCACTATGTTTACGACCGCAGCCAGCGCAGAGAGAAGCGCGATCCTAAGGAAATTGGTATTTCTGCTGTCAGAGGAGGAAGTATCGTCGGTGAGCACGAGGTACTTTTCTGTGGACAGGATGAGGTGATTGAGTTTAAGCATACTGCTTACTCTAAGGCTGTTTTTGCGAAGGGGGCTGTTGAGGCTGCCAAGTTCCTTAAGGGAAAGGGTGCCGGTCACTACGATATGGCGGATGTTATTGCAGCTAAGTAGATTAGGTGAATTGCTTCATTGTGGCAATAGGTCGGGCGTAAGCTCTCTCAATGTACGAATATGAGTACACTTGCGGATTTTGCTTGATTTATTGGGGAGTGCGTATTATATTAAATATAATGACTATTCAGAACCACTGAGAACAAAAAAAAGCTGATGCGTCATGCTTGCATGTAAGCAGCAGGTTTTCTTGTTTTGGATAGTTACATTGTTATTGGATTTAATTTTAAAACACAACAGGGGAGCTGGTGTTTAGCCGGCTGAGAGTAGACTGGTAGTGTCTTGACCCATAACCTGATTTGGATAATGCCAACGTAGGATAATATCGCACGATTTTTAGGCGGATATACTCATTGGTGGTATATCCGCTTTTTGAATGTGTGGGTGATTATGAATAGTTGTAAAGAGATACAGATGAATAATTTTATAGAAAAGCTTAAGTCACGCAGTCCTTTGATTCACAACATCACAAATATGGTTACTATCAATGATGTGGCCAATATTGAGCTGGCATGTGGGGCTAGGCCTATTATGGCTATGGCACCGCAGGAGATGGATGAGGTCACGGGTATCTGCGATGGGCTGAACCTGAATATAGGCACTCCTTCTGAGGAGCGCTTTGAGGCGATGCGCATTGCTGCGAGGATGGCAGCGAAAAAGAACATTCCTATTGTGCTTGATCTGGTTGGTGTGGGCGTGAGCGCTTCAGAATGGATTTTGTGATGAGCCTGCTTGACGAGGTGCATGTGGATGTGATTAAGGGCAATTTGTCTGAGGTCAAGGCTGTTATGGAACATGGCAGGTGCGATGGCGGCGTGGAAGTGACCGATACGGCAGATGAGTCTGATGCAAAGGCGCTTGCGTGCAGGGCGGCCCTGCGATATGGCTGCATCTGTGTGATTACAGGTGAGACCGATTATGTGGCAGAATTATGTGATGAAGTCGATTGCTATGACAATAATGAAAGAAGTCTGATGAGTACTGATGCGATGAGTCTGATACGATGGGTTCCGGTGTGATGGATAATTGTGTAGTGAATGCTGTTGCGTCGGATGCTGACGGATACACGCATAATTACAGGGTAGGAAGCATTACAGGCGGCCATCCTATGATGAAGAGGGTGACAGGCACCGGATGTATGCTTTCAGGGCTCATTTGTGCGTTTGTTGCGGCTGATTGCGATGATAAATACGGTGCAGTCACGGCAGCACTTAGCTGCATGAAGAGTGCAGGCGGGCTTGCTGCCTCTGATATGTCAGAGCACGGCAGAGGAACAAACAGCTGTTATTTCATTAAGCCCGGAAATGCTGCATACCGGGACAGGCTGATTGATGCAGTATATCATATATGCGATGGTGATTATGAACTGATGTGAATATCGCTGTATGACAGACAATTGGTATGCAGGTCATGAGTCTTATATTTGGAAAACAACAGGATAAGAGGTGAAAGGTATATATGAACAAAACTGATTTAAAGCTCTACGCTATAACAGACAGACAGTGGTTGCACGGAGCGAGGCTTTCTGAGCATGTGAAGCTTGCAATAGAGGCGGTGCCACTATGATTCAGATCCGCGACAAGGATATTCTGAGTACGGATTCTGATGCAGGGCTTAATGATGAGTATGATGAGGCTCTGGAAATAAAGAGAATCTGTCATGAGCACAAGGTGCCGCTCATCATCAATGATAACGTGCAGTTTGCAATTGATATAGATGCCGACGGAGTACATCTGGGACAGGATGACATGAATCCGGCGGAGGCCAGGAAGCTTCTTGGAACTGACAAGATAATAGGAGTCACGGCAAAGACCGTGGAGCAGGCAAAGAGGGCAGAAGCTGATGGAGCGGACTATCTGGGAAGCGGAGCCGTGTTTGGCTCTACCACAAAGCTCAATGCAAAGCCTATGACAAAGGAGCTTCTGCGTGAAATCACGGCGGCTGTCGATATACCGGTTGTTGCAATCGGAGGCATAAATGCAGACAATGCAGTCACGCTAGAGGCACAGGGATTGCAGGAATCGCAGTGTAGGAGCGATATTTGCAAGCGCAGATATAATGGCTGCAGCCAAGGAACTCGCAGAAATATGCGATAATATGCTGTAATCACAGTATGACATACTGCTATAACTACAGTAATTAAACAATATTTTGAAGATACTGAACAGTTACGAGAAATCACAACATTCAGTAGAAAGGAGCGTAAATATGCATACAGCACTTACAATTGCGGGAAGCGATTCAAGCGGTGGCGCAGGCGTGCAGGCCGATTTAAAGACCATGCTTGCAAACGGTGTGTTTGGCGAGAGTGTCATCACAGCGCTCACGGCGCAAAATACCATGGGAGTTGATGCAGTGATGAATGTACCGGCTGATTTTATCGAGGCACAGATGAAGGCTGTTTTTACGGATATTTTTCCGGATGCGGTGAAAATCGGTATGACATCATCGGTAGATACGATTGAGGCGATTGCCGCAGGACTTGTAAAGTACAAGGCAAAAAACATAGTTCTGGACCCGGTGATGGTCGCCACAAGCGGAAGCAGGCTGCTTGAGGAGAATGCAGCAAACACTCTGATGGATAAGCTTTTTCCACTGGCTGACATCATCACGCCAAATATCCCTGAGCTCGAGGTGATATCAGGCAGACAGATTGAAAGCACAGATGACATCATAGAGGCATCAAAGGCTGTTTATGATAAATACGGCTGTCCGGTTTTGAGCAAGGGAGGCCATTTTACGGACACAGCATGTGTGTGCGACTATTTATGGGATGGTAAGCGAGTCATTACATTTGAGACAAAAAGAGTGGACAATCCCAACTCACACGGCACAGGCTGCACGCTTTCATCAGCGATAGCCAGCGGTCTGGCAAAGGGACAGTCGCTTGAGCAGGCTGTGGATAACGGCAAGAAATATGTCACAGCATGTTTAAAAGCCATGCTTGATATGGGGCACGGCAGCGTCCTATGAATCATGGAGCATTAATTTTGCAATAAATAATAGCAACTATTCAGATTCACTTAGAACAAAAAGCTGATGCGTCGTGCTTGCATATAAGTGGCAGATTTTTGTTCACAAGGAGGTCTGAATAATTACTAATTAATAAGACTAATAACAATAAGACTAATAACAATAAGAACAGGAGAGTACAATGAGTAATTACACAACACAGATGGATGCCGCAAGAAAGGGCATCGTAACACCTGAAATTGAAAAGGTAGCAAAGAAAGAAAAGATGGATGTAGACAAGCTGATGGAGCTTGTTGCAAGCGGAAAGGTAGCTATTCCAGCAAACAAGCATCACAAGTCACTTGATGCAGAGGGTGTTGGAAGCATGCTTCGCACAAAAATCAATGTAAACCTCGGTGTGTCAAGAGACTGCAAGGACTATGATGTGGAGATGCAGAAGGTCATGAGTGCTGTAAAGCTTGGAGCGGAGGCTATCATGGATCTTTCAAGCCATGGTAACACACAGCCATTCAGACAGAAGCTCACAAGCGAATGTCCTGCAATGATAGGAACAGTGCCTGTTTATGACAGCGTAATCCATTATCAGCGTGATCTTGCGACACTTACAGCACAGGATTTTGTCGATGTAGTCAGACTCCATGCTGAGGATGGAGTGGACTTCGTCACACTTCACTGTGGAATCACAAGAAAAACCATAGACCAGATTAAAAAGCATAAGCGTAAGATGAATATTGTAAGCCGTGGAGGAAGCCTTGTCTTTGCATGGATGTGTATGACAGGAGAGGAAAATCCATTCTACGAGCACTATGATGAGATACTTGAAATCTGTGAGGAGCATGATGTGACAATCTCACTCGGAGATGCCTGCAGACCGGGCTGTTTAGCAGACGCAACAGATGTATGCCAGATAGAGGAGCTTGTAAGACTTGGAGAGCTCACAAAGCGTGCATGGGATCACAACGTACAGGTCATGGTAGAGGGACCGGGACATGTGCCGCTTGATCAGGTAGCAGCAAACATGAAGGTACAGCAGTCAATCTGTATGGGAGCACCATTCTATGTACTTGGACCTCTCGTAACAGATATCGCACCGGGCTATGACCACATCACAGCAGCAATCGGTGGGGCTGTGGCAGCGATGAACGGAGCAGCCTTCCTGTGCTACGTGACACCTGCTGAGCATCTTGCTCTTCCAAATGTGGAGGATACAAAGCAGGGCATCATCGCCTCAAAGATTGCAGCTCATGCAGCCGACATCGCAAAAGGAATACCGGGAGCCAGAGATATAGATGATAAGATGGCAGATGCCAGACGTGTGCTCGACTGGGATGCACAGTTTGCGTGTGCACTTGATCCTGAGACAGCTAAGGCTATCAGGGATGACCGTCTTCCGGAGGATGACCACAGCGAGGCATGCAGTATGTGCGGTAAGTTCTGTGCAGTGCGAAGCATGAACAAGGCACTTGCAGGAGAGTATATTGATATACTATAACTATTCAGTACAGAAAATGCGGTACCGCATATTTCGTAAGAAAACGTATATTATGTAGGAGCAACAGTGAAGGTACTGAACAGTTACGATATACTTTAAGGTGAGGCAGTAAGTAATGGAAAGTAAAAAGAACATTAAAAAATCAACTATTTCAATCAGAAAGCTTGCCATGGCAGGAGTGCTTGTGGCAGTTGCCGTAGCAGGAAGCTTAATAAGCTTTCCTGTTGCCGGCAGCAAATGTGCACCCATACAGCACATGGTAAATATATGCGCAGCAGTATTTTTAGGACCAGTATGGGGTGTCGGTGTGGCATTTTGTGCGAGTGTCATCAGAAACCTGACAGGGCTTGGAAGCCTCATGGCATTCCCAGGAAGCATGGTAGGTGCACTGTGCTGTGGAATGATGTACAGATTCAGCAAAAAAATCATACCGACATGTGTTGCAGAGGCGCTAGGTACAGGCATACTCGGAGGTCTTGCAGCGTATCCTCTTGCAAAATATGTGATGCTCATTCAGCCGGAAGGCATGTTTATATACATAGTGCCATTCCTTATCTCTACAGTGGCTGGAAGCATAGTTGCAGCAATTGTCATGCTGATTCTTAAGAAAAATGGCGCACTGGCAGCATTTAAGGGGAATCTGTAGAGATAGTTTAAGACTAATTCAGAAACGTTATATTATAAAAGCCTTAATTGTTACTAAAAGTTAATCAATTTAGGATTGTTAAATAATAGTCAATGTGGTATAGTTTTCTTCGAACGGTATTCGAAGGAAACTGTATCATGGAGGATGTGTTGTCACCTTATGACAGAGCATATCCGGCAGACACAAGAAAGCCAAAAGCACATTGCTGCATCAGAATATGAAGCAGACAGCAAAGTGACAGGCGCGCACAGGATAAATCGACCGCTGCCATACGGCATATGGCGGAGATGATATCAGCTGCGATATAAGGAATGGTCTGACCGGCTTGGAAAGAAGGTGGTAGCATGAAAATAGGCATAATCGGCGCAGGCAGAGTGGGCTGTTCTATAGGTAAATACCTAAGGACAAAGGACATAGAGCTTGCAGGCTATTATGACGTGGATTCTGCGGCAGCTAAGGAGGCTGCGGAGTTTACAAGGACAGAGAGCTTTGATTCGCTAAAGCAACTGGCGGATCAATCACAGATTATATTTATCACCACACCGGATTCATTTATTATACCGGTTTGGGAACAATTAAAAGAGCTGTCTCTAACGAATCAGATTATATGTCATTGCAGTGGCGCATTATCATCCGATTCATTTTCCGGAAGGGAGAGCATGAGCGTATCATGCTGTTCAATTCATCCAATGTTACCGTTCAGTAACAAATTTTCATCATATGAGCAATTAAATAAAGCATTTTTCACAGTGGAAGGGCAGGATGCTGCGGTTGAAGCAATATCCGGGCTGTTTTGTTCTATTGGAAATGAGGTATGCCGCATTGATGGCGCTAAAAAGGCAAAATACCATGCAGCGGCTAGTATTTTGAGCAATCAGGTGATTGCTGTCCTTGACATGGGCTATTCTCTTTTGGAGGACTGCGGCTTTACAAGGGCTGAGGCTGTAAGAGCTACAGGCCAGCTTGTGATGCGCAATATCGAAAACGTACTCGAAGCAGGCTGTGACGGCGCACTGACCGGGCCAATCGAGAGAAACGATATTGAAACAGTGAAAAAGCACATCGCATGTATGCAAAATGACGATAGCGATGATGTCAGATTGTACAAAATGCTTGGTACAAAACTAGTAAATATTGCTGAAAAAAAGAATCCTGATAAGGATTACACTCAGATGATGGAATTGCTAAGAGGCTGACAATACCGTGAATGGTTCCAAGTAGTTACAAGAAACGGATTGTTGCAGAAAGACAGAGGGATTGGACAATGAAAAATACAGTAGTAACTTTTAAACAGGCAAAGGAAAAGGGCGAGAAGCTCACGATGCTCACAGCATATGATTATTCGACAGCAAAGCTCATAGATGAGCCGGAATCAATGCAATTTTAGTAGGAGATTCTCTCGGCATGGTGGTGCTTGGCTATGAGGATACACTTTCAGTGACTATGGAGGATATGATTCATCACAGCGCAGCTGTTTCAAGAGGCATAAAGGATACGCTGCTCATCACAGATATGCCTTTTATGTCATATCAGACATCGGTTTATGATGCTGTGGTCAATGCAGGACGACTCGTGAAGGAAGGCCATGCGCAGGCAGTCAAGCTCGAGGGTGGCAAGGAGGTATGTCCACAGATAAAGGCTATCGTGGATGCGTCAATTCCGGTATGTGCACATTTAGGGCTTACACCACAGTCAGTAAATGCATTTGGCGGCTTCAAGGTGCAGGGCAAGGGTGAAGAGGCAGCGCAGAAGCTTCTTGACGAGGCCCGTGCGGTCGAGGAGGCAGGAGCATTTGCAGTGGTGCTCGAGTGCGTGCCAAAGGCACTTGCAAAAAAAATTACAGAGAGCATAAGCATACCTACAATCGGTATCGGAGCGGGAGCAGACTGCGACGGCCAGGTGCTTGTATATCAGGATATGCTTGCCATGTATGCAAACATGAAGCCGAAATTTGTAAAGCAGTTTGCACAGGTCGGAAAAGAAATGAATGAGGCGTTCACAGCCTACAAAAAGGCTGTTGAGGAGGAAGCTTCCCTGGTGAGGAGCATACCTTTAAGATGGATGAGACAATAATTGACAAACTGTACTAATATCGAAGAATAGTTACGAAGCATAGAAGAATAAGGAGACATAAAATGTTAATATACGGACAAATCAAACAGGTTAGAGAAGCAGTAAAGGAATGGAAGAGAGAAGGCAAAAGTGTAGGCTTTGTACCTACAATGGGCTACCTCCACGAGGGACACAAGAGCTTAATCGATGCGGCAAGACGTGAAAACGACAAGGTTGTAGTGAGCATTTTTGTAAATCCAATGCAGTTTGGCCCTACAGAGGATTTAGACAGCTATCCACGTGATTTAAACAGGGATGCAAAGCTTTGTGAGGATGCGGGAGTTGACATTATTTTCCATCCGGAGGCTGATGAGATGTATGCAGACGGCTTCTGCTCATATGTGGATATGAATGGCCTCACCACAGAGCTTTGTGGAAAAACAAGACCGATTCATTTCAGAGGTGTGCAGACGGTTGTCCTGAAGCTGTTTCACATTGTGACACCTGACCGCGCATACTTTGGACAAAAGGATGCACAGCAGCTTGCAGTCATAAAGCGTATGGTAAAGGATTTGAATGTTGACACCGAAATCATCGGCTGCCCAATCATCCGTGAGGAGGATGGACTGGCAAAGAGCTCAAGAAACACATATCTGAGCGCAGATGAAAGACAGGCAGCGCTTGTACTTAGCAGAAGCTTAAAAATCGGAAAGCAGCTCGTAGACGCAGGCGAGAAGAGTGCAAAAGCGGTAAAGGATGCAATCACAGCAGAGATAAACAAGGAGCCGCTTGCGAAAATTGATTATGTTGATGTGGTTGATTTTGACACAATCACACCGGTTGACGAGATTAAGGGAACAACACTCGTGGCAATCGCTGTATATATCGGAAAGACAAGGCTGATTGATAATTTTATCGCGTAGACGGACAGAAACGATTATTGAAAAGAGGTACAAAAAATGAATTATACAATGCTTAAAGGCAAAATACACAGAGCTGTGGTCAAGCAGGCTGACTTAAACTACGTGGGAAGCATCACTGTAGATACAAAGCTGCTTGAGGCAGCGGGCATATTAGAGTATGAGATGGTCCAGATTGTCGATGTGGAAAACGGAAACAGATTCGAGACCTACACCATCGCAGGAGAGCCGGGATCAGGCATGATATGCTTAAACGGCGCAGCAGCCAGACAGGTTGCAGTCGGTGACCATGTGATACTCATGTGCTATGCACAGATGACACCGGAGGAAGCAAAGGAGCATCATCCGAAGGTAGTGTTTGTGGATGATGAAAACAAGATAGCGCGTGTGACAAATTATGAGAAGCACGGAAAATTAACGGAAGATTTTATTTGATTTCTGAACAGCAACACAGCATTAGGAATATAGAAAAGTTTCGTTAGTAAACAATAGAAAAATCAAGTCTGCTGTAGTATAATAATTTATCATAAATGAGGGGCAAAATACTTTTTGACCCTCATTATCATATCATGTATTTATGCGGGAGGTAAATATGTACACAGCAGACGAAAAGAGATACGACACAATGAGATATAACAGATGCGGCAGGAGCGGACTGAAGCTTCCTGTTGTATCGCTTGGCTTATGGCACAATTTCGGGGATTTTTCATCATACGACAACATGAAGCAGATGTGCTTCACAGCCTTTGACCACGGTATCACCCACTTTGATCTGGCAAACAACTATGGCCCTGAATACGGCAGCGCAGAGAAGCACTTCGGGCTTATCCTTAAGGAGCATCTGTCGGCATACCGCGACGAGCTCATTATCAGCTCAAAGGCAGGCTATGATATGTGGAAGGGACCATACGGCAACTGGGGCAGCCGCAAGTATCTGATTGCAAGCCTTGACCAGAGTCTTAAGAGAATGGGACTCGACTACGTGGATATCTTCTATCATCACAGAATGGACCTGAGACACCGCTTGAGGAGACAATGGGAGCACTCGACCAGATAGTAAGAAGCGGAAAAGCACTCTATGTCGGACTGTCAAATTATGATGGCGAGACCATGAAGAGAGCCTGCGAGATTCTTACTGATTTGAAATGTCCGTTTATCATCAATCAGAATTCATACAATATATTCAACCGTACAATAGAGCAAAATGGTTTGAAGCAGGCTGCAAAAGAGTGCCAAAAGGGCATTATCTCATTCAGTCCGCTCGCACAGGGCATGCTCACGGACCGTTACCTAAACGGTATTCCGGAGGATAGTCGTATAAAGACAGACGGACGCTTTTTAAATCAGGAAAAGCTCGCTCCACACATCGAGCAGATTAAGAAGCTAAACGATATAGCCACAAAACGTGGTGAGACACTTGCACAGATGGCACTCAAGTGGGTGGTAAAGGATGATGACGTGACAAGTGTGCTTGTCGGCGCCTCAAAGCCACAGCAGATTCTTGAAACTTAAAGGTTATGGAGGGCGCAGGCTTCTCTGAGGAAGAGCTTAGGATGATTGATGAGGTTGTGGGAGTGTAGAATTGCGCATGTGACGTGCTTTTTGTGAATGTGTGTGAATCTGAAAAGGTATAATAAGCATAGTAGCAGGGAGTATAGCAACAATTAATGCTATACTCCCTGCTACTATATTTTGGGTTGCAAGAATTTAGTTTATGCTATAAAATATTTATAACTGTATGCAGATATTTAATAATCATAATATCTGTCTGTATAATAAAATACGCATAAAGAGGACGAAAGAATGATCAACAAATTAGTAGACAAAATCAAGAAAACAAACGCACCTATCGTAGTAGGTCTTGACCCGATGCTTTCATATGTGCCTGAGCACATCACAAAGAAGGCATTTGATGAGCTTGGAGAGACACCGGCCGGTGCAGCGGAGGCTATCTGGCAGTACAACAAGGCTATTGTGGATGCCACATATGACCTGATTCCGGCTGTAAAGCCACAGATTGCCATGTATGAGCAGTTTGGAGTGGAGGGCCTTAAGGCATTCCAGAAGACAGTGGATTACTGTCACGAGAAGGATCTCGTGGTTATCGGAGATGTAAAGCGTGGAGATATCGGCTCAACATCGGCTGCATACGCCACAGGACATCTCGGAAAGGTACAGATCGGCACTAAGAGCTATTCTACCTTTGATGAGGATTTTGCCACTGTCAATCCATACCTTGGAACAGACGGTATCAAGCCATTCGTAGATGTATGCAAGGAGGAGAAGAAGGGTATCTTCATTCTTGTAAAGACATCTAATCCATCAAGTGGAGAGTTCCAGGACCGTATGATTGACGGACGCCCATTATATGAGTGGGTAGGCGAGAAGGTTGCAGAGTGGGGAGCTGACTGCATGGGTGATTCATACAGCTATGTAGGTGCGGTTGTCGGCGCAACATATCCTGAGCAGGGTAAGATTCTTCGTAAGGTAATGCCAAAGAGCTTCATCCTCGTACCGGGCTACGGCGCACAGGGAGGCAAGGGCGCAGACCTTGTTCATTTCTTCAATGAGGACGGACTTGGTGCAATTGTCAATTCATCACGTGGAATTATCTGCGCATACAAGCAGGATAAGTACAAGGATATGGGCATCACAGCTGAGAATTTTGCAGATGCATCACGCAAGGCGGTTGAGGATATGATTGAGGATATTTCAGGAGCACTTGCAAATCGTTAATAAGTTATTCAGAAAGCTTAAATATATTAACAAACGAAACCAGGGAGATAAAATGGCAGAGAAATATGAGGAGATTGCAGTTGTAGTTGACCAGAGCTCACTCGGCAATGGCATCTACGACCTCACACTTAAGACAGACAAAATTGCAAAGGCAGCAAAGGCGGGACAGTTTGTATCGGTTTACTCAAACGACAAGAGTAAGCTGCTTCCGCGTCCGATAAGCCTTTGCGGCATAAACAGAGATGATGACACAATTCGTCTTGTGTACCGTGTGACAGGTGAAGGCACGGGAACAGAGGATTTTTCAAGGCTTGTCAGGGGCGATAAGGTAAGAATTTTAGGACCGCTTGGAAACGGCTTTACAGTACAGCCGGGTAAGAAGGCCTTCCTTATCGGCGGAGGAATCGGAGTGCCGCCTATGCTGCAGCTTGCTAGGGATATAAATGCAGGCATTGTGCAGACACCGGGTGAAGAAAAAAATCCGGGACAGGCAGCATGTAAAGGTGCCGTATGTGATATGAACATCGTCATGGGCTATCGCGATGAGAATACCTTCCTGCTCGATGAGTTTAAGGAGCAGGCAGCTTCCTTTGTAGCCACAGAGGACGGCAGTGTCGGCACAAAGGGCAATGTCATCGATGCGATAAAGGAGAATGCTCTTGAGGCAGACGTGATTTATGCATGTGGACCTATGCCTATGCTTCGTGCACTCAAGGCTTACGCTGCAGAGCATGATATGGACTGCTTTGTATCAATGGAGGAGCGCATGGCATGTGGAATCGGTGCATGCCTTGCGTGCGTATGCAAAACAAAGGACAAGGATGCCCACAGCAATGTAAACAACAAGCGTATATGCAAAGAGGGACCTGTTTTTGATGCGAAGGAGGTGGAGCTGTAATGAGTAATATGTCAGTAAATGTGGCCGGTGTTGAGTGGAAAAATCCTGTTACAGTTGCATCCGGCACATTCGGCTCCGGTGCAGAGTACAGCGAGTTTGTTGATTTAAACAGACTTGGTGCAGTCACTACAAAGGGTGTTGCCAATAAGCCGTGGGAGGGTAATCCTACACCGAGAGTAGCAGAGGTGTACGGCGGCATGCTCAATGCAGTCGGACTTCAAAATCCCGGTATCGAGCTTTTCTGCAAGAGGGATATTCCTTTTTTAAAGCAGTTTGATACAAGGATTGTGGTAAATGTCTGCGGTCATTCGCTTGACGAGTATCTTGATGTGGTAAAGCGTCTTGCGGATGAGCCTATTGATATGATGGAAATAAATATCTCATGCCCTAATGTTAAGGAGGGCGGAATTGCCTTCGGAACAGATCCAAAGGGTGTTGAGACAATCACAAGCGAGATTAAAAAATATGCAAAGCAGCCTGTTATCATGAAGCTTTCTCCAAATGTCACAAGTATTGCAGAGATAGCAAGGGCGGCGGAGGCCGGTGGAGCTGATGCGGTTTCGCTCATCAATACAATTACAGGCATGAAGATTGATATAAACAGAAGAAGCTTTGTGTTAGCAAACAAGACAGGCGGCATGAGCGGTCCGGCGGTTCATCCGGTTGCAGTGCGCATGGTTTACGAGACAGCACATGCAGTCAATATTCCGATTATCGGAATGGGCGGTATCACAAATGCTGCCGATGCTATAGAGATGATACTTGCCGGAGCTACGGCTGTTTCAGTCGGCACAGCAAACTTTGTAAATCCAAAGACCACAGAGCAGATAGTGGATGGCATCGCAGAGTATATGGACAGGTATGGAGTAAAGGATATTTCAGAGCTTGTCGGCGCGGTTGACAGATAGAGCATAAAGGATAGACGGAGGATAAAATAATGATTCTGGCAGCAGATACGTGCCTTCTATGTATGCCACAGTCTGGGCACTTGTTCCACCTGTTGTGGCTATAGTTCTGGCACTTATCACAAAAGAGGTCTACAGCTCATTATTCGTTGGAATAGTGATTGGCGGACTGTTTTATGGAAATGCATTTCAGCCGGGTTTTTCGGCTGAGAGATCAGTGCTTCACATATTCGAGGATGGACTTGTTGGAGTGCTATCGGATTCGTACAATGTGGGAATACTGATATTCTTAGTCGTGCTCGGTGTTATGGTGAGCATGATGAACAAGGCAGGCGGCTCGGCGGCCTTTGGAGAGTGGGCGAGTGAGCACATAAAGACAAGGATTGGTGCCCAGCTTTCAGCTATAATACTTGGAGTACTCATATTTATAGATGATTACTTCAACTGTCTGACAGTAGGAAGTGTGATGCGCCCTGTCACCGACAAGCATCAGGTTTCAAGAGCAAAGCTTGCATATCTGATAGATGCCACAGCAGCGCCTGTATGCATTATTGCACCTATATCATCGTGGGCAGCCGCGGTTACCGGCTTTGTAAAGGGAGAGGATGGCTTTTCTATTTTCATAAAGGCCATTCCATACAATTATTATGCACTCTTTACTATTATCGCTATGGTGACACTTGTTGTTTTACAGGTAGATTTCGGTCCGATGGCAAAGCATGAAGCCAATGCCAAAAAGGGTGATTTGTTTACCACAGGAGACAGGCCGTATGCGGAGGCAAAGCAGGATGTTATAAAGGGCAAGGGGAAGGTTATAGACCTTGTATTTCCTATTCTTGTGCTCATAATAAGCTGTATCATCGGAATGATATACACAGGAGGCTTTTTTGACGGAACAGGCTTCGTTGATGCGTTTGCAGGCAGCGATGCTTCAATCGGTCTTATGCTTGGAAGCTTTTTTGCGTTGATAATCACCATATGCTTTTACTCAATCAGAAGGGTATTAAGCTTTACGGATTGCTGTAATTCAATCCCTGAGGGCTTTAAGGCAATGGTACCTGCAATACTTATACTGACCTTTGCATGGACACTAAAGACCATGACAGAGAGCCTTGGAGCCAAGGAATTTGTCGCAGGCTTAGTGGGAGGAGTATCGGGACCACTGCTTGGACTGTTCCCGGCAATCATATTCCTGGTGGGAGCCTTCCTTGCCTTTGCAACAGGAACCTCATGGGGCACCTTCGGTATACTCATACCGATAGTAGTAAATATCTTCTCGGGCACAAACCATACGATGATGATCATCTCAATCTCAGCGTGTATGGCAGGTGCAGTATGCGGAGACCACTGCTCACCGATATCCGATACCACCATCATGGCATCGGCAGGAGCTCAGTGCAACCACATGAATCATGTATCCACACAGCTTCCGTACGCTGTGCTTGTGGCAGGCATATCATGCCTGACCTACATCATAGCAGGCTTTGTCAGAAATCCGGTAGTACCGTTTATAATAGGAATGCTTATCCTGATTGGAACCTTTGTCGGAATCAAGTATATCATCAAGTATATCACGAGAACCGATAAAGCAAATGAACAGGCGGAGTAGCCAAAGGGAGACCAAAAAGAGTTCTATTTTTCACAGACTTTGTGTCTGCGAATGATAGAACTCTTTTTATGGTAAGTTCGATACCGGACGGACGACTGCGCAGAATGGGAAGACACACCGATGGTGCACGGTCGATTTTTGACGAGCCGTGTATGAGTTATATGCGCCACAGACAAAAGGTGGCACGGAAAATACTCGTTCAAGCAACACAGCATAGAGAATGATATAAAGGTAAAACCTCCGTTTGCTATCAATAAAATTTATAGCCCGCTAACAAATATTAATAACCCTAATTACATTTACAAAAATATCAATTAGTGGTAACATATCAATAACTTAGAAATCATATTTGAATGGTAGGAAATCCCAGCCATACAAACTAAGCACAAACTCATAACATACTCAAAACAAACATTAACAAAAAAGAGGTAATATCAATGGCAAAAATTGCAAAGCAGCTCACTGAGCTGATAGGTCACACTCCGCTTCTGGAGTTGACCAATTATGAAAAAGCCCTTGGGCTTGAAGCAAAAATCATAGCAAAGCTGGAGTATTTCAATCCACTTGGAAGTGTAAAGGACAGGGTGGCGGCAGCTATGATAGAACAGGGCATAAAGGATGGAAAGATAAATCAGGACACAATAATCATAGAGCCGACAAGTGGCAATACCGGAATCGGACTTGCATTTGTGGCAGCCTCAAAGGGGCTTCACCTGATACTTATAATGCCTGATACCATGAGCGTTGAGAGAAGAAAAATCGTCACAGCGCTTGGCGCAGAGATAAAGCTCACACCGGGGCGTGAGGGCATGAAGGGTGCAATTGATGAGGCGCAGAGACTTAAAGAGCATTATGGCAATGCCTTTATTCCACAGCAGTTTGAGAATCAGGCCAATCCGGATATCCACAGAGCGACAACCGCTCAGGAAATCTGGGAGGATACAGATGGAAAGGTAGATATCTTTGTATCATCTGTCGGAACAGGCGGCACATGTACAGGCACCGGGCTTGGATTGAGAGACCATAATCCTGATGTAAGGATAGTAGCTGTTGAACCAAAGAGCTCACCGGTACTCTCAGGCGGAAGACCGGGGCCACACAAGATACAGGGAATCGGTGCAGGCTTTATTCCAAAGGTCATGTGCATGGATATAGTGGATGAGGTGATTCCGGTGGAGAATGAGGCCGCTTTTGACAAGGCAAGAGAGGTTGCAAAGAGCGACGGACTTCTCGTTGGCATATCCTCAGGAGCAGCAATATATGCTGCAACAGAGCTTGCGAAAAGACCTGAGAACAAGGGAAAGAATATCGTGGTGCTGCTTCCGGATACAGGAGAAAGATACCTGTCTACACCGCTTTTTACAGTAAACTAATGGCATATAAACTGACGGCATAAGCTTGCTTTGCCGGAAACTGTAACATGAAAAATGAGAAACATACATGAGAAACATACATAAATATACGGCAGCCCTGCTGTCGACAGTGATGATTCTGTCGCTTCTTCTGACAGGCTGCTCAGGCAGGAAGGATGACGGAACAGTCACCATAACCAATGTGTCATATGATCCGACACGAGAGTTTTACGAGAAATACAACAAAATATTCGAGTCTTACTATGAGAGCGAGCATGGCAAGAAGATAAATGTGATTCAGTCACATGGCGGCTCGGGAGCACAGGCACGCTCGGTTGTGGAGGGATGTAATGCAGATGTTGTCACACTGGCACTCGAGCATGACATAGACCTGATACAAAATACAGGCTTAATTGATAAGGGCTGGATTGATGAGTTTTCTGACAGCTCGGCACCATACACATCAACAATCGTTTTACTTGTAAGAAAGGGCAATCCAAAACATATAAGTGACTGGGATGACCTGGTGAAAAAAAATGTGGATGTGATTACGCCTGATCCAAAGAGTAGTGGAGGAGCCTGCTGGAATTTTCTTGCAGCGCTAAGCTATGCGAAGACAAATTATGACAGCCTAAAGGAACAGAAATCGTTTATGAAGAAGCTGTATGAAAATGTCACAATTATGGATTCGGGTGCGAGAGGCTCAACAACCACATTTGTGGAAAACGGTCAGGGAGATGTGCTCATAGCGTGGGAAAACGAGGCACTTACGACCATGGATTCATATCCGGGTAAGTATGAGATAGTGAATCCGTCCGTCAGCATCTTAGCACAGCCCTCTGTTGCTATTGTGGATGACAATGCAAAGAGCAACGGAACACAAGAGGTAAGCAAAGAATACCTACAGTATCTCTACAGTGATGAGGCACAGCAGCTGATTGGCGAAAGTGGCTACAGACCAGCCAATCAGGATATATTAAACCGGTTTTCCGACAAGTTTGATTTAAATATCAGGCTTTGGAGCATAGAGGATTACGGCGGATGGAATGAAGCTACAAGACATATTTCGATGATGGAGCAATGTTCGATGAAATATACGGCAACTGATAAAACAGCAAAAGAGAAAACTAAATCAAAGAACATAAAGACCAGAGTCATACCGGGCTACCATCTTTCGCTTGGAATAGTGGTTACGATGCTTTCAGTCATCGTTCTCATTCCGTTAGCATCAGTGCTTGTGTATTCGCTAAAGATATCGCCGGGCGATTTTGTGGCACTTATCATGAAGGAGAATGTGAGGAATGCCTTTATCACAAGCATCACCTCATCATTTATCGCAGCAATCGTAAATGTGGTATTTGGACTTATCGTGGCATGGACGCTTGTGAAGTACGATTTCCCGGGAAATGGCTGCTTGACGGACTTATAGAGCTTCCGTTTGCACTGCCGACAGCGGTTGCGGGCATCACGCTCTCAAAGCTGTACTCAGGCACAGGCTTTTTTGGTAAGGGCCTTGGCAAGCTTGGAATAGATGTAGCTTACACACAGGCAGGAATAGTTGTGGCACTTGTTTTTGTAGGCATTCCCTTCGTAATAAGAGCTGTACAGCCGGTGCTTGAAAAGATGGATAATACATATGAGGAGGCCGCTTATATGCTTGGCGCCACAACCTCTAAGACATTTTTTAAGGTAATACTTCCGGAACTTCGCCCGGCACTCTTAACAGGCTTTGGTCTTGCCTTTGCCAGAGGCATAGGAGAGTACGGAAGCGTCATCTACATATCAGGCAACAGTGCAAGGCACAGGACGCAGGTGGTATCCTACGTCATCATGCAGAAGCTTAGCTATATAGATTATGCCAGCGCGACTGCCATAGCACTTGTGATGCTTGTCATATCATTTTTACTGCTGCTATTTGTAAACATAGTGCAGGTTAAACAGTCACAGCGCACTAATTTGTTGTAGAAGGCTGCATATAAATCAAATGCGATGCACACAAACAGGAAAGGAGCACAATGCGATGACCGAACAGGTAAAGCTTGAAAGAAGAAAAAAGATCACAAAGATAATACTCGTCACTGTCACGGTGCTCTTTATATTTGTCATGCTTGTAGTTCCGCTTTTTTCTGTGATGGCAAGTGCCTTAAAGGAGGGGTTTGGATTCTATCTGAAGGCTATCTCCACAAGCTACGTGCTTTCAGCACTCAAGGTGACTTTGATAGCAACAGTTTTTGCGGTAGTTATCAACACCTTCTTTGGAATATGGACAGCGTGGCTGTTGACCAGGTTTTCGTTTAAAGGAAAGCAGGTGCTTGCAACACTTATTGATATACCGTTTTCTATTTCTTCGGTCATCGTAGGACTTGCGTATCTTATGACCTTCGGACGGCTTGGGTGGTTTTATCCGGTTATCAGATGGTTCAATGAGATATTCGGCACGAATGTGAGAATCACCTTTGCAATACCGGGAGTTGTGCTTGCTACGATATTTGTCACGTTTCCGTATGTGTCAAGGGAAATTATACCGGTGCTCAATGCAGAGGGAAAGGATGAGGAAGAAGCCGCAGCGCTGATGGGAGCATCCGGCTTTACGATATTTCGGAAAATAACACTTCCGCAGATGAAGTGGAGCCTGATTTATGGAATCATACTCTGTACGGCGAGAGCCCTCGGCGAGTTCGGTGCGGTAAATGCGCTCTCGAAGACAAGAGGCGAGACATTTACACTGCCGCTTGAGATTGATGCCTTGTATATGTCGGGCACAGACAGCTCGATAACATCGGCATTTGCTGTATCGTCGATACTGTTAATTATTGCATTAATCATTCTTTTTACAAGAAATATAGTTGAGCATAAATTTAAGAAATTACGCTGAGATTTATGGAAAATATGATTTACACTAATGAAATTTGTTACTGCTTACACACCGGTGTGGCAGACAGCTATAGAGTTGCTGTACTAAGAAAGCAGGAAGGAGATAACGTATATGTACGTTGAGATGAAAAATATATACAAAAAATACGGAGACTTCCTGGCATCCGATAATGTGAGCTTTGGAGTGGAAAAGGGAAAGCTTGTGGCGCTGCTGGGGCCGTCCGGCAGTGGCAAGACAACACTTCTTCGTATGATAGCAGGGCTTGAGACGCCAAATTCAGGTGACATATATATAGATGGAAAGCGAGTGAATGATATTCCGGCCTCGAAGAGAGGCATAGGCTTTGTGTTTCAGAACTATGCGCTGTTTAGATACATGACAATATACGACAATGTGGCATTTGGGCTGGAGCTTCAGAAGATGCCGAAAAAGCTCATAAAGGAGCGTGTTACCAGGCTTCTTGAGATGACAGGCTTATCGGGGCTTGAAAAGAGATATCCGAATCAGCTTTCCGGAGGACAGCGTCAGAGAGTGGCATTTGCAAGGGCGCTGGCGCCGAATCCACAGGTGCTCTTACTGGATGAGCCATTTGCCGCGATAGATGCAAAGGTGCGAGGTGAGCTTCGTACCTGGCTGAAGGAGCTGGTCGAAAAGCTTGGAATCACAAGCATTTTCGTCACACATGACCAGGATGAGGCTGTTGAGGTGGCAGATGAAATCATTATCACAAACCACGGCACGATAGAGCAGATGGGTACACCTCTTGAGATATACAAGTCGCCTGATACACCTTTTGTGGCGCAGTTTATAGGACACACCACAGTCGTTGAAAACTATGACAGGCTAAAGGGCTTTGACAGGATAGAAAATGCCGACAAGGCGGTAATCAGACCTGAGTTTATCAAGATATCAAAGAGCGGCAACTTAGACCGCTATCAGTCAGCGGCAGAGGAGGGCATCGTTACAGATGTGGTATTCAGAGGAAACAGGATGGATATCACAGTCAGCATAAACGGTATCGAGGTGGTCGGCGAGCGCTCACTTGAAAAGGACCTGATAGCAGTCGGCGAGAAAGTACATGTGCTGATTTACAGGCTGTATATATTCGACGAAGAGAAAACATACCTGATGGAAAACAGCGAGATGCAGGAGCAGGATGTATTCTACATTTAGATACAAGAATAGTCTAAAGCTTGTGATTGAAAGAGGAAGCAGAGGGAGATAAATGAAGATAGAAAACAAAAAAATCCTACACACGGACATCCTCATAATAGGAGGTGGCACGGCGGGCTGTTATGCAGCGCTCACCATCCGTGAGAAATCGGATTATTCGATTATAATTGCAGAGAAAGCGAACATAAAGCGAAGCGGATGCCTTGCAGCAGGTGTCAATGCGATAAATGCATACATAGTAAAGGGCAGAAAGCCTGAGGACTATGTAGACTACGCCAAAAAGGATGCTGACGGCATAGTAAGGGAAGACTTACTTATGACTATGTCCGAGGGCTTAAACCGTGTGACGGACAAGATGGAAAAGCTTGGACTTGTCATATTAAAGGATGAAAACGGTGAGTATGTAGCAAGAGGAAACCGAAATATCAAGATAAACGGCGAGAACATGAAGCCGCTTTTGGCAGAAGCTGTTTCAAAGCTTACGGACTGTACAGTGATAAACAGAATCAATATCACGGACTATATAGTTGAGGACAACACCATAAAGGGTGCATACGGATTTTCAATCGAGGATGCGACAGCCTATGAAATCAGGGCTAAAAAGGTGCTCTGTGCAACAGGCGGAGCGGCCGGACTGTACAGGCCAAACAATCCGGGATTTTCAAGGCACAAGATGTGGTATCCGCCATTTAATACAGGCGCAGGATATGCGATGGGCATAAGAAGCGGAGCAGAGATGACTACCTTTGAGATGAGATTTATCGCACTCAGATGCAAGGACACAATTGCACCGACAGGAACAATTGCACAGGGAGTCGGGGCAAAGCAGGTCAATTCACTTGGAGAGGTTTACGAGACAAAATACGGCCTCACCACATCAGAGCGAGTATACGGAACGGTCATGGAAAATCTCGAGGGAAGAGGCCCTTGCTACTTAAGGACAGAGGGTATCTCTCCACAGCAGGATGAGTCATTAAGAAAGGCATATCTCAACATGGCACCAAGCCAGACACTCAAGTGGGTGGAGGCAGGTAAGAATCCAAGTGAGCAGAATGTGGAGATAGAGGGCACCGAGCCGTATATCGTAGGTGGGCACACAGCGAGCGGCTACTGGGTAAATACCGAGCGTGAGACTACAATCCACGGACTTTATGCTGCTGGAGATGTGGCAGGAGGATGTCCACAGAAATACGTTACAGGAGCTATGGTAGAGGGTGAAATCGCTGCGATAGATATGGTTTCAAAGCTTGATGCAGATACATCTGATGGAAGTCCTGACACATCGGCATTTGATGAGAAAAAGGCGCTTGACGCAAAAGCTTCAGAGTACGACCATTTCCTCACTGAAAGGTCCAAGATGTTTACAACAGAGGCTATAGAGGAAGCCATGCAGAAGGTCATGGACAACTACGCAGGCGGTATTTCCACACATTATCAGTTCAACGGCAAGCAACTTGCCTGGCAAAGGAAAAGATAAATCATCTGATAGAGCTGACCGGTGATTTATATGCATCGGATATGCATGAGCTTATGTTCATATATGAGCTTAAGGAGAGGCTTACGGTATGTCTTTCGGTCATAGCACATCTTGGTGCGAGAAAGGAGACCAGATGGCACAGCTTTGCCGAGAATCTGGATTATCCGGGCAAGAGTGATGACTGGATGAAATACGTCAATTCCAGATACGAAAACGGGCAGCTTCACATGATTTACAGAGAGCTTGTCGGAAGGGAGGCGCGTTATGAGCATAATGATTGATAAAGCAAAGTGTAAGGGCTGTGGCATGTGTACAAGTGTATGCCCGGGAAGTCTGATATATCAGGACTCAGAGAAAAAAGCCTTTATCAAATATCCTAAGGACTGCTGGGGCTGTGCCTCTTGCATCAAGGAATGTCATTTTGGCGCTATTGCTCTTTATCTTGGGGCAGACATAGGAGGCATGGGAAGTCTCATGACAGTAAAAAGCATGCCGGACACACTGACCTGGGATATCAAAAAGCGCGACGGAAGCAAGGAAGAGATTCTTATCAACAAGAAAGAATCCAATAAATATTAAAGAAAAGGATGGTAACAGACATGGGTGAATTATCACATCTTGACGAACTCGAAGCAGAGGCAATATACATAATACGTGAAGTAGCCGCAGAGTGCGAGAAGCCGGTTATGTTGTACTCAATTGGAAAGGACAGCTCGGTAATGCTTCATCTTGCAATGAAGGCATTTTATCCGGAGAAGCCGCCATTTCCGTTTTTACATGTAAATACAACCTGGAAATTCCATGAGATGATAGAATTCAGAGATCGCATTGCTAAGGAAAAGGGCATCGAGATGCTTGAATATATAAATCAGGATGGCGTAAAGCAGGGCATCAATCCATTTGACCACGGCTCAGCATACACAGATATCATGAAGACACAGGCGCTCAAGCAGGCGCTCGACAAATACGGCTTTACGGCAGCGTTTGGCGGTGGCCGAAGAGACGAGGAGAAATCAAGAGCCAAGGAGCGAATCTTTCCTTCAGAAATGAAAACCACGCATGGGATCCAAAGAACCAGCGCCCGGAGATGTGGAAGCTTTACAACTCAAGAATCAAAAAGGACCAG
>ENA-OQIO01000025-OQIO01000025.1-human-gut-metagenome-genome-assembly--contig:-NODE-25-length-65711-cov-3.812881_pt1 | contig 65711 bp, 61 predicted proteins | sample MGYA00242573_ERZ504737 | MGnify/ENA primary metagenome ERZ504737 (study PRJEB26092, sample SAMD00036203) | human gut metagenome | host: Homo sapiens | study: EMG produced TPA metagenomics assembly of...
TGCCAGTTCATTTCCTTGGCAATCGCTGCCGCCTCCTGAAATGACTTCTTGGCAGCAAGCTTTTTAATTTGATCTACTTTTATATTAAATTCATACTTATCCAAAACAAACGCCACCTTTACTGTATATATCAAATAAATGATTTAAACATATTCTACTCAAGTTTATCACAGCGCAGTATTCTTGTAAACTCTTTTAAAAAGAAATGCCAACGTTGAGGCGTTTTTTGCCTATAGCGCCTATATAAAGTCGAATACTGCCTGCTCATAATCCATGCGCGTATATTCAAGTTCCTCATTTTTTGTACGGCTGTAGTAATCGACAACAACCGTCTGCTGCCGGTTATGTACAAGCTTCTGTCCTAAAATGTAATTGACATCAAATCTTCCCGTAATCGCCGGGGTTGCACCTCGTGCCGGAACAATGAGCTGCACGTGGTTGGTCTTTAACAGCTTAAAAATCGGCTCCCAGATATAAATATCCTTTGCCGCACCGAACGGATTATCAATAAAAATGGTCTTGCCCAGTACACCCGCACTGTCTGCCGGCGCATTGATACTTGAAATATAATGAATTACCGCAATTAAAAACTGAATATAAATACCCTGTGACTGTCCGGTTGAACCCACTGCTTCTTCATACCGCAGATACCGGCTCTGGTCTTTCATGCGCTCTCTTTTATAAAGACTTACGCGGATGGCGTTCATATCGGTTACAATCACGGCAAAAAGGCGTTTCCAGCTTAACCGGTTGCGGATATATTTTAACCGCTCCTGTGTATTGTCAAAGCTTTCCGCCATCAGGACCGTTTCGTCAATGTATGCCGCCATTCTTTCCTTATAATCGGATTCCTTGGCATACGGTACGGACAGCCCGATAATAGAAATAACCTCATTATCCATCGTAATGCTTGAAAGCTTTGGCAGGCGGTCAAGTTCCGTCTTGATATTACAGCAAATCTGGACACACCGGTTTTCAAAGTTATCCTTGATACGCTCCATATCGGAAATTCCTTTGGATACGCGCTCTTTTTCCAGTGCAATCAGCGTATTGGTTTCGGAAAGTCTGGACTTTAACTGCTTCACGGCTTCAATGTCCTTTGGCACATGAACCGACATTTTAATCTCCAATGCCAGTTCTTTTGCATCACATGCCGTCAGTTCTTCCGTCAGCTTATCCTTTTTCTTTAAAAATTCTTCCAGCTTGCGCACCTCAAGCGCACACAGCTTTTCAAATTCTTTCTGTACCGTTTCATAGCCCGAAAAATCTGCTACATTTATGTCTGTATCCTCCGGCTGTCCTGCCATGGTATCTGCATTTTCCATTTCTGACGCTTCCGGCACTTCAATGCCCGCTTTGGCAACAATTCTTGACAAATCCTTTTCCATTACGAGGAAATCCTGCATTTTTTCTGTCTGGCGTTTCTGCTCTTTTTCCAGTTCTTTGATCTGTCCTGCAATGCTGTCCTTATAATTTTTATGCTGTACAATGAACTGCTCCGGGTTATCACAGTCAAACGCTTCAAAAGCACCGTACTTTTCTTCAATCTGGCTCTTTCCGTGTGCAATACTTCCCTGCAGACGGTTCATTAATGCATTCTGCGCTTCCAGTTCTTCTGCTGCCGCTTTTTCCTGCTGTACCGCCTGCTCACGTTCCTGCTCAAGCGCACGGAGCGCATCATCCGGATTTGGGACAGCTTCTCCCTGTGCCTCTTTTGCCGCAAGTTCTTCCATTGTAAAATGGCGGCGTGCAATTGCCGTACTGCATTTTCCCATTGCCGCACGGTAATGTCTTAATAATTCTTCTTTATCATGCACATCGGCATTTTTTTCATCCAATGCCTTTTTCACTCCCGCAAAGCGGTTCTCCAGCTGTTCTAATGACAGCGCATGTCCGTCAGCATCCGCTAACCCTGCTACCGCACTGCCATCCGCCGCTGACTGCAGCACATGAATTCCTGCGGACTGTCCGCCGTCGGCTTCCACGCTTATATATGCTGATAACGCTTGTCAAGACGGCTTTGCAGACGATCATATTCTACTGCCAGTGCATTTTTGCGCTGTAAGGCGGTCTGTTCTGCCTTTTCCTGCGCCTGCATTTCCTGCTCTTTTAAGAGCTGTTCCTGCTTTGCATCTGCCGCCCTCTGCGTGTATTCCTGCTTTTCACGGTACTGTACAAGAAGACTCTCTGCCAGTTTTGCGCACTTTTGCACGTATGGATACCGCCCCCGGTTTTGTGCCAGCTTTTCCTGCACCTGTGCTTTCCGCTCCCGGCCTTTTTTACGCAGGGCTTCCTCCTGTTCCATTTCTTCCTGTAAACGCTGTGCTTCCTTTTGCAGTTCCTCTAAACGCACAGACAACGCTTCAAACTCTTTCTTTGCCGGTTCTTCTTCCAGCTTTGAAAGTTCCTGTATGCGTACATAGTCATTCCAGACAATTTCTTTTCTGTCGGTCAGTCTGGCCAGTTTTTCCTGTGCCGCCGCCAGTTCTTCCTGCGCCAGCTTTTCTTCCCGCCCGCGCAGCTTTCATCCTTTAAAAATGCCATATCCTTTCTGGCATATACAACATACTGTTCATTTTCTGCCGTAAGCTGTGCTTTTGCCGCCTGTGCAGACAATACCGGAATCACATAGGCGCTTCTGCCAAAGTCCGCAAGCACTGGGTCTTCTTTGATTCTTGAAAAATCATTTTCAACAATAAATGCATACTCGGCATATGGGAATGCGGCAAGCACCTGTTTTCTTTCATCTTCCGAAAGCCCCGAAAGCCACTCGCTGCCTTCTTTTACATCTTCTCCATACCGTCCTGAAAGATAGCTTTTTACCTTCTCCCGGTGTCTTCCGCCCGCACTGAATATCCCGTGCTTCATATTTTCAAGGAACTGCGTAAGCTGCGTACAGTCAGCGGTAAGCTGCTCACATTCCGCTTCCAGTCTGCGGTGGTTATCCAATACAACGCGGCATGCCCGGCGGGTATCCTGTTCCCCATAGACGGCCTTTAACTGTAAAAGCTGCTGCTTTTCTTTCTGTTCCTGTTCTTTTTTGGTTTCCGCCTGTCCTAACTGTTCTGTCAGCAGTTCAATCCGCGCACGGCAGGATGCCTGCTGCTGTCTGCCCTTTGAAAGCAGTGCTTCCACCTGTGAAAGCTGTCCCTCGGTCTGTAAAAGCTGTTCTTCCTGTTCTTTGATTTTCTGTGTGCAGGCACTGTATTCTTCGCCTGCCTTTTCCATCACAAGGATTCCTGCCTTTTCCATACAGGCACCCAGTTCTTTTTCTGCCTGTTCAATCTCTTTGGCAGTATGCACTGCAATCTGTTCTGCCGCCGCAGCCCCGCCCAGTAATTCCTGATAATCTGCCTTTGCCTGTGCCGCTTCTTTCTGACACGCCCGGTACTGTGTTTCTGCATTCTGCAATTCTTCACCGGCAGCATTCTTTTTTTGTACAAGCTGTGGCACAATTACCGCTGCCAGTGCATAGAGCTGTTTTGTCAGTTCTTCATCCGTTTGTCCGTTTGCCGCAATGGCTGCCAAAAGTTCATCGCAGAGCTTCTGATACTGTAAATATTCGCGGTATTCTACCAGACTTTCCGTTTCTTCCATCTGCCTTTTTAAGTGTTCTTCCTGTTCCTTAAAATATGCCCGCTTCTTCTCATTTGCAGCAATCAGTTCTTCCATTCCCGCAAGAGACGCCTGTTCAGTCAGCACCTCGGCAGTCTGGATCATGCGCTGCTGTTTTAATAATTCTTCCTGTAAATGAAGCAGTTCGTCCTTCTGCTTTTCTTCCTGCGCGCGGTATCCCGACAGATTTTGTCTGCACTGCATAAGCAGCTTTAACAGCTGTCCCCGCAGATTTCCCTTTTCTTCATATAAAGAGCGGTATCCCAGAATATACTCTGAAAAAGCATCGAGCAGCTCCATCTGTTTATCATAATTGGTAATCTGTGCATTTTTCTTTGACAGTCTTGCAAGCGTATCCTTAATATCAAGCAGTGTCTGTGCCATCTGACCTTCGTCATTGCCCACTGCCAGCTTATTGTGGAAAGATTTCTGAATAATTTCTTCTATTAATAAATCCTCTACAACTTTACGGCTTGTCTTATAATTGGTTTCAAAATATGTTCTTACATGTCCTTCGGTCTTATTGATGCCGCGGATAATTTCCCATTCGCTCTCATACAGCCCATACTTGCTGATAAAACTCTGATATTCGCCCTTTCGGTCAAATATTTTTACCGAAACGTGGAAATCATTATGTTCAAGCTCCCGCAGATACTGCTTTAAACCATTATAAGTAATGCGCTCCCCGTTTTTTGTCAGCGGCAGATTTTTAATATCGTTTTCACCAAACTCCCGGTAAAAAATACAGTAGTTAAAATATTCCACGCTGGCATTGTCACGTCCCGCCGGTGCTTCTTCTGCCGCAGAAAAACGCCCGGATATGCCGTCCGCTTCCGTGCCGTCTGCTTCCGTATCCTTTGCCTTTCTTGCGCAGAATCCCGTTGTCATATATTTATAGCCGTCATTGTTAGCGATATCTAACTTCCATTCAATCAATGAGTGGATCACTGTATTGCCGCCGCCCGGACGGAACAGCTTTTCAACCGGCTGTTTTTCATCAAGCGTACAGTTCGGAATCACATTTTGAAGCAGCAGCAGCATTAAAAGACTCTTTCCGCCGCCGTTTGCAAGGTCATAAATCGTGTTACGGCAGTGAAAACGCATCATAAAGTCATCGTAATACTGCGTACCGAAATTGTATTTTACATTGTTTACACGGATTCTGTTAATCTGCGGCATGTTCGTCCCTCTCCTCTCCTGACTGGTCTAACAATTCCATGATTCTTCCTCTGGATTCGTCAAAATAATTTTCAACAACTGCGCGGAAACGGTCTGTCGGATAGTACCGCTCCTGATTGTCACTTAATAACTGCTGGCTGACTAAAAAGTTGCAGACCAGCTTTACAAAACCCGACTTGGAATTCTTCGCCGCCCTTAATTCCGACAATTCCACGGTTGCCGCCGGCAGGCTGTCCCAGCTTAACGCAAGGCTGCGGAAGCTGTTTTCCTCAATTTCACTTAAAACAAAGCCGTTTTTCTTATCCACAATGCCTGCCGTTGTATCGTCCACCTTGCGGACAATGTCTTCCACGCGGACAAATTCGGCATACGTTGCACTGATGGTATCCGTATAAAACTCCATAATAATATTATAGATGATAAAATACGCCAGATAGAGTTCGCCGTTGGTACGCAGTCCCAGCTCCCGGCGCAGCGCTTCATTGCTGTAGCCAAACAGGCTGCCGTGCGCTTTTGGCGCGGCAAACAACGAATTATTATATTCATAAACCGAAAGTTCCATTTTCTTTAACGACAACAATACCATATCATACACTTCCGGGTTGGTACTGTATTCCTGATACAGGGCAGCATTTGTCCCCTGCTCGCTTACCGTTTCCCCCGCCGCCAGTTTTGCGGATATTTCCAGTGCCTTTTCTATATTTCTGCTTTCCATTACTTTGTTCCCTTCCGTTCAAACACCAGTTCAGACTGTTCCATTGGCTGTTCGTCCTGCGCTCCTGCGGATTTTGGCGTAATCGTAAAATGTACCGGTTCACGGTCTGCAAATGCGCCGCTTAAAATGTCATCGAGAAAACTCTCGTTTTCCGTCTGACCGCCGATGACATACTCCTGTTTCTGACACAGGTTGACAAAAAAAGAATAGTAATCCGCATTTTTTAAAATATCCGGCGAATACATTCTGCTCATTGCCGCGCCAAATTCCGAAAGCGTAAACGTATCTCTCTTTTCAAATGCCGCCAGCAGACTATTCATTAAAAATGTATAGTTTTTACGAATACGCTGATCTTCCATTTCATCTGCAAACTGAATTTCCTGCGGCGGTTCTTCTTCTACTTTCTCCACCGCTTCTGCCTGCTTTGGCTTCACGGTCAGTGCCTCGTCAAGTGAATCCAGCGTAAACCGCTTCTTTATATGCGGCAGTAATACCGGTGACAAAAGCTGTTCTAACAGTCCCGCATTGTCGCTGCGGATTAAATCTGTCAGAAGCGCCCCAAAATGGATATGGCTTCTTAACCGTCCGAGTTTTGCCCGCTTCACGGCTTCTTCTGTCATCTGCTGCATCTGTGTACATGCCGATAAAAGCTGTCCGTGCCTTGTCATGGCTATCTGTAACTGGCTGTCCAGCTCGTAAATCTCCTTTAAAGTACGGTAATAGCTCTCCGACTGTACCGGTTCGGCTTCCATCTTTGCAAGCGCACCCTCGATAAAATCTTTATTTTTCTTAAACAGCTTTTCTTCTTCATCAAACCAGCGCATACCCGTATGGACAAAATCTTCATACGCTTCAATCCCCGCAAAGACATCTTTGCCGAGCAATTCCATAATCTCATTTTTTCTGCGCTGTAGGCGTGCCACTTCTTCATTAATCCGCACAATTACATCTTTGCCGCCCTGAAAATTCTGTGCCTGTATCATTTTTTCTAAGAGCAGCTGCTGCACACTGATTCTGCTTTCTTCTTTAATTTCTTTCGTATCCAGATAGAATTCAATTGCATCGGAACTGATGGAATACCATACCGTATGGTCACGGATGGCACTTTCCAGTACCTTGATACGTGAAATACATTTTTTCTTTTCAATAGGATCATAATATGGAAATGTAAACGGTCTGCCTTCATTTTTAATTTTATCGAAAATGTAATCGGCAAGTTCTTTGTATTCCTGTGCTGAAAGATTCAGCCCAAAGTCCCGTTTGAGCAATGATGTAATAAAGTCCAGATATTCCGGGTAAGTGACGTCCTTTTCTTTAAAGTTATTCTCCTCAATAAAAAAGCGCAGAATCCCCATGACAATATATCCCATGTCCAGCATTTCATATCTGCCTTCCTGAAACTGGGCAAAGGATACATCCATCAGCTTAAAAAAAGGATAATATTTTTTGAGATTGAGCATACGCTCTTTGTGTTCTGTAATAATATCGTTTAACATAGTATCCTACAATTCCGTTCTGCCGTCCAATGCACGCAGCAGTGTCACTTCGTCGATATATTCCAAATCGCCGCCAACCGGCACACCGCTTGCAATACGGGTTACTTTAATGCCTGTCGGCTTAATCAGGCGGCTGATATACATCGCTGTCGTTTCACCTTCAAGACTTGAATTGGTTGCAATGATGACTTCCTGCACATCGCCTTCGAGCCGTTTCATCAGTTCCTTTAACTTAATGTCGGACGGACCGATGCCAAGCATCGGGCTGATTGCACCGTGCAGTACATGATAGACACCCTCATACTTTCCGGTCTTTTCATATGCCGCCATATCGCGTGTCTGTTCCACCACCATAATCGTACTGTGGTCGCGCTTTTCATTGGCACAGATCGGGCAGATTTCATCATCTGTCAGCGTAAAACATTCTTTACAGTATTTAATATGCGCTTTGGCATCCGTCATGGCAGATGCCAGTCCCTCAACTTCTTCTTTTGGCATATTTATAATGTGAAATGCCAGGCGCTGGGCGCTTTTTGCCCCAACCCCTGGTAATCTCGACAGCTGTTCTATTAACTTGTTCATATGACCGCTGTAAATGTCCATTAGAACAGGCCTCCTGTCAGTCCTGAAAGTCCTCCGGTAATCTTAGACATCTGCGCCTGTGATTCTTCTTCACACTTGCGGAGTGCTTCGTTGGTTGCTGCCATAATTAAATCTTCTAACATTTCTACATCATCCGGATCTACGGCTTCCGGGTCAATCTTGACCTTTGTAACCTCTCTTTTACCGGTAACGGTTACTTCTACAACACCGCCGCCTGCTGCCGCACTGAATTCCTTTGCTTCCAGCTCTGCCTGCTGTGTTTCCATCTGCTTCTGCATTTTCTGTGCCTGCTTCATCAGATTGTTCATGTTGCCCGGCATACCTCCCGGAAATCCACCTCTTTTTGCCATTAGATATATTCCTCCTTATCATCTACTTCTATTTCCATATTAACGGATTCTCTGATATCTGTAAATCGATTTTGAAAATCTTCTCCATCCTGTAGCTTTGTAACAATCAGATTCACATGGATTCCTGTCCGCTCCTCAATGAGCGCAACCAGTTCTGCCTTGTCATCTTCCCTTGAAAACAGCTCATAGGCTGTCGGGGAAGACGTCATCAGTTCCAGACTCTGCCCATCCTCTGCAAGCGTTACATGTGAATTTAATAAATGGGTGCGCTTTAGCGGTTCTTCAATCGAATGGACAATGGAGTCCCACTGCTTTGCCAGCTGCTTAATATCCTCCGGCATTGCTCTATTACGCGCTTTTGTACCGGCTGGGACACTGCCATGCCTGCATCGCTGCTGGCATTGCCTGCCGCACCCGCTATATCTGCCATACCGCTTATGCCCTGTGTACCTGCCGCCACGCCGTTTTTTAACGCTTCCATGGCTTCCTGCATTTCCTGCTCAAGCAGGGTGATGCGGCTTATCACATCGCCCATATCCTGCCGCTGTTCCATCGCCGGACGCGTCAGCTTAATGAGTGTCACTTCGACTTTAATACGCTTCTGTGTTGAGAATTTCAGCTCATTAGCCAGCTCCGACAGCACGCGGATATAGCGCATAAGTGTATCGACATCAACCTGTTTACTGTCTTTTTTTAACTGCTCTAAATTATCTGCCGAAACATCGATAATGTCTTCCGCCTTCGCTTCATCATCCGTTGTCTTTACAAGCAGCAGATTTCTTAAATACCATACAAAGTCACTGACAAACTGTCCTAAATCCCTGCCCTGCATAATAATCTGCTCTAAAAGCTGCATACACGCATACGTATCCGCCTTTAAAATGTACGACAGCATTTCGGCAAATACCGCCGTGTCCACCGCACCAAGCACCTCTAACACATTTTCATACTTTAAATCCTGTCCGAGGTAAAAGGCGATGCACTGGTCTAACAGACTTAACGCATCTCGCATGGAACCGTCCGCCGCCTTGGCAACATACCGGATTGCCTTTTCTTCGACATTGATATGTTCCGCTTCCATCAGCTGCGATAACCGACCTGCAATCGTTTCAATAGAAATGCGGTGGAAATCATAGCGCTGGCAGCGCGACAGAATCGTAACCGGTATCTTATGTGCCTCCGTTGTCGCCAGAATAAAAATAACGTATGCAGGCGGTTCTTCCAGTGTTTTTAACAGTGCATTAAATGCCCCTATGGAAAGCATATGCACTTCATCGATGATATAAACCTTATACCTGCCCTCTGTCGGTGAATACTGGACTTCGTCACGGATTTCACGAATATTGTCAACACCGTTATTCGATGCGGCATCGATTTCAATGACATTCATGGAACGCCCTTCGGCAATCGCCTTACAGGTCGGACATTCCCCGCACGGACTGCCGTCCACCGGATGCTCGCAGTTGACCGCCTTTGCAAAAATCTTTGCCACGGTTGTCTTACCGGTTCCGCGCGTTCCGCAGAAAAGGTACGCATGCCCGATTCTGTCTGCCCGTATCTGATTTTTTAATGTTGTAACAATATGTTCCTGTCCTTTGACATCTTCAAATTCCAAAGGACGCCATTTTCTGTATAATGCCTGATATGCCATATTTTCTCTCATTCTGCCGCCACGGACGGCGCTTTTCTAAAAATACCGCTGCGAACTGCTTTTACTTTATAAATGTAAAAAAAGCCACCACATACTATGTGTTACACGTAATATGTGTTACATATAATATGTGCTGACGAAAACAATTCTCATCATAAAACCGCGCACCGGACGTCGTACAGCTGTCCACAGACGTTACCGGTACAGTTAGCTCGGCCCAGGCACCCTTCCGGCACACAGGAGGTTTCACTTAATGCTGCTTCATTCCTGACCTGACATGGTTCATGAATTCCTGTTGCGAAAGACCCAGACGTCAACACCACTTATACCGGGCAGCTCTACAGAAAACTGCCCTCGGCCCGATATCACCCCTGCTATAGCGGATTGCAGGTACAAGGCGCCGCTAATGCCCCGGCTGCGCGGTTCTTTGATTATACCTTTTATGGCCCGGATTGTCAAGATTTGCAAGCCATCTTACTCCGGCAAGATACTTCCTATAAATATCTCTTTAATGCTTCAACTAAAATTGCATTATCTTTTTCATCACGGACTGCCAGACGGATATAATTTTTCCCGTCAAATCCCTTCTTTGTGGATAAATCTTTAATCAGAATATTCTCCTCTAAAAGGTCTTCTGCCAGTTTACGCTTGTAACACCGGAAGTTACTTCGCACAGTACGTAATTTGCCTGTGTCGGCAGCACTCTTAAACCGGACAATGCCTGTAAATCCTTGATGTATGCAGCTCTTGTCTGCTTGAATTTTTCAATTGCCTTGGCATAGTCCTTTGCATATTTTTCATAAATCTGAAGATAAAATTCTGCAAAAGAATTGATATTCCAGATGGCAACATCTTTTTTCATCTCTGCAATCAGTTCCTCATCGCTGCTTGCAAGTACACCCAGACGCAGTCCCGGCACACCATAAGATTTTGAAATACTCTTTACCACAATCAGATTCGGATTTGCTTTTAAAATTCCTGCATCTAATAATGTCGTCGTTTCTTCTTCATCGACAAAATCCACAAAGGATTCATCAACAACAAAACGGATATTTTTCTTTTCACACCACTCAGACAGCTTTAAAACATCTTCCCGTCTGATATAATTTCCCGATGGATTGTCCGGATTAATCAGTGTCAGCACCTCAATATCCTTATCCTCATAGAAATCCATCAGATCTTTAGCAGTATAACGAAATTCGTCATTGGTTACAAAATACGGAACAACATCTTTTTCTGCCTTTCTGTTCGGATACTCCTGAAATGTAGGAAATGCCATGCCAAGTCTGCCTGTAAAACGCTCCATCAGGACTTGATCAGTTCTGCTGCGCCATTTCCAACAATCACCTGGCTTGCATGCAGTCCGAAAATCTTTGCGGCAATCAGACTGTTTACACCCATTCCTGACGGATATTCACCCAGCAGGCGTTCAAAATTGGTCTGCATTTCAGAAACCAGCTTCTTATTCGGAAAATACGGATTTACCAGATAACAGAAGTCTATCAGCTTCGGATATCTCCAGTAACCACCAAAACGTTTCTGCATTTTCTCCAGCTTTTCTTCTTTTCCGGCAAGCAGGGATTCTGCAATGTCCAAATCCTGCACATCATCAATTTCATACCACTTTTCACCGTTTAACTTAACCGCTTTAATTTCCAAATCACCTAAAAATGTGATTACTTTTAATACCTGTTCATAGTATTCGTTCAGTCCCATTGCATTACAGTATGCTTCCAAAAAAGGCACGTAATATTTTTCTGAGAAATTTTTGCTGAACTTATAAAGATTTACTGTCTTGTAATATTCATCTGTCTTTGTAAAATCAAATTCACGTTTGCTGACAAATGACGTAATATTGTCATCTTCATCAACCGTAATACAGGTTCCGTCCATCCAGCTTTCAAACTTATCTACCAGCACCAGTGACGGATACGGCGTGTCTACAAGCTTTCTGATAACCGCTTCTTCATATACAAGATCAGATTCCAGTAATAATGTATCATCCTGTAACAGGTATTCCTTTGCCAGATATAAAGAATAAATGTTATTGGTCTTATCATATACGTCATTGACAACGTACTCTACCGGTGTCTTTAATCCCAGTGAATTAACATAGTCCATCAGCTGCTGTCCTTCATATCCTACAACAAGCACAATTTTGTTTAAATTTAACTTTTCAAGGTGCATCAAAGTTTTATGAATCATCATCTCACCATTCACTTCAACCATGCACTTTGTCGCATTACTTGTTAATTCCTTTAATCTTTTGCCCATTCCGGCAGCTAAAATAATTGCCTGCATTACACGCTCTCCCTATTCTTTCAAACTGTATCGTTATTTTTTACAATTTTAAATTTAAGAATTGTTTATATAAACTCAGTTTATTATAAATCAGTTTTATGAAAATGTACAGCAGTTTTATTTACATTTTATTTACCCTTCTTTTACTTACTTTAAATTTTCTGACGGAGCGCTCCAGATGAGCCGTAATACGTTCTGCATAGACCTCGGCTTCCTTTTCAATATCCTTACAGGACAAAATCTCTCCGGGGTCATTTGCCGTGAGCATCCGGATTGCATGGGCAGGAAGCGCAAAGCCTTTGTTAAAATGAAGGGAGCTAATCAGCTGTTCCGCTAAGATATCAGAACCGCTGTAGCCGGATACGACAATGGAAAACAGCAGCTTGTCCTTAAAATCGACCTTCCGGTACAATGCGGTCAGACGGTTGATAAATGCCATAATATTTGCGCTGACCGAGTCGTTGTAATTTGGACTGAGTATCATGAGCGCATCACTTTCAAGCAGTGCCGGATAGACCTGTTCCACCATGACACCGCCGTAAAAACACGAACCCTTTTCACTGTAATGCAGGCAGACCTCAAACGGACAGCCAAGACAGTCTGCAACTTCCCCGTTTCTTAGATTGATTTCACGGATTACAATTTTATCTTCGGGAAGGAACTTGCGTACCAGCTTCCAGAATAAACAGGTATTGCTCTTTTGTTTATTGCCCGCATAAATGCACAGCAGGCGTGCCGGTCGGTCTGTGTGTGCCGGAGTACGCCCGTCTGCGTATTCCAGTGCATGACAAACCGCCTCTCCTGCATTGGCAAAAAAAGCTTCTTTTAATGAAAGGTTTCTGTGCATTGCATTTTTTGTCTGGTTTTTTAACGAGCCGGTTGCCTCTGCAAAGGTGTGGCCCGGCAGCATACAGCCTGCGCGGTTTATCGAAAATGCGATTTTTTTCGCCATGTTTTTTGTATACAGTTCATTTTCCCCGTCAACCAGAATTGCCCCTGTACAGCCCAAAAGACAGTCCGTATGATAATCCATTTCCTTTAAAATGGCATAAAGCCGCAGATTAATCCCCGAACGGTCAAGATGCACCGCAAATACAATGCAGCTGCCCGGCTTTTTTTGCGTTTTGCACCAGTATAGAAAGTCTTTCTCATCACGCAGAATAACTGCCGCTTCCGTATCCTTTTTATCACCGGATACTTTTTTTTGCATTTTGCAGTACCGTATCAATCAGCTGTCCGTATCTTTCCGGTACGGCGCCTTCTATCGGGCAGACCACTGCCAGCATTCGTTTCACCTCTTTTCCTTTCTGTCTGTTAGCTTACAGTTACGCCCTTTTACTACCGGTTTCTTATTACAAATCTTTTATCAGCAGTTATCACTGATTTCTTCCAGTTCACGGTAGGCGGACCGGATCCGTTCATAGAGCTGTCCCGGCAGTTCCTGACACTCTGTTTCCAGACCTTCTTTCGTGTACTTATTTTTACAGCCGAAATAGATTTCATGCAGTGCGACCGAGCCGTAGTGGTCTGCGCCCCGCATGGTCAGCAGAATGGAAATGGCGGCAGATGAAAGCGCCGGTGCAATATATGGCTTAAAGCCCAGCGCGCACGCTTAGATTTGCCTCTGCCGCCAGCTTTGAAAGTTCTCTTGATTCTTTGTCGTGATACTGCGTAATACTGTCTGCAACCACCAGACTTTTTCCATGCGGTCCGAAAACCCGCCCTTCTGTTAAAAATAATCCATATTTCCCCGGATTTTTCTTTGCATAATACACCGCCCGCGCATTCATCACACCCAGTCCGTAGCCCTGCACCTGCTCTAAATGCAGTCCGTTATCATCAAATGCACCGGATTCATTGCAGTTTGATATCTGCCACGCCGCGTTGCACAGCGGTTCAACCGGGTCTGAAACCACGGCAAAAAGTCCGTCATATCCACAAGTCCGCGCTTTTTTTGCATAGCTTTCCACAATACTGCGGTTGGCTCTCAGCTGCTGCATGCGTACATCCTGCACTGCCGTACCGACCGGCGGCACGCCTTTGGTTGCACAAAAAAATAAAAAACATCACAGTCAAAAAGTTCATCTTCCTTTAAAAGGACGACTTTAGGAAGCACATCATATGCCCACGGATAACAAATCTGGTTACATTCTGCCTCGTACCGCTTCATCCGGTTTTCATCTAAATCTATAATTCCTATGGTTTCAATCACATCACTGCCGAGCAGCTTTAACCCCATAAGGGTGGTAGCGCCGACATCGCCGAGTGCCGCGATGTGAACCCTTAATTTTTCCCCCTCATACACCCAGCGCGGATTTTTAAAAGGATGTTTTCCTTTTTCACTGCGCAGTTTTCTTTCTGTTCCAAGCTGATTTAGATTGTTCATAGTCTTCTCCATTCTGCGGATTTTTTAGTCCACAAGATTTTTTAAATGTTTAAGCCGGATAATGTCATTTTCAATGTATTCTGATGCCGGGACATTTAAATCCAGCGTGACATGACTGCCTACGTCCACGCAGTACGGGTCTTAACTGCCTCTCCAAGCCGTCCCAGTGTCAGATTTCTGCCAAACCCCTTCTGGTATTCTGCCTCCAGCACACGCAGGATTTTCTGTGTATTTAAAAGACAGGTGAGCGAGAGATTGTTAAACTGCTGCCAGCCAAGCTCCGGCAAAAACTGCGGAATAACATAGGGCAGTATCTGATTAATTGCCGGAAGCAGTCCCGTCCGGCTTTTTTGTGTCTGCTCAATCATATCCCCGCCAAGAAACGGATACAGGGTCGATTCCTGAAACCATGCTTTGACATTGGGAATATAATAAATGCTTTCCACAGGAAGCTTTAACATACTCGACAAATCCGTTCCGTGGCCGGACAGAATCCCGACAACAAGCCGTTCTACTGGCACGCCGCTTTTTTTTAACATCGGGTAGAGCTTTTTAATGCGGTCGCCCTTGTGCAGAATGTCGTCTGCTAAAATCACCGGTCTTTTAAAGGATTTGATTGTTTCAATCTGTGTCGGAAGCGGCGAATAGTCCGGATATTCTTCAATCCGTGAAGCCGATGCATCCCTTGTATACACCTTTTCCGTATAAATGGCTTTGGTCACGGTATTGGGTACAACGACATCTCTTAAAATTTTACCGAACGGCACACACATTTTTTTACCCGGCACACGTTTTGCCCCCTGCTGTGCCGCTACATGGTTTTCAAAGGTAATGAGGTCCATCATCTGCTGGTTCATGTGCTGTGCATCAAATGATATTACCAGATTGCCCGGATATAACTCCTTCATGGCATCCAAAAGCGCATGACCTGTTTCAAGCAGTACCTTTCTGACACGCGGATTCCTGTCAAACGGCGCTTTTAACACGGTGGATACATTCTGAATCAGCACCAGCGGATACGTCATATCCACAAGATAGCGGTCTTTATTTTTCACGCCGGAAGGCATTTTTAAAAAGCCGAAGCGGTAAAGCAGTTTTTCCATTTCCAGATCCATTTCCCGTTCTTCATTCTCAAAGCGGCAGGCAATATGGGTAAATCCAAGCTTTAAGCACGCGGCAATCGTTTCCGTCACGGCAAGCTGTATCCACTCATAAATCTTTTCATCACGAAGCCCTGCAACTCCTGTAATCACCGCCAGTCTGCCCGCCGCATTTTTACGGAGATAATGCACTGCGGCTTCGTCCTGAAATTCTTCATAAAATCGGTCGGATAACACTTCATGATAGCCGACGGCGGCAAGCACTTCGCCGTTTCCCATGCTGCGCCGGACAATCATCTGCTCTGCACCGCTTCTGTGTGCAAAAACCCCGGCATTGCCCAAAAAAAGATACCGGTTTTCTGAAAGCTTTTCTCCAAGCGGCTCTGCTTCTGCCACAAAGGCTTTTGTAAGCTGTAATTCCTTATACTGCGGCTCACGAAGATAAATTCCATACTCATAGATAAACCGCTGGCACAGTGGGTCAATCAGATTGGAAATATCCCGTCCGCGGTCAATATTTTCCCGTATTTTAGAAGAACTGACATCATCTAATTCACTGCCCAGCTCCAGTTTTATCGTGTCCTCATATAGGTTTTGTGCAATCAGCAGATTTTCATCGAGCGCATTTTTATCCTTTGACGTTTTTCTTGTAAAGACAATGTGATTGCAGTGATGAATGGAATCCATGACCGGCGGTGCCTGATATGCCGATGCGTGCGCAATCACATCCATCCCCGTGACAATATAGACCGGGCGGCCGTGAAACAGTGTTTTTAATTTTTTTAAATCGGACGGATTGGCTATATTTACCGGACAGTTGTCAGGAAAAAGATAGACCGAACCGATATCTGCCGTTGACATTTTCGCAATACGGCGGCGGATTAAGCGCGGCTGTGTCTTTTTCGACCATGAAAATTCGTCAATTGCAAGATACACCTCAAACCCTGCTTTCCGCACAGCTTCTACAATGCCTTTATGTCCTGATGAAAACGGGTCAAATGTCCCCGGAAAAAATGCCACTTTCGATATCTGCGGTATTTCAAACCTGCCGTATGTAAATTCGTATGCCGTAATAAACCGGTACAGATAACTAAGCGCCGATGCCCGGTTGTAAAATGACAATGCATCCCTGGACTGCTCTCCCACCGCACTCATCAGATGTTTTGCGATATAAGAAAAATAGGCACACTTTTCATCCGGCGCCAGCTTTTCACTGCCAAACAGTTCGTGTCCGATAATATTAAGGGCTTCAATACTGATAGATTCCTTAAAATGCACCAGACCTTTCATCAAATATCCAAGCAATACTTTTTTGCGCTGTTCATAAGCCTCCGGTGCTTTATCACGCCCCCGGTAACTGCCGTAATTTTCAAGAATCGTCCCAATCGTATGCAGGTGTATACTGCTGCTTTTTCACTCGTTCCGTTTACCCTTTTATAAAAGGTATCCTCTATGAGTTCATCAAGCTCCTGCGGCTGTAAGTACAAAACCATGCAGCCAAGATAATGCGGAATAAATTTTGCATACTGATAATCTCCCGAATCCAGGCTTTCCGTCAGTTCAATCACCATTTCATTACACTGGTCAGAAGAAATATTACACATGATTTTTACAAGCAGTTCGCCTGCTTTTTCACGCACTGTCAGGCGCTGGCTCGCCGACATCAGACTGCAAAGGTGCGTGGCAATACGAACCGTCCGCGCTTCCTGCGGATATTGTTCAATCACCTGTTCCATCATCGCGATATTAATCTGTTTCATGGTTGCACCCGCCGCTACTTTCAAATCGTCAAGAAACATTTTGGAAAGCAGTTCTTCTTCCCTGTCTGCAATGCGCCGGACTGCAAAAATACCATTTCTTTGCAGTCCCAGAAGCTGTGCCAGACGGTCACGTAAAAATACCAGCTGTATACAATCCGTTTCCCGCTCCAATAAAAAGCACTGATTTATATAGGAAGAAAGACATTGATAAGAAACACCGTCTTGTGCCATTTTGTAATATAGCTGTAAACTATTCATCTGCCTTGCACGGCTGTCCCATTCCCGGCAGGATATTGTAAAATCACAGATTGTACGGATATCTTTATTGTCCATTTCCGCATAATCCAAAGCCTTTGCCGTATCGAGCAGCAAAAATGTGTTCCACGCATCATAATCGGTTTTTTGATAAAACGGCAGTAATACCTGCCTGTAGATTTCACGGTCTGCCTGCTGTGATAAAGCCATAAGGGTATGAACAATCCGCCGCAGTGAGTATCCCTGCCATTTCCGGTGCTGTTCGGTCACCTGATAGTCCGGATATAAAATGGTTTCAACCGTTTTCTGTAAAAGGTATGCCGCAGAAATATCATCGGCCGGAAGTTCTACGTCTTTGGGCAGTTCTTTGCGATATGCCCTGTCATAATTGGCAGTCATCTGTCCGATTAAATGTGCCGACTGCTCCGGATATCCACTTCACCGTGCATAAGCTGTTCAAATAAAAAACGAAGTGCAAGGTGTGTCTGTTCATGGGTCAGATATGTAAAATACTCCTGCAATACATTCATATACGCACGCAGATTTCTCCAGTTTTTCTCTCCGCGGGCGGCTTCCAAAAGATTGCGCAGGGACATTTCACCGGTAAGCCGTTCCATAACGTAGATATTGTGGTCAATCGCCAGATACTTCATGTTGTCTACGATTTCCTGCGGTGTCATTAACACATAGTCTTCCTGTTGTGTGCAGGACGGTTCTTCCGAACGAAAATCAACATTGACACCCAGATGCACCATATATTCTTCAAAATCCTTTAACCGCGCATAAACCAGACGGTAACGGTTCTTTTTCTTTTCATCTACATTGTCCAGTTTGGAAAGAATGACATCAAAAGAATCTTTTAAAAAATAAAAACAGACCTGTTCTGCACCGGAAGCTGTCCGGATACTTTTTACACGAAAATCCGCATAAATCAGAATTAAATTTTCAATCGACAAATCTTCAAGCTCTAAATCCCATGTTGAATGATTGGCTGCAATATGACCGATGACCGGCATATGAAACCTTTTGGTGTAGCGGTCGGTATAATAATAGTGCAGATACGGAACGCGCGCGGCTTCTTCTTTACGGCACCCGAATTTGCCGATATCATGAAGGGCGGCTGCGGCGGACATCAGCATTAAATCCACCGGCTTTCCAAGCATTTTTAACTGTCTTGCAACGTGCATTGCCACATAGTGGACCCCTGCCACATGCCCCAGCGTGTCAAACGGTGTGATTTCCGCCGCAATCCGCATAAACTCCATGATATACTGATTCTCAAGGCACTTTAAAAAGATTGCGTATTCTGCCGCCGTTTCCTGCCGTGTTCCAAGACTTTCTTCTTCTGCCGTAACCAGTTTAAAATACCGTGTCCGCTTAAACGGTCCGGTCTGTTCCTCACATTTTAAAAATGCTCTTAAAATACGGCAGAACAACAGCATTTTCTGCTTTACTGCATCAGACGGTTCTTCTGTAAAATTACACGGAAACATCACATGACGGCACCATTCATAAACCGCCTGCAACAATTCTTTACCTGTCATGTGAATTTCACTGCAAAGCTCCTTTTCACAGTATTGCATCAGCTTCCGGCAGCTTACCTGTTCCGAACGGATTAAAAGTGCATCATATGCTTCTTCTAAACGACAGCCTGCAAGAACCGATAAAATTTCTTCCTTTGTCATCTGCACCTGATTTAAAAAATCAATTTCGGTAAGCATTTGTATGCATTTATCCTTAAATTCCAAGTAATCTGCCTTCATCTGAATTCTCCCTGTGTATTTTATGATTTTCGACGATTTCCGGTTTTTAAAAGTCTTTTTTAGAAAATACCCTCGTCAAGCATGGCTTCCGCAACTTTTAAAAATCCTGCAATATTCGCGCCTGCAATGAGGTTTCCGTCCATGCCGTATTTCTTTGCCGCACTGTCGATATTGTTAAAAATATTTTTCATAATCTTTTTTAACTTTTCATCAACCTCTTCTTCCGTCCATGAAAGCTTCATGCATTCTGGCTCATTTCAAGGGCAGATACGGCAACACCGCCTGCATTGACTGCCTTTGACGGTGCAATCATAAATCCTGCTTTTTGCAGTTCTTCAACGGCTTCTGCTTTGGTCGGCATGTTGGCAACTTCGATTAAAAGCTTTGATGTACCCTCCTCTATCATGCGCTTTGCATCTTCCAATCCGATTTCGTTCTGTGTTGCACAAGGCATATACACATCTGCCTTTACACGTCCCCACGGTTTCTCGCCGGCATGGAATTCCACACCGAATCTGTCGGCATAATCTTCACAACGGTCACGCAGGGAACCTCTCATTTCTACCATATAATCCACTTTTTCCCCGCTGATGCCGTCTTTATCATAAATGTATCCGTCCGGTCCTGAAATAGAAACGACTTTTGCGCCCAGTTCATTTAATTTCTTTGCAACACCCCATGACACATTGCCGAAGCCCGATAATGCAAATGTTGTACCGGCAAGCTTCTTTCCGACAGCTTCAAATAATTCTTCCGCAAAGTAAACAGCGCCATAACCGGTTGCTTCATTTCTTCCAAGACTGCCGCCGTAAGGAATGCCCTTGCCGGATAACGCACCGTTTTTATAACCGCCAACAATTCTTTTATACATACCGAACATATAACCGATTTCTTTGGAACCGCAGCCGATGTCGCCTGCCGGACAGTCCGTATCCGGTCCGATGTATCTGTAAAGCTCTGTCATAAAGGACTGACAGAACCGCATAATCTCGCCGTCTGATTTCCCCTTTGGATTGAAATCACTGCCGCCCTTGCCGCCGCCGATTGGCAGTCCTGTCAGTGAATTTTTAAAAGTCTGTTCAAAACCTAAAAATTTGATAATACTCTGATTGACACTGGGATGAAGTCTGATTCCGCCCTTGTACGGACCGATTGCACTGTTAAACTGTGCGCGGAAGCCTCTGTTTACCTGAACCTTTCCTGCATCGTCCACCCACGGTACGCGGAAGGAAACGATTCGTTCCGGCTCACACATACGCTCTAAAATCGCATTTTTTTTCATAACGGTCATCTGCTTCTACAACCGGTCTTAAAGATTCCAATACTTCTGTCACTGCCTGGATAAACTCCGGCTCATTACTGTTTTTTTCAGATACTTCCTTGATTACTTCATCTACATATGCCATCAGACATTACCTCCGAAACCTAAATTTTTTAATCCTGCACGATGCCCGTCGGCAACCCCGTGCTTTCACAAAATGAAAAAGCCGTTTCCGAAAACACTGCGTATGTTAGACTTGTCAAAAAAAGAAGTCAATAACCTTTTCTTTGTTTGTTCGATAATTTTTTCTTTTTAAATTTTTCCTTAATTTGTGAAAGGTTTGGAAACTCAAATTTAATGAAAATAAATCCATGTTTGTGAACATCCGGCACATCCCCGTATTTGGTTAAGTTTTCTAAAGTTTTTCTTCTTTGTTTTCTTTACTTTCTGCCGGTTATTGTTTTAATAAAATTAAGGGAATTTATGGGCGGTTTTGCGCGTTTTTTCTGTATCAATAAGACAATCTTAAAATCCGAACCGGATTTTTGAAATTTTTGAAAAAAAGGATTGCATTTTAAAAAGCGCTGATGTATTATCATTACATCATCACGTAGTATTTAATACTACATGTTATTATTTTAAATACCAGTGCATATAATATTTTATAATGTATATGTCAAAACATAAAAATATCAGGACATGCCGAACACGAAAAATCCAATAAAATAATGGAAATACAGTGTACTCGGAGATTGGAGGAAATTATGAAACATTTTAAATTAAAAGACCCCGGAAGTGCCATTACTCATTTTATCGGTATGCTGATGGCAATGTTTGCCGCAACACCGCTGATTCTGCGTGCCATGCGCGCTCCGGATACCGTTCATGTCATTTCTTTAAGTATTTTTATTGTGAGCATGATTCTGCTGTATGCGGCAAGCACAACTTATCACACTTTTGATTTGTCTGAACGCACGAATAAAATTTTAAAGAAACTCGACCACTGCATGATTTTTGTACTGATTGCCGGTTCTTATACGCCAATCTGCCTGATTGTCCTGCATGGCCGCACAGGGCTTATGCTGCTGGTACTGGTCTGGAGCATTGCGATTCTTGGCATTATTTTTAAGCTTTGCTGGGTTACGTGTCCGAAATGGGTTTCTTCTGTGTTATACATTGCCATGGGCTGGGTTTGTGTCCTTGCATTTACACAGATTTTAAATTCCCTGCCTGCTGCCGCATTTAACTGGCTGCTTGCGGGCGGTATTATTTATACGGTGGGCGGTATTATTTACGCATTAAAGCTTCCGATTTTTAACGCACATCACAAATACTTCGGTTCACACGAAATTTTTCATCTGTTTGTTATGGCAGGCAGCATCTGCCATTTTATTATGATGTTTGAATATGTTGCGGTTCTTCCGCTGGCTTAAAACAAAAAAGAATGATATACGTTTTTGAGAATTCTCATAATTTCCGTATATCATTCTTTTTATTTTATTCCGCTGTTTATCTGAATTTTATTTCAGCTTTAAACCTCTACATGTCCGTTTACAACATTCCATGTTCCATACTGGTTATCTGCCGGTCCATTGTACGTCAAATCCAATGCACCGTTTCTGATATACCACCAGCCATACTCATTTAATGCAAGACCTGTATAGTTCCAGTCTAAAGCTCCATTGGTCATATACCACCAGCCGTATTCATTTAACGCCATGCCGGTATATGTAAAGTCTAACACGCCGTTGGTCATATACCACCAGCCGTACTCATTAGCTGCCATTCCGGTATATGTAAAGTCCAATACGCCATTGGTCATGTACCACCAGCCGTACTCATTGGCTGCCATTCCGGTATATGCAAGGTCTAACGCACCATTGGTCATATACCACCAGCCATAATCATTTAATGCCATTCCGGTATATGTAAGGTCTAATGCACCATTCGTTATATACCACCAGCCGTACTCATTTAATGCCATTCCGGTGTATCCAAAATCTATCATACCATTTCTGACATACCACCAGCCATACTCGTTGGCTGCCATTCCGGTATAACTGTAATCTATCACACCATTAGTCATATACCACCAGCCATAATCGTTATATGCAAGTCCTGTATATGTAAAGTCTACTGTTCCGTTGGTAATTTTCCACCAGCCGTATTCATTTGCTGCCAGTCCTGCATAACTGTAATCAACTGCATCGTTTACATAATACCGCCATACACCATCCGCATCGAAAACCAGTCCATTGCGGCCGGCCGGCTGCGGGGTATCTTCAACATGAAGCTTTACTGCACCGAACTTCTTATTACCGTCTGCATCTGTGTTGTATACACAGGCAAGCAGTGCGCCATCGTCTGTTTCAAAGAAGTCATATAAGCCATACTGTTCATTTGTCATTAAGACATTGCCATTGTGGTCGCAAATCATATATGCCTTATAATCATCTTCAATGGATTTACGCGTATATACCAGTAAATAATCCTTCGTTCCGTCTATATCTGCATATCCCTGATAATCGGAAATTATTTTATTCCCCTGTGCATTATACAGATCTGTTGTATAAGCACCTGCTGCATTTCTGTTTACCCCGCCGATATAGGCTTCTGATGTATGTCTGCGATTATTTGGGATTCTTCCCTTTTCCTGATAAATGTCACTATATACTCCCGTAAGATTACCATTTTTATCTAACAGGCTATATGTTCCGTCTGTATTCTGTATCCGGAATACATACTTCTCATTTGCATAATACATTCTATACGTGGACTTGCAGGCAATATCTGCACCGTCCGTAAATGCCGTCTGTTCATACTGCTCATTATACATTCCCGCAAGTCTGACATCAACATTTACCGTGTCACCCTCTGTATAAGTTCTCTGCTGTGTTAAAAGATAACCCTCTGCCGTATTGACTGCACCGACACGATTTCCCTTTAACTCTGTCGGATTCTGATATCCGTTTGCACCGTCATAGCCAAAAACTGCTCCGCTGTTATCATTGTCCAAGTCTAAAACATTAATGACAACATCTTCATTCATTGTATAATACAATCCGCTGATATTGGTATAGCCTTTCTGTGTACCAAGTCTTTGAATCTCATCCTGTACATTCATCGAAAAGCTTCCGTCCCGCGAATACAGATATTTACTATATTCATATGTATAGCTATTCACATTGCCGTTACCTGTCTGTACTTTTCTGCGTGTACTTACTTCATAAATAGCCTTTTGCGCATTTACAACAGACATTTCAACTCTTATATTGCTTTCACCCGTATAATCCGTTGTATTCCACAATGTACCGTCTCTGCTGATAATATTTTGTATATAATTTCCTTTAGAAGCGTTTGTTATAATGGCATATCCATCCGTATCCAGCGCTGACGTATTAATTGAGGTACAGGTTCCCGGCACTGCCATAACCTGATTTCCCGAGCCGTCATAAACCGTTGTACTGTCACCGTCTGTAATTGCATAATAATTTCCACCGGTAACACGTACTCTCTTATCTATATCATTGCTGATAAATTCAAGCGTATCGGTTTTCATATTATAAATTACACCTGCTGCCGACATAATTGCCATATCGCCTACGATATTTGCACAATAAAAATCATTGGAATACTTGTTGTCTGTTACGGTTTCTCCCAGCGAAATCTCATTCCCTGTGGCAGTAATAATCTTGTATTCATAAACAGGTGATTCTAGCTGGGTACCATTATGCCGGACTTCCTGTGTTTTACCGGTATCTATCTGTACTACAATAATATCATCTGACAATGGTCTTACACTTTTTGCATTATAGTAGTGTTCTGCTCCGCCAAAATAAGTTCCGTCTGTACGAAGCAGCGCGCACTGGTCATCCTTATATAAAGCTACCATGTTATAAAATGAACCCGATGTCGCTTTTACTGCCTTTGTAAACTTTCTTCCGTCTGCTGTCTTACTTGGAATTTCCGTCTTATTGCCATTCTCGTCCATCACAACAAGAACTGCATTTTCATCAACTTCTTCTCCAAACTTTCCACCCTGCATGAAGAAAAATCCCGAATCGTCCACACTGCCGTCATCGTACTGCGGCTCTGCCAGCACATCAAATGTAATGTCTGATGTATCCGATGCAATCACATTTGCAAATACCGGTGCCACACCGCCGGAAAGCATTGTTCCAAACATCATTGCCGATGACAAAACGGTTGCGATTGTTTTTTTCACCACTCTTTTCATATGGTTTCCTCCTTTATTTTCTCTGTATGTTTCACAAAATTGTGTCTATATTGTGAACATCTGATTCCATTCTATCTTTGTCCATGTTTTATTACAAGTACCAAAATAATGATTTTATTGTCAATAACGCTATTGTCCACACTCCGTACAGATTCCCGGCAGGTTATCCACACTGTACCAGCTTCCTGCACATTTTCACAAGACGGCGAAGCCAGATTTCCGCTTTTTTCACAGTACATACGCTTCTCTACGGTGCTATCCCTGTCAAATGCCGTCTTTTCACAGGAAATATCCTGAAAAATATTTTTCCAGATTTGTGTCACATGCAGATAGTTTTTCAGATTCAGCCGTTCTTCTTCCTCATCAAATCCAATCCACACCGCACCGATATATTCCGGTGTCATGCCGACAAAATACTGACACTTTACTTCTCCGTCTGCGCCGACTGTTCCTGTCTTTCCGGCAACTTCAATCCCGTCTATTGCCGCTTCCTTTGCAAGTGCCTGCGGCTGTGTCACGTTATTTATCAGTAGATGATTCATAATATCTGCCGTCTGTGTACTGACTGCCCTCACACCTTTATGCGTGCTTTTTACTATCATTTCGCCCTCTGCACTGCAAAGCTTTTCATATAAATACGGCTGTTCATACGTTCCGCCGTTTCCAAACATCATATAACAGGACGAAAGCTTGTCCAGCGTAATACCGTCTGATAAATAGCCCAGTGCAAGCGCCGACAAATTGTTGTCTTCCTCTCCATTCAGATTCGTAAAAAGCAGTTTATCCCGCAGAAATTCATAGACGGTCTGTTCTCCCATCGCACGACACACCTGAACCGCCACCGTATTTTTTGAAACCTGAAGTGCCTGCGTGACCGTCACCATGCCGCCTTCCACACCGTCATAATTATCCGGCCATAAAACGATCTGTCCGTCCTTGTTAATCGCGATCGGTTCATCAGGTATCAGTGAAGAAAAATGAATTTTTCCCGCTTCAACCGCCGGTGCATATACGGAAAACGGCTTAATCGTTGACCCAATCTGCCGTTTTACGGAAAGCGCCCTGTTATATAACAGGTTACGTGCTGTACCGCCTGCTACAGCACGCACGGCTCCGTTGTAATCGGTAATGGTCATTGCCGACTGGATAAATCTGCCGCTTTGCAGCGTTGTAAAATTAAACCTGTCCTCATATTTTAAGGCAACCGTCTGTGACAAATCCGAATCCACGGTCGCATATGCACACATGCCGCCAAAATAAAGCATCTGTGCCGCTTCATCCGCTGCTTTTCCCTTTTTCTTTAAATCTGCCGTCAGCTGCTTTATCAATCCGTCACAAAATGCGTCCCCGGCGCAGTAAGCCGTCTGTGTATCCACGTCATCTTCGTCCGGATATTTGTTCTCTTTTAAAATGCTTTTTGCAATATTTACAAGGTCTGCCACCTGATTTTCGTCCAAATTCTCCAGCAGGCAGGACTCATACGCTTTTGCCGCATTGGCAATGCCGTATACACCATTTCCAAAATACAATCCGTTCCACAGCATTTCATAAAGCTGCTGCTCACTGTAATTTTTTGCAAGCTGTGCTGCCTGACGGCTTTGTGCCAGCCGTCCCGCGGGCATATTTTCAATTCCATTTTTTTCAGCTTCCCATGCCAGCATGCCTGCCGCAGAGCTTTTTAAGTTTCCCGTAAAATATGCCTTTAAGACATTTCCATAACCGAAACCTGCCGGAAGGAGTTCCACAAATTCCTGTGGAATTTTTTCATAGGAAACTTCTGTTTCTCCACCCGCATAAACCGTTTTATAGATATTTTCATCCGAATCATACACCGTAAGACCTGTTCCACGGATATTTCCGGCGGACAATAAAAATCCGCTGTGTCCCGCAGACGGCGATGAACCTGCACTTAGGCACACCACTGCCGCATACGCCAGACCTGCCGCGATATAAAGTGCCGCACAGCCCGCCGCTGCCACCAGTACGGTTTTTAATATTTTGATTTTTCTGTCTGTTCTACGCTTGCCATTTACTCCATCCGCGCCGGTTGTTCCGCTTATACCGTCTGTCTGCCGGTTTATCTGCGTGTTTTTCATGTCCTGCGCTTCTGTCTGTTTTTTCTTTCCTCTGCTTGCCATTTTTATTCCTCTGCGTTTTTACATTTCTTTCATTTTCTTAAACTGCTTTCTGCTTTTATGCGTTTACCCTACATTTCATATTCCTTTGCATACAGCGCCGCAAACTGCACACCCAGTATGATAAAGAACAGCGGCGCAACCGTCACAATACTGTCATTTGCCACGCTGTAGACCGCAAATGCCGCCGCCGCACAAAATGTCCAGCACGCGGTCGCATCCGCTAATTTCACGCTGTCCATGTTTGCGGGCTTTGAACTTCGCATAAAGCGCACAAACCGCCCAATCCCGATGAGAAATACCGCAAGCACGGCACAAAGCCCCACAATTCCCGTATTCACCGCTGTCTGTAAGTATGCGTTGTGCGGCTTGTCAATTACGGTTGTATGCGTACCGTGGGTGTTTAAAAGTCCCACATAATCATTTTGCGGAAAATACATTGCAAAATTTCCTGCACCACGTCCGATAATCACGGTATGCGTCAACAACGGAAGCGTATTGACCCACGCATAGCCACGCCCCGTAAAGAGTGGATACAGCGCCTCTCCAAACCGCTTATTTAACGTAACGGACTCTGACAGCGCGCCGTTTTGTCCAATGCCGTAAAAAATATCATCCTGTAAGTAAAAATCCGCCGGTTCATCATATCCCAAGTCATAATAAACCGTATTCTGACTGTACGTTACCGATACCGCCGTAAAACGGGAATCTGAAAAAGTGATCCTGTTGCCGTCATTTATTACTTCCAGCGGCTCACCCGCCTTGTCGTAAAATTCAAGCGTTCCGTCATTGCATACGGTAATAAGCGTTTCGTTTTCACCCTTTAACGTCAGCTCATTGCCTTCAAGCCGGATATCCTTTAATCTGAAAATACCGGCTGTACCCGATGATTTTGTCTGTGCATCCGATGCCCCTTGTGTATCCGCCGCATTTTCTTTATCTGCCGTGCTTTCTGCTTTCTGAACATTTGCCGTACTTTCATTGGTTATTGCATTTTTACCGATAGACATCAGTTTCCCGCCGCTTGCCGCATTACACAGCACAAAGATAACCACTGCAACAAGAATCAATGCCAAAAGCTTTTTTATCTGTCCTGCCAGCCCTCTGCCTTCCATGGCACATAAAAAAATCAGTTCTGCAAATGCCAGATAAAAAGAGGCCGTCGATTTTGCCGCAGTCACACTGAATAACAGACCACAGACCAGCAGAATATACCCGGCTGTTTTCCACCGTTTTTCCGATACCAGCAGCTTTTTAATCGCATACGGAAGCAGCAGAAGACAAAAGCCGCCAAAATAGTTCGGGTTGTAAAATGTAAGTGATACATAACTTTTATAATTATCCGTATTCATATTATCAATAAGCTGTGCGTATTTAGACGGTGCAATCAGACTTTTACAAACGGCAGTTTTAAAACCGGTTCGTAAAAAAATTCAACTGCTGTAAGAACAATCGTTACCACGCATAAAACCAGCATTGCTTTTTCAAAAATGCGCAGTGTTTCTTCATAACAAAAATAATTCATCGCCCCGAAAAACAAAATACCGTATCCTATCAGCACAAAAACACCCTCGCCCTCTGACGGTGAGCCCGACAGCGCCAGCCCTTTATTTTTTGAAAATAAAAAAGACAACAGCACTGCCGCCGTATAAACGGAAAAACAAATCCATATTTTCCGGTTTTGCCTGTCACGGACCGGTGTCTGTGTAATCACATGGTCGGGAAATATATTTTCACCAATCATCACTGCCAGCAGGACGACTGCCATAACCACAAGCAGGGCTTCCCTGTAATACAAAAAGAAATCAAACACATATCCATTGTAATTTTCAAAGACATCTGCCTGCGCATCTGTCAGTTTCCAGATTCTTAAATACGAAATCCACGGAATCACCATTGCAAATACCGCAATCATCCACGCGAATACACGCTTGTACCCCGGTACACTTTTATTTTTCATTATGCTTTCTCCTTTAAGTTTCTTATTGATTTATTATCCATGTTCCTTTTCTTTTCGTTTTATTATACCCACCTGCAATCCCCTTTTACAAGTCCCACACTGCAATTCTGCCAAAATACAAAAAGGAGGCTTCCGACTGTTATGTCTGAAGCTCCCACAATCTATAATACAAGCGCCCGCGTACCTTTATCTACCCACTTAAATTCCATTCCTGCCGTATGGCTGATTTTATTGCTTTGCTTTTTGTGTGAATTTTAAAGGCGCTTTATTTTCTTATCCTTTGCATACTAGTCTTCAAAATACGCCGCCGGGTCTACCGGTTCGCCGTCCTTTGTCAGCATAAAATACAGATTCGGGCCTTCTTCTACATAATATGCTGTCGGGTCGGATACTGTTCCCAAAAGCTGTCCTGCCACAACCGTGTCGCCTTTTTTTACCACCACATTATCTATCAGTCCATACGTTGTCACATAACCGTCACCGATTGCTACTGCCACGGTATTTCCCGTTTCTTCACTGTAAGTTACGGATTCCACAACACCGTCTGCTGCCACACCGACATTGGTTCCCGCTTCTGCCGCAATGCTGACTGCCGGATTACATTTATACATTCCAAGTGTTTTAAAATAAATGGTCGTATCCATGCTGTATTTTAAAACAATATCGCCGGTTACTGGCCACATCAGCGTATCACTTTCATCAAAAGAGTACGCCGCATCCGGATTTGCCTTGGCAGAAGTCTTTGCCGCCTGCGCTTCCTGTGATTCCTGCGATTCCTCTGCCGTGTCTGTTCCTTGTGCTTCCTTACCGGTTGTGATATTTTCCTGCGCAGCCGAAAGTCCTTCTGCCTTTGCACCGGCATTGGCAGCTTCCGCATCATCACTGCCGTCTGTCTTTTCCGGCACCTGTAAAATGTCAGAATATTCCTGTGTTACATCTTCTGTCCGAAGTGCTACATTATCCTGTCCCGATTCATTTAAGTTGACGATATTTTCCTGATTTTCTTTTCGTCCGGAATTGACCGCCACCGAATAAATTCCGTATCCAAGTGTCAGAATAATAGCAAATGATATAATTGTGCCAAAGACTTTTTCTTTATTCAGTTTGAATCCACTGTCTTTCATATGAACCTCCATTCCTTTTTCCGCCAGATATCTGACTGACCTTTGATGTTAATATGATTGCCAGTTTTCATCAAACTATACGTCTGATTACTGTGAAACAATGGTAATTCCACTGTAAAATGCCTTTAAAATCTGCTCGTAAGAACTGCCTTGTTTTGCCATAAAATCTGCGGTATAAAGCTTACACCCATACCATCACCTAAGCCTTTTGTCGTAATTTTAATCTTGCCGTTACTGTTTTCAATCGTCATTGCCGCAGACGATAAACCCAGAATTTTTGCAAATTCTGTTCCGCTCATAATGACATTGCCTGCCTGTATTTTGGTCACATAACCGCTGTCGGTTTTCGACACAATCTGAATATCCTGAAACGGCGCTTCTTCGTGCAGCCCTGCCTGCTCATAGCCGCTTTTTATCTTTTTGACAAAGTCTTTATACGTAAATGTTTCTACTCTTAAATAATCTGTGCTTTTAATATCCTCCGGGCAGTCCACCGCCGCAAGATACGCATATTTTTCTTCTGAAATCTCACTCCCGGACAACGTCTTTCCGGCGCTGACTGCTGTATATTTTGCCTCAATATATGCATTCTGATACATCAAAACACTGCTGCCGGTTGATGCCACACAGTCTGCAATCAACGCATAATTACTTTCATAATTTTCCTGCCATGATGCCTTCATCTGCTTTTCGGTGAAAAATTCCAGACCAAGGCTTGTACTGTCCGCCTGCATCGCCGCTCCCATCACCCGGTAAATATCGGTACGCACCATGACACTTTCCGCTTTTAATACTTCAATTTCCTGCGATTTGTCAAACCGTGCCGCAAGCACCATCACAATAAACTGATTCAAATCCACCGCCTGCGTGGCATTTTTATACTGTATAATGACTTTCCTGCCCTGTATTATGCTTTCCGACACATTCTGCTCAATTCTGCCTGTCACGGTGGCTGTTACGGCATACGGCACAAGCAGGTCTATGAGAATCACTGCTGTCAGTACGGCAGCTTTATTTCTTAAAAAAATTCTTGTCCGGTTCATCGCGTTTTTCCATCTCTTTCCGTAAACCTTTTAAGGTCTGCTATAACAGTTTATGAAAGAAATCAAAAAAAAATGTACAGACAGCCGGGAAAGATTTACTTTTCCGGACTGCCTGCACAATTCCGTTTATAATCATTTTTATATCCGGTCACTGACCTGCATGATTTATCAACACTTCCATTTAGTTCATCGGAACGTGGACTTTCTTTAACTTCCAGATATCAGATACATATTCTTCAATCGTTCTGTCGGATGAGAACTTACCTGCATTGGCAACATTTAACATCACGGATTTGGCCCAGCCTGCGCTGTTCTTATAACGGGCATCAATCTGTTTCTGTGCTTCTGCATAAGAACGGAAATCTTTTAAGATAAAGTACGTATCTGCACGTCTTCCGCCCTGGTTACTCAGCAGTGAATTGTAAATATCACGGAACATCTCAGGGTCTTCCGGTGAATATTTACCGTTAATCAGCTCTGTTAAAATCTCACGGACCGCCTGATCATTGTTAAAGATTTCCATCGGGTCATAGCCGCCTTCATTCTCATAGCGGATAACTTCATCTGAACTCAGACCAAAAATCACTGCATTTTCAATGCCGACTTCCTGAACGATTTCAACATTGGCACCGTCCATTGTTCCGAGTGTCATCGCACCGTTTAACATAAACTTCATGTTACCCGTACCGGAAGCCTCCTTAGAAGCCGTTGAAATCTGCTCGCTGACATCGGCTGCCGCAAAGATGATTTCACCGTTGGATACACGGTAGTTTTCAATAAATACAACCTTAATCTTTCCGTTGATGGAAGCATCGTTGTTAATCACATCTGCCACATTGTTAATCAACTTAATCGTAAGCTTCGCAATCCTGTATCCGGCGGCTGCCTTTGCGCCGAAAATAAATGTTCTCGGTGTCATATCCATATCCGGATTTTTCTTTAATTCATTATACAGATACATTACATGCAGAATATTCAGCAGCTGGCGCTTGTATTCATGCAGACGCTTTACCTGTACGTCAAAGATGGAATCCGGGTCTACATCAATGCCGTTATGCTCTTTGATATATTTTGCCAGACGGACCTTGTTCTTTCTCTTAATCTGCATAAATTCCTGCTGTGCCTTTTCATCATCCACATACGGAAGCAGCTTCTTTAACTGCGGCAGGTCTGTTACCCATGCATCGCCAATCTTATCCGTAATCCATGCGGATAACAGCGGATTGCCGTGTAAGAGAAATCTTCTCTGTGTAATACCGTTGGTCTTATTGTTAAACTTCTGCGGCATCATTTCATAGAAATCCTTTAATTCCTGCTTTTCAAGAATCTCTGTATGGAGCTTAGCAACACCGTTTACAGAGTAGCCTGCGCAGATTGCAAGGTGTGCCATTTTGACCTGTCCGTCATAAATGATTGCCATCTTGCGGATTTTTTCCTGGTCGCCCGGATATTTTGTCTTGATTTCTTCAACAAATCTTCTGTTGATTTCTTCAACAATCTGATAAATTCTAGGAAGCAGTCTTGAGAACAGCTCTAACGGCCATTTTTCAAGCGCTTCTGACATAATCGTATGGTTGGTATATGCAACGGTCTTTGTCGTTACGTCCCATGCTTCGTCCCACTCTAAGCCTTCTTCATCCATAAGGATACGCATCAGTTCCGCAACCGCAACAGTCGGGTGGGTATCGTTTAACTGGAATGTAACTTTTTCATAAAGCTTTCTACAGTCGTCATGGTGCTTCTTATACTGGTCTACCGCTCTCTGTACACTGGCTGACACGAAGAAATACTGCTGTTTTAAACGCAGCTCCTTACCTGCATAATGGTTATCATTCGGATAAAGCACTTCGACAATATTCTTTGCAAGGTTTTCTTCCTCAATCGCCTTCTGGTAATCACCCTTATCAAAAGAGTTCAGATTAAAGGTATTGACCGGCTCTGCATCCCAGATTCTTAATGTATTCACGGTATTGTTGCCGTAGCCGACTACCGGAAGGTCATACGGTACTGCAATGACAGAACGGTAATCTTCCTGTACAAACATATCTCTGCCGGTCTTTTCATCACGGTAAGAACGTACATAGCCGCCGAATTTTACTTCATAACGATATTCGTCACGCTTAATTTCAAACGGATTACCGTCTTTTAACCAGTTATCCGGCACTTCAATCTGATAGCCGTCCTTAATCTCCTGCTTAAACATACCGTATCTGTAACGGATGCCACAGCCGTATGCCGGATATTCCAGTGTTGCCAAAGAATCCAAAAAGCACGCTGCAAGCCGTCCCAGACCGCCGTTACCAAGTGCTGCATCCGGTTCCTGATCTTCAATCACATTAATATCAATGCCAAGCTCTGCAAGCACTTCTTTAATCTCATCGTATGCCATGAGGTTAATCATGTTGTTGCCGAGCGCACGGCCCATCAGAAATTCCATAGACATATAGCAGACAATTTTAACATCCTGCTTTTCATATTCCTTGTGGGTTGCAATCCATTTATCAATGATAATATTCTTCACAGAATACGCAACTGCCTGAAACTTCTGCTGATCATCACATTCATCGATATTCTTACGATACAGAAGCTTACAATTATCCTTGATATCCTTTTTAAATTCCTCTTTGTTAAAAGTATTTGTTCTAACCATCTGCGTCCCTCCGCTCACAAAAAGTTTCTGTCTTTTCTTTAAGAAAGTAATAATATACCAATAATTATACACTGCGAACCAGATTTATGCAACATCAGTATCTTTTTTGCTTTCCTATGAATTCCATCTTATTTTCTTGTCAGTTCGTAGTACACAATACTGCCCTGCAACAGTTTTACTTCTTTACGCTCGCCGATTTCATAATACGGCGCAAGCTTTGCCAGATGCTCCTCCTCATGGACATTTATCATGTACGGGTTTACAATCAGTACCGCCTTATCCTTTCCCTCTGATACCATTTTGGAAGAAAAATATTTTACTTCATTATAGAATTCCATTTCCTGTGTATTTTCATTCTCATAAAAAACTCTCTTTTTCGTTTTTTCATCCCAGTTTAAGTAATAAAACGGAAGATTGCCGCAAATAAATGAACCGTTGCTGTCCGGGATATAAATATCCGTTGTATCCGGGTGGTAATCCACATCTGCAAGCACTTTATCATATGCCTTGTCAATATACGTATACTGCGTATTATAAATGAGGTAATCCCCGTAATAAATGCTGTTGATATCGCTGACCTTTCCCGTAAAACAAAGCGTTGTATTTCCGGTATCCAGCTTTAAAAACAACCCTCTTGTCACCGGGTCAACCGTAAATACGCACTCACCGGCAAGTAAAACGCCAAATACTGCCGTCACTGCCATGCCTGCATATTTTTTCTTTAAAAATGTGCTTTCCGGCAATTCTGCCGCAAAAAGCGCCATACAATAAAAAAATATCAGATACAGCAAAACATCACCCGCTACATTATATCTTGCCACCGATGCCGTAATATACAGACATGAAAACGATAAAAATGCAACAAATGCTCCGACGATACCGCAGATTTTACACGATGCCTGAATTTTTTTCCTGCCTTTTACTTTTAAAATAAACCACCACGCAACCGCAATGACAATACCGGCTGTCAGTATCCAATTGAAATTTAACAAAAACTGTTGTTTTAATTTAACTGCCACAAATGCCGGCTGAAAGCCCAGACAATTCTCTCCTGTGCTGTCCCAGCGCAGTCCCGGTTCTTCATTTCCGTTTTGTGTCCACGTTGCAATACCACCGATAAACTTTGTATAATACAGCTGTAACAGTGTCACTGCAAGAATTGCATATAACTTTACATCTTTAAAAATTGCTTTTACGGCATGGCTTCTCTTTTCTGCAATATGCTGGATAAAAATGCCAAACACCAGTCCGCCGACCAGCACCAGTCCTGTTTCTTTCGTCTGAAAGCACAGAAGCGAAAAAAAACGCCGCAAGAACCGCCTTGTCATACACATAGCTGTATAACAGAAATATAAAAAATACCGCCAGTGCATAGTCCGGATTAAAATACATGGTCATACCGAAAAACAGTGGTGAAAATGACAGTAAAAATGTACACACCGCTGCTTTTCCTTCTGTACCTGCGGCAGGATTTTTAAGAATATGCGGTACACACACCACAGCGCCAGTGCCGTCAGAATCAGGCTGGTCAGTGTAACACCAATGACTTCCTGCGAAAAAGCAAGTTCTCCCGGCAGATATACAAGACAGAATCCCAGTGTCGGATGTCCGCACAGCGCATAATTTTCCACGAACTCTTTAAAACCCGTATATTCAAAATGATGTGTTCCGAGAATCAGCCGATAATAATATTCTCCCGAATCCCAGCGCGGAAGCTGTGAAAGCAGCGGCACACGGCATAAAACTGCAATAAAAATAAGAATCAGTACCCACTTATGCGTATTGAAAAATTGTCGTATATTTTGCAGCGAAGCATTTTCCATACACAGATTTAACAGATATTCTGTGATAAAATAAGCCGCAGCGAAAAAAATCATTGCCAGATAGAAAATACTCCGGCTGTCTGCTGCCACCATATACAGCTTATAAAGTCCGGTTGCCAGACAGAATGTCATCGGAACAATACAGACAACCGCAATCTGACCTGCGTATTTTTTCAGATACCGGCACACCAGAGCAATCAGCACTGCTGTCACTGCCATTGCCGCTATCAGGATACAAAGTGGTCTTTTACCTCTCCATTCCAGTATATAGCCGCCGTAAATCAATGATGTCACCAGCATCAGCAGCACTGCCGCCACTGCATGATACACTTTTTTTAGAAACTCCATATTCATCTCCATTCTTTCTTTACGCTTAAAACACAAATTGCATCAGGCATATTTTTGAAATAACCTGATGCAATTTGTCCGTTGCAGTACTGTGCAGTGTTACACTAAATTCTCTCTACGCCCAGTGTTACCTGCTCACCATTAATATTCCATTCTTTTGTAAAGCCTTTTGCTTCTCCCTCTGTAATGTCTTCTGCCAGAACAATCTTTGTAATCTGTGTGCATTTTTGTCAATCAGTGCAGAAATCTTGTCATTTCCGCTGACCGTTACATGAATCTTATCCATTACTTCAAATCCTGCATCCTTACGCATGGTCTGAATCTTGCTGATGACTTCACGGATAAAGCCTTCTTCTAAGAGTTCCGGTGTTAAATTCGTATCCATAACAACCGTAATGCCCTTATCGGAGCTTGCCACAAAGCCTTCCTGCTGTGTCATTTCAATTAACAGATCTGCCTTTTCAAGCTGGATATCCTGTCCGTTTACCTGTAAGGTGATAAATCCGACCTTATTTAACTCATCCATTGCAGCATTGCCGTCAAGTTCACCAAGCTGCTTTCTGATTTCACCTAAGAACTTGCCGTACTTCGGTCCGAGTGTCTTTAACTGCGGCTTAAATGTGTAAGAAGTGAAATCTCTGACATCGTCCTTGTATTCAACTTTCTTTACATTTAATTCGTCTGCGATAATATCGGTAAAGAAATCATCCAGCTTCCACGGCGCTTTAATGAACATCTGTCCGATTGGCTGTCTGTTCTTGATATTGGTTGCGTTACGGCATGCACGTCCGATAACAACGGCATTTAATACGTCTTCCATATTGTCTTCAAGCTGCTTGTCAATCCATTCCTTATGAACTTCCGGGAAGTCACACAGATGAACGCTGATTGGCGCATTTTTATCAATGCTGCATACAAGATTTCTGTAAATGCTTTCTGTCATAAACGGAATCATCGGTGCGGCTGTCTTACACAGCGTAACCAGTGTTGTATACAATGTCATGTATGCATTAATCTTATCCTGTTCCATGCCCTTTGCCCAGAAACGTTCACGGCAGCGTCTTACATACCAGTTAGAAAGCTCGTCTACAAAGTCTTCCAACACTCTGGCTGTTTCCGTAATCTTATAATTTTCAAGATTGTTGTCCACTTCTTTGACAACCGTATTTAACTTGGAAAGAATCCACTTATCCATAACCGGAAGCTTATCGTATTCCAGTGTATATTTTGTTGCATCAAATTATCAATATTCGCATACAATACGAAGAACGCATACGTATTCCAGATGGTTCCCATGAACTTTCTCTGACCTTCCGTTACTGCCTTGTCGTGGAAACGGTTTGGCAGCCATGGTGCGGAATTTTCATAGAAATACCAGCGGATTGCATCTGCGCCGTGTGTCTGTAACGCATCAAACGGGTCTACGGCATTTCCCTTGGACTTACTCATCTTCTGTCCGTCTGCATCCTGGACGTGTCCTAAAACGATAACATTTTCATAAGGTGCTTTGTTAACAGCAGCGTTGAAATCGCAAGCAGTGAGTAGAACCAGCCTCGTGTCTGGTCTACGGCTTCAGAAATAAATTTTGCCGGGAACTGCTGTTCAAAAATTTCCTTATTTTCAAACGGATAGTGGTGCTGTGCAAACGGCATTGAACCGGAGTCAAACCAGCAGTCGATAACTTCCGGCACACGTTTCATCGTACCCTGGCACTTCGGACACTTGCAGGTTACCGCATCAATATACGGTCTGTGTAATTCGATATCGTCCGGGCAGTTGTCGGATTTTTCTTTTAATTCCTCAATGCTTCCGATAGACATCATTTCTCCGCAGTCTTCACACTGCCAGATATTGAGCGGCGTACCCCAGTATCTGTTTCTTGAAATACCCCAGTCCTGAACATTTTCAAGCCATGCACCGAAACGTCCCTTACCGATTGTTTCAGGAATCCAGTTGATGGTGTTGTTGTTGCGGATTAAGTCATCCTTTACTTCTGTCATCTTGATAAACCATGATTCTCTTGCATAGTAAATCAGCGGTGTATCACATCTCCAGCAGAACGGATAATCATGTTCAAACTTCGGCGCATCAAATAACTTGCCTTCCTTGTCTAAATCCTTTAATACTTCCGGGTCTGCCTTCTTTACAAATAATCCGGCATATGGTGTTTCTTCTGTCAATTCACCCTTACCGTCTACGAACTGTACAAACGGAAGGTCATATTTTCTGCCAACTTGGCATCGTCTTCACCGAATGCAGGGGCGATATGAACGATACCGGTACCGTCTGACATCGTAACATACGTATCACAGGTTACAAAATGTCCCTTCTTATGCTGCTTTTCGGCAACTTCAGCCGCACATGCATATAACGGTTCGTATTCCTTGTATTCTAAATCTTTACCTGTATATTTTTCAAGAACTTCATAGTCAACACCTGCGCCGCTTCCGAGTTCCTTACCTTCTTCAGCCTGAACGCCTGCCACAGTCTGACCTGCCTTAACAGCCAGTCCGCCAAGTACCTTGTCAAGCAGGCTTCTGCCATATAATAAGTATAACCGTCTGCCGCTTTTACCTTGACATAAGTTTCTTCCGGATTAACACAGAGCGCAACGTTTGATGGAAGTGTCCACGGTGTTGTTGTCCATGCAAGAAAATACGCATCTTCTCCCTTTACCTTGAAACGTACGACTGCGGAACGTTCCTTGACATTTTTATAACCCTGCGCTACTTCGTGTGAAGACAACGGTGTACCGCAGCGTGGGCAGTAAGGTACAATCTTAAAGCCCTTGTATAACAGACCCTTGTCCCAGATCTGCTTTAAAGCCCACCATTCTGATTCAATAAAGTTATTATCATAGGTAACATACGGATGTTCCATATCTGCCCAGAAACCAACGGTTGATGAGAAATCTTCCCACATACCCTTGTACTTCCAGACACTTTCCTTACAATGCTTGATAAACGGTTCCAGACCGTATTCTTCAATCTGTTCCTTGCCGTCTAAGCCTAACATCTTTTCAACTTCAAGTTCTACCGGAAGTCCGTGTGTATCCCATCCTGCCTTACGAGGAACCATGTAACCTTTCATTGTACGGTATCTTGGAATCATATCCTTAATAACACGTGTCAGCACGTGTCCGATATGCGGCTTTCCGTTTGCAGTAGGCGGTCCGTCATAAAATGTGTACACTTCACCTTTTCTGCGGTTGTCTATACTTTTCCGGAAAATGTCATTATCCTTCCAGAACTTTTCTACTTCTTTTTCTCTTTCTACGAACTTCATATCCGGTGATACTTTTTCGTAAACCATAATGTAACTTCCTTTCCTGCCCGCGGCAAATATTATTTTATATCTGTTATTTACTGATTTTGAGGGTGTGAATTTCTGTTTAAACAGACAAAACCCCTCAGCCGTAATACGGCGGAGGGGTAAAAATTCATTCTATCCAAATTCCATAACCTAATTACGACATACCAGCATATGCGTCCCGGTTAACGGTGGGATTCCCGTCATCACTTACTTGCAAACCGTCTTAAATAAATACTTGTATTCTTAGTACCCACAATATTGGTTGGCTTTCTGTTCAGATGCTTGGAAGTGATATTCAGATATATCTTACTTGCACCGGCTTCCACCGCCCCGGCTCGCTGAAGGCTTCTTATATATCCTACTGTCTTCGTCACAGCATTTAGTTCATTTTATAAAAGATTAGATAGATTGTCAAGAATTTTAATTCAATTATTGTCACAGTATTTTAATTCAATTATTGTCACAGATACATTTGTTACTCTAATCTTTTTCCGATTTTTGCAAAGTCAATTTCAAGTTCACCGTTATATATTCCTACCGGAATCCTATCCTGAAATCCATAAATACTCACAGTATCTTCCGCATCATCTTCCTGTGCGAATTCATATACGATTATTTTCCTGTCCTTAGGGTCAATTATCCAGTATTCACGAACACCTGCATTAGAATATTTATATGTCTTAACGCCGATGTCCTTTCTTCTTGTAGACTTTGACAAAACCTCTGCCACAAAATCAGGCGCACCGTAAATACACCTGTTAATATCCTTACTTCTGTCACACAGAATAATAACATCAGGTTCCACCATCGTCTTGTCATCACAGTCAAGCTGGACATCTACGGGAGCTATATACGTCATGCAGTTGCCTTCTCTTTCCTCAATAAAGCGTTCTATCTGATAGCACATCTGCAATGCTATTATCTGATGAACCGTAGTCGGTACCGTCATCTCATAAAGCACACCGTCAATCAATTCATATCTTTTATCTTCAGGCAGTGCATAATAATCTTCAAGCGTATACTCGCCCTGCTTCTTTTGTCCATACGGCACAGCCGCTCCACAAACCATATCAGGCTGATTTATTAAGCCTGCTTGTTCATCATCTGCGAATCCGGCAGGTTTATCCTGATTCACAGGCTTTAACACACGTTCCAATGCCTGAAGCGTATCGTATCTTGGCGACTTCGTAACCCCTGTAAATATCTTCTGGATTGTTCCCTTCGGAATCCCTGTAAGCTGTGATAATTGATCATAAGAGTAACCATGCTGCTGCTTATAATACTGCATTTGTGATAAAGTCATATGTACCTCTCTTTCCGCAAACAAATGCAAAAATGGATATAATATGATACATAGCATAATTGTATCATATTATATCCATTTGTCAATAACATATCATTACTATTAATAAATGTTTATTCCCGTTATTTCATCAAAGTAATGATTTGTTCCGTTAATATTTACCAGACCTTTCATCATTGCTCCGGTAATCAAATCAAAATAATAACGTCCATTACTGTTTGCTGTCCAGCCCTTTACCATATGGCCGTCTTCATCATAACGAACCCATTTTCCGCCGTTTGAATCCTGATATACGTCCTTGCTGACTGCCTTCTTTCCTCCGTCAATCGAATCCAGCCAGTACCATGCGTCCGACTTAGGATCGTAGATTTCCTTGCCTCGGCCCTCTAAGCCTGACGAACACCCAATTCATACCAGTACTCATTGCCGTCTATTGTATACCATTCGCAGTCAATACCTACGCCTGTCACCTTATCAAATGCACATGGTTTTCCGTCAATCACAACAGCTCCATGCTCCATCTGACCTGTTATATCATTATAATAATAAACTGTTCCGTTTTCCGTCGTATACCAGCCCTTTATCATCTCTCCGGTAATCTCATCAAAACGATACCAGCCGTTATAACGGTAATCCTCGCCTTTTACCATCTTACCCTCTGAATCATAGCGAACCCATTTACCGTTTTCTCTGTTTTCGTTGCTCTCAGGAACATAAACATCTTTATCGACTGCCAGCGTTCCGTCAGCGTCAAACCAGTACCAGCCATCGCTAACAGGGTCATACACCTGTTTATCTCTTGCCACTGTTCCGTAATCAAACCAGTATCTTCTGCCGTTTTCATCTGATGCCATTCCGTTATACTTCTCAACAATCTTACCATTTTCATAATAATGCAGACTTCCGTTCTCATCGGCAGCTACACCTGTAAATGTATTTTCAGGAAGTTCAATAACATATACATATTCTGCAACATCACTTTCAACGAGGTCTGCATTTACTGCATACGCTTTAATTGTTGTCGTTACACTCTTTCCTGCTTCACCCTTAAGCTGTATTTTTTCCGTATACAACACTTTTGTTGCGGAAGTCTTTGGATCAGAACCGTCCGTTGTATAATAAATCTTTACTCCGTCTGCCTTTGAATATAACTCAATTTCCCTTAATTCCCTGTATGTTCCCGGAACAACACTTGCAATCAGTGATACTACAGCGTCATCTCCCACATAATCAGGATTACTATACATATAATATCCTTTCAGGTCTTTAAAGTTAGCAATATATTTATCAGTTGTCGTTCCAACCGAAGTTACAACTGCATATAATTTATGTTTGCCGCTTACGCCTTCCGGAATTGTAACCTCCATTTCCAAATCGGTATACGAAGACGCCGTAATCTGTGCCTTTGCTATTTCTGTTCCGTCCTTATCATCAAGTCTTATTGAAACATACTGACTTCCGTTCTTTGCTTTTCTTGCACAATTTATTGAAAGCCTTGTAAGTCCTGTGACATCACAGTCAGGATATGCAAAGCCTACACTTCCAACTTCCTTATCCTCAACGGTTGTATTGTAAGCATTATTATATACATAGCCTACGTTAGTATTGCTGTTTTCAAGCTTAGGAAGTGCCTTTCCTGCCTCTGTATTAAAAAATCCCGTTGCCTTTGAAACGTCTGCTGTCCAGCTTCCCTCAATAAATTCCGGCTCATTTTTCCAAATCCGCTGATTGTATATGTAACGCCTGCTTTACCCTCAAAGGTAATCATATTTTTAGCTTCATTTAATTGCGTCTTTATTACATTTCCGTTTGATCGATAACCTGTGTCTTTGCAATATAATCATATCTTACATTTACCGTTCCGTCCTGTGATGGTGTAACGGCTGCTGAATCTGCAACGCCGTTTTCCATGAGCAGTCAACGCTTGCACCGCCTCTTGCCTTAAAGCCTGAATAAGAGCCCTCTGTCCACTGTGACGGTAATGCCGGTAATAAATCAATAGCTCCGTCATGTGACTGTATAAGCATTTCCAAAATACCTGCCGTAGCTCCGTAATTTCCGTCTATCTGGAAATTCGGGTGCTGGTCAAACAGATTTGGAGAAGTTCTCGTTGTAAAAAGCTGTTCAAGCATAGAAGAAGCTGCATCACCGTCTAAGGCTCTTGCATTTAATGAAATTCTCCATGCAAGTCCCCAGCCCTGTCCGCTTCCTGCACCTCTTGCCGCAACAGATTTGCAGAATGCTTCATAAATTGCCTGTTCATTTTCATCTTCTGAATATGCACTCAAATGTGTTCCCGGATACATTTCCCACAAATGTGAGCAGTGGCGGTGTCCTGATGCATTGGAAGCCCCATGTGCATATACACCTATCGCCTGTGTCGGGTCTGCTGCAAATGGATTTACAACATTCCATGTAGGTGATGAACTCTTTGAAATATCAAATGTTACATCTCCTCTTGCCCATTCCTTGATAAGTCCTGAATTATCTATTAAATTTGGTGCAACAGTTCCTTTCTCGTCTCCTAAATATGTTGACGGCATCTGCTTGTCTATAACTGCAAGAAGCCCTTTATTTTCTTCAGTCTTTCCTAATATTTCACTTGCCTTTGTTACCATATCATATAAGTTACGGATTAACTGCGTATCCATTGCCGCACCCGGCTGTACGCCGCCCTGTTCAGGTGAACATGAAGCCGCTGTTACAAGATAGCCTGTCTTTTCATCTACAACAACGAACTGCGTAAAAAACTTAGCAGCACCTACCATGTACGGATACACTTCTGAAAGATATTCCGTATCAAAATTGTACTGATAATACTGCCATGCATGGTCAAGCAGCCATATTCCGCCTGTCGGCCATAAACCTGCCGTTGCATTATCGATTGGCTGTGTTCCTCTCCACAAGTCAAAATTGTGGTGTGTAACCCATGGATCTCCCGGCTGATAAGTGTCATCGCCGCGTTCATTATAAATTGCATACTGGTTAGCCGCAGTTATTGAACCTGACTGCGCCAGCTCATCAAATGTATCGATAAGAGGACGCTCACATGTTGACAGACCTAACCCTTGGGCTGCCCAATAATTCATCTGTGTATTTATATTAACTGTATATTTTCCCTTCCATGAAGCAGATAATGCAGCATTCCACTTACCTGTAAGATTAAGCGGCTGTGATTCATAAATATCAATATCTTCCGATGTCTCTGCCTCTTCTCCGTCTCTTGAACCTGAGATAATCAGATATTTTCCATAGTTAAATTCAAGCACTGCAAGCTGATTATCACCTTCTGAATATGTAGAATATACATTTGAAGTCTTATGTGCATAATCAAGGTTAGAACCTGCTCCAACTGTAAATCCCGACTCACCGTTAATGTCTTTTCTTACTCTCTCCTCTGTCGGTGTTGTAGAATAATCCACGCCGTTTGCATTTTCAAGATACAGTGAAGTCTCTGCAAATAACGGACAGAAGTCCTCTAAATGTCTCGCTTTAATTGTTTCATAAGTCTTTGACTGTATATTTTTATGTACCTTGCACAGTCGCTTGCCGGCTTGGTATTATCAAGATTCAAATAATCCACATAATTTGATGCACCTACAACATAGATTACAGCCTCTTTGCCGCCTGTAACCGTAACAGTCGTATTGTCATCAGATACAGAAAATACCCCGTCACCGTCAAGAAGCATATGTGCCTCAAACTGAATAGCATTAATCTGTGACGGCACTGTGGAATTTTTATTTCCGTCGCTTACTGCTGCCGTCAGTTTTACCTCTTTATCACTTACCTTTTCATACTTATAGCGTCCCTCTGCATTATGATAAGAATGAAGCTGCGCACTAAAAGAAAGGTCTTTTGTTGAACTTATATGTGTCACCACTGCCTGATCAGGATAACTTGCAAATGTTTCTCTTGTAAAATGTGCATTTTCATAATCATAATCAACTGTCACAATACCCTTTGTCAAATCAAGGCTCTTTGTGTAATTTGATGTATTTTCATGCTTCTGTCCAAAATCAAGATAAACCTCGACAAAAGACTTGTAAGCATGCTGTGAAGACGCTCGCCAAGTACCGTACTTTCAACCATACGCTCCATTGAATATCTGTACTGCACCGCTTCCTGCGTTTTAGAATTATCTATATTTAATGACTGATATGATATCGACATCTTTGAAAATTCAGGGTAAGCCTGACGAAATGCTTCATCTCCGACAATCGCATTTGCGGAACCTATTGCGGCAGGCGTACCGTCCTCATTTGCACCACGGTAAAATTTCCAACCGTCTGCAACACTTCCGCTTGTCTGATTTTTTGTACTGATTGTCGTGGCTTTTGCCGTATCATCAATATTAGTAATCGTGTTTCCGTTTTCATCTGTAATAGTACCATACGGAGAACCGTCCCATATAGTATCCTCATTAATCTGAATAACCTCTTTGTCTACACCTCCGGCAACCATACCTGCCATACGTCCGTTACCAACAGGATAGCTGTATGTCCAGAGATATTCTGAATAAGCCCAGTCGGTCAGAGTCTCTCCGCTCTTTCCGTACGGATTCTGATGTCCGCTTGAATTTTTGGAATCCGCATTAGGATTTACCTCTGCGAGATTGCCATACGTTGTTGCTGCTGTTTCGCCAAGCACCTCTTCCACACAAGTATCCGTCCACAAGGTTGTCTGTGCGTCAAATTTTTTCAACCCATTTTCAGCACCCTGACTTACAGACGGAAATGAAATAGAACCGGCTAACAGCGTTATTGCTGCTGCCATACTAAATACCCTCTTTCCTCTTTTCATGTACTCTCCTCCAAAATTATATACATTTCTAAGCGATTAATCACTTATTTTTATTATATTATTTTTCTACATTAAATAAAATATATACCTGCGACAAACGCACACATTTATGTCGCATTTTTACATTTCTTATGTTAAAATTAGTTATATATTTTTAAGGAATTGATTGCGATGAAAGATTTATGTATTGAATTTAAAATTGATGATGTAAAATTTGTTGTGACAAGTATATCCAATAAGCTTATTACCTCCACTTATCCAAAGCACTGTCACAGCAAAAACAGTTATGAAATCCACTATATTCCGTCCGGTTACGGCAGCGTCATTGTAGATGATATTTCATACGAAATCGGGCCTAATACACTTTACACAACAGGGCCGGGAGTTTTTCACGAACAAATCCCAAATCAGGACGAGCCGATGTCTGAATACGGAATTAATTTTGATGTGTTTTTTAAAAGTGAAAAGGTTAAAAAAAGCAGTGCAGTTCACACATTTTTATCCAACACCTTCTGGTTCGGACAGGACAACCAGAATTTGATTATTATTTTCAAACAAATATTTGAAGAACTCTCAAACCGGTTTACAGGCTACACTTATAATCTTGAAGCGCTATGCAAAATGCTGTTGATTCTGATTATCAGAAATTACGAAGATTCCTCACGCAGCTTTAGTATTTTGCCTGAATTTTCCCTGAATACGGCAAGAAATCTTATAATTGAGAACGCCTTTTTATATGATTACAGTTCTATTACTTTAGATTTGCTCTCGAAAAGAATCGGATTAAGCAAACGGCAGACTGAACGGCTGTTAAAAGAACAGTACGGAAAAACTTTTTTACAAAAACGAACTGAAGCGAGAATGTCCGCCGCTATTATACTGCTGGAAGCCAAAAAACCAATCCGTGAAATTGCTGAAATTCTCGGCTACTCATCATGCGAACATTTCAGCAATTCATTTAAGCAATTTTACGGAAGTTCGCCTAAAAATTACGCTAAAGGTATAAATTAAAGCTTGCCCATATTGGGCGAATAACAAAAACAGGAGCGTTACGGCAGTCTCAAAACCACCGACAAAACGCTCCTGTATATTAATTACGCTTCATTTATTATCTTTGCACATCAAAGGAAGCATTGTTCATCAGACTCTTAATCTGTGCAACACTTGTAATATTCGTATCGCCGCGGATAGAATGTTTCATTACGGAAGAAGCCACTGCGAAATTGACAACATCTTCCGGATCCATATTTTCCATCAACGCATAAATCAGACCTGATGAGAACGCATCGCCACCGCCGACACGGTCAACGATATCGAAATTAATGGTCTTGCTTTCGTAAGTCTCTCCATTGGTATAGAAGAATGCCTTTAAGGAGTTGTTGCTTCCTGAATGGACATAGCGGACTGTTCTTGCAATCGCCTTCATATGGTACTGCTTATCAATCGCCTTAAATACCCTGTCCATATCCTTAAATGAAGGTCCATGGTCAGACCGTCTTTTACATCTGTTCCGTCCTCATTGTATACATGAATCGGCTCAATACCGATTAATACATCTACATATGGAAGATACTTGCTTAATACATCTCTTGCCGTTCCAAAAGACCAAAGCGTGCTTCTGAAATTCGGGTCAAAGCTGACTGTCAATCCCAGCTTCTTTGCAACCTTTACCGCCTTATCAATCATACGGCGGCAGTTGTAAGAAAGCGCCGGTGTGATACCGCTTAAATGCAGCCAGTCATAATCCTTTAATATATCTTCAAAGTCAACATCACTATAATCATATTCTGCAAATGCGGAGTTGCCTCTGTCATAAATAACCTGGGAAGCTCTTACGGCAACACCTTCCTCAAGGTAATACAGACCCATTCTTCCGTCTGCCTTGATAATGTGCTTTGTATGTACATCATTTGCCTTTAAGTAATTAATCGTAGACTTTCCTAAATCGGTATTTGGAAGTACCGTAAAAAATGTACTGTCTACGCCAAGATTTGCCAATGATACTGCAACATTTGCTTCCGCACCGCCATAATTTACGATAAAATCATGTGTTGTAACAATTTTTTCATAATTCGGCGGAGATAATCTTAACATCAGTTCTCCAATTGCTATAAATTTCATGTTGTCTCCTTCTCTGTATTTTCACAGTCGTATAAACGCTAATACTACAAAATAATCATACTACGGATTGCACTAAAATGCAAACATAAATCTTGCCGTCTTTTATCTGCCTGCCAATCTGCCAAGCACAACCCATAACAGCGGATTTACGGACACACTGCCGTCTGTAATGCCCTCAAAAATGCAGAATCCGATAACGGCTGTCATCGCCGTGTCAGCATACCTTTTCATGCTTCCCCTCATTTTCTATTTTTGTTGCATATTATCTGCGTGTAAGCTATAATAAACTTACGAAATTTTCACACGGAACAGGATTTAAGAGGTACATAATATGGATACATTTGCAGCACTCAATTCCATTTTGGTAAAGCTTTTCAACGATATTTTAAATATTGAAGAAAAGGCATTAATTACAGAAGAATTTAAAGATATTTCCGTAACGGATATGCACATTATCGAAGCGATTGGTATTGCAGAACCTCGTACCATGTCTATGATTTCAAAATCCCTCGGTGTCACAATGGGCACACTGACAACCGGTATCAACGGACTGGTCCGCAAAGGCTACGTTGTCCGCAACCGCAGTGACCGCGACCGCCGTATCGTATACGCTTCGCTGACCGAAAAAGGAATTGCCGCATATCATCATCACATGAAATTCCATAAGAGTATGATTGACAGCATTATGCAGGATTTAAGCGAAGATGAAGCCGTTGTGTTAAATAAGACCTTTAACCGTCTGGAAACATTTTTCGGACAGTGGACAGATAAACATTAAAAAGCTGCGTCTTATAAACGCAGCTTTTTTATTCATGAAAGAGTGTACTGCGGTACTTCTTTAATGCCACTCTGAGCAGACTGCCTAATACACCGCAGACAATCACTTCCCCAAGTCCCACGGTCAGCATAAAATACCACAGCATGCCCTCTGTTCCATACGCATATTTTAATACAAACGGCACGATAACAGTGTTTGCAAGTATCGGCGGCAGTGGCGCTGCCCATGGGTGTTTGCGCAGCATATAGGTTCCGACTGCACCAATCAGTGTCGCAAGACTGCCAAAAACAATATCCCAGATAACCGCACCACCCGTAATATTAGCAATCAGGCAGCCGATAAAAAGTCCCGGTACTGCCGCCGGTGTAAATACCGGAAGAATTGTAAGTGCTTCCGCAACCCTGAACTGTATCGGACCAAAGCTCCAGTAGTCAAAGACAAATACCAGCACGACATAAATTGCCGCAATGACCGCTCCCTGCGTAATAAACGTTGTTTTTTTCATTTTCATCTGTATATTCCTCATTTCCTTGTATTTCAGCCGGTATACTATCCATCCTCCCCAAAGCTGTTGCAGTAAATATCCAGAAATCTAGATACCATACCACACTGTCTTCCGATTTCCTCATAATTTTCCACCGTCATCGGCGGTACAGTCTGCCAGCCTAACATTTTATACTGTTGGCAGACCTTTGGATTATCTGATATTTTTGGAAAATTCCGGTATTCCCTTAAATACTCAAATCCCAGCCCGTAATCCTTCTTTGCCTGCTTCATCGCTGCCTTTCTGTCTTTAAAAATAGGCATTCCGTCTTTATTTGCACCTATCGCATAAGCCTCTCCATACTGCTGCCAGCGCTCAACCAGTTCCTGATTGTCACATTCGCCCACAACTGTCCCATAACAAATTTCACGCCGTATTACCGGCACTGCCACTATCGCCGCAATCAAAACTACGGTCACTGCCACTGCGGCTATAATCCGTTTCTTTGCAAGTGTGTTATTTATCATAGAATCACCCCTTTACAGCATTTCAACAGCCTGTTCAAATTCCTTTTGTGTCTGAACAAATTGATAAGGTTCATATTCGCCATATGCAGACGGTCTGCTGATTGTCACAAATTGAATCCTGTCATAACCAAATTTTTTTATTAAACCGCTCTTAAACTCGGCAAGCTGCTTTCCGTGTGTTGTCTGCCATGCAATACTTCCTATTTTATTTACATCTTTCGCTACTAGATAACACATTTAAAAGCACCTCCTTAAATTCCTTTTCCGTTGTAATTCTACCATTTTCATAACAATATCTCAATGTCTGCCCCACTTTATCCGGATAATTTTTCTTATATGTGTATTTATGAAGCCAGTTGTTAAACTGCCTATCATAATAAGTATTATATTGTATTTCTATCGGATAGTGGATTCCTGAATGTTGATAATATACATGTACTCCCCTGTATCCATCGTCATTTGCTTTACCAAAAGACATATTGGCTACTCTAAAACTCGGAAATTTTTCTAATTGCAAAATATCATCATAATCATTACACAACGACCGGAACCCTAATAAATCGTCAAATACTTTTCTAGTCTGATGGTCTGGGTAGTATCTATTATATTTCATGTTAATAGATTGTATACTTTTTATTCTATAATCTAATGCAAGTTCATGAAGCACCTCTAATTCATCGTACCAATTACTTGCTTCTTGCAGTTCTTCCAAAAGACTTTCTTTATCAAAATAATGAAGATTCTTTTTTAAATTTATTCCCAGCTTCGACTCAAACGACAATTTATGTAAAACTTCTAACGATAATCCATCCCTCATTAATATATTACTAATTTCCATGCCATCCCCCTTTGTCCACGCTTTTTTCTTCATCATACACATTTTTTCCATGCCTTGCAACTGCTAAAAACGCAACAAAGAATCCGCCGGTCATTCCCACCGGCGGATTCTGATTTATTTTATTAAAATATATTTTGCACTACTTGTAACAGCCGCAAAATCAGATTACTTTGTAACGCCTTCTGTCTTGTAGATAAATGTTACAGAACCGTCCATGTCATCTGCCTTTCCTGCAAAGGACTGATAATCTTTTCCAAGGTTGATAACCTTCTTAATTGTATCAATTGCATCGTCTGCATCACTGCCTACAAGAGATGTAATCTGGCTGATTCCTTCTTCGTTGAACTGAATCATACCGTTGTTTAATTCAACCACACCGTCATTTAACTGTTCTGCACCGTCGCTTAATTCGTGTGCGCCGTCATTTAACTGGGTTACACCGCTTGCTAATGCACCTGCTCCCTGTAATAACTGTGCTGTACCAATCTTTAACTGCTTTGCACCATCATCAAGAGCATTGATGCCTGTTACAAGTACCGGGCTGCTCTCAGAGAGCTGACCGATACCGTTCTTTAAATCAGATGTGCCGGATACGAGTGCCGGAACACCGGATGCTGCTGTAAGCTGTGATGCACCTGCATCAAGCTGCTTTGCACCGGATACAGCATTTGCAATACCGCCGTTTAACGTATCGTTGTTACTCTTTAACTGTGAAAGTCCGCTGTTTAACTGGGCGCTTCCTGAAGAAACACTGCTGCTTCCCGCTACAAGCTGTCCAAGTGCTGTTTCTAATGTATCCTTCTTTGCAACGGCACTCTGTAAACCTGCGTTAACCTGTGCTGCGCCTGCGGCAAGCTGTGCCACGCTGCTGTTTACAGTATTTTCTACCTTACCGGCACTTTCATTGGCTGCCGTATTTACAAGGATAACCATTTCATTCTTATAAATAGAAGCTAAATCGGTAATGCCTGCTGCCTGTAACTGTGCGTTTGCCGCAATACCGGCATTTAAAGCTGTTACAACCGGATTAGAAGCATTTGCTGTTACAAATGAATATGCATCCATGTATTTATTGGCAAGTGCTGTCTGAGCTGCTGTTGTCAGTCCGCTTTCTGAATACATATCCGTAGCAGGCTGGATCAGCAGGTTATCATTTCCTAATGCTGAGAGTGTACCGTTTAACTGTGTGCCTGCGGCTTCAAGTGCCTGTGCGCTTGTCTTTAACTTTGTCTTATTGCTTTCATACTCACTGATAGAAGCTGTCAGTCCGTCTGATAACTGTGCCAGTCCATTGCTGACCTGTGCTGAACCGTCTGCTAATTTTACCATACCGTCCATCAGTCCGTTTTCACCTGAAAGCTGTGCCTGTAACTGTGCCAGTCCGTCTGCAACCTGTGCGGAACCGCTTGCGAGTGCGTCAGAACCGTCTGCCGCACTTGCAACACCTTCTGTATACTGGCTGATACCTGCCTGTAATGCCGGAAGTCCGTTTGTTTCATCTGCAAGCTGGGATGTACCTGCCTTTAACTGGTTTACACCGTCATTTAAAGTCTTAGCACCGTCAAATAACTTACCTGAACCGTCATATAACTGTGAAATACCGGAAGTTAATGTCGGCATAGAAGATACTACTGTGCTTAAACCGTCTGAGAGCTGTCCTGCACCGTTGTCTAACTGGGATACACCGTCTGTTAATGTCGGAACCTGGTCATTTAACTGCTGTGTACCGTCTGCAAGTGCCTTGCTTCCGTCTACAAGCTGCGGAGTTGCATCTGCAAGCTGGTTCGTACCGTCTGTGAGCTGGTCAGCCGCATCCTGTAATTCATTGACCTTATCCTTTAAGTTATCAATGCTTAAATCATCTGTATCAATGTCAGATAAGAAGTTGCTGGTTGCCATAGACATCATCATATCCAGTTCAAAATCTGTCACATCGGCTGTGACTTCAAAGTATTCCGGAACATCTAAATCCAGTTTTTCATTGTCAAACTTCATATCCAGACTGTCTTTTAAGCCCGGCATTGTAATACCGAATACAACATTGCTGTCGTTGACTTCTGTAATCTTTCCGTTTGTTACTTCGATATTTGAAAAGTTATCGGAAGGAAGAAGCATGCCTGTTACCATTGTAAACGGAACATAAACCGTCTTTGTCTTTCCGTTTACGGTAATGGTCTTTTTCGCATTGTTTGTATAGTCAAAACGCATTGTGACTTTACCGCTCTTTCCTGCAAGGTCACTTGCTGAAATTTCCTTGCCGTCCAGATAGTAAGTTACTTTCATGCTGACAGGTGCGGTCTGTGTTGTTGTACCTGATAAGTAATGCTGTTGCCGTCTGCTGCCCATGTCAGGCTGTTTCCGTTGGTTGTGCTTGTTTCATCACCTGTTAAATTAGTAATGTTTGATAAGCTTGAAACATCTGTAATAGAAGACTTTCCTGTTACATTCTTTAATTTTTCATTAACGATAACATGATCCTGCTGTCCGTCAGCCTTTGTAAATACAAAAACGGTTTCTTCCTTTGAATCGGTCTTTGCTTCGGTTGCAACCTTTGGTGCTGAAGAAAGCTGTGATGTCAGGACATCTGCAATCATTGTTTCTGTGTCTGTATCCTGTTCGTTTGCAGCAACTTCATTCTGAACTGCTGATGATGTATTTGTTCCGCAGGCTGCGAAAGAACACGCCATTAATGCTGCACACATAAATACTGAACCATATTTGAATAATTTCTTCTTAATCATATAATTCTCCATTTCCGCCGTAATCCGGCTTTTACAATCTAATTTCCATTTCTCATCTGCCGTCAGAACTATTTGCTGTAAGTATCTGTTGAAGCATAAGCCACATTTTTAGCTTTTTCTTTCTTATCTTTCTGTCCGAATCCGATACTTGTGTATCTGATAACCTTATCAAATACAACGAAGAATGACGGTAATACAAAGATAACGACAAACATACTGATAATCGCACCTCTTGACATTAACTTACAAAGAGAAGCAACCATATCTACGCTTGAGTAAGCACCAACACCGAATGTTGCGGCAAAGAAGCCTAAGGCACTTACGATGATAGACGGAATAGAGGTTGAAAGAGCCGTTGCAATGGCTTCCTTCTTTCCTGCACCCTCATTACGTTCCTTCTTATATCTTGTTGTCATCAAAATCGCATAATCGACCGTTGCACCTAACTGAATCGTACCGATTACAACCGATGCGATAAACGGAAGTGTCGTTCCTAAGTAATACGGAAGTCCCATGTTAATAAAAATAGCAAATTCAATTGCCGCAACCAGAATAATCGGCAATGAAACGGACTTAAATACACAGAAGATAATAATGAAGATTGCCACAATGGATACGGCACTTACGGTCTTAAAATCTTTATCTGTAATGGTAATCAAATCCTTTGTACACGGTGCTTCACCGATAACCATGGAGTTCTGGTCATATTTCTTTGCAATCGCATCAATCGTAGAAATCTGATTGTTGATTTCATCGGATGCCAGCTTGTAATCTGAACCGATTGCAATCATCTGATGCTTATTACCTTTTAACATATCCTTTAAGTCATCCGGAATAAGTTCGTCCGGAATGGTTGTTCCTGCAAGGGAATTATATCCTAATGCAAAAGAAACACCTTCAACATTTTCCAGTTCGTCTAACATCTTCGTTGCATCTTTTGCTGTCATGTTCGTATCTGCAAGAATCATGTAGACGGAATTCATATCAAAATTTTCTTCCAGAATCTTATTTGCCTGTGAGCAGGCTGTAGATTCAGGGAATGTATCTGTTAAGTTATAGTAAACATTTGTATGATTATATCCGTAAATTGCCGGGAATAATAATACAAGGAAAACGATAATCGGAAGCCATGCGTGGTTGACAACGAAATTTGCAAGCTTATCGAATTTTGCCGGCATAATTTCTTTGTGCATTGTCTTTTCCAATGCCCTGTCAAATGTCAGAATCATGGAAGGAAGAATCGTTACACAGCCGATAACACCGATTACAACACCCTTTGCCATAACAATACCGAGGTCTAAGCCCAGTGTAAATGTCATGAAGCACAGTGCGATAAATCCGGCTACTGTTGTAATGGAAGAACCGACTACGGAAGTAATGGTATTTCCGATAGCCACTGCCATTGCCTTATTATGGTCATCCGGATACTCGCTTTTCTGTTCCTTATAGCTGTGCCATAAGAAAATGGAGTAGTCCATTGTAACACCAAGCTGTAATACCGCTGCAAGTGCTTTGGTAAGGAAAGAAACCTCACCCATAATAACATTAGAGCCTAAGTTGTAAACAATCGCCATACCGATACTTAACATAAAGAATACCGGTACAAGGAAAGAATCCATAAACAGTGCCAGTACAATACTTGTAAGGACTGCGGCAATCACAACGTATGCAATCGTTTCCTGCTGTGTGATGTTCTTTGTATCTGTAACAACGGCTGACATACCGCTGATGAAGCACTGTCCGTCAGCAATATTTCTTAATTCCTGAATCGCTGCCATTGTGCCGTCACTTGATGTTGTATCATCAAAGAAAATCATAAACATCGTACAGCCGCTTTCCTGATTTTCAAAATAGCTGCGGTACTTTGACGGAATGATTTCAGTCGGTACTTCTGCACCTACCATACTGTTATAAGAAATAATATCTGTTACATGTTCTACATTTTCAATTTTATCTTCTATCTTTTCAATTCCTTTAGCGTCCATTCCTTTAACAACGACCGTGGCATACGCACCCTTGTTAAATTCATCCATCAGAATGTCCTGCCCTTTCATTGTGTCAATGTCACCGGCAGATAATACAAAATATCATAATTGACTTTTGTCTTGACATATCCAATGCCTGCCGGAATGAGCAGCAATACGCTTAAAATCAAAATTGGAATTCTAAGCTTAACTATCGCTTTTCCTACCTTTTCCATTATTATTCCTCCTTTTAATACTCAAAATTGTTACTGACCGTTGGTCATTCTCATTTGCGATTGTCATTATAGCACAAAATGACCAGTAGTCAATATAGTTTATAAAAATTTATGACTTTTAGTCATTTTTTATTGACAAACGGATTAAAAACCTCTATTATGCATGGAAGACAAACGTAATTTATAAAAAATTGCAGATAAGGAGACGTTATGGGAAAGTTAGAATCAAATAAATTGCAAAAACGGACCTCTCTGCTCAATACCGCATTTAACCTTTTTACGACCAAAGGTGTCAGCAAGACCTCTATTGCAGAGATTTCTAAAAATGCAGCATTGCCAAGGGTACATTCTATCTGTATTTTAAAGATAAATATGATATCCGCAATAAACTGGTTTCGCATGAATCCAGCAAGCTGTTTAAACATGCAGCCGCCAATCTTACGCAGTATTGTTTAAAGAATAATCTGACACTGGGATTTGAAGATAAAATTATTTTTATTGCGGACCACATTATCAATGCTTTAAATGAAGATAAGACCCTGCTCACCTTTATTTCCAAAAATTTAAGCTGGGGAATTTTCAGGGAAGCCCTGACAAGTAACATTGCGGAAGACGATGTAAATTTCAAAGATGTATTTTATTCCATGATTGACTGTGCCGAATACGAAATCGAAGAACCGGAAATTATGCTGTTTTTAATTACCGAACTTGTCAGCTCCACCTGCTACAGCGCAATTCTCTACGAAGAACCGGCAAATATCGAAACGATTAAGCCATATTTATTTACCACAATCCGCGGCATTATCCGTCAGCATGAAACCGCACCAAAGGCGCAGGCCGAAATGCAGTAACACTACCCGCTTAAAAAAGCACCCGGCAGAAAATGAGATGTCATTTTCTGTCGGTGCTTTCTTCTTTTAATTTTACCGTTTTTACTCCCTGCGCAGGGATTTTAACAGCGCGATTTCTTTTGCATAACCGTCCAATTCATTCGGTGTTTCCAGAAAGAACGGCTTATCCGCTAACATCGGGTGGTTGATAATCCGTTCAAAGGCTTCCGTTCCGATTGAACCCTCACCAATCTTTTCATGGCGGTCTTTATGGCTTTCAAACGGATTCTTGGAATCGTTGATATGAATGGCATACAGTCTGTCAATGCCGATAATCTCATCAAACTGCTTTAACACGCCGTCAAGGCATTTACAATGTCATATCCCGCATCGTAGACATGGCACGTATCAAGGCATACACCCAGATGGTCATTTAATTCCACGCGGTCAATAATCGCGCGCAGTTCTTCAAAAGACCTGCCGATTTCCGAACCCTTGCCCGCCATGGTTTCAAGCAGTACCTTTGTCGTCTGCTCCGGCTTTAACACCTCGTTTAACATCTGTGTAATATAGTCAATTCCGATTTCAACGCCCTGTTTTACATGGCTTCCCGGATGAAAGTTATAAAGATTTCCCGGTACATATTCCATTCTTTTTAAATCATCTGCAAACGTATTTTTTGCAAATTCTCTCGTGCTTTCATCTGCGGAGCATGCATTTAACGTATACGGCGCGTGTGCTAAAATCACATGGATACCGTTTTCTTTTGCAAATGCTTTAAAACTTTCCACGTCCTTTTCATCTATTGCCTTTGCAGCACCGCCGCGCGGGTTTCTTGTAAAAAACTGAAATGTATTTCCTCCGAGTGCAACAGCTTCCTTTCCCATGTGAAGAAAGCCCTTAGATGCCGAAAGATGACAGCCTATCTGAAACATACTTTTTCCTCCCGTTTTTATTCTTCTTTTTCACTGCCGGTACGCTGCAATCGTTGCGTACCGCGTACGTCCACTTTTACAGCAGCGCCTGATAAATCTCTCTTTTCGATACACCGCGGTCTTTTGCCGCCGCTTTCATCGCTTCTTTTTTATCCATGCCCTGGCTGATATACAGGTCAACATGGTCTGCAATACTCATCTGTGCCCACTGTGCCTGTTCTTCCGCTTCAATCGCTTTCCGGCTCTTGCCTCCACGACCAGCACATATTCACCGCGCGGCTCCTGTTCCTCATAAAAGTCAACCGCCTCTTTAAAGGTCGTAAGCATCGCCTTTTCATGCCGCTTGGTCAGTTCCTTGCAAATCGTGAGCGGGCGATCTTTGCCAAACACCTCACACAGCTCCTTTAATGTCCGGAGCAGACGGTGTGGCGCTTCATATAAAATAACCGTTCTTGTTTCTTCCTTTAATTCGGAAAGTACTGCCTTGCGCTCCTGCTTGTCAGGCGGCAGAAATGCTTCAAATGCAAACCGTCTGGTCGGTCTTCCAGACATTGTCAGTGCCGTAATACATGCCGCCGGTCCCGGAAGGAAGTCACGGTTACGCCTGCTTCATGGCACTGGCGCACCAGTTCCTCACCGGGGTCTGAAATGCCCGGCGTTCCCGCATCGGTAATCAGGGCAACCGTTGTGCCTGCCAGCATTTTCTCTACCAATACTTTTGCCTTTTCGACCTTGTTATATTCATGATAACTGGTCATCGGGGTCTTGATTTCAAAATGATTGAGCAGCTTAATACTGTTTCTGGTATCCTCTGCCGCAATTAAATCCACTTCTTTTAAGGTCCGAAGCACACGTAGGTAATATCTTCTAAATTTCCAATCGGTGTTGCGCACAAATACAACATTCCCGTATGTTCCATAACTTCACTCTTTCTGCCGCCAAACGGCCTTTTAGTACATTTTGAGCAGCTCCTGTGTATACGTGCCGTCTTCTTTGTATACAACCAGCGGCGGCTCTACTTTTAGGAGTGCTTTACCGCCTTTGACTGCTTCGATTAACACCATATTGGCATCCTTATTTTCATGCGGATATACCATACGGATTCTTTTGGGTTCTAAATGATGCCGTGTCATCACTTCAAAAATTTCCACAAGCCGCTGTGGGCGGTGCACCATATAAAATCTGCCGCGCATTTTCAGACACCGCGAGGCTTCCCGCACCACATCTTCGAGTGTGCAGAGCAGTTCATGGCGCGCAATCGCTTTTGCGGAATGCGGATTGGTCAGTCCATGATTCTCATTCATATACGGCGGATTGGTCGTTACAACGTTAAAAGAAGCTCCCCCGAATATCGTGGAAGCCTCTTTAATATCACCCTGTACAATTTTTACAGCTTCTCCGATTCCGTTTAGTTCCACGCTTCTTCTGGCAAGGTCCGCACTGACCGCCTGAATTTCCAGTCCGGTAAATCCGGCGGCATCAGGATTTTTGGCCTGCATTAAAATGGGAATGACCCCATTTCCCGTACCTAAATCAAGAACCTGCTCATTTTTCTGGGCTTTTGCAAAGGAAGACAAAAGCACGGCATCCATTCCAAAACAAAAGCAGTCTTTATTCTGGATAATCCGGTACCCGTTGCGCTGTAAGTCATCAATTCTCTCATTATCATTCGTCATTGATATGGGATTTTCCTTCCTTTTTTTCTAATTCTTCAAGCTGCTTTAACTCTTTATCATCAATATGCATCTTATCGTTGCGGCGCTTCGGCTTAAAGCGGATTTCCGCAACCGGATACTCCCGCACCTCTTTTTCGTCATTGCCGGTTGTCACAACCACCTTGACGCGCTGGCGCAGTACGCTCACGCTTAATACCTCGCCCTTTAACTTATCCGGTGTCGTCACATAATCGCCGATGCCTGGCAGATGACTGTTCAATTCTTCGTAGGTTTCTTCTTCATTTTTCAGACAGCACATCAGTCTTCCGCATACGCCCGATATTTTGGTCGGATTTAACGAAAGATTCTGCTCTTTTGCCATTTTAATCGAAACCGGCACAAATTCCGGCATATAAGTCGCACAGCACAGCGGTCTTCCGCACACGCCGATTCCACCATAATCTTTGCTTCATCGCGCACCCCAATCTGGCGCAGTTCGATTCGGGTCTTAAATACCGATGCCAGATCCTTTACCAGCTCCCTGAAATCAATTCGTCCGTCCGCCGTAAAATAAAACAGCACCTTATTGTTGTCGAATGTATATTCGACTTTAATCAGTTTCATTTCCAGCTTGTGCTTTGCAATCTTTCCAGACAAATCTGAAAGGCTTCTTTTTCCTTCCGGCGGTTTCTTGCTTCCCGCTCATCATCCTCCGGCGTTGCAATCCGGATAACTGCCTTTAACGGCTGAATTACCTTTTTATCTTCAACTTCCCGGATTCCTAAAACAACATGTCCGTACTCCACGCCACGCGCGGTTTCCACGATAACATGCTGTCCGGTTTCAATGTCTTCATACTTTCCCGGTGCAAAAAAATAAATTTTTCCTGCCTGACGGAACCGGACTCCAATAACCTTTGTCACGAGTTTTCCTCCATTTTATTTCTTTTCATTCTGTTCTAACTCCACTGCCGCCTGCAAATGCAGGACTGCCGTTTTTACCTACATCGCCTCTTTAATTGCCATAATCAGCAGTTCAATAACAAGGTCAAAATTAACATTTGCCTTTAACCGCAGCTTCACCTTGTCAATGGATTTTAAAATGTCTTCCAGCCCCTCATAAGAACAGTTCTTTGCCTGCTCTGCAAGCAATGACATTTCATCTTTAAAAATCAGGGCGTTGGAATCCTTTGTGCTTTTAAAGACTAAAACATCCCGGTACCACATTGCCATTAAATCTAAATAATCATCAATCGTGAGTTTATAATTGGCGATATTTTTGACTTCCGCCATAATTTCCGCTGTTGTCATCTCTTTGGCATAGCGGATAACGTGCATCACTTCTTCTTTTAACTGTGCAAATTCTTTTGATGTTGCAATCGTTACGGCACGGCCGATTTTTCCCTGTGCAAATGCAGTTGCAAAACGGCACTCATAGTCCGTTAAATCATACTTTTCCTGTAAATACTGTGTTACCAGTGTATCCCGCAGCGGTCTGAAATCCAGTCTGACACATCTTGATAAAATGGTCTGTAAAAATGTATCCGCATTGGTTGTCAGCAAAATAATAATGCCGTATGCCGGCGGTTCTTCAATCGTCTTTAACAGGGCATTCTGCGCCTGCTGTGTCAGCTTCTCCGCCTCGTCAATAATATAAATCTTATACCGGCTGCTGTATGGCTTAATCTGCATATCGCCGATAACCTGTTCTCTTACATCATCGACACCGATACTGCCCGGTTTTTCATGATGCACCCAGATAATATCCGGCTGATTGCCCGATTCACTCTGGATACAGGAATGACACGTACCGCAGGGTTCCTGTCCGTGCCGTTCACATTGCAGTGTTTCGGCAAAAATGCCCGCCGTCATCTTTTTTCCCGAACCCATCGGTCCGTTAAAAATATAGGCATGTGAAACCTTATTGAGTCTTATTGCATTCTGTAAATGTTCCTTTATCTGTTCGTGTCCGTAAATATCTGCAAACTTACTCATGATTTGTCCTTTCTGTTTTCCGTTCCAATTTCCGGATTGTATCACGTTGAAATATCCAAAAGCAGACCACGGATATCATCAATCTTACTGATAATGGCAAGGTGGTCTTTTTCGTCCTTGACCAGCTCGCCCGCAAGGTCATCGAGATTCTTATCCACCAGTCTTACAATACCGTAAACTCTGTGGCGCCCGCGTCTGTCGAGGAAATTCTCACGCGAAAATTCATGGGAACGGCTCACCACTTCATTTAAAAATCCCTTAACCAGTTCCCTGTACTTTTCATATCTTTAATATCCATGTGTTTGGAAATCTTATCACCCTGCACCGTGATTTCCTCCATCATGGAATTTAATTTTTCCTGAAGATCCTTTTCTTCGATATTGCGGATCAGCGTAAATTTAAAGCTGTCATCTCCACTGTCCACGCTCTTTGTCGGTTCTTCTACCTGTTGTATCTTTGATACGTCATTTACCTTAATATCCACAAAAATACCCCCATTTTGGCACTATATAAGCATTATAGCATACTTTACCGCATAAACCAATAAATCTTTACCTAAGTTTCCACAGTTTCATCCATATATCATTTACATATACAGTAAACATTTTTAATCGCGGCTTTTTTGTTCACCAATATTCCTTAAAATCTCCTGCTTAATTGCCGCCACACTGTCTTCTAACCCGTCATTGTTTGAAAAATGCTTTGTAATCCCGGATTTTTTTAAATTTTCTTCGGAAAAATCCTGCTCATCTGCCAAAAACCTACGGCACAGTTCCGCATACTTTGGCTTTTCCTGTTCTTCTTCCCTGTGAATAGCACGCAGAAGCCGGATTTTATCCTCTACTTCTATATATATCGGCAAAAGATGTTCTTTTCCGTAATATTTGCAAAATCCGTCATACGCTTCAAGCGTTCCGATAACAATATAGCGGTTCTTTCCGCCTAACTGTATCTGCCCGTCATTGACCGTAAAATATTTCCACACGCCGATAACCGTATCATAACAGCGCATTTCGATGATTTTTCCTTCTTTTTCAAGCCGCGCTGCTTCATCATCATTTACAAAATGATACTCAACGCCCTCCGCTTCTCCCGCCCGCATCGGCCTTGTCGTATACATGGTAATTCTCTTTAAATGAAGCTGCTCATCGTGTGCAAGCTGTTCGTAAATGTGGTCTTTTCCCGTTGCACTTTTTCCCATTAAAAATATGATTTCAGGCATGAAACATATACTCCTTTTTCACTTTTTTCAATACCGATAACTTCCAGATTTTTCTGGATTCCTTCACGGATAATCTCTGCAATTTCTCCTGTATAAACCTCTCCCGCCTGAATAAGCGGTATACCCGGCGGATAAAAGCACACGCCTGCCGCCGCAGTTCTTCCCACGCATAAACCCAGTTCTACCGGCTCGGCGTCCCCATTCTGCGCATCATACGGATTACATTTCACCTCCGGAAACATTCCATAAAAGCGGTTATTTTTTCTACGTTTTCAAGTTCTGTTGGCAATTCATTCCTTTGTTTTATGTTCTGTTCCGTCTGTAGTTGTGATTTCTGTCCTCTTCTGATTTTCGTCTGCATTTCATCATCTATCTGTCTGAGCGCTTCAAAAAAACGCTCATAATATTCATCGGTATCCCCGATACTGGTCATCGCAATGACATATTGCAAAGAAGCCATTTCAAGCTGGATATGATATTTATTTAACAGTTCCTGATACAATTTTTTTCCGTCCCGTACAAGCAGTACAATCTTTGAAATGTCATCGGTCGGAAACAGTCGGATATTCGTAAGTGTTTCTAATTTTTTCCGCAATGCCAGAAGCCGTGTCACATACGCATTAAAAAGAGGTTTTCCTTTCGTTTCAAGCACTGTCATACAACGGTCAATGCCACCCATTAACACATAGGACGGACTGGTGGTCTGATACATATCCCAATACCGCCGCACCCGCTCTTTATCAATATTTCCCTGCAAATGCAGTAACGCCGTCTGTGTCAGGGACGGCAGTGTTTTATGAATACTCTGGATTACCGCATCGGCACCGCAGAATACCGCCGATTCCGGAAAAGCTTCATGAAATGCAAAATGCGCGCCGTGCGCTTCATCTACAATCAATATCTTACCATACCGGTGTACGATTTCCGCAATTTTTTTTACATCCGATACAATTCCCTCATACGTCGGCGAAGTAATAATAACCGCACGGATATTTTCATGCTGTTTGAATGCCTGTTCAACCTGACTTGGTGATACCGCACCGTAAATGCCGCTTGTGACTTCCTTGAGATACAGATACACCGGATTTAATTCATTTAAGTAAATGGCATTATACACGGCACGGTGACAGTTTCTTGCGACCAGCACCGTATCATTTTTTTTGTTGCACCGCAGATTGCCGCCAACAGCCCGCACTGCTTCCGTTTATCAGCCACAGACTTTCCTCTGCACCGAATAATTTTGCCGTCCGCTCAAAGGTTCTTTTAAAATATCCTCTGCATGATGCATATTGTCAAATCCATCAATTTCCGTAATGTCAATCGCATAGGGGTTTGGCATGACAAACTCCTGTGTATTTCTTTTTGCTCCCGGCATATGTAACGGCACATAATCTGCACCGCAGTATTCCTCCAGCCGCTCTAATAAATCTTTTTTCATTCTTTCTCCGTTTCATGCAAAAAAGCTGCTTAAACCTGCAAAAAGCCAGATTTCTATTTTTTCTGACCTTGTCCGGTTTAGACAGCTCCTTTGCTTTTATATTCTGACCCGACATTTCTGTCAAAGTCTGCTTTTGAATCTGTTATTTTGTCACAATTAATTTCATTTCAGCCGTTGCTATGCTTCCGATTGCATCTGTTACCTGATACTTCATCGTATATTCGCCTGCCGCATCGGTTGTATATCGTCCGCTTACTGCGATTTTATCTGTAATATCATTGCCGCAGGTATCTTTTGCCGTCACACCTTTTAAGAAATCAACGGTATCTCCCACCTTTACGGTAATATCCTGTACTCCTGAAAGTGTCGCACTCTCCTTATGCCATGGATTTGTTTCATCCGGGTCTGTCGGGTCCCAGCCTGCATTTGGGCTGTCTAACGGAATTTTAATAGATTCCGGCTTGCCAAGCGGTCCCGGATTCGCAGCATCATCATAAATATCAACCGTTGTTCCCTGCGGACAGTTTTCATACAGCCACAATACATCACGGACGCACATTCTGACACAGCCCAGTGATGCAAATGTACCCAGCTTATTATATTCTTCTGTTTCAAGTGTATTATTGGCTGCCTTTAAATACGGTACGGAATGGAACAGATATCCGCCGCTGATACGGTACGCATAATGTCCATAGGTATTGTCCACCATTAAACGCCATACATACATATCCGATGTTTTATAATTTTCACCGGTAATCGTTTCTTCTCCTGCTCTGCCGCAGGATGCCGCAAATGCTTTTACCGGAATTGAATACGAACCGCTCTCATCAATCCCGTAAACCGTTACACAGTTTGCCGCTCTATTGACTTTAATGTGATACGGATATGCCACTCCGGCCGGTACGGTATAAGAAACTTCCTTCTGCTGTTCCGGCTCTTTTAAATCTATCCATGTCACTTCTTTGGTCTGCTGTTCGCCGTTATTCTTATTGCTGCCGTCACCCTGTGCATTATTATCCGCACCCGGTGAAGCCTTATTTTCTTTACTTTCATTACCCTGCGTAATGCCTAACTTACTGCCAAGCGGTGTGAACCGGATACATACAAATGCACCGGCGCCCAGCACTGCAAGAATCAGTACGATATAGATTATCAGTGCTTTCCAATTGCGCTGAAACCAGTTTTTCCGTCTTCTTAAATATTTATAATTAATGTTTCCTTTACTCATTTTATCCTCCGTTTCGGACAGTCCCCGAAAATTCTTCTAAAAACATTTCCGCTCAAAATGCTTCAACTCACGCTGTTTTTGCAAATTGCACATTTTTCTTATAAATTTAAAATGTTTTTGTATCCATTCCTGTGTATGTTCTCAAAATACTTTATTTTTTCAATCCATTTCAGCACATACATTTACTATGATAACACATCGATATAATAATTCAACCTGTATTTATATTTTCCGGGACTTTTACCTTCTATTCCCGACAAAACACCATTTTTTCCCCCTTTTGACAAAGGTCCAAAATTATACAGTATCTTTCTTCTCCCATTATATTTAGGATTATCTCTTTTTCTGTTCTATAAATCTGCAATCAAAAAAAACTCAACCTTTCAAAAAGATTGAGTTCCCTAACTTAGTGCCTAGAACCGGAATCGAACCAGTGACACGAGGATTTTCAGTCCTCTGCTCTACCGACTGAGCTATCTAGGCATAGTAGCGGGGACAGGATTTGAACCTGTGACCTTCGGGTTATGAGCCCGACGAGCTTCCGAACTGCTCTACCCCGCGTTATTCATTTAATTTATTATATGCAAAACATATAACAAATATGCAAAATTATAAAAGAATATAATGGACGGAGAAGGATTCGAACCTTCGAAGGCATCGCCAGCAGATTTACAGTCTGTCCCCTTTGGCCACTCGGGAATCCGTCCATATTCAATTAAAACGCAATAACCCATCTTCATATCCGTAGATAAGCCACCGCGAAAGCCGACAGTCGGAGTCGAACCAACAACCTGCTGATTACAAATCAGCTGCTCTGCCATTGAGCCATGTCGGCAAAGTGGGACCAATAGGGCTCGAACCTATGACCCTCTGCTTGTAAGGCAGATGCTCTCCCAGCTGAGCTATGATCCCATTAAACATGCTATATACAATTATAAATTGTAAACGACCCCGGATGGGGTTCGAACCCACGACCTCCGCCGTGACAGGGCGGCGCTCTAACCAGCTGAGCCACCAGGCCATTTTCTATTATCAATGAAAAACAGTGATAACTGAAACTTTTATAAAAGAAATGTCTTAAAGAAATTTAAAACTAATTCTTTCAAAACTGCACATTAAATATATCATACAGGAACTGCTTTTGCAATACCTTTTTCATCCGATTATCCTTTGGATAACTCTCGTTCTATCCGTTTCTTTTTGCAAACCTAACCTTCTTCGGTTAAGCCCTCGACCTATTAGTATGAATCAGCTCCACATGTCACCACGCTTCCACCTTTCACCTATCTACCTCGTCGTCTTCAAGGGGTCTTACTAGATTACTCTATGGGATATCTCATCTTGAGGGGGGCTTCACGCTTAGATGCCTTCAGCGTTTATCCCGTCCCGACTTGGCTACCCGGCCATGCACTTGGCAGTGCAACCGGTACACCAGAGGTCAGTCCATCCCGGTCCTCTCGTACTAAGGACAGCTCCTCTCAGATATCCTACGCCCACGCCGGATAGGGACCGAACTGTCTCACGACGTTCTGAACCCAGCTCGCGTA
>ENA-OQIO01000026-OQIO01000026.1-human-gut-metagenome-genome-assembly--contig:-NODE-26-length-65172-cov-2.350988_pt1 | contig 65172 bp, 80 predicted proteins | sample MGYA00242573_ERZ504737 | MGnify/ENA primary metagenome ERZ504737 (study PRJEB26092, sample SAMD00036203) | human gut metagenome | host: Homo sapiens | study: EMG produced TPA metagenomics assembly of...
ACTTTTCCATAAAAGCATCTGACACTGTCCAAAGCTGTTCTGCCTTCTTTTCATATTCCGGTACTTTTTCATCTGACACAGTTTCCTTACATCATGGATGGCTTCTTCCAGCATCCTGAACCTCGGTGAAATCCGCACATCCGGCTCTTTTTCCCGCCTTTCTCCGGGATACACCAGGAACATATCCCCTGCTTCAAAATAGCAGTGGACATTTTCCTCCAGAGGATCTTTACACCAGGCATCATATGCCCATTTCAGAAATCCATCCGCACCACATGACTCGATATACCAGATTGTCCATGCAGCTTCACCCGGATCACTCATGGAAAAGATGCCCGGATAATCATGGATCATACTGTAAATGCTTGTCAGCTTTCCTTCCTGCCTCCGCCTGCGGACAATCTCCCTGAACAACTCCCGCGGGATCTCCTCATTTGCCAGTGCAGACAGATGGGGTGTCACCGTAAATAGTCTGTCCCACATTTCTTTATTATAATGCACCACCGCACCGCCCACTTTCAGGGAATTTCCGTGCCTGTCCGGGAAGTTGCGATCAGGTTCAGAGCTGCCTCCATCTCTTCTTTCGGGCGTTCATCCATCGCCAGTATCATCCGGTCAAACCATCCTTTTTCTTCCAGATGTTGTACAAAACTCTGTAAAAATGCACTCCACGCCTCAGTCCAGAACTCACTTCCGGGTTCTGCCTGCTTCTCTATTTCTTTTCCATCTTCCTGTATCGCAACACATTCCCCCAGGGAACAACAGAATAACACTCTATATAGGACACCTTTACTTCTTTCAGCAAAAACCCAGTCCACCGGTCAAACTCTCTGTATTCAAACTGCCATTTTCCATTTTCTCTTTTCCATCTGACCATGGACGGATAGTCACACCATGTCTGATGATACCACGGTTCTTCCACGATCGAAGCTGTTCCGATTTTTCCACCAGCCTCCATATAAGGCCGCATCTGCCGTTTCATGATCTGAAGATGCTCCCTGCCAAAAGGTTCAACCTGATAATATGCCGCACTGGCATAAGGATACTGCCACAGATTCAGATAATACTCATTGTCCTGGTCCAGCTTAAGATCCAGCACCCGGATCTTTAACTTCAGGCTCTGCTCCCCACCTTGTTCTGTTCTCACCCGGATTTTTGTACTGTAAAGCCCCGGTTTTGCATCCTGAGTCGTTGACACCGTGATCCAGATCGGCTGGATGATTCTTCCGTTCTTCTCCAACAGCTTTTCACGCTCCATCTGTGAACCATAGATCACATCCGCACTATAGCTTTTGTCTCCCTTCGGTGCTTCCGGCAGACGGTACGGCCTCGACTCCGGGATCCAGTTACTTCCCGTATACGTGCTGATCCATTTTTGAAATTCTGCTCTTACCTCTATCCCTTCAGACAAATTTCCTTTTTCATTCATCACCGGATCTGCGATCAGTTCCAGGTCTTCTGCCTTTTCGTCCAGGATCACTTCCGCCGCTGCATTTCCACGGTCTCCCTGCCATAAAAGCAGTCTCTCCTCCTGCCGATGCTGCTCCGGTATTCTGTCCCACTCGGCTCTCCGTTCTTTTTTTATAAATGTATACTGACTGATTCCCATGGTTCTCTCCTGCTATCAATTATTTTCATCTGTTAACGCTCATTATATCACAGGAAGAAAAAAGATACCCATAGATTTCTCTACGGATATCTTTTTTCAGAGAAGATTCCTGTTATATTTTTCAGAGGAATTTCCTACTGTATATTCAGGTTTGTATAACCCATCAGGCTTTCATCAATTTCTCTTGCAACTTCGCGGCCCTCGCGGATCGCCCACACAACAAGTGACTGTCCCCGGTGCATATCCCCTGCTGTAAACACATTTTTTACATTCGTCGCATATCTGCCCGGCTCTGTTTTTACATTCGTGCGTTCATTGATTTCCACACCAAATGCTTTTGTCACATAATCCTGGCTTCCAAGGAATCCTGCTGCGATCAGAACCAGATCCACCGCCACTGTATATTCACTTCCCGGAATTTCTTCCATTCTCATGCGTCCGGTCTTTTCGTCTTTTTACTCTCAAGTTTCACAAGAACAGCCTTACACAGCTTTCCTTTCTTATCCTTGATAAATTCTTTGACCGTTGTGGTATACACACGCGGATCTGCACCAAAAACTGCGATTGCCTCCTGCTGGCCATAATCGGTCTTGCAGACTCTCGCCATTCCGGCCATGGATTGGATGCAGCTCTCTGATCCGGTGCCTTGGGCATCATTTCCAACTGAACCACACTTTTTGCTCCATGACGGATGGAAGTTCCAACACAGTCATTTCCTGTATCTCCACCACCGATGACCATGACCTTCTTTCCTTTTGCAGAAATATATGTGCCATCCTTTAACTGCATATCATTTGCCCATAAGGCTTTTGTCGTTGATTTCAGAAAATCTACCGCAAAGTAAATTCCTTCTGCATCCCGCCCCGGTACTTTGATATCTCTTGGATTGGATGCACCACATGCAAGTACAACCCGGTCATAATTTTTCAGGATCTCTGACGGCTTGATTTCTTTTCCTACATCACATCCGGTCCGAAACTCAATTCCTTCCTCTTTCATGATCTCGATCTTGCGGTCAATGATCTGCTTTTCCAGCTTCATATTCGGAATACCATACCGCAGCAGACCGCCCGGCTTGTCTTCCCGTTCAAATACCGTCACCTGATGTCCTCTCTGATTCAGAAGATCTGCGGCAGCAAGTCCGGACGGACCGGAACCGATCACTGCAACTTCTTTCCGGTTCTTACTTTCGGTGGATTTGCCTTGGCATAACCCATCTCATAAGCATTTTCAATGATGGCATATTCATTGCTCTTTGATGCCACTGCCTCCTGGTTCAGTCCACAGGTGCAGGCATTCTCACACAGTGCCGGACATACACGGGAGGTGAACTCCGGGAAATTATTTGTCTTCTTCAGACGCAGATAGGCTTCTTTCCAGTTTCCGTTATAAATCAGATCATTCCATTCCGGTACTAAATTGTGGAGCGGACATCCGCTTGCCATCCCTGCCAGTAATTTTCCTGACTGACAGAATGGAACTCCGCACGCCATACAGCGTGCTCCCTGAAGTTCCTGTTCTTCCTTTGATAACGGCGTATGGAACTCGTTAAAATGCTGTATTCTCTCAAGTGGTGTCTCCGCTATTTTATCCTGTCTTTTATAATCCATAAATCCTGTCGGTTTTCCCATCTTCCTACGCCTCCTATCTTCCGTTCTTAATCAGGTTAAATGCCTCGATCTTTGCTTTTTCTCTGCTCAGACCTTTTTCTTCCATCTGAATGATCGTTGACATCATTTTCTCATAATCTTCCGGTATGATCTTCTTGAACTTCGGAAGATACTCTTTAAAGTTATCAAGGATCTTCTTTCCGACCTCTGAATTTGTATAGGCTACATGCTCCTGGATCATGCCTTTGAGTTCCTGCACATCATACTTATCGGTCACACGCTCGATGTTGACCATCGCTTTGTTGACTTTCTGATAAAGTCTGCTGTCAAGGTCAAGAACATAAGCAATACCGCCGCTCATTCCTGCTGCAAAGTTCTTTCCAACCTGTCCCAGTACAACGACACATCCTCCGGTCATGTACTCGCAGCCGTGATCGCCGACACCTTCTACCACTGCTCTGACTCCTGAGTTTCTTACTGCAAATCTTTCTCCTGCCACACCACCGACAAATACTTTACCACTGGTAGCTCCATATAAAGCAACGTTACCGATGATGATATTCTCATCTGATTTGAACTTCACGCCCTTCGGCTGGCATACGACCAGTTTACCACCGGAAAGACCTTTTCCGAAATAATCGTTGCTGTCTCCGGTCAGTTCAAGAGTCAGTCCCTTCGGAATAAATGCACCAAAGCTCTGACCGCCTGCTCCTTTACACTGGATCACGAAGCTGTCTTCTTCCAGTCCTTCAGGATATCTTCTCGTGATCTCTGATCCGAAGATTGTTCCGAATGCACGGTCTGTATTCGTGACATCGACTTCAAGTCCTCTCTTTTCTCCCCGCTCAAGTGCCGGAAGAAGCTGCTTTACAAGCACTTTTTCATCCAGGGTCTTACCAAGTTCAAAATCGTAAACTTTCTTTGGATTGAAGATCATGCCTTTCTTTTCTTTTGCATATGGGTTATACAGCACGCTGCTCAGATCCAGCATAGCCGCACGACGGGAAGTCGGTACATCCTTCACTTTCAAAAGATCGGTACGTCCAACCAGTTCGTCTACTGTGCGGACACCCAGCTTTGCCATATATTCTCTCAGTTCTTCTGCAATAAACCGCATGAAGTTGACTACATACTCCGGCTTTCCTGTAAATCTCTTTCTCAATTCCGGGTTCTGCGTAGCAACTCCCACCGGACACGTATCCAGGTTGCAGACTCTCATCATCACGCAGCCCATCGTTACAAGCGGAGCTGTGGCAAATCCGAACTCTTCTGCTCCAAGCATTGCTGCGATCGCCACATCACGCCGCTCATCAGCTTGCCGTCTGTCTCAATGCGGACACGCTCACGCAGCCCATTCTGGATCAGTGTCTGATGCGTCTCGGCAAGTCCGAGTTCCCACGGAAGTCCTGCATTCTGAATGGAGCTTCTCGGAGCAGCTCCGGTTCCTCCGTCATAACCTGAGATCAGGATGACTCCTGCACCAGCTTTCGCAACACCGGCTGCCACAGTACCGACTCCTGCCTCTGATACAAGCTTCACTGAAATCCTTGCATTTTTATTTGCATTCTTACAGTCATAGATCAACTGTGCCAGGTCTTCGATGGAGTAGATATCATGGTGCGGCGGTGGTGAGATCAGACTGACTCCCGGTGTTGAATGACGGGTCTTTGCGATCCACGGATATACCTTTCCTCCCGGAAGATGTCCACCTTCTCCTGGTTTTGCTCCCTGTGCCATCTTGATCTGAATCTCTTTTGCACTGACAAGATATCTTGATGTCACTCCGAAACGTCCTGAAGCCACCTGCTTGATGGCCGAGCATTTATTTGTATCCAGTCGCTCGATATCCTCTCCACCTTCACCGGAGTTGGATTTTCCGTGAAGCATGTTCATGGCGATTGCCATGGTCTCATGAGCTTCTTTGGAAATGGATCCGTAGGACATGGCTCCTGTCTTAAATCTTGTTACGATAGAATCTACGCTTTCCACTTCTTCGATCGGAACACTCTTCTTCGGATAATTAAATTCAAGCTGGCCCCTCAGGTTGATCTTTTCGCCCTCTTCATCCACCATCTGTGTGTACTGTTTGAACAGATCATAACTTCCTGTTCTTGTAGACTGCTGAAGCATGTGGATCGTCTGTGGATTGTAAAGATGTTCTTCTCCACCGCTCTTATATTTATGCTTTCCGACGCTGTCCAGTGTCATATCTACAGCAAGTCCCAGCGGATCAAAGGCCTCTGTATGGAATGCAGTATAATCTTCTGCAATCTCCTCAATTCCGATTCCACCGACACGGCTGACTGTATCGGTAAAATAACGATTGATAAAGTCACTCTTCAGACCGATCGCCTCAAAGATCTTTGCTCCCTGATAAGACTGGATCGTTGAGATTCCCATCTTGGATGCGATCTTGATGATTCCATGAATCACCGCAGAGTTATAGTCATCCACCGCTGCGTAATAATCTTTGTGAAGCAGATTTGCCTCAATCAACTGACGGATGGACTCATGTGCAGATACGGTTGATCGCACATGCTCCATAGCCCAGCAGGGTTGCAAAATGATGGACCTCTCTCGGTTCCCCACTTTCCAGGATCATGGCAACAGAGGTTCTCTTCTTTGTGCGGACCAAATGCTGCTGCAATCCCGATACAGCCAGAAGTGACGGAATTGCTACATGATACTCATCTACATCCCGGTCTGTCAGGATCAGGATATTCGCTCCCTCACGGATGACTCTGTCTACTTCGATGAACAGATATTCAATGGCTTTTTCCAGGCTCGTATTCTTATAATAAGTGATCGGGATCTCTGCAACTTTGAATCCGTCCACATTCATGTTCTTGATCTTCAGAAGATCGGTATTGGTCAGAATCGGGTTATTTACCCTGAGCATCTTACAATTTTCTTCTTTCTGCTCCAGCAGGTTTCCGTCTTTTCCAATGTAGATCGTAGTGGATGTAACAATCTCCTCACGGATCGCATCAATTGGCGGGTTCGTAACCTGGGCAAATAACTGCTTGAAATATCCAAACAACGGCTGACGCTTTTTAGAAAGAACGGACAGTGGTGCATCCATTCCCATGGCTGCGATTCCCTCTCCACCGTTCTTTGCCATGGTCAGAATGGAGGTCTTCACATCTTCATAAGAATATCCGAATGCTTTCTGAAGCTGTGTACATTCTTCCGCCGTATATTTCGGAACATCTTTATTCGGGATCTTCAGATCCTTCAGAGCGATCAGATTGCTGTCCAGCCACTCACCGTACGGATGCTCGTTTGCGTATTTTTCTTTCAGTTCCTCATCATCGATCACCCGGCCTGCCACAGTATCAACCAGAAGCATCTTGCCCGGATGAAGTCTTTCTTTCATGACAATCTTTGACGGATCAATATCCAGTACTCCGACCTCAGAAGAAGGATCAGGTTATCATCCTCTGTGATATAGTAACGGGAAGGACGAAGACCGTTTCTGTCAAGTACCGCTCCCATCACATCTCCATCGGAGAAAAGGATGGATGCCGGTCCGTCCCATGGCTCCATCATGGTTGCATAATACTGATAGAAATCTTTCTTGTTCTGAGACATTTCATTGTTGTTGACCCATGGTTCAGGAATTGCGATCATGACTGCCAGCGGAAGCTCCATTCCACTCATGACCATAAATTCCAGTGCATTGTCAAGCATTGCCGAGTCAGAACCGGAGGTATTGATCGCCGGAAGAACTTTATGAAGCTCACCTTTCAGCTTGCCTGCCTCCATCGTTTCTTCTCTGGCACGCATCTTATCCGCATTACCACGAATTGTATTGATCTCTCCGTTATGCACGATGAAACGGTTCGGATGGGCTCTCTGCCAGCTTGGTGCTGTATTCGTACTGAAACGGGAATGTACCATGGCAATGCTGATACATACTCCTCATCCTGCAGATCTGCAAAGAAAAGGCGGAGCTGTCCTACAAGGAACATCCCTTTATAGACAATCGTTCTGCTGGAGAGTGAAACGACATACGTGTCATCACTGCTCTGTTCAAAGATCCTTCTTACCACATACAGCCGGCGGTCAAATTCCAGTCCCTTTGCATACCTGGACGGACGTTCGATAAACGCCTGCATGATACACGGCATACAGTCAACCGCACTTTTTCCGAGGATATCCGGGTGGATCGGAACTTCTCTCCATCCTAAGAATTTCAGTCCTTCTTTTTTTACGATCACCTCAAAGATCTTCTTCGCCTGATTTCTCTTCAGCTCGTCCTGCGGAAGGAAGAACATTCCCACACCATAATCTCTCTCTCCTTTGAGATCGATCCCGAGTGGCTGACAGACCTTTTTAAAAAAGTTATGTGGAATCTGTGTCAGGATTCCGACACCATCTCCTGTCTTTCCCTCTGCATCCTTTCCGGCTCTATGCTCCAGATTTTCCACGATATGCAGTGCACCTGCTACTGTACTGTGGCTTTTCTGACCTTTAATATTAACGATTGCTCCAATACCGCAGTTATCATGTTCAAAACTTTCACGATACAGACCCTGCTGTGGGATTTCATTTTCTTTCCTCATAGTCGCTGTCCTTTCTTTTGCATATTTAAAACTTTTTTAAAATATAACTCTTTTTCCCCATCTTGTAAACAGGAATTTTTCTGTAAATTATCTGATAATTCGACTTTTTATTACTTTATTTTTAATTGTCTGATTATTTAAGTTTTTTATAAATTTAACATCAATTCCTGATATCTTTTATATTTCCTTTAATCACTGGATTTTTCTTCATAAAAGTAAAAAAATACGCAACAGGTCACACGCCCCATTGCGTACAATTCAAGATTGTATTTTTATAAATACAATTTTCTATATAATGTTCCTGTTATGGTTCATCGTTTTCCCTTGAAGGTTTTTTCTCCATTACCGGATCACCGATCTTCTGTATCATAACAAATAAGACGGAACAGAAGAAAGCACTTAAAATGATCGCCAGTCCCATCCTCATCAGATCTCCTGCCAGCCATCTGAACAGACCGACCCCGGTAAAGAGGATCGACCCGGTATTCAGGCAGATATGCAAACCTATCGCTGCCTTCACTGAGCCATACTTTTCATAGACATAGCACAGCAGGATTCCCAGCAGAAATGCATAAACGGTCTGGATCATCGTCAGATGCGTCACCGAAAAGAAAACCGATGACCACAGTGCCGCATAATAAAAGCCCTTTGTCTCTCTGTATCTGCGATACAGAACCCCCCGGAACATCATCTCTTCTGCGACCGGGATAATGATCCCCACAACCACAACCTGAACAAAAATCGGTGCGGCATAGGTACTCTGTACACTCTGCTGATAGCTGTTGCTGTTCATCGCAAGCTGTGCCACAACAGACAGACAGGTTACTCCGATACTTCCTGCTGCTCCCATCAGGATCAGCCAGAGATAGTTTCCGGCAGATACTTTTTGCCGCTGCGGTATCCCTGCCTGCTTCTCTTTCTTTCTGTCCAGACGAAATAAAGATACCGTAAGAATCAATGTGAAAAGTGCTGTCACACCGTTAATCTCTGTAGCATATTTCAACACCAGCTCCAGCCCCGGCTGCATCGTCTCCATATAATATTTATTTACCACATCTGTATAATTCATTTCTGAAGCATGGTTCATAACCAGACTCAGATACTTTGCTGCATAAGGAAGCATGACCAGCATCGAAACGATAATCTCTGCAACTAACTGGATCACCCAGTATCCCAGCAGCGGTCCTGCCAGATGCCAGAATGGATTTTGCTTTTTTTTCTGATTCATCTACAGTTCCTCCGCTTTCCTCAGAATCCAGTTCTGCAGTTCCTCTTCCGTTCCTCTGACTGTTCCCTGTACCATCTCCGGTCTTCCTCCACCGCGTCCTTCAAATGCGGCATTCAGCTCTTTCGCCATATTTCTCACATCTACATCCCGGCTTCCAATCACATACCGGTATCCTGCAGCATCATTTCCACTGAACACGGCACAAAGCTTCCGATTTTTCTCAAGGACTGCATTCATCAGTATCCTGAGAGAGTCTCCCTGGATTCCTTCCGGGAAAATACAGACAATCTGCTCTGACTCCGGAATCTGCTCCGCTTTACACCGGATCAGTTCCTGCTCCTTTTCTGCCAGTTCTGTCTTCTTTTCCGCCAGCTCTTTCTGCAGATGTGCCACGGCATCGGTCAGTTCATTTTCTTTTGCACACAGCATCGCTGAAATTTCTTTTGCCTGCTTCTGCTTTAAAGCATAATCAGCCATTGCCCTGCCTCCGCAAAGCATCGTTACACGCACACCGCCTTTATACCGCTGCATGCCAACCAGCTTGATCAGTCCGATCTCTCCCGTAAAATCTACATGCGGTGCACAGCAGGCACAGGCATCATATCCGGGAACGATAACCACTCTCACCTGTCCGGTGATCTCGATCTTGCTCCGGTAAGTCATCTCTTTTTCCTCTTCTTTGGAAGGATAAAGGATCTGTATTTTGAGATTTTCCCAGACTGCCTGATTTGCACGAAACTCTATTTCCTGCAGATCTTCCACCGGGATCTCTCCGTTAAAATCCATCGTACAGTCTTCATTTCCCAGATGAAAACCAACATTTTCATAACCATAGCGTTCATGCACGATTCCGGAGACGATATGCTCACCTGTATGTTGCTGCATCTTCATAAACCGCAGTTCCCAGTCAAGCTGTCCTGTCACCTTTTCTCCGACCGGCAGTTCCCCGTCCGTTCTGTGGAGGATCTGTCCATCCTGCTCCTGCACATCCAGTACCTTTGCATCCCCCAGATATCCGGTATCTGCATACTGACCGCCCCCTTCCGGGAAGAAAGCGGTCTGATCCAGTACGATTTCATAATATTTTTCCTTTTTCTGACAGGAGAGGACCGTCGCTTCAAATGACTTCTGATGACTGTTATTATAAAATAATTTTTCTGTCTGCGAGCTTTCCATCAATCCATTTTCCGTCATGAAGTCTTACATCCTTTCCGGTGCAGTGAATCCAAGCAGATCAATACAAGTCTCCAGAACTTTTTTCGCCAGATTCAGGAGTGCGATATAGCCACTCTTCTTTGCCTCATCCTCTTCAGACAAGATCTTTGTCTCATGATAGAACTTATTAAATTCATTGGCGAGATCATAAATATAAGCACAAAGCTTATGCGGTGCTGTCTCGGCATATACGGTATCGATCACTTCATTAAATTTCAGAACCTGCAGCATCAGTGCCTTTTCTGCCGCATTTTCTGCTGCAAGAATCTTCGCTCCCTCTGCATTTCCGCCATTCTCCGCATATTTCTTAAGGATGGACTTGATACGCACGATCGTATAAAGGATATACGGTCCTGTATTTCCCTCAAAAGATGTAAAGCGGTCTACATCAAAGATATATACTCTGGATGCCTGATTGGAAAGATCTCCATACTTAATGGCAGCAAGACCGACTTCCGCCGCTGTCTTTCTTGCATCCGCCTCCTCTACTGTACGGTTGTCCATAATCTTCTTATACATCTCTTCGTCAATCTCACGGATCAGGTTCTCAAGACGCATTACACCGCCTTCTCTTGTCTTGAACGGCTTGCCGTCCTTTCCATTCATCGTACCAAATCCGAGGAATTTCAGCTCGGTCTCCGGTCTTACAATTCCTGTCTTCTTTGCACAGCGGAATACCTGGATAAAATGAAGTTCCTGACGTTTATCCACAACATAGATCACTTCATCCGGCTGATATAACTCTTCACGCTCTACCAGCGTTGCAAGATCCGTCGTGTCATACAATGCCGCACCGTCTGACTTCAGGATCATACACGGAGGGACTTCCTTATTATCTGTCTCTTCTGCCACATCCACAACCAAAGCTCCCTGGTCATAATGTGCAAAGCCTTTCTCTTTAAGCATCTCTACCATGCCCGGAATGTATTTCTGTGCATCTGCCTCACCTTTCCACAGATCAAACTCCACATTCAGACGCTCATAATTCTTCTTTAAGTCTGTCACAGACACATTCATAATGTGCTTCCAGATCGCACGATATCCCTTATAACCATTCTGCAGCAGATAAGTCGCATGCAATGCTTCTTCTCTGTAATCCTCATGCTCTTTGGCATAGGCACTGGCAGTCGGATAGATTTCTTCCAGTTCGCTGATCGTAAACGGAGCTTCCTCCGGGTATTCTCCTCCAAAAGACTCATCAAAATATGGCAGATCCGGCTGACGCTTTTTCAGCTCCGTAATGATCAGTCCCATCTGATATCCCCAGTCACCTAAATGAATATCTCCGGTCACTTTATTTCCTTTATAGCGGATGATCCGCTTGATGCTCTCTCCGATAATCGCTGAACGAAGATGACCTACATGAAGCGGCTTCGCCACGTTGGGTCCGCCATAATCAATCATGACAGTCTTTGGCTCTGCTTCTTTCTCCACGCCTAAATTCTCATCTGCAGCCATCTCATTCAGATATTCTGCCACAAACTCCGGCTTCAGCTTCAGATTAATAAATCCCGGCTTCACTGCCTCTGCCTGTGCAAAGCACTGACTCTCTGCCAGATTTACCACAACGTCCTCTGCGATCATGATCGGGGCTTTTTTTATACTTCTTTGCTCCTGCCATAGCACCATTACACTGGTACTCGCACAGATCCGGGCGGTTAGAAAGAGTCACTCTTGCAAGCTCTTCACCGTAACCGGCCTTTACAAATGCCTCTTTCATCTCTATTGTAATTAACTCCAGTAATGTTCTCACTTTCCACACTCCTTTTGAATCTCTCGTATCTAAGATCTGTCTCTGGATCTTCAGTCTTTTCAGACTCGAACAACAGTAATCTTTATTTTATCATGAATATTCCCAGACGGCAAGTCACTAGCTATTTTTACTTGTATAGGTGTGTAGCTATCTTTACTGACATTTCTGCTATTTATCTTTCATGATGCCAGGGTCAAAAGGTCTAAGCCCACATGAGCTTGCTCATAGGTGGGTGAGCAACTGACAGCAAATATTTTAGCCGAAAGTAAAACCGAAGATTTCCTTGCTCCTTCTTTCAGATTCCTTTATAATGGAGTAATACTTTCAGAAAGGACGGATTTATCTATGAAATTAGGTTCTCACGTAAGCATGAGTGGAAAGGAGATGCTCCTTGGTTCTGCGAAAGAAGCAGTCTCCTATGGAGCTGATACATTTATGTTCTATACCGGTGCTCCGCAGAATACCCGCCGAAAAGACATCAGCGAACTTCAGATTGATCCTGCCTGGGAATACATGAAAGCCCATGGCATTCAGGAGATTGTTGTCCACGCTCCCTACATCATCAATCTCGGAAACACCGTCAGACCAGAAACTTTCTCCCTTGCTGTTGAATTTCTCGCCAAAGAGCTTGAACGTACCATTGCCTGTAAAAGCCACACCCTGATCCTTCATCCCGGTTCCCATGTAGGCGAAGGAATTGAGGCCGGAACCGCACAGATTATTAAAGGGCTGAACGAAGTCCTCTCTTCTGACACAGACTGCTGCATTGCACTGGAGACCATGGCCGGAAAAGGCTCGGAAATTGGTCGTACCTTTGAAGAACTGGCTGCCATTTACGATGGTGTAACGCATAACGACAAACTGCGGGTGTGCTTTGATACCTGTCACACCAGTGACAGCGGATATGATATCATCCATCATTTCGATGCTGTCATGAATTCTTTTGACCGTATCCTCGGAAAAGAACAGATTGCTGTCTTCCATATCAACGACAGCAAGAATCTCCCCGGTGCAGCAAAAGACCGGCATGAAAATCTCGGATTCGGACAGATTGGATTTGATGCCCTGAACTATATTGTTCATCATCCCGACTTTGAAAATGTCCCCAAAATCCTCGAAACTCCCTATATTCCTTCTGCAACAAAAGCGAAAAAATCTTATGCTCCTTATAAATATGAGATACAGATGCTGAGAGAACAGGTTTTTAATCCACATATGAAAGAACAGATTCTTGCCGATGCAGAAAACTAGCAGAAAGTCTCCGGATGCTGGTCACCGGTCTTATGAACAGTAAAATTTTTTCTGCTCATGATGAAATCCATCAACAAGATTCACCCTTTACTTTTCTTTTATTTTATGGTAGGATAAATAAGGTTGTTGATGAATTTCATCATACAATCGGAATGCGTCTGTAGCTCAGTGGATAGAGCGATGCCCTCCGGAGGCATGTGCGGCGGTTCGACTCCGCTCAGACGCTTTTTTTGTACCCTTTTTCCCTTTTTCGAGTTAAGGTCAGCAGCATCAGAATCAATACCACACTTTCTGCTGATACGATCATCATCCACTTTTTCATTTTGCGATGGATCCCCGGTTTTTACTGACTGGGGGCTGATTTTTTCTTCTCTTTTTCCACAATGATCTTCTCTTTTTGATTCGTTATCCTCATTTTCCTGACAAATTCTTTCTGTTCGTCATCTTCTGCATCCTTAGTCAGTTGCACGATCCATTCTTTTTCTGCCCGGATATATCCTTCCGGTGCCTGGATTTCTCTGACCCGGTATGTTCCCTGACAGAGCAGTCCGCTTTCTGCCTTTCCTTTTTCATCCGTCTTCAATACTGCGGCTGTCTCTCCGGCTTTTATCTGAATGGTTCCGTCCCCGGTTATGATATCTTTTTCTGCTACAACTTCAAACTCTGCACCTTCCAGTACGTCTCCTGTATCGGCATCTGTCTTTATTATTTCCAGTTTTCCCATCAAAGGTTCATCGTAAAATTCTACCGTAACCGGTTCTGCAGTTATGTCCTTCCCGGATCTCAAATGCCACATCTTCTCCCAGCAGATAACCATAAGGTGCTTCTATCTCCCTGAAATAATAGGTACCAGGCTTCAGTTTCTCCGGCAGAAGAAACATTCCATCTTCACCGGTCTCAAAATAAGTATGCTCTGTCTCTTCCGGATAATAACTTTTCATGGTGATCACTTTTTTTCTCATCGTCCAGCAGCTCAAATTTTGCTCCTTTTACCCGGATCGTCTTCCCCGTTACTGCATCTTTTTCACCAGTCTGACGGGTGAAACGATCTGCTTATCCTCCAGCAAATAATAAAATGTCTGTCCCTCCTCAGAGATCGTCACTTCAAAATCCTGTACCGGTTTCATTCCCTGCGGAGGATTTATTTCATGGACAGTATAAGTATCATAGACAAGATTTCCCCTTGCATTTTCTCCTGATTGCTTTGTCGTTGCATAACCTTTTTCATCTGTCACGATCTTAAAAACTTCTCCGGTACTTTTTGCTGTCAGGGAAAACTCAATCCCTTCCAGCGGAGTCTTGTGTTCTGTTTCAGGATCCGTGTCCTCTCTGAATTTAATCAGTTCGATATCACCCCGGATCACCTGTTCTGCGACCTCCACCGGTTCATAAGTGCAGACAACCTCGACTGTTCCCTCCGGAAGAATCTTCCTCACAACTACCTCATCTTCTGTCAGATATCCATCCGGTGCTTTCGTTTCCCTGATCGTCACTGTCCCAAGTGGAAACGCTGCTTCCCCATCTGACAGTTCAAAAAAATGCATCCGCACTGACTTATGCTCTGGATCAAAAGTGATCTTTCCTGAAGCATCTGTCCGCATGAGCCAGATTTCTTTTCGGCTTTCATTCCTTTTTTTTGCAGGATCTTCCTCATACAGTCCTTTATAGTATCTGATTTCAAATTCTGCTCCTTCCAGTGTCGCATGACCTGAAGCTTCACATTTCCCTGTATCGGCATCCTTTTTTTTGCAGAATAAGACTGACTGGATTTTTCTGCGGTATATCACTGACTTCTATCATCGCCGTCTGACCGGATAAAACGCAGATCGGATAAACTGTATCATCCAGTGCATAACCTGTCGGACAACTTTTCTCTTTTATATAATATTGTCCCGGACTGACCGTCAGTTCTTGCGTCATTCCATTTTCATCGGTCGTAAGCGTTCCAGTCAGATTTTTACACCCGGCATCAGTATAGACTCCGTAAACCGCTCCGTTTAAACGATATGCCGGATTCTGCTCTGTCACCTGCGGCTCTTTTGAACTTTTCTTCAGTTTTGCTTTTCCATGCGGAACATAAGTCCAGCCACCCATGACCTGCTTTCCGTTTCCTCCATTGATGACGTATGCACAAAATCCCTGATCCGGTACAGCCAATGCCTGATCTCCTCCAGTTTCTTTTGAAATGCTTTCTTCAGATCTTCGTAGTATTCCTGCCTTTTCAGATTCGTTCCATAAAAAGCGGCATCAAAGTCAAACGCATTATAGACCCACGACAAGAACATATGGCTGTAGCAATATCTCTCATCAAAACCTGCCACTGCCGCCCCCTGCTTTACATCCCCGATCTGCCAGTACCCTTCACTTCCGTACCATTGATACAGTGCCGCTTCACCGGGAGCAGCAACAGAATAATATAATGCCCTTGCAAGATCAGAAGTATTTTCCAGTTTTACTGCTGTATAATTTCCACTCTGCGGAGTACCTCTTGCCGGTTCTAAACACCATGCACTGTTCCCTTCCGCCTCAAAATAATTGGTAGAATAGCCTGAATAATAGATAACTCTGCCACATTCTACATAAACCGTCTTCGCTTCTTCCGCCGACTGAACAGCCACATCCTCTTTCGCTGACCGGTCTGCTACATCCGCTTCAGGAAATAAGCATTCCTGATCCGGTTCCTTTTTTCTTCAATCTACTCCTTCACCTCTTCTTTTTCTGAAGTTTCCGCTTTTGCCGAAATGCCTTTCTCTCCCAGTGCCGTAAACAGAATCACCAGGATCATCACCGCCGAGAGAAGACTTCCATGAAATTTCCCCTTTTTTCTCATTTCGTCTCCTCCTTTACCTGATATGCTTTTCCACCCATGCTGATGGTCTTATTTTTTCTGCTGTACCGGTATACATGACTTCCCAGGATTTCTTCTTCCGGTACCTGCGTCTCATTGATCTCGCAGACCATTTTTCCATCTCCGCCACACTGATCCCTGCTGAAGCCGGAACCAGGATCACCTCATGGATGCTGCTTGGAAGTATATAAAAATCTTCCTCTAAAATATCACCCATCATTCTTAACACATAAGGATAGATCATGCAGGCTGCTCCGTTGCTTCTTGCACGGTTCGACAGGACATACATTTTATCTTCTCCCTTCTCTTCACTTTCCAGGAGATTCTGCTCTCTGCGTGCCTCTTTTCCGGCAGCCCCAGCAGTTCACTCATGGCATACTGCATTGTAAAGCATTCTGCCATAAGCAGCCGCCTTGTATTCCTGTCCGCTTCACTCCAGAGTATTTCCTCTGTCGTCTTCCACTGATCCATATGCCTGTCGCTAATCAGCATAGCCGTAGTCCCCTTTTCACTTGCATCCAGCAGAACATAATAGATCAATGACAGATCCAGTATTTCCCTGTGCGGAACATCCTGAAGCATCTGTTCATTTTTTTCAGTATTGACAAGCCTGTATACAATTCTTTCTCTGACCTTTTGAAAATCAAAAATCTTTTCATAATCCCAGGATTCATCTTTTTTAATTTTTTCATAAGTCTCCAACAGCTCGTCCACGATCTCATTGATCGTCTTTCCTCCGAGATAACTTTCATAAAATTCTTCTAAATAAATCGTCGGTGAAAGATTGATTCCCGGAGTTTCAAGGATCACACCTGTCCTCCGTGTATCGTTATTCTTCACTGCTGTATAAACTGTCGCTTTCAGACTCCTTCTTTTCTCTGGTTTATCATAGTTTCAACCGCATGTACAAATTCTGTATAATTCACCTTTCTCCTTTCCGACTGCGGTCCACTGATTTTTGAATGAAATTCGGTACGATCCGTACCTGACTGATTCGATTTATGAATTGAAACAATATTATGTGCTATTTATTATATGCGACCGTCCACCTGACCGCAACATAAAAATTATTAAAACTTTCCAAACTAATTAAAAATATATAAAAAAAGAGCCGCAGACATGAACATCTCATGTATACGACTCTGACTAATTATGAATATCCGGATTATACTCTTGAGAGATACTCTCCAGTACGTGTATCGATTTTCAGAACATCTCCTGTCTCAACGAACAGCGGAACCATAACGGTAGCACCTGTCTCTACGATTGCAGGCTTTGTAGCACCCTGTGCTGTATCACCCTTGAATCCAGCTCTGTCTCTGTAATCGCCAGCTCTACGAACAGCGGTGGCTCTACAGAAAATACATTTCCATTGTGGGAACAGATCTTAACTGTCTCGTTCTCTTTTACGAACTTCAGTGCGTCACCAACAACATCTGAGTTCAGTGCGATCTGATCATATGTCTCCATATCCATGAAGTTATAGAGATCTCCATCCTGATACAGATACTGCATATCTTTTCTCTCAATATGAGCATTCTCAAATTTCTCTGTAGGACGGAATGTCTTCTCAACAACTCCTCCACTGATGATATTCTTTAATTTTGTTCTTACGAAAGCAGCACCCTTTCCAGGCTTTACGTGCTGGAACTCCATAATCTGATAAATATTTCCTTCAATCTCGATTGTAATACCGTTCTTAAAATCTCCTGCTGAAACCATGTATAATCCTCCTTCAATAACTTATCATTCAGGTATTCGCTCATACCATTCTATACTAATTTTCTACTTTTTTTCAATCCTTTTTTTGCAGGTTGCCCCGTCTTAAATGCATTTATCTGCATTCTTTTTCATAAAAATGCAATACAATCTTCTCCAGATACCGTTTTAACACAATCTGGATCTCTTCTTTCGGATTCATAGGCTGTACGAGAATATTATGAATCCCGGCTCTTTTTGCTCCCCACACATCCGTAAAAAGCTGATCTCCGACAAATACTGTACTGGACAGATCTGTCCCCATCAGTTCCATCGCACGCTTATAATTACCTGTAGCAGGCTTATGTGCATTAAAAATATAATGCGTCCCTACATCCTGATTGAACATCTCAACCCGCTTCTTCTGGTTATTCGACAAAAGACAGGACTCAAACCCGATCTCTTTCAAACGTCTGAACAACTGCTTTGCCCGTTCATCTGCCGGAGCACCATGCGGAACCAGTGTATTGTCAATATCGAAAATTACACCTCTGTACCCTTCCTGATACAGCTTTTCAAATGGAATACTGTATGTTGATTCCATATATTCATCCGGGAAAAATCGATCAAACATTCTCTTCATCTAACTCCGTAAGCTTTGAGATAAGCTCTTCACTGATCTCAAGAATCGACTTATTATCTGTCTGGATCACAACATCCGCTGCCGCTTCATATTTCTCACGACGCTTCTCCATCATATCTGCAATAAACGAAACATTTTTATTTCCATTCAGGTCGGTCTGTCGTTGCTGTCCTTGACACGTTCATAAATGGTCTCAGGACTTGCCGTAAGCAGAACGACTCTTCCGTTCTTCTTCATCTCGACTACATTCTGCTCACGCATGGCAACACCACCGCCACAGGAAATAATACAGTTCTCACCCTCCTGCAGTTCTTTGAGAAGATTTGTCTCAAGATTACGGAAATATTCTTCTCCGTAAGTAGCAAAAATATCCGGGATACTCATCTCTTCACGTTCTACGATCTCCTGATCCATCTCCACCAGTTTCATGTCGAACATGGTGCTTAAGTAATCGGAAATCGTGGATTTTCCTGCTCCCATAAATCCAATCAGAACAATATTATATGAGAAGAGCTTTCTTGCCTGGATTCTCTTACTATTCCTTAAGATCCGCTTAAAGACATCATGGATCTCATCCTGATATTTATTATCTTTCAGCTTCTCGTTCAGTCTGCGTTCCTGCTTGGCTTCCTGAGCCGGCTGGAGAATCGGCATACCATAAGTTTCTTTATAAGCCATGATCTTCTCGATAATGGCATTTCTCTCCACGAGTGCATCAATGATCTTATCATCACATAATGCAAGCTGCTCGCGGTACATTTCCAGATCGTTCATCCTAAAACCTCCACACTTCTTTATGCTTCTTACAGATTTTCCGCTAAAATCTTTTTTCGTCGCACAATCCATTCTATTATAGCAATTCAAAAGTGGGATAGCAAGGTTTTTCGATTATTCTTCAAGTGCCTTTCTTATATTATTTTTAAACTGTTCCCACGCAGCTTCATCTTCCACAAAATATTTCGGACAGATTTTCCCGGTCACATCATAATGACGGATGACCTGATCCTCATTCAGATATATTTTTTACACAGCCATGCTGTAAGCTGAACCATCGACTGATAAGTTTCTTTTGTAAACTTTCCTGTTTCATCCGGGTGGCAGCACTCAATGGATACCGTATCCGCATTCCGTTCATTTGATGCATAAGCCATCTCCCATGTTGGCACACACTGGATGATCTCCCCTTCCAGTCCGACCACAAAATTGCTACTGGCCTCTGTCTCATGGCTGTCCTTCAATCCATTAAAATAATCCCTGTTCTCCTGTGCCGTACTTCCTGGATTTGCTGTATAATGGATCACAATCCCATGAATCTCATCAATCGTTGTGCCGGGTCTTGAATATGGATTTACATCCAGAAGCTGCACATCAATCACCGGCTCTGACGCATCCACGTTGACCGTTCCGTAATCGAATGACATACTGTCTGTTCCTCTGACTTTTCTGATACACGAACGAAGCAGAAGAACCACTGTCAACAAAAACAGCAGCAACACTCCGATACGGATCAGACGGTATTTTTTCACCGCTCTTCTTCCTCTCCCCGAAGGTCTGCTCTTTCTGTTCTTTTTTCTTTTTATCTGTATTTCCAGAACCCGTTCTTTTCCTGTCCCATTCTCCTCTGTCCGATCTCATTTTTTCATCTCTTCTGTTTCCCTGTGCCATATTCCGTACCTCATATATAAAAATCTTTTGTCTTCACACAACTTCTTTACATATTGTTCATTATAGCATAGCTTTTCTAAAGGATTCTGAATAAAATCTTAGGACTTTCTTTTTAAAAGACTAAACAACTAAAAAATAACCCCTTTCATTAGACTTTTTTGTCTAACAAAAGGGGGACACTTTTATTCATCTACGCTGTAGTTCGGAGCTTCCTTCGTAATATGGATATCATGCGGATGACTCTCTTTCAGAGAAGCGGCCGAAATCTTTACAAAACATCCGTTCTCTTTCAGTTCTTCAACCGTATGCGTTCCACAGTAACCATACCGGCACGGAGACCACCCATTAACTGGAAGACAGTATCTTCTACTGAACTTATATGCCACACGGCCTTCTACACCTTCCGGTACGAGCTTCTTTGCATTCTCCTGGAAATAACGGTCTTTGCTTCCGTTCTCCATCGCTGCGATGATCCCATTCCACGGTAAACTTTATATTTTCTTCCTTGATAAAGTTCAAACGTTCCCGGGCTCTCATCACATCCTGCAAAGATACTTCCCATCATACATACATTCGCACCGGCTGCGATCGCTTTCGTCATATCTCCTGAATACTTGATACCGCCATCGGCAATGATCGGGATTCCGTACTCTTTTGCCGCAGCATAGCAGTCCATAACTGCCGTAACCTGCGGTACACCGATACCGGCAACGATACGGGTTGTACAGATCGATCCAGGTCCGATACCGACCTTCACAGCATCTACTCCTGCCTCGATCAACGCCTTTGCTGCTTCTCCTGTCGCAACATTTCCTGCAACAACCTGAAGATCCGGATATGCATCCTTTACCATTCTTACAGTACGGAGTACATTAGCGGAATGTCCATGTGCGGAGTCCATAACAACAACATCGACATGAGATTTCACCAGTGCCTCTACACGATCCAGACAATTTGCCGTAATACCAACTGCTGCTCCACAGAGAAGTCTTCCCTGCTCATCCTTTGCAGAAAGCGGATATTTGATCTGCTTCTCAATATCTTTGATCGTGATAAGCCCCTTTAAATTGCCTTCATCATCTACGATCGGGAGCTTTTCTTTTCTTGCCTTTGCAAGGATCTTCTTTGCCTCTTCAAGAGTAATTCCCTCTTTGGCTGTGACCAGTCCTTCTGAAGTCATGGACTCTTTGATCTTTTTGGAAAAATCTGTCTCAAACTTGAGGTCACGGTTCGTAATGATTCCTACAAGCTTACGTCCCTCTGTGATCGGAACTCCTGAAATGCGGAACTTCGCCATCAGATCATTTGCATCCTCCAGTGTATGCTCCGGAGAAAGGAAAAACGGATCAGTAATAACACCATTCTCAGAACGCTTTACCTTGTCTACCTCTTCTGCCTGCTGTTCGATTGACATATTCTTATGAATGATACCAATTCCACCTTGACGTGCCATTGCGATCGCCATGCGGTGTTCTGTAACTGTATCCATTCCGGCACTCATCATCGGGATGTTCAGTCTGATCTTCTTCGTCAGATATGTTGAAAGATCGACCTGATTCGGGATTACTTCCGAATACGCAGGTACAAGAAGAACATCATCAAATGTAATACCTTCTCCAATAATTTTTCCCATTATGCAAATACCTCTCTTTCCTTATAAGATCCAAATATTAGTGATTGTTATCTGTTATAGTACCTAAATTCAGATCAGTTGTCAAGAACTTTAAAACTTCGACAAAGTCAATCCTGTTGATTTATGTTAAATAGTATTATTAACTTTTGCTTATAACTGCCTCCGAAAAGCACTTTTTATTCCGAAAGTACTTGTATAATAAAAAAGTGCGGAAACGTCTGCACATTTCCGCACCCCATTTTCTTTTCCGGTTCTCAACAGGATGATGAACACTGGTTACATCATACCCATTCCGCCTGCACCGCCAGCCGGCATAGCAGGAGCATCTTCTTTGATCGTTGCCACAACTGACTCTGTTGTCAGCAGAGTAGATGCAACACTTGTCGCGTTCTGAAGAGCACTTCTTGTTACCTTTGCAGGATCAAGGATTCCCTGCTCAACCATATTGACATACTTCTCATTATAAGCATCAAATCCTGTTCCCGGCTCAGACTCTCTTACTTTATTTACAATGACTGCACCCTCAAGTCCCGCATTCTTTGCGATCTGATACAGTGGAGCTTCCAGAGCTTTCAGGATGATGTTCGCACCTGTCTTCTCATCGCCTTCAAGTTCATCAGCAAACTTCTTAACTTCTTTGGAAGCATGGATGTAAGCTGAACCGCCTCCACCGATAATTCCTTCTTCTACTGCTGCTCTTGTGGCATTCAGTGCATCTTCCATACGGAGCTTTGCTTCTTTCATCTCAGTCTCTGTTGCTGCACCTACACGGATCACTGCAACTCCACCTGCCAGTTTTGCAAGTCTTTCCTGCAGTTTCTCTTTATCAAATTCAGAAGTTGTCTCTTCAAGAGCTTTCTTAATCTGTGCAACACGGTCTTCGATTGCATTCTTATCTCCACAACCATCAACGATTACTGTATTCTCTTTCTGTACTTTTACAGATTTTGCACGACCAAGCTGATCCATTGTCGTCTCTTTCAGGTCAAATCCAAGCTCTTCTGAGATCACCTGTCCGCCTGTCAGGATGGCGATGTCCTGCAGCATCTCTTTTCTTCTGTCACCATAACCAGGAGCTTTTACAGCTACTACGTTGAATGTTCCACGCAGTTTGTTCACGATCAGGGTTGTAAGAGCCTCACCCTCGATATCCTCAGCGATGATAAGAAGTCTTGCTCCTGACTGTACAACCTGTTCCAGAAGTGGAAGGATCTCCTGAATATTGGAAATCTTCTTATCTGTGATCAGAATATATGGGTCATCCAGAACTGCTTCCATCTTCTCCATATCGGTTGCCATATAAGCTGAAATATATCCGCGGTCAAACTGCATACCTTCTACAAGATCCAGTTCTGTCTGCATAGTCTTAGACTCCTCGATCGTAATCACACCATCGTTGGATACTTTTTCCATCGCATCTGCTACCATCTGGCCAACTGCATCATCTCCTGAAGATACAGCTGCAACTCTTGCAATCTGCTCTTTTCCATTTACTTTGCTGCTCATCTCACGAATAGCTTCTACTGCTTTATCTGTCGCCTTCTTCATTCCCTTTCTTAAAACGATCGGGTTTGCTCCGGCTTCCAGATTCTTCATTCCCTCATGAACCATTGCCTGTGCCAGTACCGTAGCTGTTGTAGTACCATCTCCGGCAACATCATTGGTCTTGGATGCAACCTCTCTGATCAACTGTGCTCCCATATTCTCAAATCCATCTTCCAGCTCGATTTCTTTTGCGATCGTAACACCGTCATTGGTGATCAATGGTGCTCCGAAAGATTTATCAAGGACAACATTTCTTCCTTTTGGTCCTAACGTAACTTTTACTGTATCTGCCAACTGGTTTACACCTTTTTCAAGTGCTGCTCTGGCTTCTGAGCCATATTTAATTTCCTTTGCCATCTCACTGCATCTCCTTTTCATTCTTTTCGATCCATCTATGCTTCTCTGATCTGTTCCTGTTCTTCAGATCTGCCTGCTATTCCTTTCAGGCTTTCTCCGTCTCTGAACGTGCTTTACTCAACGATTGCAAGAATATCATTCTGCTTAACGATGATATATTCCTCGCCATCCAGCTCAACATCTGTTCCGGCATACTTGGAATAAATAACTTTATCTCCGACCTTTACCTGCATTACAACTTCTTTTCCATCAATATTACCGCCAGGTCCTACAGCGATAACTTCTGCCTCCTGCGGCTTCTCTTTCGCCTGTCCCGGTAATACGATTCCGGACTTTGTTGTCTCTTCTGCTTCTAACTGTTTTAAAACGATCTTGTCACCTAATGGTACTAATTTCATTGTAATTCCTCCTTGATATTCAGCTTATTAGCACTCTTTTCACTTGAGTGCTAACCCATGAATATAAAATAGCACTCCACTTCCCATTTGTCAACCTAGTTAGATTTTTTTTAGATTCCTTCCTGTATCGTACCTGCACGAATGCAGCCTGCCGGGTTTATGCAACCAGAAAAGAGCCACAGGTTCTTTCCTGTAGCTCTTCTTTACGTTCTTTTATGCCTTTTATGGGGTTTCTTATATGTGTCTCGTTGCCCGGCGGTCTTCGTAGATATTATAAAATCCATTCTCAATGCGGAACTTTAAGAGATTGATTCCCTCTGACCGGTATCTCTCTTTTACGACACCGGAACAGCACAGAAGTTCCGTCTTCGTGGAAATATAACACCGGTACTTTGCATCCAGCAGAATCGCTGTCAGTTCATCCTCTTTCAATTCAAGATAAATGTATTCGTCCTCGATATCATACTTATATACCCGGCAGGCTCGTGTTGTGTCGTCAAAAATTCCATCCGCAGATATCACTTTTTCCATTTGCAGATCAACAGGATTTCCCTCATACATAGCTGTCTTTCCTTCCTAATACATCCGCTCTTTCTCAATCCGTTCCAGTTCTGTAAATACATAATCGTTCAGTACTTTGATGTAAGTTCCTTTCATACCGGAAGACCGGGACTCGATCACACCCGCACTTTCAAACTTACGCAGTGCATTCACGATCACGGAACGGGTAATTCCTACACGGTCAGCCACTTTGCTTGCAACCAGAATCCCCTCTGTTCCGTTCAGCTCTTTAAAAATATGGATGATCGCTTCCAGTTCTGAAAATGAAAGGGTACTGATCGCAGCCTGGGACAACAATGCTCTTTTCTCGTCTCTTCAGCACTTTCTTCATTCACTGAACGAAGCATCTCAAGTCCGACAACCGCAGTGCCATACTCGCTGAGAATAATATCATCAATGGAATAGGTAGCATCCTGCTTATAAATAAATAATGTACCAAGTCTTTCTCCCGCAATATCAATCGGTGTAATGATCGCCTGACATCCCTCTACTGCATCAGCAGAAAATCCCAGAGTCTCAAGATTTACATTTTCCTTGGTAGACAGGACGCTTAAAAGACGCTCATTGAGCATACTGTCAATATGCGATCCGACTGCTCGGTGATCAGTTCATGAATCTCTCTGACATGATCACACTTGCTGACTCCCAGAATCTTTCCTTTCTTACTGACAACCAGTACATTGGAGTCAAGAATCTCCGTCAGGACGGCACAGATATCATTAAACACTACTTTGCTGGAATTATTATTATGCAAAAGTTTATTAATCTTTCTGGTCTTATCCAATAATTGTACGCTCATTGTCTCCTCCACAATTCTAAGTTGTATATACAAATGCAAAAAATTTTGTAAGCAAGTCTATATTATCATACAATTCTGAAAACATCAATGTAATTTACGCATGATCCTGCTCTTTTTTCAGACTTGTTACATAACCACACTGCTCATCTGCACATACAAGCTTATTTCCCTTTTCAACCATATATCCACCACACTGTGGACACTTTTCTTTCGACGGCTTCTGCCATGACATAAATTCACATTCCGGATTATTCTCACAGCCGTAATATCTTCTTCCCTTTTTCGTCTTGCGGATCACGACATCTTTTCCGCATATCGGACATGGTACTCCGATTTTTTCCAGATACGGCTTCGTATTTCTGCATTCCGGGAATCCCGGGCAGGCAAGGAATTTTCCATGCGGTCCATACTTGATGACCATATTTCGTCCACATTCCTCACAGACTACATCAGTCACCTCATCCTCGATCTTCACACTCTCCAGCTCTTTTTCTGCTTTCTGCACAGCTTCGTCCAGATCCGGGTAGAAATTACGGATGACTTCTTTCCACGGTACTTTTCCCTCTTCAACCATATCCAGAAGCCCTTCCATATTTGCTGTGAAATGCACATCCACAATACTAGGGAAAGACTGTTTCATCATATTATTGACAACTTCCCCGATCTCGGTCATGTAGAGATTTTTTCCCTCTTTTGTCACATAGCGTCTTCCCAGAATCAGAGAGATCGTCGGAGCATAAGTACTAGGTCGTCCAATCCCCAGTTCTTCCAGTGTCTTTACAAGACTTGCCTCCGTATAATGTGCCGGCGGTGGGTAAAATGCTGCTTTGGCTCAAACTCTTCTCTTGTCAGTACTGAATCCATACTCAGATTTCCGACAAGAACATTGCTCTCCTCTTTCTCTTCCTCTGCTTCTGTATAGACGCAGCGGAATCCGTCAAAAGCTACTTTTGAAGTTGCAACGGTAAAGCAATAACCTGCTGCCCCGATCTTAACCGCCGTTGTCTCATAACGTGCCGGCTGCATACGGCTTGCCGTAAAACGTTTCCATATCAGTTGATACAGACGGAACTGATCTCTCGTAAGAGACTCTTTTATTGCCGCCGGTGTCCTGGAAATATCAGTCGGACGGATTGCTTCATGGGCATCCTGGATCTTCTTTCCATCATTTTGATCTGATTTCCTGCAGCCACATATTCCGCTCCGTAAACCGAACCGATATATCCTCTTGCTGCAGCATCTGCCTCATCTGAAATACGTGTCGAATCCGTACGCAGATAGGTAATGATACCTACGGTTCCACTGCCCTTGATATCCACACCTTCGTATAATTGCTGTGCAATACGCATCGTCTTCTGCGTTCCAAAATTCAGAGCCTTTGCTGCCTCCTGCTGCAAGGTACTGGTCGTAAACGGTAACGGTGCCTTGCGGATCCGCTCACTCTTTTTAATATCCGTAATCTGAAACTCTGCATTTTCCAGAGCTTTCAGAATCTCATCCATTTCCTTTTTAGAATTGGATCGTCATTTTTTCTTTCTCAGTTCCGTAGAACTTTGCCGTCAGTGGACGTCTTTCGCCTTTTACCTTAAGAACTGCCTCCAGCGACCAGTATTCTTCAGGAATAAATGCATCGATCTCTGCTTCACGGTCTGCAATAATGCGAAGTGTCACTGACTGGACTCTTCCTGCACTCAGACCTCTTTTCACTTTCGCCCAGAGCAGCGGACTGATCTTATATCCCACCATACGATCCAGCTCTCTTCTTGCCTGCTGGGCATCTACCAGGTTCATATCAATATCTCTTGGATTTTTCAATGATGCCTTTACTGCATTTTTCGTAATCTCGTTAAATGTGATACGCCGCATCTTCTTTTCGTCCAGCTTCAATGCTGTGGCAAGATGCCACGAAATGGCTTCTCCCTCACGGTCAGGGTCGGTTGCAAGAAAGACTTTATCTGACTTTTTTGCTTCTTTTCTGAGCGTTGCAAGGATATCTCCTTTCCCACGGATTGTAATATATTTTGGTTCGTAGTCATTGTCTACGTCAATTCCAAGCTGACTTTTCGGAAGATCCCTTACATGTCCCTGAGAAGCCGTCACGGTATAATTACTTCCAAGGAATTTCTTAATTGTCTTTACCTTTGCAGGAGACTCCACGATTACAAGATAATGTGCCATAAATCTACTTCCTCCATCCGGCAGAAGTATTCTTTCTTCTACCTTCTGATATAATAATTCTTTGAAACTTCTTTTATATATCCCTGTAACTCCAAAGATACCAGAACACGCATCAGTTTCCTGATTTCCAGTCCTGTCTCCAGCACTAAATGTTCCACATTCTTTGGATACAGACCGACACAACTATACACCAATTCATCTTCACTTTCAAGCGTTTTTTTATTTTTATCAGGTTTTATCTCCGTCTTTCTGCACAAATTATCCGGCATAATTCCCCATTCATTCAGCAGGTTTTCGGCTGACAGGAGTACACCGGCCCCCTGTTGGATCAGCCGGTTACAGCCGGTACTGAGCGGACTGTCTACCGGTCCGGGCAGAGCATAAACCTCCTTCCCCTGTTCCAGTGCCAGGTCGCTGTGATGAGTGAACCACTCCGTTCTCTTGCCTCCATGATAAGGATCACATCAGACAGACCGCTGATGATCCGGTTCCTGAGCGGGAAATTGACAGCCAGCGGCGGCGTACCGGGTGGAAATTCAGACAAGATCCCACCTCCCTGCTCCAGAATATCCATATACAGACCAATATGTTCTCTCGGGTAACAGATATCCACACCACAGCCCAGAACTGCAAACGTTTTCCCCTTCTCCATCAACGCACCACGATGGCCCATTCCATCAATTCCTCTTGCCAGTCCGCTGATGACATCGACCCCGCCTGTGCCAGCTTTCTTCCATATTCTACTGCATATTTTTCTCCGTAAGCGGTGCAGTTCCTCGCTCCTATGATCGCTGCCTTCTCAGTATCTTTTCCCGGAAGTTTTCCTTTCACGAATAATGCAAATGGAAAGTCCGCAAGCTGAAGTAATTTTGGGGGATATTTTTCTGAATAATACGGGATTATACGGATTCCTTTTTTCTTCATTTCCTCGCAGATTTTCTCCGGATCTTTCCTCTTTTGTGCCTGCCGGATTTCCTGACAGTCCTTTTCTGTCAGAAAAGGGAATTTTTTCAACTGCGTTTCTTCTATATAATATGCATTTCTGCACGATTTCAGAGCTTCATGAAGCAAATATTTTTTTCTTGCACCAAGTCCCCGTATCCCTGCAAACCATACCTCATATTTTTCCTGTCCCATATCCCTGCTCCTTTCTTTTGTTCTTTTTTATTGTTCTTTTTATTGTTCTTTCTGATTTCTTTCTATTTTCTTTCTCGTTCCATTCCGCTTTCCACACAGGTTCTCTTCCTTTTCTCAGCCTTCTATCTGCCAGTATTTTTTGTCAACCATGCGATATCCTAAAGCTTCACTCAGATGTTCCTCGCTGATTTTTTCCCTGCCATCCAGATCTGCGATTGTTCTTGCCACCCGCAGAATCCGGTGATAGGATCTTGCCGTCAGGCTGAACCGTTCAAATGCCTGACGCATCATAGCTTCTTCTTTGGTTCCCAATTGCACAAGTATTTTTCAGTCAGCTCCCCCTCAAGCTGTGGTATTTCTTCTGATCTTCTTCCCTTCATACCGCTCTTTCTGAAGATTTCTCACCCTGCAGACCCGCATCCTGATCTCCGCTGATGCTTCTCCTTTTTTCTGTTCTGTCAGATTCTCATAATCAACTCTCCCTGCCTCCACACACAGATCGATCCGGTCTAAAAAGGCTGCTGATCTTTCCGAGATAAGCTGGATCTGTGCAGGTGTACAGTACATCGTTCCAGATTCGGATAGCACCCGCACGGACAGGGATTCATTGCCGCCACCAGCATAAAATCTGCCGGAAAGGTATATGTGCCATAGTTTCTTGTAATACGAATGCAATGCTGCTCCAACGGCTGTCTCAGCACCTCAAGGACACCTTTTTTAAATTCAGGGAGTTCATCTAAAAAGAGGACACCCTGATGTGCCAGACTGATCTCCCCGGGTCTTGGAATCATCCCTCCTCCGATCAGTGCCGCCCTTGTTGCTGTATGATGCACATTTCTGAACGGTCTCTTCCGGATCAGCGGCTGTTTTCATCTACCATCCCCATAACACTGTAGATTTTCGTTACCTCCATACTTTCTTCCGTACTCATAGGTGGAAGGATCCCTGCGATACAGCCGGCTGTCATTGTCTTTCCACTGCCCGGAGGACCGATCAGCAGCAGATTATGACCTCCTGCCACTGCAATTTCTGCTGCCCTTCTGACATTTTTCTGTCCACAAAGATCTCCAAAATCCGGAAAACTCTCCTCTGTCTCTCTTTCCTGCATACTCCCGGTCTGCTGCACTTTCTTTTTCTGCGGCTTGCTCCCGCTTTTCAGAAACTCAATGGTTTCTTTCAAGTCCTTCACCCCGATCACCTGCATTCCACTGACTAAAGCCGCCTCTGCCTTATTTTCTTCCGGCACAATACACCTTCTGACTTCTCTTTCTTTCGCCTCTGCCACGATCGGCAGAATTCCGGGAACTTTTCTGACACTCCCGTCCAGTCCCATTTCTCCAATGATCAGAGTGTTCTGAATCCTGGACCCTGACAGTTCTCCGAGAGCAGTCAGTACTGCACTGCAATCGGAAGATCAAACGATGCTCCTCTCTTCCGCATTGTTGCCGGGGACAGATTGATCACCGTCCTTTTTGCCGGAAAATCAAATCCTGAATTTTTAATTGCTGTTCTGACACGTTCTCCTGCCTCTTTTACTTCCGAGGCAAGATATCCTACCATGTGAAATACCGGCAGACCATTGCTGACATCTGCCTCCACATGGACAAATTCTACTGCAAGTCCTTCGGTTGCAGCAGATACTACTGTACTGAAACTCAATATGCACCTCTTTCCGAATAATAAAACCGTTCTTTTTACGAAATCACTTTCAATGAAACCTGGCTGAACCAGCCTGATCTGATCGCCAGAGCGGAATGCTCTGGAAATGTACTGACAGAATAGAGGACTCTCTTTCAAAAGTCAATGGAGTTTATTTTTCTTTTCCGGATTTTAGAAATTTTTTACTGAATCCCAGGCATTTTTCAGATGGAAAAGCACGATATAATGTCCTTTTTCATACAATGATATCAAATGTGCTAAGAGGTGTATCCTTGAAGACATTTCCCAATCCCCTCACGCCTGACGAAGAAAAGTATTACTTTCAAAAGTACACCGAGGGTGATCTGGAAGCAAAGCACATTCTCATTGAGCGTAATCTGAGGCTTGTAGCACATATCGTAAGAAAATACCAGAATCTTGGTGAAGAAATGGAAGATCTGATCTCCATCGGTACGATCGGACTCATCAAAGCGGTCATTTCCTTTGATCCTGAAAAAGGGAACCGGCTTGCTGCCTATGCATCCCGCTGTGTTGAAAATGAGATCCTGATGTACCTGCGTGCCAGGAAAAAAGGGGGAAAAGAAATTTCTCTTTATGAACCCATTGGCACGGACCGGGACGGCAATGAAATACGTCTTTACGATATCATTGAAACTACTGATACTGATGTTCCAGAAAAACTGTATCTGAAAGAAAATATTCAAAAGTTATATGAAAAAGTGGAGAGTGAACTCTCTCCCCGTGAACGTCTTGTATTAAAAATGAGATATGGTTTATATAATGGTGAAGAATACACGCAACGGGAAATTGCCTCTCTGCTTGGCATTTCCCGTTCTTATGTATCCCGTATTGAAAAAAGTGCTGTAGAAAAACTCAGGGTCTGGTTCTGCTGACCCGCAGGAACTGCCTCCGGCGGTTCCCTGCAACTACATAATCAGTTTCTAACTTTTCAGACCTTTTCCTGCCTTCTCAACAGATCATATACATCCGCCTGCTCACTGAGTTCCACAAAAAGGATCTGCTTCGGATGTGGTGCATTTTCCTGTTCTTCCCCGTCCTGGTTGACAATCCGCACTACCTTCGCTTCAACATTCCGTCCGTCCGGCTTCATGATCTCGATGGTCTCACCAACTGAAAACTTATTTCTCTGCTCAATCCGGATCAGACCATCTTTCACTTCTCCTACAATCCCCAGATAAGTGTATTCTTTAATGTACGTATTACTGTCATAGATCTGAGATTCCGAATCCGGCTTGCCAAAAAAGAAGCCGGTCGTAAACTGACGATAAGTACAGTTTGATATCTGATCCAGATACCATGGCATATTTTTTCTGTATAATTCCGGGTCTTTCTGATAATCATCCAGTGCCTTGCGGTAAGTTCTTGCAACCGTTGCAACATACAGAGCCGTCTTCATACGTCCCTCGATCTTCAGGCTGTCGATTCCCGCATCAATCAACTCCGGTATATGTTCGATCATGCACAGATCTTTTGAATTGAAAATATAAGTTCCACGCTCATTTTCATAAACCGGCATATATTCTCCCGGTCCTTGTCTCCTCCACTACCGCATATTTCCAACGGCATGGATGGGTACATGCTCCCTGGTTTGCATCTCTTCCTGTAAAATAGTTACTCAGAAGACATCTTCCCGAATAGGAAATACACATCGCCCCATGGACAAAGGTCTCAATCTCCAGGTCTGCCGGAATTTTTGCTCTTAATTCCTTCAGTTCCTGCAGCGACAATTCTCTTGCCGATACCACACGGCTCGCCCCCTGCCGATACCAGAAATTATAAGTACCATAGTTGGTATTATTTGCCTGCGTACTGATATGACGTTCAATTTCCGGACAAACCTCTTTCGCAATATCAAAAACTCCCGGATCTGCAATGATCAATGCATCCGGTCCGATTTCCTTTAATTCTTCAAAATATGTACGGACTCCATCGAGATCTCCATTATGTGCAAGAATATTGGCAGTCACATAAACTTTCACATCGTGTGCATGTGCAAATGCGATTCCTTCTTTCATGTCCTCCACCGAGAAATTTTTTGCTTTCGCACGCAATCCAAATGCTTCTCCCCCGATATAAACTGCATCTGCTCCAAAGATAACCGCTGTCTTCAGCACTTCCAGGCTGCTCGCCGGAATCAATAATTCTGGATGTCTGCTCATCGTTTTTGTTCCTTCCTGCTATTTCTTTATACTTACCGTTACACCGTCTCCCAGCGGATGATCGAAGTAATCAGCTCTTCATTATGCTTCAATTCATAAAGATACTCTCGCATCCTTGCATGGATCGTCCTGTTCCTCCGTTCCACGGCAAATCTTGATTCTATAATATCTCCATCCTGCATGACGTTATCTGATACAAGACAGCCTCCCTTTGCCAGGAGCCGCATCACTTCCGGAAAATAGTGGATATACTGGCCTTTCGCTGCATCCATAAAAATAAAATCATACTCCCCGGTCAGCTCTGTAAGCACTTCAGCCGCATCTCCCTCGATCAAAGTGATCCGGTCAGCTTTTCCTGCTCTCCTGAAATTTTCACGGGCAATGGGAATCCTTTTTTCATAATTTTCTATTGTTGTAATCCTGCACTCTTCCGGTGCATATTCACTCATCAATAACGCAGAGAAACCTACGGCCGTTCCCACTTCAAGGATATGCACAGGTTTTTTCAGCATAAGGAGCGTCCTGAGGAAGCTCTGCATCTCCCGCCGGATGATCGGAACGGAATCTGCACGTGCCTCCTTTTCAATCTGCTCCAGTATTTCACTGTTCTCTGTATCCATAGAATTGATGAATGTAATGATACGTTCATCTACTATCATATCTACACATCCACATCCATGATAATCGGAATCACCATAGGTCTTCTCTTCGTCTTTTTCCAGATATAATCATTCATTGCATCCCGGATCACCAGCTTGATCTTATTCCAGTCCGTATGCTTTCCTCGCAGGCACTTATCCAGTGCATCGGCCACTGCCTTTCTTGCATCTTCCATCAACTGTTCTGACTCACGGACATATACAAATCCTCTGGAAACAATATCCGGTCCTGCAAGCAGACGGTTCGTTCTTCGCTCCAGTGTCAGGACAACGATAATAATTCCATCTTCCGCAAGATGCTGTCTGTCTCTCAATACGATATTTCCAACATCTCCGACACCTAATCCATCTACAAGAATAGCACCTGTATGCACCTTGTCCACTACTTTTGCCGACTCATCACATAACTCCAGTACATCACCGGACTGAATGATAAAGACATTCTCTTTCGGGATTCCCAGAGAAGTTGCCACACCTGCATTTGCTTTCAGATGGCGGTATTCACCATGAACCGGAATCGCATATTTAGGCTTCACCAGTGAATAAATCAGCTTCAGTTCTTCCTGACATGCATGCCCTGATACATGGGCATCCTGGAAGATAACCTCTGCTCCCTTTGCTGAAAGCTCATTGATGACTCTTGATACAGACTTTTCATTTCCCGGAATCGGATTGGAGCTGAAAATAATCGTATCATTCGGCTGGATCGTCACTTTCCGATGCACGTCTGCCGCCATACGTGACAGAGCAGCCATGGATTCTCCCTGACTTCCTGTTGTGATCAGCACCATCTTCTCCGGTGGATAATTCTTCATCTGGTCGATCTCGATCAGCGTATTCTCAGGGACATTCAGATATCCCAGCTCCGAAGCCGTTGAAATGATATTCACCATGCTCCGTCCTTCAACAACAACTTTTCTTCCGTATTTATAGGCAGAGTTGATGATCTGCTGTACACGGTCTACATTGGACGCAAAAGTAGCAATGATCAGACGGGTATTCTGATGCTCCGCAAAAATATGGTCAAATGTGATACCAACAGTACGCTCAGACTGGGTAAATCCCTTGCGTTCTGCATTCGTACTGTCTGACATCAGGGCAAGTACCCCTTTCTTTCCGATCTCAGCAAACCGCTGCAGGTCGATCGCATCTCCGAAAACCGGTGTATAATCCACTTTAAAGTCTCCTGTATGGACAACCACTCCTGCCGGGGAATAGATTGCCAGTGCGGATGCATCCTGAATACTGTGGTTCGTCTTGATAAATTCGATTCTGAACTTTCCGAGATTGATAGACTGTCCATGACGGACTACTTTTCTTCTTGTACTGCGGAGCAGATTATGCTCTTTTAATTTGTTCTCGATAATTCCCATTGTAAGCTTCGTGGTATAGATCGGGATATTGATCTCCTTAAGCACATAAGGCAACGCTCCGATATGGTCCTCGTGTCCGTGGGTGATCACGAATCCTTTCACTTTGGAAATATTATCTTTCAGATACGTGACATCCGGGATGACCAGTCGATTCCAAGCATATCATCCTCCGGGAATGCAAGTCCGCAGTCCACGACAACAATACTGTCCTCGTACTCGAACGCAGTAATGTTCATACCGATCTGCTCCAGACCGCCAAGCGGTATGATACGCAATTTTCCATTATTCTTTTTTTTCAAAAATAAAACACCTCCATAAACCTTTTTCTTTATTGCTTTTTACATTTTATTTCTCTTCATTTTCCTTTTTCTGACATTTGCTGCACAGACCATAAAACTTCAGTTCATGATCCAGTACATGAAATCCGGTCGCTTTTTCGATATGCTCTTCCAGATCATCCAGAAGATCATCATCAAACGGAACTACCTTATTGCATCTCTTACAGATCAGATGATGATGGTTATGCCGGGTATCTCCGTTCAACAGATGTCCGATCTCATACCGCACGCATCCATCCCCGAAATCAATCCGGTCCACCAACTGCATATCCAGTAAAAGCTGCAGGGTTCTGTATACCGTTGCAAGGCCGATCTCCGGGTTGTCCACAGACACCAGCTCATAAATATCCTCAGCCGTCATATGACGTCCGCCATTCTCTTCAAGAACAGATAAGACCTGCAGCCTCTGATGAGTCACTTTCAGACCCTTTCCTCTTAATTTCTCTTTCAGTAATTCCTGCGTCTTATCCTGTCCCATCTGTATCCGTTTCCCCTCCATCGGTCTTCAAAAAACTGTTACATCTCTATACTTACATCTTCCAACAGTTCTTCAAATACTTTAGATACTGCCAGAAGCTCTGTATCATCCTCAACGATCTCATACATCTTATCCGTCTGCTCTTCCACGCCCGTCTCCTTTAAGATCAGGCATTCTGCATCATCCTCTTCCGAATCTGTCACAAGAATATATGTAGCTCCGTTGATCTTTGTCTGCTCAAGGACGAAAAACTCGTCCTCACCATTTCCGTCTCCAAACGCAAATTTAATCTTCTCCATCTGCTCCGTTCCTCATGCTTAATAAATCCAAATATCCCTGCAATATAAAAACCGCCGCAATCTTATCAACGTACTGCTTGCGGTTTTCCCTTCTTACACTGCTCTCTATTAACGTACGCTCTGCTGCCACTGTCGTCAGACGCTCGTCCCACATAACTACTTCCAGACCCGTCCTTCTCTCCAGCATCGCCTTAAATTCCAAAGATTTCTCAGCACGTTCACCGACATCATTATTCATATGCTTAGGAAATCCGAGTACGATCTTTTCTACCTCGTACTCTTTAATTAATTGTTCAATTCTGGCACAAGTCTTTCGCAGCTTATTCTCTTCTTTCCGCTGTATCGTCTCGATCCCCTGTGCGGTGATCTTCAGTGCGTCACTGATCGCAACGCCCACAGTCTTTGTGCCGTAATCCAGTCCCATGATCCTCATATTCTGATTATTCCCAAGAATTATGTTCGATATACGCTTTCAGTAATTCTTCTACCAGTTCATCACGCTCTACCTTCATCACAAGGCTTCTCGCACCGTTATAACTGGTGATATAAGTCGGATCTCCAGACATAATATACCCTACGATCTGATTCACCGGATTATATCCCTTTTCCTTCAGAGCCTTATATACGATATCAAGAATATCCTTCGCAGAAATCTGCGGACCCGGCTCTACCTGAAAGAACTGCGTATTACTTAAATCGCCCATTTTTCTTCCTCCTGTCTTGCTTTTATCTGTCTGTCACACCCCGGATGCTGCCTGACCCGGAAGTCTGCAATCACACTGGTCTCCTGACTGAAACCGATGCCTTATCTCAAGTTTAATATAATTCACCCTGAAATTCAATGAATAATTTGTAAAGCATCTTCAATTTGACTTTTACGATACAATTTCTCAGGTTTTCCCTGCTTTGTAGTGCAATTTTTATATATTCTTTTGTATGTCCTGTCCAAAAGATTTCTCCGTTCCTTTCGATTTCCTCTTCCACCAGAACTTCAACTTCTTTTCCAATAAAGCTTTCCTCATAAGCTCTCCGCTTCTGCTCACCCATTTCGATCATTTCAGCACTCCGCACAGATTTTTTTCCCTCACTTACCTGATCCGGCATAACTGCTGCCTTTGTCCCTTCTCTTCTCGAATACTTGAAAATATGGGTTTCATAAAAATCAATCGAATCCACAAAGTTCCTGGAAGCTTCAAATTCTTCCTCCGTCTCTCCTGGAAAACCGACGATCACATCGGTTGTCAATGCCGGATTTTCAAAATACTTTCTCAGGATACCACAACGTTCTGCATATTCTTCGCTTGTATATCTCCGGTTCATACGCTTCAATGTCGCATCGCAGCCACTCTGCAGTGAGAGATGGAAATGTGGACACATCTTTGGTAACTTTGAAATTGCTTCTGCAAATTCTTCTGTGATAATTCCCGGTTCCAGTGAACCAAGCCGGATTCTCTCGATTCCCTCGATCTGATGAACCGCCCGGATCAGATCCAGCAGATGTCTTTCTTTATCAAAATCAATTCCATAGGAACTTAAATGGATTCCCGTAAGGACAACCTCTTTGTATCCATTTTCTGCCAATGTCCGGACCTCTTCCGTTACATCTTCCATGGAACGGCTGCGGACTCTTCCTCTTGCATAGGGAATAATACAGTACGTGCAAAACTGGTTGCATCCATCCTGTACTTTGATGTATGCTCTCGTATGATCTCCCGGTCTGGTCAGATTGAGGGATTCATACTCCTTTGTATGCCCGATATCTTCCAGTTCCACATCCGGCAGTATCTCCTTTTCCCGCCCGCTCTCTGCACGGGACTTCCTATATTCATCCAGTATCCTGATCAGATCTTTCTTTTTATTATTTCCAAGCACGATATCAATACAGGAATCCACTTTTCCCTCCTGTGCCTGCACATAACATCCCGCTGCAACAACCACTGCATCCGGATTCATTTTCCTTGCCCGGTGCAGCATCTGACGGGACTTTCGGTCTGCAATATTCGTCACGGTACAGGTGTTGATCACATAGACATCTGCCCCCTCTTTAAACGGGACAATCTCATATCCGGCCTTTTCCAGCATTTCCTGCATAGCCTCAGTTTCATATGCATTTACCTTGCATCCAAGGTTGTGCAATGCAGCTTTTTTTGACATAGTTATTACCTCTTTTTTCCTCTAATGTTCCTTGACTTTTACTTTATCATCCTTAGAATATACATAGGTCGTAACAGACCTCAAATATTGCAGATTCAAGGAGGGATTTGAAATGAAGACAGTACAGATTTCATTAAATTCAATCGACAAGGTTAAGTCATTCGTTAATACTATTACCAAGTATGACAATGATTTCGATTTAGTATCCGGAAGATATGTTATAGATGCCAAATCAATCATGGGAATTTTCAGTCTTGATCTTTCCAAGCCGATTGATCTGAACATCCACGCTGACGGAAACGTTGATGAAATTCTTACAGCACTTGATGCTTATATCATTAAATAAGCATTCAGGATAAACCAAATATTTGCCGATTTAAGAGGAAAGCCCTGAGAGGACTTTCCTCTTTTTATTATGCGGGCAACATGCCAGACTCCATGCCTGGCAACTGCCGCGATAATCAGCGAAACCTGTAAAGCGTGTTTCTCACGGTTTATGCTTCATTCTGACGGATCCGGATCACTTCTGCTGTCTCAATCGCCGTCTTCATCAGATCATCGATCACATCGGTCAGATTCAGTTCAGACTTCTCAATTCTTTCAAGGTTCGGTTTCGTCACCGGATGCTTTGCCACAAAGATCGTACAGCAATCCTCAAATGGCTGGATTGATGTCTCATATGTGTTGATCTTCTCCGAAATCTCCACGATCTCCTTTTTGTCAAATCCGATCAGCGGACGGTAAACCGGAAGCGTACAAACCGCATTGGTCGCATTCAGACTCTGCATCGTCTGACTTGCCACCTGACCGATACTTTCTCCGGTGATCAGCCCAAGACATCCGTCTTTCTTTGCAAAATGCTCGGCAATTTTCATCATATAACGACGCATAATGATCGTCAGCTCATCATGCGGGCATTTTTCATAAATAGCAAGCTGGATATCCGTAAAATTGACAACATGCAACTTGATCGGTCCTGCATAGGCAGATACCAGGCGTGCAAGGTCAACTACCTTTTCTTTCGCTCTCTCACTCGTATACGGTGGTGCATGGAAATAAGTTGCCTCGATCTCAACGCCTCTCTTGGCAATCATATAGCCGGCAACCGGACTGTCGATTCCTCCTGACAGAAGCAGCATGGCACTTCCATTTGTACCGATCGGCATCCCTCCTGGTCCCGGAATGATCTTTGAATAGATATAAACTTCTTCCCTGATTTCCACATTCAGTCTCACATCCGGATCATGCACATCTACCTTTGTCTCCGGGAATGCCTCCAGTACCGCTTCTCCCACTGCACAGTTGATTTCCATAGAATTGACCGGATAACGCTTATTTGCTCTTCTTGCCTCCACTTTGAAAGTAAGGTTCTTATCCTCATAGACCTGATCCACATAGGATACAACATCTTTCTTTAACTGCTCCAGTTCAGCCACCGGAACGCGTACAACCGGACAGATTCCCACGATGCCAAAGACCTTTTTCAGGCTTTCTACCGTTTCCTCAAAATCGTATTCTCCCTCACAGTCCACATAAACTCTTCCATGGCACTTATGAACCAGAAATTCTCCGTCTGCTCCCTGCAGGGCATAACGGATCTGACGCACCAGTGCATCTTCAAAAATATAACGGTTCTTTCCCTTGATTCCAATCTCTCCGTATTTGATCAAAATGAATGAAATTTCATCTGCCTTCTCCTTCTCTTCTTATACACTTAGTGTCTTGTATATCTTCTCAGCATCGGAACACACTTATAAAGTGTCTCCAAAAGATAATCAATCTCTTCCTTTGTTGTAAACTCCGACATACTGATTCGGATGGTTGCATCCAGGTATTCCCTCGCTGCCCCAATTCCTTTTAATACTCCGCTGACTGCCGGATGGTTTGAAGCACATGCTGATCCGGACGATACATAGATTCCCTTGTCCTCCAGTGTATGCAGCAGAACCTCGCTCCGTACCCCGGCTACACCCAGGCTGATGATATGCGGAGCACTTCCCTCATCCGCCACTCCATGGATCACAGTATTTTCCATCTTACCGATCTCACTGATAAAGTATTCTTTCAGTTCTCTCATCAGGGCAGTCTTGATATCAAAATCTTTGTATGCAAGCTCAGCCGCAAGACCAAGCCCTGCAATTCCAGGTACATTCTCTGTACCGGAACGGATATCCCTCTGCTGGCCACCACCGAACAGAATCGGCCTGATCTTCACTTTCTCACCAATATATAAAAATCCCGTTCCCTTCGGTCCATGGATCTTATGTCCGCTGACACTGAGCAGGTCAATTTTCTGACGTTTCGGATAGATCCGGTATTTTCCAAACCCCTGTACCGCATCTGAGTGGAATAAGATCGACGGATTATAATCTTTCACGATCGACGCTGCCTCTTCCACCGGCTGAACTGTTCCCACTTCATTATTCACATACATGATCGATACCAGGATCGTCTCCGGGCATAACGCTTCTTTTAATGCATCCAGCTTGACCCGTCCGCAGCAGTCTACCGGCAGATAGGTCACACGAAAGCCTTCCTCTTCTTCCAGATACCGCATCGTATTTAAAATGGCGGGATGCTCGATGGACGTAGTGATCAGATGATTCCCTGCCCGTCTATTTGCTCTTGCACATCCGATCAGTGCAAGATTATCGCTCTCCGTTCCACCTGAAGTAAAAAAGATCTCTTTTACATTTACTTTCATAAGCTTTGCCAAAGATTCTTTTGCTCCTTTGACATAATGCTCTGCATCCACACCCTTGCGGTGCATGGATGACGGATTGCCGTAGTCCCGGCACATCACTTTATATACAAGCTCTCCCACCTCAGGATATGCCATTGTCGTGGCAGAATTATCTAAATAAGCTTCCATTTTCCCTTTCCTTTTCTTCTCTTTCTATATAAAATATGTTCTTTTCTCTGAGAATGCTACTGAACCTCTGCACACTCCAGATGATACATCAAAATTGAAAGTGTCGTAATTCCTGCAGTTTCTGTTCTCAGTATCCTTCTTCCAAGTGTGACCGGAACGGCTCCTGCATTTCGTGCCTGCCCGATCTCCTGCTCTTCAAAGCCGCCCTCCGGGCCAATGAAGATTCCGACAGACTGTCCCGGTCTGATCGCTTCGATTATGCTCATCGTTGCCTTCATGCCTTCTTCCAGTTCATATGGAACAAGGATCACATCCAGCCCTTTTGCGAACTCCAGTGCCTCGGCATAAGTCTTCACGGTCTCCACTTCAGGAATCAGACCTCTGCCTGACTGCTCCGCAGCTCCCTTTGCGATCGCCTGCCAGCGAATCTGCTTTTTCCCGGCCTTTTTCTCATCCAGCCGGACAACTGAACGCTTTGCCGCAAATGGAACAATGCCGTACACTCCCAGTTCTACCGCCTTTTGAACGATCAGTTCCATCTTATCCCCTTTGGGAAGTCCCTGGAACAGCCAGATCTTTGACGGAAGTTCTGTATCTTTCTCCGTCTTCTCCCGGATCTTCAGCACAGCCTGATCACCTTCATACCCCTCTATCTGACACAGGTAAGCATTTCCAGTCCCGTCACTGACCTGTACCTCTTCGCCTTCTTTCATACGGAGGACATTCTTCATATGATTGACATCGGATCCTTCTAACCGGATCTTATCTCCCTGAACCCAGGACCGATCCGCAAAAAATGCTGCATTCCATTCTCCTTTTACTAATTTCTTTTAATTCCTTTTTCTTGCAGTTACACACACCCACTCGCCCTGATAGGTCACATCAATGAGTTCCAGTCCCGCCTTTGCCACTGCCTCTTTTACAGTTTCTTCCTTATCATCAATAATTCCGCTTGTAATATAAATTCCGCCCGGTTTAAGCTGGTTTACGATCACCGGGGTCAGCTCTACCAGTACCGGTGCCAGGATATTGGCAGCCACGATATCATAACATTCATAACCAACCTTGTCCTGCACTGCTTTATCATCAATGATATTTCCGATCATGACTTCATACTTGTCTCTAGAGATCCCGTTATTCTCCATATTTTCATAGGTTGCATCGATCGCACATGGATCAAGATCCGTTCCCACGGAATGTTCTGCCCCGAATTTCAGTGCCAGCATTCCAAGAATACCACTTCCGCATCCTACATCAAGAATCTTCGTCTTCTCCGTCACGTACTTTCTGATCTGCCGGATACAAAGCTGGGTTGTCTCATGCATTCCTGTTCCAAATGCCGTACCCGGATCAATATGGATGACCATTTTATCCTCATCGGACGGCTTACATCCTCCCAGGACGGGATGATGAGGATATCATCCACATAGAACTGATGAAAATACTTCTTCCAGTTATTGACCCAGTCCACATCCTCCGTCTCGGATTCTTCAATCGTGCATTCACCGACGTTCACATAAGCAGACATCTCTTCTAATTCCTTTTTTACATTCGCCAGCACAGCTTCTGTGTCTGCCTCTTCTTCCAGATAAAAACTCAGATATGCCACTCCGTCATCCGGCTCGATCTCCGGAAGGATATCAACGAACATCTGCTCCTTATCTGATTCTGTCAGCGGGATCTTATCTTCAATCTCCACACCTTCGATCCCAAGATCTGCCAGCATACTGCTGACGATATCTTCTGCTTCTGTCGTTGTCTTCAACCGGAATTTATTCCATTTCATTTAATTTTCCTCCTGAAACCATAAATCTAAATCAACATGTCCTGTGATCCCGGGTACTTCTCCCGTCTCACTGTACTGCCACATTTTAAATGCATACGGACACTGTGCTCTTCGTGATAATCCGTATACCAGAAATCATATCCTTCAAGTTCTTCCAGCTTCAGCGTAAATGCCATCCATTTCATATTGGCATAGATCATTGCATCGTACCCCTCTGCTTTGATACTGTCGCAAAATACCTTACAGTAATTTGTGAAATCTTCCCGTGTATTGGAATCGGTTCTTGCCTCATCCCCTTTGATCTCTTCTGTATCAAATACAACCGGTGCTGTGATGTCATACTGCCTGATATGCTCCAGTACAAAATCTGCCTCTTCCACTGTCTCGGACAAAGTTGTTGCCTGTGAAAAGAAATAAACTCCTACTTCCAGGCCAGCTGACAATGCACCCTGCACATTCTGGTCAAACATATCATCCAGTACCAGAACACCACTCTCTCCGTAGGCACGATATCCCAGCCGTACGATCACAAAATCAATCCCACTTTCCTTTACCTGCTGCCAGTCTGTATCCTCGCCCTGAAATTCAGAAACATCCACCCCCAGCTTTGAAGAAATATGCTTCTTCGTATCTGAATAAGTCTTATATCCGCTTTCTGGGTCCGTCACAAGATTCTTAAAATTATACGGGTTCTTTGCCACTTCGTCAAGCAGCTCTGCCTGATAAGAATTTCCTTCCACATCCTCAAAAGTATAACAGGTCGTATCGGATGAGGACTTTTTCACCTGCTCTTCATTCTCTGCGGCATCCGCAGCTTCTTTCCAGCCTTTTGTGCCTGCTTCTTTTTCCGCATCACCTGCTTTACAGGCCTCGAAAGAAAGCAGCAGAAAGAACAGGAGCAGCACCCCCGCTCTGATCTTTTTTATCATTCTCTACACTCCATCTTTATTTTCAGCCTTGATCTTTATTTTACCACTACAGACGGCTTTTGCAAATACCCCATGCCTGCAACAACGGAACTTCTTTTGTCCTCGCCTCTGCACGTTGTCCTGCTGCCATTGAACCGATCATAAGTAACTATGGACTTACCTGTTCCATCATAGCCTTCTCAGGAGGACTGATCCTGGACGAAAACCGTTCTGTTCTTTATGAAAAGGCTTCACAGCAAAGGACGCGGCTTATACCCGATCTGACTGGATTGTAAAAGATCCCTCAGACCCAAGAGTCCTTTTTTATCACAGCAGACAATGATCAGGATGGAATTGCACTGGCATTGAAGCAACTGGATCTCTGAAAGTTCTCATATATGACACTTGACATTTCTCTTTCTTCGCTTTAATATACTATTCATATATGATTAGTATGTTTATAAAGGAGTTGACGTTATGAATATTTTATGTTTTGGAGATTCAAATACTTATGGATATCGCCCTGACGGATCAGGACGCTTTGGTGCAGATACCCGTTGGACCGGTCTGCTTCAGAAAAAGCTTGGAACCAATGACCGTATTATTGAAGAAGGTCTCTGTGGAAGAACTACCGTCTTTTCCGATGAATTGCGGGAAGGCCGCCGTGGACTGGATACGATCGGTATTCTCCTGGAAAGCCATGCCCCTGTGGATCTGCTCATCCTGATGCTCGGAACCAATGACTGCAAGACCCGTTACAACGCCTCTGCCGGCACGATTGCCAAGGGACTGGAACAGGTCATCACCAAAGCTCAGAAAAGTTCTTCCCACCCTTTTCGTCTTCTCGTGATCTCACCGATCCTCCTTGCTCCCGGTGGTCGGCGATCCTGGATTTGACCGGAATTTAATAAAGGTTCTGAGCTTGTCTCTCAGAACCTTGCCACTGAATATAAAAAAATCGCTGCCCGGTATCACGCTGATTTTCTCGATGCTGCCTCTGTTGCCAATGCCAGTGAAACCGACCGTCAGCATCTGGATGCCCTGGGGCATCGGCTTCTAGCTGAAGCAATCTATAAAAAAATCACCACATAAGCAATAGTTTTTGGGAGAACTTGATTGCAATTTAAACGACATAGCTTTGGAAATCAGCAACTTACTCAGCCTTGAAACGGATGTATTTGCAAATCAGGTATAACTGCAAAAAATCCTTGCAAAAAAAGATGTAACCCCATAATCGGGATTACACCATTTTTCTTACCTCATTTTGTATAGTATACATAAGCCCCATAAGGCTTCATTGTGATCTTTGATGCAAACTTTTCAGGAGCATCTTTATAATTGGAAATTACAAGCTCACTTCTCTCTGCTTTTACAGACTCATCCACCTCATATTCCACTGTCTCATCCGTGAAATTGCAAAGAACAATCAGACTTTCTTTCTCTCCTTTTCTCAGGTAAGCATAAATCTTTTCATTCTCTGCATCCAGCAGTTCATAAACTCCATCCGTAATAATCGGAAGTTCATGACGCAGGGCAATCAGCTTCTGATAGTAATAGAAAACAGAGTCACTGTCTGCCAGAGCATTTTCTACATTGATCTTTTTATAATTAGCATTGACACGAATCCATGGCTGTGCTTCGGAGAATCCGGCATTTTCGGAAGCATCCCACTGCATCGGAGTTCTGGCGTTGTCTCTGGACTTCAAATGAAGTAAATGGAGGGTATCTTCTTTTGAAAATCCTTTTCTTTCTGTAAAATCTTTAAAGATATCCAGTGCTTCTACGTCTTTGTACTCCTCGAGCTTCGTAAAATCTGCATTGGTCATTCCAAGCTCTTCCCCTTCATAAATGTAAGGAGTTCCCTGCATCATATGAAGACATGTTCCAAGCATTTTTGCCGAGATTTCTCTGTATTCTTCTGAATCGTTTCCAAAGCGTGTCACAGCTCTCGCCTGATCGTGATTGCACCAGTACAGACTGTTCCAGCCATTGCACTCATGCATCTTATCCTGCCACTGCGTCATGACTTTTTTCAGTTCCACAAGAGGCACACGGTTTGTTGCATATTTTCCATTCTCATCATAATCCAGATGCATATGGTCAAAATGAAAGACCATGTTCAGTTCTTTTCTTGATTCATCTGTATAAAGAGCCGCCTCATCTGCATTGGTATGCGGTGTCTCTCCTACGGTCATAATATCGTATTTACTCAATACTTCCCGGTTCATCTCCTGGAGAAATTCATGTACTCTCGGTCCATTTGCACATCCGGCATAATAACTTCCGTAAGCTTTATTCTGAATCACCGGCCCGTCCGGAAAACTCTGATCTTTCGAAAGAAGCGAAATTACATCCATCCGGAATCCATCGATTCCTTTATCCAGCCAGAACCGCAGGATATCATATACTTCCTGCCGCACTTTCGGATTTTCCCAGTTCAGATCCGGCTGCTCTTTTGCAAAGCAGTGCAGATAATACTGGGCACGCTCCTCTGCATACTCCCAGGTAGATCCGCCGAAACTGGATCCCCAGTTATTGATTACTTCGTCTTTCCATATATAGTAGTCGCTGTAAGGATTGTCCTTACTTTTTCTTGATTCCTGAAACCATGGATGCTGGTCAGAGGTATGATTTACAACCAGGTCAAGAATAATCTTCAGACCTGCCTCATGTGCTTCTGCAAGCAGATTTTCAAAATCTTCCATGGTACCAAATGTCGGCTCGATCTCTCTGTAATTGGAAATATCATACCCGTTATCCACCTGCGGAGACGCGTAGATCGGATTCAACCAGAGAACATCCACACCCAGCTTTGCAAGATAAGGAATTTTTTTGCGGATTCCATTCAGATCCCCGATCCCGTCTCCATTTGAATCACAAAAGCTTTTCGGATATACCTGATATACTACACTCTTTTTCCACCATGCCGTTTTATTACTCATCCTCGTCATCTCCATCGTCTGCTATATCATTGACATATTTTATTTCATTCTTTGCTTCTTCCACCATCTCACGCATCCGTTCCACCGTGATATATTCTCCCTGCGGCTCCATGGCTACCTGAAATGCAAGTGGAAGGTTCATACCACTCACAATGTGCGTATGCGGTCTGTTGCGATAACGGAAAAACTGCTGGTTCACACTTCCTGAAGTCAGGTCTGTCAGAACGATCACTTCATCTTCCTCTGCAAATCCTTTCATCAGTTCATCGACTGCCTCTTCCACCGGCTGGTTATCCAGATAGCAGAGAGTGCAATCGTCTCCTGCACTCCGCCTGAAACAAAATTCAGAGTATCCTTTAATCCATCTGCCATCTTATGATGAGATGCTGTAACTAAAATTCTTTTCATAGATATTATTTCCTTTCCGCTATACTGTGAGGATTCCAAAGAAAGAGCATACCAGTGCAATAACAATAATCAGAAGGATCAGTTTCGTTGCTGTCCACTTCTTATTTCCGAGCAGCTTGTAGACAAGTGCTGTCAGAAGTACCGGAAGCAGGGATGGCATGATCCTGTCAAGTACATCAGTCTGAAGTGCCAGTGAAACTTCCCCGACTTTAAAATTTAATGCTGTTGTCATTTTTACAGAAGAAGCGATCAATGCACCGACAACACTCAGTCCCATGATAGAAGCGGCTTCTGTAAATGTCGTAAGGCTTTTTCCAAGGTTTGTGATCAGCTTTGTTCCTGAAGTATATCCCACTTCAAACATTTTTCTCTTTACAAACCAGAAAATGATGTTTGCAATAAACCAGATGATCGCACCCAGCGGATTTCCCTGCTGTGCCATATATCCTGAAATAGATCCCATGATCGTCGGCCAGAGAACCCATACCAGCGTATCACCAACTCCGGCAAACGGTCCCATCAGACTGGTCTTTTAACGACTGTACTGTCTCTTTCGCCTCGATGCCGTCCTTCTCTTCGATCGCCAGTGTCGCACCCAGGATCATACTGGACATGACTGTTGTGGAATTGAAATAATTAAAATGGTTGTTCAGTGCCTCTTTGTATTCTTCATCTTTTTTATAGATCTTACGAAGTACCGGTGCCATTGCCCATGCTACAGCCGGACCCATCTGGGATTCGTAATTGAAAATGTTACATGCCATAAAGTTATATCTGTCGGCTGTCTTTTTCAGATCTTTTTTTTGTTACCTGATAACGCTGCGTTCCATCATTCAGGTTCAGCTCAACACCTGTGCTGCCTGCTTTATTTACTGTATTATTTCCATCTTACTCATCAAAATCATCTCCCATCTCATCCACTGTTGTAACAGCTACTGCTTTCTCTGCCTCTGCGGCTTTTTTCATTTCTGTCGTAAAATACCAGAATGCTGCGGCAAATCCGACAATCGCAATTCCGAGTACCGGCATGGACAGATAAGCTGAAAGTATAAATCCGATCAGAATAAATGGAAGGAATTTCTTAACCGGCATATAACGCATCAACATTCCGATACCGACTACAGGAAGCATTCCTGCTGCAATGGAAAGCCCGTCTGTCACCCACTGTGGGATCACATCCAGGATAAAATTCACTACATTTGCACCAAAGCATACAACGATCACTGTTGGAATGATTGTCTGAAGGGAACAGAGCAGCGGTCCGACCCATGCGATCCGGTTCATGTTTTTCCATTTTCCTTCATTATTATCACTCTGCATCTTATGTGCTACAAAGTTATTTACAATACGCACTACAACTTCTAACTGGATCGCAAGAAGTCCAACCGGAAGTCCAACACCTACAGCCGCATCAATTCCCGTTCCTGTGCGGACTGCGATAAATGTACCGATAATTGTTGCAAGTCCGTAGTTTGGGGCAGAAGCTCCTCCAAGTGCTGCCACACCAAGCGACATCAACTGGAATGTACCTCCGATCATAAGACCTGTATTTAAGTCTCCCATGATCAGACCTGAAATTGTACCAACGATTACGGAGAACCAGGACATAACAACCGGACCATTCTGGTCGATCGTCATGTACCCTGCCAAAAGAACGATTAATATATCCTGTATGATATGCATATCTGTCACCTCTCAATTTTTTACTTATCTGACACTGATCTTTTCTTTTTCTGAATCAATATATTTTTCTGAATCAGTATGCCTCTTCTGCATCAGTCGGAACATACTGGATCACGATCGGAACACCCTTGCTTCTGATGATTTCAAGATCTGCTTTTTCTTTCTCATTCAGTGCAATAAATTTTGTGACCGGTGTTCTTCCATTCTCATTGAAAATAATTCCAAGATCTACTTTCGGGATCTCGACGCCGCCTTCCATCAGACGGATCAGTGTCTCCGGCTCTTTTACAAGAACGAACACTCTCTGTCCGTCATATTTACCGGCTTTAAAATTGGTGATTGCTGTCTCTGTGCTGATGACAGACACTCCTGTTCCTGCCGGCTTTGCCATTCTCATACTTGCCTTGATCTCTTCGTTATTGCAAAGCACATCATCTACCACCATAAATCTTTTTACCTGAAGATGTGGTGCCCACTGGTTTACGATCAACCATGAATCAGTCTCTGATCAACTCTTGCTAATACTACCATTTTCTTTTCCTCCTTGATTTTCGCTTTTTGGTATCGTTACCAATTTGTTTCTTTTAAAAACCAGCACTGGATTTCGTACTGGTTATTTACTAAATTACTGCTGCCCTCAGGCTGACTGCCGGATCACTAATTCAAGATCCAGTTCTTTGCGGATCGTATCTTCCGCTCCGTCCCTGAGCTGACGGATCATTTCTTTTGCCGCATACTCGCCTTCCTGAGCAATCGGCTGACGGATCGTCGTCAGAGGAATCTGTATGCAGGATGCCAGCGGCTGGTCATCCACTCCCAGAATTGCAATATCTTCCGGAATTCGGATTCCATTTGCAAGTCCTTCGATCACCATTCCGGCTGCCACTTCATCACTTCCTGCAATGACTGCATCCGGTCTTTCCTGCAAAGAGAGATTTAAGATCTTTTTCATCACTCTCTTTCCATCTTCCATCGTATGTATTCTCGTAAACATCTGATCCGGGTCAGCACTTTTTCCCGCCTTGCTTAATGTCTCAATAAAACCTCTGTAGCGGTCACTGTCGATATTCAGTCCCTTTGGCTGTAAAACCAACGCTTTTGCTCCTGTACAGTAAGCGATTCTCTGATGTCCTTTACCTAAAGATACTCGGTTGCTTTTTGAAATCCCTCATATTGTCTTCCACAGATCATTGAGATCTCATGGTCTTCATTGTACTCATTACATGCAACCAGCCTGCCATACTGGGTAAACTTCCTGATCAGTTCCCACTGGTTCTCAATCGCACAGAGGATTGCACCGTCTGCGTGCTGCATACGAAGCAGATTCAATGCTTCTTCCTCTCCTGCCCGTTCTCCGTAAGTCTGGATGATCAACGTCCTGTATGCATATTTGCTGCATGTTCTTTCGATTGAATCAACCAGATGAGCAAAAAAGTTATTCGTGATCGTCGGAACAACCACAGCCACATTTCCTGAACCGGAACCTCTCATCTGTCTTGCTGCCTGCAGGGGACTGTATCCCAGTGCATCCATCGCCTCCTGTACCCGCTGTCTTTTTGCTTCTGATACATGAGGCTTATTATTGATAACTCTTGATACGGTAGAGACTGATAATCCTGAAAGCTTTGCCACGTCTGATATCGTTGCCAATTTATCATCTCCTTGTTGTTGCTTCTGTATTTCTTTGTTGTGATTACACAATACACCCTGATTTTCGATTTGTCAAAGCTATTTTTGGTATCGTTTTCAATTTTGGAATTTTACACAAAGACGGGAATTGATTTTTGTAAGATTTCACGAAAAAACAGGAGGATTTTTTAAGAGAAAAACCGGTCACCTCTTCCTCCAGGTCACCGGCTTATAAACCAAAACTATATACTCACTCTGTTTTTATCACATCACAACTGCTCCAGCAATCCCTGAAGCCCTTCTTCCTCGTAAATCTGCTTATAATAAGTAATTTGCCATTTCTTTTTTCTGTATGATATAATGAGCGTTAGCGAGCAGGAGAAAGCATTGCTTTTTCAGTGCGAGTGGCGAATGACGATCATGATCACTGCGAAGCAGCTTCAGACACCATCGGTGCCGATCATGATATAATGAGCGTTAGCGAGCGAATGAAAGAAAGGAGATTTCAAAATGCTGGTATGCGATTACATTGTTGAGCAGATTGACGGAGATTATGCTCATTTAAGACGAACGGATCTGCCGGATGAAGAATTGAAACTTGTTGCCAGGGCATTGCTCCCTGCAGAAATCGTTGAAGGATGTACGCTGCATTATGAACTGATGCAGTATACCATCCTATAAACTCAGAACGCATAGAAATCCCGTTCAGATACGATTTCAAATACTTCAAAGAAAAAATCCCGTTCAGGAGTATTTCTTCTCATGCAGGAAATACTCCCGAACGGATATCCTAACCATGTCTCTCGGCTTTTCGCTTCTCACTTCTGTCTTTATTTTCATCGTTCTGACATTGAGTCATTCACTTCAATATGATCATCCACCGGAATCACCAGACATTGCTTCCGTCGATCATTCTGGTCTCTACCAGATCCATCCGCTCCGGGTTGACTTTGATCACCACATCCGGGGTCTCAATATTGAACTTCTTCGTCTCTGTGATATTGGATGCAAGAAGCGATGCCTTTTCCCCTGCATTTTCCTCAAAATTCTGATCAAAATTTTCCATCTTTTCATTGGAAACACCGCTCTGCTCAAATATTTTTTTCACATCCGTCTTATCCAGAGAAAGCGGATCAGGGTCTTCCTTATGCTCTTCAATCAGCTCATTCAGCGTCTCATGAATATTACGGACCGTTTCATAATCTCCATCCTCTCCCAGTGTATCCTCGATAATCATCTGAAATGTCTCTTTCTGAGTATCAGCAGACATCGGCATCTTAGCTCCCAAAAGCTGGTCGATCATCTCCGGCTGAAGATCTTCCGACTTCTTCGTATAATAAAGAACACTGTGAAGATCTGTACTTCTGTCATTAAACGCCGGAAATAAAAATCCCTTATCCGGTCTGTCCACGATCCAGTCACGGATACGATCCTGAATACAATTCTCCTCTGCATTATAACTAAGTCCCGCCTTGGACAGACTCACCGGACAGATACTCATGAGGATATGCTGGTATACTTCATCTGAAGCGTCAAACATTTCCATATCATCAGAAGACTTTCCCGGAATATCATACATGGCATGGATCAGAATAATATAATAATTCTCCGCATATTCATAAGTAGCGATCACCTTGTCGTAAAATTCTTCCAGCAGCATATCATCTTCCAGTCTGCTGTCACGGAGTTTCAGCAGGAACTCCTGCGTTCCTCCCGGCATTTCCGCATCGATTGGAAATTCCATATTAATCATATTTTTACCGATCGAACCCGAAAGTGTCTTCTTAAAAATATCAAAATATTTAAATGCCTCTTCCTCCGGCAGGGAAAGAAAGGCTTCTTTCGATTCCATCTTTTTATTTTCTCATGATCCACATAGCAGCCACAAATTCTCGTGATCGCACAGTTCTTCGGCGAAAACTGCTTACGGATCTCCAGTACTTCTTTTTTATTCATCGGTCGTTCTCCTTCATTTTCCACTCGGTCTTTTTATTTTACACCTGATTCATCCTGAAAAAAAGATTTGATTTCCCCTGATATCTATGATATCATACCTACAGTTTTATATGAAAATGTGGATCTTGCCGCCGGGTAAGATCGTAAGGCATTCATTTTCGGACCGACAGGCTCTAGTACCTCTTTGACCAGTTTTCAGGTGATATACACAGGCTGAAGACAGGTAACAGACCGGTTATTAGAAGGGACGAAAAGTGAATGCCTTTTTCATCATTTAACCGCACCTAACCGCACTCAGAAGGGAGTTTTTTATGTCAGATACAAAAGTTATCCACAGTTCCGATACTTCCGGGCATATTTTTTCACTTTTTCTGAAATATGTCTCTGCGAATGTTCTTGGAATGATCGGCTTTTCCTGCTACATTCTTGCTGATACCTTTTTTATTGCAAGAGGCATTGGCTCCGATGCACTTGCCGCCCTGAACCTGGTTCTGCCTGCATACAGTCTGCTCAACGGAACCGGTCTCATGATCGGAATGGGAGGCGGTTCACGTTATTCCCTCTCCTCCACGCACCCGGAAAGAGAAACGCACCGCACAGTCTTTACACAGTCCGTCCTGCTGGCAGTCATCGCAGCTATTTTTTTCGCACTGACAGGACTTCTTGGGGCAGAGCCTTTATGCCTTCTCCTGGGAGCAGACAGCCGGACACTCCCTTTTGCCGTCCCCTATATCCGTATCCTGCTGGCATTTGCCCCCTTATTTCTGGCCAATAACCTTCTCGTATGCTTTGTCAGAAATGACGGTGAACCCGCTTTATCCATGGCAGGAATGATCATCGGAAGCCTCTCCAATATCCTGCTGGATTACCTTTTCATTTATCCTCTGAATCTTGGCATGGTAGGTGCCGCCCTTGCCACAGCTACCGCACCGCTCATCAGTATGGGGATTCTTTCCACTCATTTTCTGAGAGGAAACAGCCACTTCCGGCTGATGAAGACAAAACCTTCCCTCAGCACAGCTTCCTCGATCTGTTCTCTAGGTGTCTCCTCCCTGATCACTGAAGTTTCTTCCGGGATCGTGATTCTCGTATTTAATTTCCTGCTCCTGGATTTAAGCGGGAATACCGGTGTCGCTGCCTATGGGGTCCTTGCAAACATCGCACTGGTTCTTATTGCCATCTCCACCGGCATTGCTCAGGGAATCCAGCCCATCGTCAGCAGCATCCAGGAGAAAAAGGACAGCCGGTCCGCCATCAGATCAGATGCTATGCACTCCTGACCGCTCTGCTTCTGGCTCTGCTTTCTTACGCAGTTATCTTCCTGCTGGCTGACCCCATTGCTGATCTGTTCAATAAAGATCAGAACACCGCCCTTACTTCCATTGCGGCCGACGGAATGAGGATCTACTTTACCAGCCTCTTTTTCTCCGGCATCAATATCGTTGCCGCAGTATTTTTAAGTTCCACGGACCGCCCAAAACAGGCATTTATCCTCTCTCTTCTAAGAGGATTTCTGCTGAGCATCCCGGCCGCTTTTCTTCTGGCTCATTTATTCGGACTCACCGGGATCTGGATGTCACTCCCGGTAACAGAGGGGATCGTATGTATCTTTTCCCTTCTTTTTCTGAAGAAAGTCTGAATATAACGGCAGACTCCTGTTCTCTCTCCCTGCATTATGAGGATGACTTTCCGAAAATCTTTTTCATATCAACTTTCATGATATAGTAATACATGACCAGCAGCAGCGATCCCGCAAGGATCCATGCTGCCGGACTGGCCATACAGACTCCGGTATAACTTCTCTGCTTTGCCGCAGCCACTGCAACAGCACCTCTTCCGACCAGTTCTGCCACTCCTGCCATCATTGGAAGAAGTCCATAGCCCAGTCCCTGGATTCCATTTCTGTAAATATTCACTACAGCAAGCGGAATAAAACAGATTCCAATACACCACAGATAAATCTCCACCGAATCCATGATCACATCAACATTTTCTGAAACAAATAAGTAAGTCATATATTTTCCTACAGTCATAACAAATGCTGCTGCAATAAAAGAATAAATAACTCCCAGAATCGTACATGCTTTAAATCCCTGGCGAATCCTCGGGACATTGCCCGCTCCCATATTCTGTGCCCCGTAAGTTGCCATAGTTGTCCCCATTGCCACATATGCCTGCGTCACTACCTGCTCGATCTTATTTGCCGCAGTAAATGCCGCTACCAGTGTAGAACCGAGAATATTCAGCGAAGTCTGCACCATCATAGTTCCAATCGCTGTAATGGAATACTGCAATGCCATTGGCAGACCGATGCGGATCTGCGTCAGGTAGATCTGACCTCCTACGTGCCGGTCCTCCTTTTTCAGATGCAGTATCGGAAGCTTCAGCATGATGTAGCCCAGGCAGAGAAGTCCCGATATTCCCTGTGCGACAACGGTTGCAATGGCGGCCCCTGCAGTTCCCAGTCCGAAGACGATGATCAGGAGCAGATCCAGGAAAATATTAAGCACCGCACTGATAATCAGAAAATAAAGCGGCAACTTACTGTTTCCCAACGCACGCAGGATACTGGACAGAAGATTATACAGCATCTGTGCAAGGATGCCTCCGCTGACAATCATAATATAAGCATATGCATCCTGGAAAATATCCTCCGGTGTATTCATAAGAATCAGAAGCGGTTTCATAAATGCCATAAATACAATCGTCAGAAAAAGTCCGATTCCCAAAGAAAGGATGCCTGCCCCCGCAACGGTCTTCCTCATTCCATCCATATCGCCCGCTCCGAATTTCTGTGCTGTCAGAACCGTAAATCCGGCTGTCATTCCCGCGACAAAGCCCCAGATCAGAAACATGATCGTTCCGGTGCTTCCGACTGCTGCCAGTGCTTTCGTACCGACAAACTTTCCCACGATCACAGCATCTGCCATATTATAAAACTGCTGAAACACATTTCCGATAAAAATCGGCAATGTAAAATTTATAATTACTTTCATCGGCTTTCCCACCGTCATATCATGCTGTACTGCTTTCATAATACTGCCGCACTCCTTTCTCTTTCATTCACGCTGCAATACGCAACTGACCATTTTTTCAGATATAGGATATCACTATCTTTTTTCGTCTTCAATATGGTTTTAAATTTAGGGTGGCAAAAATCCGAGGCCGGGTTTATAATGATTTATAGTAATTTTTACTCAGAAAAATGGAGGTAGAGATCATGTTAAAATATGTAGAAACCAAAGAGGCTCCGGCTGCGATCGGACCATATTCCCAGGGAGTTGTTGTGAATGGATTTGCTTTCTTTTCAGGACAGGTTCCTCTTTCGCCACAGACAGGTGAAGTGGTCGGAACTACCATTGAGGAACAGGCTGAACAGGTCATGAAGAATATCAAAGGACTGCTTGACAGTCAGAATGCAGCATTTACAGATGTTGTAAAGACAACTTGTTTCCTTGCTGATATTGCTGATTTTGCAGCATTCAATGCCGTATATGCAAAATATTTCACCGGAAATCCGGCCCGCTCCTGCGTTGCTGTAAAGGATCTTCCAAAGGGAGTCCTCTGCGAAGTAGAAGTGATCGCCGCTGTATAAGAATTTTACTGTGAAGCTTTTTGCAGCAGTTTCTTCCTTCAGTGCCAATAAGGACTATACTGAAAAAGATGCTTTTCTTTGATCTGACCTTTACTCCCGACCGGGTGTATCTGCCATTTCCGGAAAAGCATCTTTTCTTTTTTTACATTTTCTCTTTATCGTATCTTTTCTTTTTATAAAGTCTCCAGTTCTTTCATCCATACAGCAACGCAGGCATCACTCGGCATTCTCCAGTCACCACGCGGAGAAAGTGCCACAGTTCCCACTTTCGGTCCATCCGGCAGACAGGATCTCTTAAACTGCTGGGAGAAAAATCTCCTGCAGAATGTCTTCAGCCACTTCAGGATCGTTTCCCTGTCGTATTCCCCCTCAAAAGTACTGCAGGCAAGACGATAGATCTTTGCAGGCTCATATCCAAAGCGAAGCATAAAATATAAGAAGAAGTCATGCAATTCATACGGTCCCACCAGATCTTCTGTCTTCTGTGCGATGTCTCCGTCTTTTGGCGGAAGTAATTCCGGGCTTACCGGAGTGTCCAGTACATCATACAGTACTTCCCGGAGCTGCTCATCTTCCGTATCATCCGCAGCATATTTGACCAGATGACGTACCAGTGTCTTAGGCACAGAGGCATTCACCCCGTACATGGACATATGATCGCCATTGTAGGTTGCCCAGCCAAGTGCAAGCTCTGACATATCGCCTGTCCCGATAACCATGCCCCACGTCTTATTCGCAAGATCCATCAGTACCTGCGTTCTCTCGCGTGCCTGTCCATTCTCATAAGTGACACTGTGATCCTCGGGATCGTGTCCGATATCCCGGAAATGGATATTCACCGCCTCGGCGATCGGCACCTCTATCAGAGTTGCCCCGACCTTTTTCGACATCTCACAGGCATTCTGATAGGTACGGTCTGTCGTTCCAAAACACGGCATCGTCACCGCAAGAATATCTTTTTTATCCCTTCCAAGCATATCAAATGCTTTCGCAGTAACCAGGAGGGCAAGCGTAGAATCCAGCCCACCGGAAATTCCTACCACTGCGGTTCTCGCATTGGTATGGGCAAGACGCTTCTTCAGTCCCATTGCCTGGATCGTCAGGATCTCCTCGCAGCGTGCAGCTCTCGTCTGTTCATCTGACGGAACAAACGGCTTCTTTGGAAATGTTCTCGTCAGAGAAGTTTCTCCTTTTTCTATCTGGAATCCTACCCGGATCAGGCTGCGTTCCTGTGCTGTCTGAAATGTCGTATTCTTTCTTCTTTCTCCCGTAATTCTCTCAAGGTCAAACTCCGAGTAAATAATTTCATTTCTATAGCGATTGCTTTCTTTCAGGATTGTTCCATTTTCTGCGATAATATTATGTCCGCCAAAGACAAGATCCGTTGTTGATTCTCCTTCTCCTGCATTTGCATAAATATATCCTGCGATCAGTCGTGCAGACTGCCCTGCGATCAGCTCTCTGCGATACGTATCCTTTCCGATCGTCTCATCACTTGCGGAACAGTTTACGATCACAGTCGCTCCTTCCAGTGCCGCACCGATACTCGGCGGAACCGGTGACCACACATCCTCGCAGATCTCCGCTGCAACGATCAGATCTTCCATTTCTGCTGCCTGAAAAAGAAGCTGTGGTCCGAACGGGATCTCTTCTCCGTTAAAAGAAATATATCTCGCCTTCTCCGGTCCGGGAGTAAACTGACGCATCTCATAAAATTCCCCGTAATTCGGAAGAAATGTCTTTGTCTCAGTCCCAGGATCTTTCCATGATTCAGGCTGCTGCCACATTGTAAAGCTTTCCATCCACCTCAAGCGGAACTCCCACAAACACCAGCAGATCCCTGTCTCTGGTAAACTCTGCGATCTCCAACAGAGCCTTTTTCGCTGCTTTCAGTAAAACCGCATGGTCAAACAGGTCACTGCACGTATATCCTGTCACACACAGTTCCGGGAACACCAGTATTTTTGCATTCGCCTTTTCTGCTTCTTCAATCCCTCTGCAAATATTCTCTTTATTAAACTCTACATCTGCGACCCGGATATCCGGTGTTGCCGCAGCAACCTTTACAAATCCATGTCTCATATGCTTCTCCTTTCGCTGATCCGTTCCTCAGTCCGGATTTTTATCATTTTCATTCTCAGTCCGTTCCTGCAGAACTTTAAAAATTTATCTGCTCTTTTTTAATAATTCTTTTAATTCATCCACAGAATAATGATAGGCTGTATTACAGAAGTGACATTTTACTTCAATCTCTTTTCCTTCATCAATCATCTCCTGAATTTCCTTCTTTCCAATACTGATGATTGCTTTTTCAATTCTCTTTTTAGAACAGTTACAGTAGAACTGTGTCGGCATTGTATCCGTGATCTCAAGATCTAGTCCTTCCAGCACCTGCTCCAGCATTTGTTCCGGCGTATGTCCATCATCAAGCATAGCTGTGACAGAACGGATCTTTTTAATATTTTCTTCCAGTTTATTTAATACTTCATCTTCAATAAAAGGCATAACCTGAACAATAAATCCTCCGGCAACTCTGACCGTATTATCTCCGTTCATCAGTACACCCAGCCTACGGAAGACGGAACCTGCTCAGACGTTGCAAAGTAGTACGTCAGATCTTCTGCGATCTCACCGGTCTGAAGAATTGTCTGACCGGAATATGGTTCTTTCAGTCCCATATCTTTGATGATCGTCATAACTCCCTGGCCAATGCTCCGCCTACATCCAGCTTTCCATTCTTTGGTGGCAGCATGACATCCGGATTAAATACATATCCTTTTACATTTCCCTGACTGTCTGCCGTCACTGTCAGCCCTCAATATCTCCGGAACATTTGATCTGGATCGTCAGCATATCGGTATCATTCTTCATCATGCTTCCCATCATGACTCCACCGGTCAGAAGCCGTCCCAGAGCTGCTGTTGCAACCGGACTTGTCTGATGATGGACTCTCGCCTCTTCTACCAGGTTCGTTGTTACTGCGGCAAAAGCACGAATCTGCGTATTTCCTGCGGTTGCCCTGACAATATAATCTTTCATTCTTCTTTTCCTTTCTCATCATAAAATTTCTTGCTTATTTCTGTAACTTTCCATATTCTCTTGCAATAATATAGATCCGTTCACTTTTTTCTGTCGGTGCTTCATGGGTAAATGCATCATAAGCAGTCTCAAAGATCAGGCCCGAACTTTGAATCAGCTCTTTCATCTCGTCTAATGTATAGCCCCTCTGATAATGCGTCTCCTGATACTTCCGGTACAAATTTTTCTCTTTTCCCTCTTCCCTGATAAACAGCGTCAGATCATATTCATTGATCTTTTCCTCATCATAGTAATAGTTATCCCAGATAAAACTACATTCACCACGGTCTTCCGCTATAACGGTATCTCCCATTACTTCCTTATATTTATATACTGTATTAAAATCAAAAATAAAAGACGCCTTCAGGATCTAAGTAATTATTCACCAGCCGGAATACCTCTTTCAGCTCTTCAGGCTCTGTAATATAATTTACCGAATCACAGACACTCACTGCCGCACGCACTGTACCGTACAATTCAAATTCCCGCATATCCTGCAACAGATACAGAATATCCTGCCCTGACTGTACTCTTTTTTCCATGGCAAGCTCCAGCATATCCTCTGAATTGTCCACTCCGATCATATCATATCCGAATGCTGCCAGCCGCTCTGTCATCGCACCTGTCCCACATCCCAGATCCAATACGATCCCTTCTTCAATTCCATGCTCCAGAAGCAGACCATGGAGATAGCTGCTCCACTCTTCATAAGGTACATTGTCCATGAAAATATCATAGACTGCTGCAAACCCCGTATATGCTTCCATCCGATGTAACCTCCATTTCTCTGTAAAAATGACATACTTCTTTTTATTTTATCACATATTTCGTGTAATATCTATTCTCAAAATCAAGTCTTTACGAAGTTGCTGCCAGGTCTTTCTGACCCGTTTTCTACGATTTCATCCATATTTGGACATTATTTCCTTGACATTTTAATCTTTTTCGCTTTCTTTTATCACTTTATCATGATATAATAGTGAAGCTATGCTAATCATTAGCAAGAAATATACAAAAGAAAGGAAAAGAGAAATGGACAACAACAAGAAAGACTTCAAGCCGTATATTCCAGCCGACAAAGTCGTTCCTGAATTTACGGTAACAGCACTCTTGATTGGTATCCTTCTGGCAATCGTATTTGGGGCAGCGAACGCATATCTCGGACTCCTCGTAGGTATGACTGTGTCCGCCTCTATCCCGGCAGCAGTTATTTCTATGGGTATAATACGTGTGATTCTCCGTAAGGATTCCATTCTTGAGAACAACATGGTACAGACGATCGGTTCTGCCGGTGAGTCTGTCGCAGCAGGAGCAATTTTTACACTTCCTGCATTATTCCTCTGGGCAGAGGAAGGAAAAATTGATTTTCCAAGTATTCTTACGATCTTCCTGATCGCATTATTCGGAGGTGTCCTGGGCGTTTGCTTTATGGTTCCTCTCCGTCAGGCTCTGATCGTAGAAGAACATGGAACACTTCCATTCCCTGAGGGAACTGCATGTGCAGAAGTACTTCTGGCAGGCGAAGAGGGAGGTTCTAAAGCCGGCACTGTATTTGCAGGACTGGGGATTGCAGCAGTGTACAAATTCCTTGCAGACGGAACACAGCTCTTTAAGAGTGAGATTGGTCATGCATTTGAAAGCTACAAAGGATCTCAGGTTGGTATCCAGGTACTTCCTGCCCTCGCAGGTGTAGGTTATATCTGTGGACCGAAGATCTCAAGTTATATGTTTGCCGGTGGAACACTCAGTTGGTTTGTACTGATGCCATTGATCGCATTATTCGGTGCAGATGCAACCATCTTCCCGGCAAGTAAAACAGTAACAGAACTTCTTACTATGGAGGCGGCGGCCCAAGTGCTTTGTGGAGCAATTACATTAAATACATCGGAGCAGGAGCTGTTGCAACAGGTGGTATCATCAGTCTGATCAAGAGTCTTCCTCTGATCATAAGAACATTTAAACAGGCTATTGACAGTATGAAGAATAAAAATGCAGCACATAAGGGACTCCGTACAGAGCAGGATCTTCCGATCCCGGTTCTGATTGCAGTCGCACTTGTGATCGCAGTACTGATCTGGCTGATTCCGACATTCCCTGTGAATCTGATCGGTGCATTAATCATTGTAGTATTTGGATTTTTCTTTGCTACAGTATCCTCCCGTATGGTAGGTCTGATCGGTTCTTCCAACAACCCGGTATCCGGAATGACGATCGCAACACTGCTTTTTGCAACTGTTATCCTCAAGGCTACCGGTTCAACTGGTATTACAGGTATGGTAGGAGCTATTTCCATCGGTGGCATCATCTGTATCGTTGCAGCAATCGCCGGTGATGCTTCTCAGGACTTAAAGACCGGATTTATTGTAGGTGCTACACCGAAGAAACAGCAGCTCGGTGAAATCATCGGTGTGGTTGCTTCCGCAGCAGCAATTGGATTTGTTCTCTATCTTCTGAATGAGGCATGGGGATATGGTACAGAAAAGATTCCGGCAGCTCAGGCTACTATGATGAAGATGCTCGTTGAGGGTATCATGAACGGTGAACTTCCATGGGCCTTATCTTTATCGGTGTGTTTATCGCCATCGTAGTTGAGATTCTTCATATGCCGGTTATGCCATTTGCAGTTGGTATGTATCTGCCGTTCTCCTTAAGTGCAGGTATCATGGCTGGTGGTGTTGTACGCATCCTGGTTGAAAAGAGAAAAGGAACAGAGAAGGAAAAGAAAGCCCGCACAGACCGTGGACTGCTCTTTACTTCCGGTATGATCGCAGGAGAAGGTATCGTTGGTATCCTCCTTGCAGTATTTGCAGTTTTTAAGATCGACAGCAAGATCGTTCTGCCGTTCCAGTTACCGCAGATCGGCAGTCTGATCCTTTTCATCGCATTACTTGCATTACTTTACAGAGTATGCATGAAAGCAGATAAGGAATAAGGATTTCATGAAAAAGAAAGACAGTAAAAACTATCTGGATTTTGTTCCGGAAAAGAATCCGGAAATTGAATATGAAGCAGATGAGGACGGTATTATTACCGTCCTTATCGAATGGAAAGGATTTTATCATAAAATCGCACAAAAGCTGTTCCGACGCCCGAGAGTCAGTGATATCCGGCTTGATGAGCTTGGAAGCTTTGTATGGAATGCGGTCGACGGGAAAAAGGATGTCCATCAGATTTCCAAAGAACTCGAACAGCAGTTTCCGAAAATGGAAAAGCCTGTTCCCCGTCTGATCAAATACCTCGAAATACTACACGATAATCATCTCATCTACTGGAAAGGAGAAAAACATAAATAATGGAAACGATCCTGAAATACCTTCCTTATGTTCTTCTTTTTGCAGTGGCAACGATGATCGTCTATGGCTGGGGACTCTGGCGTACTTCACGACAGAATCAGGACCTCGCCAATATGCTCAGTGCCAAAGGAATCTCCGCAGTGAAAAAAGCTCTGAAAAAGAAAGGTCCTTTAACCAGAAAAGAGTTAGAACCTTTTGTAAAAGATCTTACTGCAAAGCAGCCTTTTATGCAGGATTCCATCGGAGTCACTGATCCAAAAAAGTTCCTGGACTCCATTTTGCCTTATATGATCAAGCAGAAAATGATCCTCGAGGAACGTCAGAATGGAAAGATTTTTTATAAGATTCGTAAGGATTAAAGCAGTCTGTGAATGATCCTGGATTATCCTGATCATACTCTGCTCTTTCCGAAAAAAGGAGGAAACTCTGACGCGGTGTCGGTTCAGACCGATACCGTTCAGGTTTCCTCCTTTTTCTTTTTCAGACTTTATATAACTCAGCTCTCTCTGGCTGTTCTTTACCGGATTGCGGAACAGATTTTCCTACTTTGCCAGCCGTGAAAGAATATCTTTTAAGAACTCATAAAATCTTTCAAAAGAATCCAACGTCAGATATTCATCCGGAGTATGACAGTTGGCGATCGTCGGTCCGATCGCGATCGCATCCAGTCCTTTGATCGCATCAGAGAACAATCCGCACTCCAGTCCCGCATGGATTGCTTCAATCTTCAGATCCTCCCCAAATAATTCTTTATAGCTTTCCTTACAGATCTCACGAACCGGAGAGTCTTCTTTAAAGCTCCATCCCGGATACTCTGAACTATGGCTTACTGTAAAGCCAAAAGTTTCTGCCAGTGTATTCAGACGTTCTTTTGTATCTTCCTGAAGTGATGCAACAGAAGAACGTGGAGAAAAGATCATAACGATCCGGTCTTCCTCTGTTCTGACCACACCCAGATTCAATGACACAACTACAAATCCATCCATTTTGATATTCCGCTTCTGAATCCCGTTCGGGGCAAGACGCATCGCACAAATAAATTCTTTTGCTGCATCCTGTGGGATTGCTTCAGCAGTACGGTTTGTCTCACAGGAAATCTCACAGGAGAAATCCGGCTCAGCCGGTGTCAGTTCCTCTGCATAAGTTTCTGCCAGCTCACATGCCAGTTCTTCTGCCTTCGCAGCTTCTTCATCGGATTCATAGATCAGAGATGCCTCACACTCTCTCGGAATCGCATTATCTTTCGTTCCTCCGTTAAAGCTTACAAGCTGTCCTTTTGTCTCTTTTAATAATCTCTGTATCATTCTTGCCATCAGAAGATCTGCATTCTGCCGCTCTTTATCAATATCCTGACCGGAATGTCCTCCTAAGAGTCCTTCGACTTTCAGCGTGAGAAGGCTGCCCTGCACGGTAGTTCTCTTAATCTCTTTTGTAAACTGAACTCGGAGACCGCCTGCACAGCTTACCGTTGCAACTCCCTCATCCTCTGAATCCATATTGATCATGGTTCTTGCTTTCAGCACCGACTTGTCCAATGCTTTCGCACCGTTGAGTCCTACTTCTTCCTCTGTCGTGAATACACATTCTACCGGAGGATGTTCGATCTCATCATCATCCAGCACCATCAACATCAGCTACGGCAACTCCGTTGTCCCCGCCAAGCGTCGTTCCATTTGCCGTCAGTCTGCCATCCCGGATGATCAGATCCAGTCCATCTTTTTCAAAATCATGCTCTACCCCTGCACGCTTCTCGCAGACCATATCCATATGACCCTGAAGCATAACCGGTGCATGATCCTCTGCCCCTCTGCTTCCCGCTTTTTTAATGACTACATTATAAGCATCGTCCTGGATCACCTCCAGACCTCTGTCCTTTGCAAATTTCACAAGATAATCACTGATTCCTTTTTCATTTCCCGAACCTCTTGGGATCGCACTGATCTCTTCAAAGAAATGAAATAACTTTTCCGGCTCATAACCTGTAATTTTATAATCCATTACTTTTCCTCTTTTCTTCTAAATATTTCTGAGGTTTTCCCCATTTTGTCCACGCATTGATTATAACAGATTTGATTTTAGAATGCACTCTATAATTTAATCTTTCCTGTTTCTTAACAGTATATGTAGGGAACCCCACTTTTTACTCAATTTTATTATGAAGTTTTTCTATTTGACTTGACACGCCCCGGTCTGTGGACTACAATAATTAAGGAATTTAAATAACTACATCATTTCGGTAGGTGAGGTTACCACAGGGATTGGATGATTCGGCTTATGTCGTTAAATCCGAAGATTGCTACCGCGGAATTGTGGAGACACGATGAGCTGGTTAGCAGGCTGCGTCGCGAAGGCGCAACTTAATGCAATTTATATGCCTGTGATGCTAAAGCTTGAACGGTGCTATTATTTAGTTGGGGTTCAGACTCCGTCATTGTTCAGGCATTGACGGAGTTTTTATATTTTAAAGATATTTCACGAAATGATTTTTCTAAGATAAAAGGGAGGTGAGGTCATGGACTCTGGTGCCAGTGGTTACCACATATGCAGCTTAATGGTAAATAATGACAGAATGAGAGGGATCTATCATGAACAAAGAGATTTTTATCAAGCTTCTCCAGCAGCGTCAGTTCAAAGCTGTCAGAAGTATCCTGGACGTAATGAACGAAGTGGACATTGCCTCACTTCTCTCGAAACTTGATGACAAAGAGCTTGCTCTTGCATTTCGCCTGATTCCCAAAGATAAAGCTGCGGAAGTATTTTCCAATATGGATACTTCCATGCAGTCCTATCTGGTGGAAATGTTCACAGAAAAAGAGTTAAAAGAACTTTTAGATGACCTGTATATGGATGATACGGTCGATATGCTTGAAGAACTTCCGGCTAACCTGGTCAACCGTATCCTCAACACCGTCAGTGCGACAGACCGTAAGATGATCAACCAGCTTCTGAACTATCCGGATGACAGTGCCGGAAGCATTATGACAACCGAATATGTTGATCTGCGTGATACAATGACCGTGGGACAGGCCATGGCTCATATCAAGCGTACCGGAATCCATAAAGAAACGATCTATACCTGCTACGTCACAGAACGCAGAAAGCTGGTCGGCATCGTCAGTGCCAAAGATCTGATGACGACCGAGGATGATGTTCCGATCAAAGACCTGATGGAGACGGAGATTATTTCTG
>ENA-OQIO01000027-OQIO01000027.1-human-gut-metagenome-genome-assembly--contig:-NODE-27-length-63209-cov-3.263387_pt1 | contig 63209 bp, 108 predicted proteins | sample MGYA00242573_ERZ504737 | MGnify/ENA primary metagenome ERZ504737 (study PRJEB26092, sample SAMD00036203) | human gut metagenome | host: Homo sapiens | study: EMG produced TPA metagenomics assembly of...
CGGTATACTAATAATGTATAAACAATGTACTAATATACCGCATTTTTGTACTTTTAACTACTCCATACTACTTCTTAGAAGTATTGATTTTGCTATATTTCTTAGAACTTACCAGCCTTAGCAGCTTCCTCAACAGAAACAGTAATGCACGTATTTATCGCATCCGCTGGCGTTTTTGTTGCCTGTATGTTTCCTATTCATCAATTTTTATACCTATTCAGCACTTCTCACGGCTTATTTAGCATTCCTCTCCGGCATACACGAAGCCTGTCTCTTCCCAAAACTTCATCGGGGAAATGTAGTAATCGTACTGGCTGCTCCCTTCCTTCTTAAAAGCAACTCCGAATTTCAGAAATCCAAGGATAATACCCTGGCGTATAAACTGCTGATCCTTTTTCATTACTCTTGCCGCTACTGCCACCGGTACATTTTCACCAGTGAACTCCGGCACTTCTAAATATACTTTACTCTTATCCATTTGTCAACTAACTCCTTTCTCTCTGTGCTGCAGACCGGAACATCATCAACAGCATTTCCGACACAGGCCTGCTTCTATCTTTTCTCTTTGCCTTCTTGATTGCTTTGAGGTCGTACCACTCGCCCCGGTAGTTCATTCCATCCGGAACATACACGCCTACCTGGTATGGAATTTCTTTCTTGATCTGCTCGTACACTTCCTCCGGCATCACATAGTAATTGTAGTCTCCCAGGAAGTTGTGACCGTTCTTCGAGTGAAAATCCTCTACTGAGGACTTAACCTCATAGCAGTAGAAGTCTCCCTTCTCTATGCCGGACACTGTATTGTTTACCGGCTTGAATTTCATAAAATCCACCCGCACTGCATTCATGGTGGCGTAGTCGAAAGTCACTTCCCTGGCCCAGTAAATTCTCGGATCATTGTTCGGGCAGATGTGCCGCTGGATTGAGATCGACAGCATCGCCGTGATCTCCGGTCTTTTATTCTTTTCCATCCTAACACGGTCCTCCTTCCGCTCCATGAAATGCTCCCGCCGGTACATCCATCGCCCCTTCACATACACATCATCGATTGTAAATTCTCCGGTAATCAAACTCCTCAATGCCTCGAAATCTCCGTGATATACACATGACTCCGCATCTCCGACGAATGTTTCTAAGTCGCATTTGTTATCCAGTGTGAAGCCAAGTATCTCTTCATCTCTCTTTAATGCCTCAAATTCTTCCGGATATATCTCCTTTATTCCCGCAAACAGTTTCGGAGTAGAGAATATGCACATCGCACAGCTGCATCTATTCCATCCCGCTCTGTAGCAAGGATGCGGATTGACGTTGTGTCTCTTTAGAACTTCCCATATGTCTCTTTCTGAATAGTCGATCACCGGCCGCCATTGATGCACTATTCTATGTGCTTTTGCCGGTGCGTTTGTCCTGTGTATTTCTATTTCGTTATACTTTGAGCGTCCTTTTGACTCGCCTCGTCGTTCTCCGGAGACGACTAAAATCTTTACATTTTCCTTTGTCTGTTCCAGGTTCGATGTTACACTGTCCTGGACTGCCGCCTTTAGATTTCCGCTGCACCAACGTCCCTGGTGGGTACCGCCTTTTGCCGGAAATTTATGTCTCTTCCCTCCAAGCTGTTCTAACTCCTGCAGTCGGCTAAGGTTTGACATCACCGTGTCTGCAACCATAATTTTCAAATATGCGCTGCACCATCTCCTGCTCAAATCTCCTGTTTTAGCAGGGAATTTCATTCTATAACCCAGCTTTTTCAGTTCTGCTTCCATATCTTCCGTGGCTTTTTCTTTAATTTCCTGGCATTGTAGATAATTTCTCGACAATCGGCATTGCCTTACTTCTCCGGTATCCGGATCAAGCCATTCAACCGGTTCGCTTGCGCCGATTCTATACAATTCCCCGAAAAATCCATTAACCCTCCACGAAAGTCTCAGCTTTACTCCTTCTGCTTCTGCAAATGATTTCACATAATTCTGTGTGCATTTCCAGTCCATTTTTCTCTCCGGGTTTCCACCGTCAATATCATGGTGCCAAAACTCCATCCGCTCTTTTGGTACCCCGAGTTCCAGCAGTTTGTAATAGCAGGCTATGCTATCTTTCCTCCGGAAAGAAGTATTGCAACCAGGTCGTACTCCTCAAGCGGTAACAGTTCCGGTAGGAAAATCTTCTCGAAGTGGGAAGAGTCTCTCCTGCCTTCAACTCTCGGAATTATCCTTTTGCCGGTACCATATATCGGTATATCTAGTTTCCCATACATAAGCGGCGTGTCTTTGGTGCAATCGGCGTCTTTTATAAATCCCTCGCATTCCTGCATCGCTAACACTCCTTCTTTACATACAAGTCGCTGGTTCCTTCGACCACGCTTTTCTCTTCATCGTTAGGGAACTGGAAGCCGTACTGTTCTAGTATTCCATAGAATGCCTTTACCCTCTTGCCTCTGACCGTGTTGTATGTGTAATTCCACTCAACCAAATCTGCATCAGCAACCATTGCCGATACCATGCAAAGCAGTTTATGGAGTACGCTGAGTCCTTCCATTTTCTTCTCTGCAGCTTCTATATCTTCTTTCTGAGCGTTGTAGCACTTGTCTCCCAGGAAAAACTCCTTCAATGTGTTATGACCTGTGAATGTCTCCCAGCTCATCATCTGCTCGAAAAGTTCTGCAACAACTTTTTCTTCATTCGTAACCTTCTTAATTCTGCCGGCTAAAATGCCTTCAATGAACGCCTTCCTCGTGTTGGCCGCTTCTTTCAGAATTGCCTTGATCTGCTTCTTGTTGCGCTTATTCTGTCTTTCCGCTTCCTGCGCTGGTGTAAGTGCCTGCTTTTCCTTCTTTTTCTTACGGATCACGTACAATGTTCCATATCTTTCCAGGTAAAACATCGGCTCGCCATTATCCTCGAACTTCATCGTCTTAGGTGGCTCCTTGTCGAGGCTGTAGTCCTTCATACGTTCCCACTTATCCGTGTAAAACTCACTATCCGCTTCCTTCGGAGCTTTCTTTAATCCCAGTTTCTTCATCATTGCCACGTACAACTTCATGTTTTCCTGGCGTTTCTGCTCCTTCTGAGCGTTGATTGCTCTTCTTGCCAAATCTCTCGAATCTGTGGAATCCTTCAAAATCTTGTCCCTGTCTTTACGTCCTTGATCTTTTCCAGCTCGTACAAATCCGTAAGCGACAGCTGGTAGCCGTCCTGTCTCTCTTTCTCCATCAGCGTCTTGGAATCCAGTTTTGCGATATTCAAGCGGTGCCTGATTGTTTTCTTGCTAAAGCCGGTCTTTTCAGCGATTGTGTCCTCTGTTTCTCCCAAGTCAAGCATCATCTGAAATCCCTGGGCCTGTTCCCAAATCGTCAGATCATTACGCTGCATATTTTCTTCCAGCATCGTTGACATCTGCTCTTTGTCTGTCATGCCTTCTACAACCCTGCAGGGTGCCTCTGTAACGCCTGCCAGCTTAGCCGCCGCACTTCGTCTGTGACCGATGATTGTGATGTATTCTCCCGGTTCTCCTTCTTTCGGAATTACCGTCAAATTCTGCATAATTCCATTCTTCTTAATGGACTCTGCCAGCTCTGTCAAATCTCCGAGATCTTTTCTCGGATTGTCCGGGTGTGGGTGGATATGCTCCAATCCAATAGTTACGATTCCTTTAACTTCCATTGCCTGTCCTCCTTAATCTCTTAGCCAATACCGCATATTGCGAATTTTATATTTTCCAACGCTCACATTTGCGAGCTTTTATGGTAAAAAATTTACCCTGCTTCCTTCTGCAGCAATCTCAGAAGCGGATGCCATGGTCTTGTGCCTCGAATACGGCCGATAATCTTCTTGATATTGCACTCTGCTTTGTCGATTTTCACGTACCCTTCATACTTTCCCTGGTTTCTTTCCGTAACCGGTCTGTCGTGAAATCCGTCCGTAATCATAAATCTGTCCTTCGCATCTGTCTCGTCCTTGAAAGCTACATAGTGCTTATTGCCATGTGCATAATACCCGACAATTACCATATCTCCTACCTCCCTTCGTATCTGTCGTGAATCGCTATCGGGTAGCTGATCCCGGTAATCTGTTTGAATCTGCTGTCCGATGTGTAAAGAATATTGCCGCCCGCCATATACCAGCGCTTCCTGCAGTATGCAGGCTTGCAGTCAACATACTCCTGTCCCATAATCTCGCGCTTTTCGATATACACGCACTGTCTGATGTCGTCCGGCTCAAAAGGACCTTTCTGTGCGTCCAGGATATACAATTTTCTTGCGTAAGAAGATACGCCGTTATTCGTGCAATCTCCTAAACTGCTACGATACACCTCTGCGGTCAGACAGCTCTCAATCTCATAGTTGCTCTTCATCCAGTCAAGCACTTCATCCGGATATTTGCATCCGCTCCATAACTCGCCCATAAATACCAGCTCATTATCAAACTCCTGCACCATGTATGTATCATCGTCCAGCTTTACTGCCTGCAACTGAATGTACTCCCTCGTTCTTTCGTCGCACGCAACTCTCTTTACGCATCCGTCAACCTTTCCATATCCTCTGATCTTGTGCGTTTCGATATAGCGATCCAGTTTCTTTTCTGCAAACCCTGCAGGAATGTCCTCTTCATTTACTGCTACATCTCCACTTTCCAAAACAGCGTACTTATTTGAGATTTCGCACCATGTTCCTTCCAGGTGTAACACAAATCCTTCTTTCTCAATTCTCATGTTCTTCTGCCTCCTTTGCTGCTCTCACTTCTGCGATTCTCACATAGTCCGGGATATGAAAGCCATTTATGATATTCACCGCCTGCAGCTCTGTCAGATTGCACCTGGCCTGCAGTTCTTCCCGCAACTTTCTTCTTTCTCCAATGTCCTGCAGTCCGTTAGACGGCAGGAGCAACGCTCTGTCTCTGTATTCATTTGCTATGGCTCTTGTCAGAATTTCCACTAACTCACCCTTTCCACGTAGTCTACGCATCCAGGATCAACCTTTTCTTCCTTGCAGAACTCCGTCCAGCACTCCCGCAGTTCTTCGAGATTCTGAACATCAAACTGTGTCTCGTCTCCATCGTTAAAACCAATGTTGTAGGTTCCTCCTCCGGATTTAACTACTCCTTTGCTTGCCTCTCGTAATGTCACACTACATCACCTGCCTTTCTTAATGCACACTTGGTACATACCGCACCGTCAAGGTGTGATGCCTTAACAACCCCTGCATCCTCCGGTCTCTGCCAGCAGAGTGTCCCGCATTCCGGGCAACGTACCTTTTTCCAACCAGGTTTTCCCTCCGGTCCGTTTATTACCAGTGGCATACATAACCAGCCACCTCGATCTGTAGCCTTTCTCGGTTCTAACTTCATGTTCACTCTGCCGCCTCCATTTCTTCCAGCTCTCTGATAACTCTCTCTACCGCATATTTTCCATTATTGTTGAGCTGTCTCTGCCATGCACCTACCGACGGTGCCCATCTGAACCCATTGCTTTTCAGAATATCTCTTACCTCCGGTTCCGGCTTTCCTTCAAAGAACAGCTGGATTCTCATAGCCTCCACATTCTCCTTGACCTTGAAAAACTTATTCTCGCTCTCCTGTGTTCCCTGGGACTTCGTTTTCTGCAGGCTCTTGATTCTTCCTTCCAATCTTCGGATATTGGCGTTGTTGTTCGTCAGCATATAGTCCGGAAAACCGATTCTTCCGCAGAAGTCCGGTTCTCTCAGCTGGGCGATCTGTTCGTCTGTATATCCCATGTCATGCAGCGTTGCATCGCCTTTTTCTTTGTCCTTCATACGGATTGCTTTGTTGGCCTGCTTCATTCTCTCCTGGTCCTCTCTCAATCCGTCAACCTTATCCTGCAGCTTCTCGATTGCGTTCTCATCATCAGACTTGATAACGTCCTTGCCATAAAAAATTGCCTCAATCTTTCCAAGGATTGCCTCAACCTCTTTATAGTCCTCATGGTTCTTATCCCATGCCGCTACCTGCTTTTCCTTCTTTTTGACTGGGAAGTTTCCTGCTCCGGAAATCATTACCGACGGACACATCATGCCGATCTGAATATCCTTGTTGATGTTCTGAGCCAGTCGTCTCGAATATCTCTCGCAGAGCTTCGACACTCTTTCCTCTTCGGTTGGTCTTGCCTCGATTACCTTCTCTGCCAGCTCGTATGCCTTATCGACCTGTGCCTTGTAACCAGCAGTCTTGCTCCCGGTCTTATACTCGCTGAATGACATCATATCGTTTGCCGTCTTTGCTCCGGCCTCATTGATGCTGAAATACACTCTTTCCATTACGCCACCTCCAAATACTCACCGATTTTCTCAATGTCCAGCTTTACTACCGGATATGTGCAGTAACCGCTTCTTACCATTCTGCCGGTAGCCTGCCCGAAACCGTGTTGATCGATAAACTCCATTGCCCAAGGGCAATTATTCGTGTCGATCACTGTCTCGTCCTCTGCAAGTCCGCTTCCTGCGATGCATACCGTGATTCTTGCAATAGGTCCGTCCTCGTTGTTCCAAATCTCGATTGCCCTGCTGTTATCTGCCTGGTATCTTGCTACCTGCAGGAAGCAATCCTTATACACTGCCCATTCTGTCTTAACCTCTAATAATGCCATAGCTTTACGCCTCCTTCTTTGATTCTCTAATCTGCTTTGTCTTAATCGCACCGTCAACAATGCTCTGCAGCTCTCTTGCTGTCAGCCTGCGTAGTTATTCATATCAACCTCTTCCTGGCTGATTCCGGCTTTTTCCAGCTGCCTCTGAAAATAACCCATGTCTCCGTCGTAGTCGTACATCCGCTCGCCTCCTAACACCCAATCACTTTTCTTGCTATGCTTTTTATCTCATTTCTTACGTCAAGGCTTTTCATCATCTGCTCGAACTGCTCCTCCGTGTTGGCTTTCATATACAGCTCGTTGACTTTTTCTATCGTCTCCTCAAGTTCCATATCACCAACAGCAAGAAGGCCTTCTCTTATTTTTATTGTCTCCAACTGAGCCAGTAGCTCTCTTCTCTCTCTGTCCAGCTTTTCCATTTTTCTCTGCTACCGGGAGCATTCCTCTAATTACGCCAAATCCAAACTGCGTATAAAGAGTTTTCATCTGATCCTTGCCGGTCGTGTCATTGATTGCCGGATGCCAGGTATAAACTGCCTCGATAACCTTGTATTCTTCATCTGTAACTGATTTACCGATCATTGCCTCAAATTCTGCCTTCATCATATCTGCTCGCCTCCTATGCTGCTTCCAAGATTCTCTCGACATCTTCTCTTCTTTGACGCATCATCGTCATTGCCATTACCTTGTCAATTTGACCGGAAGTGAGGCTTACGATGAAATCTGCACCTGGTTGCTCAGCTTATACACTTCCTCATACAGTCTGTCTGCCTCGGCTTTCGTAGCTGTCTGATTTTTTCATATCCAGGTGTTCTTCCTGCATCCAGTATTCCGACTGTTTCTCTGCCTCCTCCATTTCTGCCTCTAAGTTTCTCAACTTCTTTAATACTTCCTTCATACAAATACGCTCCTTTCATCTGCGTGCTGTGTTTCACGTGAAACACTCATTTGCGAGTTATTTGGGTAAAAAAATTTCTATGCAGCCTCTCTGATGTCTACCAGTTTATCAATTCCTGTAAAAACGCAATCGCCGGTAGTAAATACCAATCCGTCCCATCTCACATATTTTACAGTCTCAATCTTGTTGCCATTTTCGTATGGCGTGTGCCATTCAACAACCACTGTCTTTCCTTCTGCCAACATCTGCTCTATCTTCTCAACATCTGCCATTCTGAAAACTTTCATACCAACTACCTCCGTTGCTTTAAGTATTGTTTGATTATGTATATATTATACTTCGCAACTGCGTATTTGTCAATAGGTTTACTTCTAATATGCGTATTTTATCAAAGTTTTTTTACAACAATCTCGTAACCGAGAGCCGCTACCATCTTTGAGAAGCTATCGTATCTCATGCTCTTAGCGTTTCGGTTGAGAGACTGGCTGATGTTCTGTCTCGTAATTCCCATTCTGTCCGCTAAATCCTGCTGGGTCATTTTCTCCTCGTCCAGGATGCAGCGGATCGTCTCCTCTGCATTCGCCGCTTTAATCTCCATCTATTTTCTCCTTTTCTTCTGTCTGACTGTTACTCTTGCCTTTGCAACCAGCACGCCGGTCTTTGTTCTTTCCGGATCAGCGAACCTTAACCGACTTCTGTTCATTTCCAGGTTTTCTTCATTGTCTATCAGTACCAGGTTCTCTATATTGCAGTTGTCCTTGTTTCCGTCCAGGAACGATACCATCTTACCTTCGGGAACTGGTCCGTTATGTTCTTCCCATACCGCCCTATGAACAAACTCGAACCTCTCCCGTTGTGGACCGGTTTCTTTAACCTTCCGGATAAGATAGCCGTCTGTCGTATGTGTGTACTCGCCTACTTCCATGTGGTTTGCCGGGACATCGCCTTTCTTAAACATCGTCGCCCTGCACTTCTCGTATTGCTCTTGGCTCATTGGCTTTCCCTTGTTGGCTGGAACGTGTCCTTTTTCAAACCTGCAGTCAACGCCGCTGATGATGTCGTGGTTCTTCTTGTATGCCTTGCACTGCTTCTCGCTGAACTCTATTCCAAAATGTGCTGACACCAGTTCTGCTATCTCCTTCGTCTTTCTCCCTGTCGCAATGCTCCGAATGTAACTTTCCATTCCTTCCGGATATTTGGAAGAGTACCCCTTCGGAAACCCGCCGTTAGTTCCGCTCTTTATGCCGTACCGGTTCTTCGCATTCTTTATCACTGCATCGGAAAACACCATTTCGTACTTCTTATCGAACCCCTGTTGATTTATCAGCTCTGTAACCTGTTTCGTGGTTCTGCCCGGAACATTCTCACGCAGCCAGGCGATCACTTCTTCGGGCCAGCCTCTCATTTATGGTTCGCCCCCCCCGCATGAACTTCGAGCATTTCCGGAACTGCTTTCTGTCTTTCGTACCCATACTCGTCCATGTGCTTCATTGCTTTGTACTGCAACTCTCCATTTTTGATGATCTGCTCGCTGATGTCGCATATAGCTCGGTTCTCTTTAACTCGCTTTCCAGCTCTTCTCCTGTCAGATCATCGTCTCCCAGCTTTTCCAGCTGAGCGAACAGGTGGTTATTCAAGTCTCCTAATGTATTCTTCATATTGCCATCTCCTTCCTTGCTTCGTCTACCGCCAACTCCATCGTTGTATTGAACGGCGTGTTGCAGTCCTCCATCTTATCGAATAATTCGACTGCCTTCTGCAGGAACTCTTCGCTGTCTACCAGTTCCTCGTACTTTTCTTCGTCCAGGTTTTCGCTTTCATACAGTCCTTGCAGATAATTCTTTACATCCTCAGTTCTGTCGCTTTCACTCATTGCTCTGCTGATCTCGCCCATAAGTGCCTCGTTGATTACTGCAGGCTCTTCCGTGATGTAGAACCTTGCGTTGCCGCTGATACCTCCGCTGATTTCGTACCTAGTGTCTGTATGCTCTTCCATCAGAATGCTACCTTCAATGCTCACATACTCCTTTGCCTGGGTGTCTGCTATCTGATCCAGTCTATCAATCAGCTGTTTCTCGTCACTGGAAATCGCAACCACAGTTACTCCAATATCGTCCGGGCATTCCCAGCATCCAGCTAATACAAATAAATTTACCGTTTTATTCATCCCTTGCCTCCTTCCAGTCGCTTGCAATCTCTACGACCGTTCTCTCCAAAATCTTGAACTTCTCCGGATCGATCCAGCTCGGTATCTCTCCGTTTCTTACTCTTTCCTGGTACCGGTTCAAACACAACTGCTTTACTGGTACTGGCCTGCCTATCTGAACAAACATACCTCTCTGCTTGTCCCAGGCAAATGCTCCGTACTCCACATTTTCAACTGCAGCTTTCATAACCTCTATTGCCGCATCCAGTGCTTCCAGTTCCATAGGACCAGGTGGCGCCTCTTCAATGTTCCGGATATTATGCAGGTACGTTTCCAGCACCGCCGCATTTTCTCTATATGTCATATCATCACCTACCATTCAATCGGATATCCGGTCAGATTTTCGCACTGCTCCAACTCTTCTGCGAACATTGATTCATATAACTCCTTCAATTCAGACTTGCCCCTAAAATTGGTGTCCTGCAGATTTATCCAAAAACTGAAATCCTGTTCCGGGTTCAGCCTTCCCAAGTTTCTTCTTAGCTCAAAGTCCGCCTCTGTCATCGGCTCTGCTGGCAAGCTGGCTATCTTTTCCTCTCTCGCCTTGGTAAGAATATATCTGCCTTCTTCAAACACCTGCCGGATGATGTTGTTCATTGTCAGTTCTATGCTTTCTTCTCGCATTCTACCTATCACTGCATACATATCGCATTCCGCATCATCTAATAGTCTCAAATCATCTATTCCACAGTCAAACACTGCTCTTACTAATTCTGTATTCATTCTGTATCCTCCTCTTCTTCCGGGTGCCAGTGATACTTGCAATCCGGATTTTCGCACCTACCGTTCCACATCGTACTGCCGCATTCTGGCAGGTGGTCGCTTCGTATGGTCCTCCGCCTAACATCTGATCCGCTCCTTTCTACAAATACGAGCAGCCGTACCTCTTTCGGAAGGTCTCCCTGCCGCCCTTATGAATAATCTGCTTTACTTCGCCTTCTTCCCGATCCGCATCGATTATTCGTGCAAATTCGTCTGCCTTCTGCAGGGCGTATTCTTTTTCCCAGGCCAGCTGTCCGATAATCTTTGACATTCTTTCCGCCATCGGGTTTCCGTGTATTCTCATTAGGATTTCTCCCATATTGTGACAGTTGTTACATACCGGCACTTTCAATCCGTCCTTCTCGCTCAGCTCTCTACCGGCGGTACCGAACACCAAATGATGCTCAGCTTCCGACGGTCTGCCGCAGATGAAACAGATTTCCGGATAGTCTGTCACTATTCCTTTACCCACCGCTTACACCTACTTTCTGTTTCTAACTCCAACGATTACCAAGAACGCAAATACACTAATGCTGCCATAGTCTCGCCTCCTAACCGTAAATTATTTCTCCAAACAAAGCGTACTGAATGATTGCGTCCGCAACCTCCGCATCTACATACCGCAGTCAATATGTAATTCACGATCGATCACCTCGAAAATATCATTGTTCTTAGGCTGTTCTGCATACATTCTAATTCCCTGCAGGAGTTTCGCCTTTGTCAATTCATACGTCGCATCTTCCTCGTTATCGTGAATGAGGATTGAACCGCCTTTTGAGATAACATCGCTTGCAAAATCAAACTCTATCCCACACCTTGGTTCTACTTTATCAACCCAGTAAGTAATTCCACCTTCCAGTGCTGACACCATGATGTCGTCTATGTCCTCTTTAGATATAACAACCGTCGCAATAATCTGAACCCTGTCGTACTGCTCCTCTATCTCTTTTTTCTTAAAATGTGCGATCAGTTCTGCCATAACTCTGCCGGCTTTTCTAGCATTCCAGCTCTCGTTTGTTTTTCCTTCGCATAATCCCTTTGCGATTTCCAATGACTCCGTAATTTCTTTTGCGCTTCTCATACCTTCTCTCCGTCCTTTCTCGCTTGTTTTATTGCTTGCGCAACTCTTTCTTCATATCCAAACTTAAAATTCACACCTGCGTCTGTAACGCTGTTAAAATGCTTTCCTGCACCGCCTTAACTGTCGCCCAGTCCGGTTCGTCGTCCTGCGTTCTGATACCGAACTGAACCATGTAGTCCTCGATCACGTGCCACAACTCATATTCCAGCTCATCCATACATCCGAGTGCCGATACATCCACGACCGCCGGTGCTGTTATTTTCTTTCCGTCTGCCAGTTCCAGGTCTACTGTGTCAATATCTTCTCCGAACTCACCGCCTTTCTTGTGGTGTGCCAGGATGTCGCCTGCAAAGTCATAGCCTCTGTCGATCATGGCCTCGCTGTTGTCATCGTACAGTCTGAAACATCCGGCCAGTTCGCCCTTCTCGTGTCTCTGCAGAACTTCTTCCCAGGTCAGCTTTTGCATTCCTAACCAGGTGTAGCCCATTATTCATCGCCTCCTTCATAATCTGCTCCGCAGTACGGACACTTCGTTACTCCGTAGCAGTTAAACATCTTCCGCATTCTTTGCAGGTGTCCAGCTCCCCATTTCTCTGCCAATCTTCCAGCAAGCTACTTACGTGCTGCCAGTCCAGTGCCTCGAAAACTTCCTCTGCCAAATCGTCCTGCTGGTTACACTCCTGCAGGATGCTGTTTCTCGTGTACACCGTATCGGATAATTCCGGGATATAGCACGGATCATCCGGTCTGTGGTAAAACGCATCTTCATCTTTGAAGATATGTCCCTGTCCGTAGAACTCACGGACGATCTTCTCGCCTTCTCCATTTTCATCCGGCGGCGTGTAACTGCCAACCAGCACCGGGATGTTTACTTTCTGCAAGGCCTGCGACAGTTCCGATATCATACCGTCAATGGCTTCTGCATCCTTTACAAGCTCCCTTGTGGAAGGAACTCCACTCGTTCCGCTTCTCTTGGCTTCTATCCACATTTCAATATGCTCGTCGATGTCGAAATCTTCGTAGTAGGCTTCCAGGCTGTCCTTGAAACTATCTGCCTGGTTCTCTTCATCGAAATCAATCACCATTGAGAAATCTTCGCCCGCAGGTGACGACTGCCCGATTTCAACATAGGTTCTTCTACTGCCCGGCTCAATGTAGGCTTCCCAGTTCCACCCCATTTCTTCTGCCTTGTCGAGAAGCATTTTCAAGCCTCTCGATATGTCCTTGTATTCTTCCATGTCCTCATTCCTCCGCATCTGCGTAGTACGCATCGAATGCAATACCGGCATTTACCAGCTTATCTTCTAGGTAATTGCCGTAGCACCAGCCGTCTCCATCTTCCAAAACTGTCCCAGCTTCTCCAATACCTCTCTCGCCTTCTCTTCATCATCTTTGCTTACAACAAACACGCAATCCATCCAGTCATTTAACTGTGACTGCACTCTGATTACGCTTTCCTTTAATACTTCCACGCCAATATTCATTGTGCCTTCTCCTTTCTCAGATGTAATAGCAACTGAAATTCCAGTGATGCCCGAACTCATAGTACAGACCGTATCTCTCGAATATCTTGTCAAATTCTCTTCTCACCGAAGGAGGATGCCGTAATACAACATCTCGCATACCGGACCTTCAAAGCTCATGCTGAGAATGTGGTCCGGATTCACGTACTCGAAATACGTTCTTGGGTCCTGGTTCTCTTCCTCGATCAGATGCTCTCTGTCGTTGTAGTAATACTTTCCGGTTACCGGATCATGCTGTGTGAACCGCTTTCCGTTGAAATAGATGTCTACATCCTGCCATAACCCATGCTCCAGCAGAAACTCTCTGATTTCCTTTGCCAGGTTCTCAATCTGCTCTGCCGTCAGCTTTGCCGTTGAACTCATGCAACCTCCTCCTTTCTTACTCTCTTCTTAACAAGTCTTGCTGGGTACTGAGGCTGATTCTCTCTGTACTCTTTCAGTCTCGCCCTTGCCTCTTCTCTTGTGAACTCTGTCAATGTGTACTCCCAGCCGTACCCGTAATTCAGCTGCAACTCCCAGGTGTCGATTGTCTTTCTCTCGTATGCCATCCTACGCAACCTCCTCTTTCTTCGGCTTTCTGCCACGTCTCTTCGGCTTTTCGACCGGCTTTTCTTCCTTGACCTCTTCTGTAGGTTCCTCGGCCACCTGCTCCTCAACCTTCTCTTCGGCCGCCGGTTCTTCCTTGACTACCGGTTCTGCAGGAAGCACAACATCCAGCTTGTATCTCTTTGTAATGCTCTGAATCATCGTCGCTACCTCTGTGCTTACTTCCTGGATTTCGTCCTCGGTAAGTCCTTCTGTCAAGCTCTCTGTCTCGGTCCAATATCCTGCATTATCCAGGAAATGATTTAATACCTTCTTTGCTCTATCATGTTTTACGTCCCACTTCATATCGTTTACCTCTCTTCCTTTTCTCCGGCGGTCAATGCCAGTACCACTACTCCATTTATCAAAATTGCTACCAAATTCTTCGCTCTCATACCGTCGTATATGCCGACCATAAAGTTGATGAACAATACCGACTGCAGGAACTGTCTTAATTTCTTCATTGCCAAATCAGCCTCCTTTATGATAGACTTAACAGTTGAGAGGCGGTGTTGCTGCCTCCCGACCGTTAAGGGAACTACTTAATCAATCAAACCTAACCATTTCAGAATTGCCGTAATCACTGACACAATCATGATTACTATGGTGGAGATTATGCTGGCCTGCTTTTCTCTCTTCTGTAATTTAAGGTTTTCGATTTCAAGTAGTTCCTTTTCCTTTGTAGAAAAGTCTTTCTTCCTACCTTTCTTACCCAACTGGTAATTCCTCCTTCCTTAGGATTTAATCAAATTGTTTTGTTTGATTATGGTTATATTATAACTCGCAGTTGCGTATTTGTCAATAGATATACTTCTATTTTCCGAGTTTTTGCCAAATAATTTTCGCACTTGCGACAACTTCTGCAATTTCCGGATCATCGACACCAACTAGTGTATTGCTCTGCATTTTCATTTGCGAGGGTTGCAAACCCGCATGGTTGCTTGGTGTGTTGTAAGATTTCTTACATGATTTCTTCTATGGTTTCTACAAGGATTCTTTACTAGATATTAGAGATTAGATAATAGATATTAGAGATAGAATAATATATGCTCATTTGCGTACTCTCAAAAGCGTATTTTATCCACAAATGCGTGTGGATAATGTGGATAATTACACCTCTGAAAACATATAGAACTATGACTTCGTACACGGTTCAATACTGGCTTTTAGTCTTTAGGCATAGGATAGGTACTAAAATCGCCTATCGTGTCTCGGGAACTTTTCGTCAAAATACCCGGTCTTATTTTGGTTATTTTGTATATTGATTTTACCTGCGGTCTTGTTCCGCTTTTCTGCAATAAAAAAAGAGCCTACAACCCCTGCGGATCATAGGCTCTCTTACTTACTCTGCTGAGTTGATGAAATCCTGGCAGTCCAGTTCCCGGTATGCCTTTTCAAAGGTTTCCTTCGGACTCCATGATACATAACCATCCGGATATTTCACGGCGTACCCAGGTACTCCGTTCTTCTCCTTCGGCTCAGCTTTTACAATTTTCACGCCGATATAGTTTTTCATAATGCCACCGTTTCCTCCTGTTATTTTACTCTGATGGTGTCTCCTGCGATAATAAGGTTCGGATTCTCAATGCCATTGAGTTGAGCAATCGCATTGACCGTAGTTTCATACTTCGCCGCAATACTGGAAAGCGTATCTCCGCTCTTAATGGTGTAATACTTTTTGTTTCCGGCGTTGATTACGTCCTGGACCTCCTGCCATCTACTGCCAAGAACAGTCCTTCTCACTTCATCGTCACCATACTTACCGGCCCACACCTCATCTACAAGTTCCTGCACGGATGCTTTGTCGATGTGATTGATTACATCCTGCACTTCATTGTATCTGCTACCGAGAGCTGCCTTTCTTGCGTCGCCCCCGCCGAACTCGTCCTTCATCGTTCTGTAAAGTAGGTCGAGTGTGCTGCCTTCCGGCTCTGAAATCTCCGGCTCCTTGGCTTCATCTCCTGTGCTGGCAGAGAATCCATTGAGACCCGCCTTCTTGATTTCTGTCTCAAAATCACGATAGCAAAAATCTTGATCCACAGTTCTTCCGCAGATCGTCTTATCGGCAATGTAGTTATACTCTCCTCCGTACTGCCAAATATCGTGACCTGTTACTGGCTCATTTGAAGAATATCTCGCCACCCAATGAGTGAACCTCTGCAGGCGATCATCGTCTACGTGCGCCTGGAAATGTGAATCAGATGTATATACTCCGACAAAATATCCAGCCTTCTCGCATCTGTCACAGAACGCAATCACAATATTCGTAAGGACATCTCTGCTGTTGTTCAGCATCTTACCTTCTACGTCGTAGTAGATAGGATATTCAAACTGCTTACCTGCAATAACTGACAGGAAATGGTCTGCCTCCTGCTCTGCCTCCGCAACAGACTTTGCATTGCCGTAATAGTATGCACCTACCGGAAGTCCGATAGCCTTACACTGTGCATAGTAATTTTCAAACTTGCTGTCCTTATACTTGCCATCGTCTGCACCTGCAGCCTTGATAATAGCAAATTTCACTCCTCTTTCATTCCTGGCCTGCTCAATGCTCATATCTCCCTGCCAGTGTGAAATATCAATACCAAAAAGTTTTTCCATAGAAAATTCCTCCTTAAATCAAAATAAGGGGCAGCTTTTCAGCCACCCCGATGTGATACCTTTTTCAGAACTTATGCTTTGATTAACTTTCCTTTTTTGAGAAGATTAACCATCTTGGTGTTCTGTGCTGCGGTATATGCGTAGTTTGTAATGCCATTTGCGGCTGCAATCTTGGCCCGGTGCGCCTTCGATGTGTCTTTTTCGCCCACTGCAGCAAGCGCCGTAATAATAGACCCCGATGTTCCTTCATACTTAGGATAATAAGTATTTCCGTGTCTCGGGTTTCCGGAAACAACAACTACCGTATGTCCTTTGGTCTTTGTGACGAGTACATCACCGTTGAACAATTCCGTCTTGGAAGTTACCGCAATCGCTTCCATAAACTGTCCGGTTGCCTTCAATGCCGATGCCTCAGAAGCCGTATTGAAATTTCCTGGATCAAAGCCAGCCTGGATGCAGCACGCTCTCACAAGTGAACTGCAGTCTGCCTCTGTCTTTACAGAAATTTTAGAGAGCTTTCCGACTCTTCTCAGCTGTTCGATCACATTGCTTCTATGTCCCTGGCAATATCCGATATTGTTGTTTCTGCATCCCTGCAGCATAGCTTCTGCGATGGCGTTTGCTACCGTGATGCTCTTCGGTCTCAGACAGTACCAGCCTTTTGAATGGACGTAATACGCCTGGTTGATACCTCGTTTCCAGTCTGATCTCCCGGTTTTCCTCCGGAAATGTGACCGTTCTCGTCAATTCTCGCGCTTCCAACTACTAAACTCATGGTTCTTCCTCCTAACAAAAATAGGGCAGTCTTTCGACCGCCCTGTGCTTACGATATGTTCTCAGATTACTCCTCATCCTCACTGTTGGAGCCGATGTTGGCTGAGTCAGTCAAACCTTCACCGATGATGTACGCCACTACGGACGCTCCCGCCATAATGAGTGCTGTAACCTGTGTTGCCGTGTTGTCTGTGCCGCCAGTAGCCAGGATCATCATAGATACGAATGACGCTACCGCAGTCCATAACTTTCTGCTTGTAAGTTTTCTAACCCAATCAATTTTCTTCATGTTTCTTTACCTCCTGTTATAAAAATGAATTTTTTTTCCATGCACTTCTGATAAACTTTGTCTATCTCGGCAATGGCATTTACCGCTTTGCTGTTCTTATATTCCGGATGCTCTGCGCAATAACGCTCGTAGTCCGAAACATCATCCAAAATCTGATTGAAGAACTCCTCGGAATGTTTGACATCCCTTCTCAACTCGTCGGCAAATCGCAGGATTCTTGTGCGGCATTCGTCCGCATCATCTTTATCCATACGCCTTTCGAGCTTGTTGTGCTTTTCTCCCAGGTCTTTTAACTCTTTCTGCACTGATTCCAACTTATCCATAACGTCCTTATTCATCGACTTTCCGATGGCTCTCATACCGTTTCCGATAATCTTTCCAACTGCAGACCACGGATTTACCTTGATGGGCGTAATCTGCACCAGTGTCAAGAACAGCAGTAGCGCTCCACCACTTGCGAGAATTTCATTCAAAGACATTGGCTCTTTTACCTCCTTCCCAAACGCACCGTAATTCCCACGGCACGTCCGTAATATCTGCCGCCTTTTCACCCAAAATGGCCTCTATTACTGCATAAAGAATGGCATCCGCGCGCGGGTCCTTATCGAACCGGTACAGATGCCATACCAACTGATTATGCAGATTGATTAGAAGGATTTCGTTTTCCTCTGTCTCTTCCCAGTGCAGGTCGTGTGCCGCTTTTTCCAATCTGTCATAGTCGTAAAACTCGGCATATGGGATTCTTTTATGCTGCATACATACCTGCCCTTCGCCTTACTCTGCCTTTAACATTTTATCAACGGATGCTCTCCACCTGGTCGGCACTTCGTCGATAGTCATGTTTCCGAGCTTAATCTGTGTGTAGTAAAATTTAGCCATTTACAATCACCTCCGCTAACTCAATAATTGCAGACTCCACAGCCTCCAAACGCTCGATGATGGTAGCTCACCGGCTGCTTCTGCCTCTTTGTCAGCGGCATCTTCCTCGGTACCGCCTTCTCCGATGGTCCACCAGTACTCGAAGTTGTTGTTCACCTCTGTTTTGGTAACTGTGCCCTTGTGTCTGAGCTGCACCTCGTCGCATTCATAAACGATGGTTGAATCTCCACCCTCTTCCATAGGCTCCTTGGTGGTTTTCTTGATGTTCTTTCTCAGAATGATGTCCGTACCGCCATGAATAGGAAACACCTCGATCTTAGGCGGCTGCAATGAGTAACATTCTTTGTTCATACTTGACATACTCCTTTCTGCCGTAGCGTGATACGCTTTGTGCGGCAATCTTAAATAAATTCTGCATATTGTACTTAATGGAGCAACCCTGCTGTTGCTGTACTTTGTCCACCCTTTGTACGCCATAATTCTGCAGGCTCGCCACCATGGGATATATCCTAAGCGTTCCAAATCGACGGCAGCTCTCAAAAACTGTCTCCGGATACGCTTAAACACCCTGCTTCTTATAATGGTGTACGTTCTTCGTACAACGAACCCCATCATATCTACGCCCTGCGTCCTTTTATGACTTCCGCCTTGTCTCATTCTGTGAAATTCTTTCTCTTCCTCGAATGATGAAATGTGGTATATCTGCCAGGCCGGCTTTACGTCCAATCCCAGCGTTGATTTACTCCATCTCGTAGCTTTTTTGAGCGCTTTCGTCAGCTGTGAGAAGTAGCCATAAACTGTAAAATCGTCTGCATAGCAAACGATAGCTTTTACCATTTTGGTCTGCACCCCTCTTCTTGACTGACTCAGGCTCAACAGGTATCTCAAAACATAGCTCATAACATAGTTAAAGAGCCACGACGGAAGATACCCGCCTATACAAAGATGCTCTCCTGGGTAATTTTCCATAAGAGCACCCAGGTACCAAATTAAAACTTTATTCTTGCCAATATCTCTTTTTAGCAAGTTCATAACACACTCTACCGTTACGGACGGATATGCCTTGTGAATATCACACTTGACCACATCCAGCCTTCCGGTAAACTTACGCCTTAAAATCCTTTCGATTTTCCGTTTGCCTGCCAGCTGCCATCTTCCTGGAATGCTTCCGTATTGAATCGGCAGTAACTTCGCATGGAACAATTCCTCTAATGAGTAAACCGCTATGTATTCCATTATCTGCTGATCCGGATATTCCTGGCATATATTTCTGAGCTTGTGAGTCAATCCATCTTCTCGCTGGAACTGGCGAATTGGGCGCAATTTCAAATCTCTGTTTCTGATGCGCTGTGTTAATTCTTCTGCTATTGCATCCGTAGCTGTGTATATTTTTTGCTTTGTACCGTCAAGGAACTCTTGCGCAAGTTCCTGTTCGGTCACCAGGCCTGTGTTCAGAAGCAATCTCTGAAAATCTCTTCTTTTGTACTTCCCATCAAATGCCTTGCGAACTGCAGGTATATTAAATTCTGTGTTTTCCACATCTACCTTCGCAGGTTTGCAGTATGTTTTCATAATTGCTTTCCTTTCGTGTATATCATCTGGTTATTACCGGCGACGTTCGCTTTCGCTACTAGCCGCCGCTGGTTTCAAATAATTTTCGCACATAAGCGTGTGCTGTATGGTGCAATGAATGATATACTCTCTAACCAGTTGAACCGACAGAGCCGTTCCAGTTCGCATCGCCGACGGAATTGTTCGAGTTACGGCACGCGAGACCCGCATTGCCACCGTTGTTCAAGTTGCCCCAGCACCAACCGGCGCGGACCCCGGACGCGGCGGGATTGCAGTTGAAGCCAGCCTCTGTCACACCATACAACCCATTTTATTAACTCTTGCAACAGTTAATATCTTAGTGGGGCCTGCCGCCCCTCTTGCCTTACAGGCAATTCACCCTGCTTTACCCAGCCAGTCCAGGTGAACCGACAGAGCCGTCCCAGTCCGCACCGCCGACGGAAGAGCTCGAGTAACGGCACGCGAGACCCGCAATGCCACCGTAGCCCAAGGTGCCCCAGCACCAACCGGCGCGGACCCCGGACGCGGCGGGAATGCAGTAGAAGCCAGCCTTACAGCCGACGCCGCTACCGCTTGCGTCGATACCAAGAGGCCACTCAACATCTGAAATGGCGGTATCTTCGATGTAAGTCCACTTTCCTGTTGTACCTTTCGGAATGACCATCGTTAAGGCTGTCAGCTTTTTGTAGTCCTCGGTAATTGCTGTTCCGCTTACTTTGGACTGATCTTCGCAAACAAAGCAGTCAAAGTTATAGTCTCCGTTTTCATCGGTGCTCCACTGCCATAATTCATCGCTAATGATTAAATATGAGCCGTTCATAAACTCGATTTTCTGCAGCATACCCGGCTCTTTTCCGTTGGTGTAATTGTACTTGCTTCCGTCAGTTCCAAGTACATCATCATTCCAACCGGACCAGTAAGGATCGGTGCTTAAATATGTGCTTCCGGCTGTTGTGTCGAATGTGGTACCACCGTTATCCACATAAACTGCAGAGTATGTGGTACCGCCGATTTCAACGTCCTTGATTGCAGTAATGAGCTTGTTTCTGCAGACGGAATAGTTGCTTGCAGTATTTCTATCTGTGCCACTCTGAATGCCGATCTGAACACTGCTTCCAACAAATAAATTTGCCGCCTGCTCGGGTGTCAAAAGGACTCTTTCAACGCCTTCCTCAGAATATGCAGCCGTGTACTGGTAGTTATAACTAGAGCAGCCTTCGATTGTTCCGGAGTTGCCTTTTCTTGCATATTTAAGACGCATCATACGGTCAAGGAACTTGATCGTCTTTCCGCTCGCTCCACTATACTGTGTTCCTCTGTCTCTCCATTTGGTAACACCTGCAGTATGAGAAGTCCAGTTTACCGGAGCTAAGCCGGTTCCGCAGGTGATTTTTCCACTTGCGCCGATTCCTGCGTAATACTTAGGTCTCGCTGCATACGCATAAACTCTACCGGTGCGATCTCTTCCTTCCGGCCATAATTCGTAACCGGTTGACTGGTGGCATTTCATTTTTAAGTAACGGTATCCGTCCTCGTCCCACTCTTTCGTGTAGGTATTTTTCTGTAATACCCAGCAAAGATGTTCGCCGGAGCGAACGTCTTTAATATCATCGATATGCTCAACATAGAAAATCTCGTGGCTTCCGTCTGTTTTCTTCTCTGCAGATACTTCCAGGCACCAAAACTGAGGAAGATGTGCAAAGTCATCCTGCCCCTGCGTCTTTGCAGTAGATGGAACGCATTTCAAGCCAACGCTGTCGTCCGTTAATTCTCCGATGGCTGTAGAGCTGGTTGCGAACAGTGGGAATGAGACACCATGCACTCTGTCGTCCTCGAGGACTCTGCCGAACCATCTTTCCAGCATTTCTACCTTTGTGAATTTGCTTGCGTCGTACTGTGATTTCCACCATTCGATGAAAAGATTGTCAACCTGCTCTTTGCTGGTACACTGTGCAACCATGTACTTATAGCAAAGGTCGGCTGCACCAGGGTTTGCACCACCTGCCACAGCCATTTTCTGCATTTCCATGAGAGCTTTCATCGTCGATTCTCTCGGAATATTGATTACATTGTCAGACATTTTTAACCCTCCTTGATGATAATATTTAAGCCGCCGTCCGATTCATCGAACGCCAGCTGCGCTTTAGCATTTTGAATTTTTGTGATGTCCCTGCGATTTGCAATAGTATTTTCAAATGCACACATAGGTCCTGCATTGATATTGCTCGCATGGTTCGAGTCTGTCGTTTCGGTAATCTTCATAGTGTCAGAGAATACCGCAGTCTCGCTTTTTACTGTGTAATCTTTCACGTTTTGCCTCCTTCCTGGCTTAGAAGATGTCGTCAAGCACGTATGTCTGTTCTACATCATCATCCTTGCCCTTCCTGGTAAAAGTCTTGATGCACACAATGTCGCCATTGGTGTCATACAATCCGATTTCGCTGATCTCTTTTCCAGCAAGTTCACTCTCTGCAAGGGTACATTCGTATCTGCAGGTTGTGTCATTCGGGAATGTGTAACCATCAATGGCTTTGCGGAACAATTCCTTATTGAGCTTAGACTGAGATTCCGTCGGTGCAATGACCGTACCGGAACTGCTTACACCGCCTTCGCCAAACGCCATACCGATAATCTTCGGAAGCGTAATGGCTCCGGCACGTGCCTTAACCAGGTTCTCCCTAGCTTTCTTCGTGACCACCACGTTTTTGCTCTTTTCTGTACTCATTGGATATACTCCTTTCTATAGATTGAATTAAGGTTCTTCTTTCCGTCCAGCGCATTGCTGCCATCAAGAAACCAGTAATTCCTTGTTTTGGTAATGACCTGTGCCTCCACATCCATATCTTCTCTTTCGATTCCCATGTGATGCGTAACTGCAGCTTCAAGTCGTTTATTGCCGCCTCTGTGCTCCAACATAGCGTTGCCGTCGAGTAGCAGCTTTCCGTCCAAATAGACAGTGTTCCAAAAATCAGCCTCAAACTCCGAACGAATCGCCGCCCTGGCATCCGAACTTGACCGTAAGCCGTATGTACTTCTTACTTTCATTGAGTCTGTGACCTTGTTGTAGGCGCAGGCAACCATTGCAACGATTGCAACGCCCAGTTGATAGCCTCGTGTAACATCAAGCCTGTGTGAGCCGTCCAAATCCCACGAACCATCCAATAGGTGCGTATTCCAAAAAATGATGTCCGAGGCGATCCGGATTGCTCCTGCCTTGACATCATTTTCTGTTTTCTGTTCTGCTCTGAATTTTACCTTCTGCAGGTCTGCGTCTGTCGGGGTTGTAAATCCACCGAGCATATACTTAAAACCAAGCATCAGATTGTATCTCATATACGGATAGAGAAGGCTGGAACCGTCCAGCGGTTTTCTTCCATCCAGCAGATCGCTATACCAAAATGACTCTGCGATATGGAAGATTATCTTTTTCAGATTCATCTCCTCTAAGTTCCGATTGTCTGATACAATCTCGGTTCGGTCATTCATCGTAAACATCGTGTGTGACTGTTTCAGCTCATTCAGCATAGCTCTCGCTCGCTTTGATGCAAGTGTCCCTTCGCCCATAAAGTATGCTTTGAACACATTCGGGTGTGGCGCCACAAAACCATAATCTCCCGGATCGTTGATGTCTGCAATTCGTACATCAAATCCGGTAGCGGTTTTTAAGTACCCTTCCATCCGATACGGTGTCATCGCGCCCGGTAGTCTCTCTTCCGGTAAATCAGCTGTCGCCTCTCCTCGTATGGAAGATTTTCTCGCACCGGCAGTCCCCACTTAATCTCGTGGTACATCAGTCCCCATGTGGCAGTTTCCGGAAACAGCTGGTTTAGAATATCCTCAGCTATTTCTCTTGCCGTGTCGTATTCCTGGCCCATGACCTCATACAGCCACTTTCCGACATAGGAATTGTCGTAAAAGCCATCTGAAACTGAGGCAATCATGTTCTTTGCACTCTCGCTGACCGGGAAATTCTCTAAATCAAACTTTTCCACATTCACACCCCCTAACTAAAATTAAGGGTACCGGTGTCCGGGTACTCCTCGCTTTTCAGAGTGATGTTCTGCATTTTCCCATTCATCGTGAATGTTTCAAAGTCCTCGACTCCTGCGATTGCAGAAATCAACGGTCTTACATCGTTGTACCTTAGAACTCCTTCGGTTTTCGCCTGTGCATAGACCGCTCTCACGGCTTCCGTAAAGTCTGCCTTAATTTGCTCGATGCCGGTTGTTTCATCGTAGCTGAGTCCTGCAATAACATAATTTACGGCAACCGTTGTGGCTGCCGCACAAGTCAGTTCTGCTGTTCCAGTAGGAAGCAATCTTGCTGACCTATCATTCGGAGAAACGATGTAGTTATACACATCCTGCACTAGCTTCGCATTGGCCGGTTTTCCGTTTCCGTCTACCAGCACCAGTTTCACTGTACCGGGACCGTTCCACGTAGAAATAACTATTGCATCTCCTGCTCCCGCCTGTTTCGCCCATCTCTTATAGTCCGTATCGTTCCCCAGGTATGTCATGCTGTTGTCGTACTCTGCAGCGATCCTGTCGTAAAAATCATCGTCTGTCTCTCTTTCAGTGCCGCCACGAATAGGCTCCGGATTGTTAATCTCGGTCACATTCTTATCGGGTACCATCATTAGCACGACCGTATTCGCCGCTACATTAGAACCTGTGCCTGCTTCAACCGCTGATACCGGTATAAGCACTGATCCTTCGCCTCCAACAACCACATCCTCTGTGGTGGCATACTCAATCGACGGGCCGGTTTCGGTTGCCGCCGTACAGAATACCGTTCCGGATAAAATCTCGGTTCCTTCTGCAGCTGTGATTTTCACATAGCCAAAAGCTGGTTCCGCTTCGTGTCTTGTGAGATGTACCTGGCGACCGTGAAGGTCTAACCATTCATCCCAGGCGTATTCCGGGAACGCAATCATCAATGCCCTTACGATATGGAAATTGATAATTTCGTCTTTTTCCAATGCTGCAGGCATCGTCATATCATACGGAAACCCACCCGGCATATCGTCGATGTCGTCCGGCAGGTTATTCATCATTCGCTCGTGAATTTCCTCTGCTGAGTTTCCTTCCAGGAACTCCGGTCTGTTAAATTCCGGCTGCATACTCTCCACCTCCTTTACAAGCTAATCTCTATTTCTTCATCCAGTTGCTACCCTTTACCTTGAAGGTTACGTGCATCTGATCGCCTTCCCAGGTAAATTGAAAATCCCGGACATTTTCTGCCCGGGGATTTACCATAATTGCATCTGTGATTGTTCTTTCCACCATGGACTCAACAGTTTTTTCATCGTCGTTATCCATGGCACGCTCCATTTCGGTACCGATTGAATCGGGGTACGCCAAACAGCGGTACCGCTCTGTCTGTGCAATCTTAAAACACCAAATGGCGAAGGCTTCTTTGCCGTCGCATTCCTTAATCCGGTGCGCCCCATCTCTCACGAAGTCTCCCAGTTCCGGGTCCCACTTCATACTCCTTTTGTACTGAGTGTCGTACTGGCTGTCCTCCGAGATAAAATCCGGTACCTCAACAACCGGAAATAGTGGCTGTGACATTTGCCTCGCCTCCTTTATGATTTCTCGATCACATCAATTACGACTGCTTCGCTCTGAATCCAGGCAACCAGCACTCGATCTCCCGCTTTCACTGCGGGTATCGTTACACTGTGGCTATGAAGAGGAACGCCCGACGGCGATTTGCCAAGCCAGCTCTGTTCCGAGGTTGAAAGTGTCAATCCTGCAGCCAGTCTGCAGATCGTGTAGTCTCCCTTCGGGATCGGCACCGGGAATGTGTTCGTTTTCAAACTTCCGTTTGCCTGGATTTCTCCAAAATCTAAAGTCAGCGGAGACTTTGTTTTCTGCGAGGTTCTCTTATCTAACACCTGCGCCAGTTTCGCTGTCCCTGGGTGTCCGTCAAATTGATCCATCTGTATCACCTGCCTTTAATCAAAAGTTCCGTCGTCAACCCACCCATACACGTTGCTTCCACTGTCCGTATGGATCAGATGCCAAGGGTGTGCTTTCCCGGAACCGTTCTTAATCGTAATCTTTGCTTTTCCTGCCCTGGCGTTATAGCCTTTTGAGCCTGGGTAGCTGCTCACATAATGGGTTCCACCATGGAAATTCACGATGTCGCCCACATTGTAATCTTTCTTTTTCTCGGAGCTTGCCTTTTCTTTCTTTGGCTCTGCAAGTTCCAAATCCATTGTCATGCTGTAGGTGTCTGCCGTGTGCTGGATGCCTTTCACGTAGTAATACGACTGGGCCAGCTCACTCATTACATACACCAGGTCGCCTTTTCGGACAAACGGAACGTCCGGAGACTGTACTTTAATCTCCTTTTTGATTTTTCCTTCGTCGTCTAAGATTTCCTGTGCTGCAGATTTGGCGTCCGCAAGGCTTTCATCTTTACCTCTCGTATAAATTCTCTGACGGATACCATACTTTGTCTCGCCGTTTACCGTGGCTTCAACACTGGTTCTTCCATCATCGTCTGCCTTCCCTACAACCTTGACCCTAGTAATCATATCTGCTGTGCTTATGCTCTGACTGAACATCTGCGTGTTATCTGTCCGGAATACATACACCGTCTTATTGCTTCCTCTTGGAATAACGGATGTCTTACCTTTCCTGGCCTGCACAAAGCACTGCTCTTCGCCTTTTTTTGCTGCATCGTCCAGCAAATTGATGATGATGTCTGACAGATACTTATTGTTCTCCACCGTTTTGCCGTGTGAAGCATTCGGGCCTTGATATGATCCCTGCGGTATCTCCCAATCATCAAGAATCCCTTCTATCGCCGACTTTGTGCCGGTTCCGGAAGGGAAATATCTGTTGTCCTGGCTCTTCTGCAGCTTGTAAAGCTCGTCGTAGCAGGTACATTTCAGCGTATGTCCTTCGCTCTTTTCAACCGGATTCCACGTTTCCACGTACCCTCGTGCTACTTCCTCGTCCTGGGAAGCACCGTCTGTTGCGAATACTCCGACCAGGCACCCCGGCTTGATTATCTTCGACAGGTAACCCTTGGATGTCTTATCATTCTTCGCCACAAATGAGGTTCTGACGGATAACTCGCCGTCGTTCTCTTCCCATCCGAGGTTTTCAATGTACTCCTTGATGTTGTACTGGTTCTTACTTTCGTCCATAACCACGACCCGGTACTGGATTTTCGCCAAATCAATCATAGCGTGCCTCCTATCCTGGGATTGTCAGAACTTCTCCTGGCCATATCCAGTGACCGTGATCTGAACTGCTCTTTCCGTGTTTCTTTGCCGTGGACTCTATCGTATCCTTGTTTGCATCGTAAATTGTCGTCCACTTGGTACCGCTTCCCAGTTTCTTTGAAGCGATGCCCCACAGCGTATCTCCGGAGACTACTGTATAATTGCCTCCGCTCGATGATGAACTGGCTCTCGGCTTCGTTTTCCTTACAAACGCCGCAATTTTCAGTTCATTTGTACTGTAGATTTTCAGCGGTTTCTTCTGAACAAACGTAATGGAATACTCGACATTGCCATACGCTCCAACCGGTCTCGGCTGAAATGAAGAAATCGTAACATCCACGTTTATCCACGTTTCCGTTACGATCAATGTAAGCACTGTCTCATTCAACATATAGTCATTCAGAATTTTTACACACTCATTTGGACTTTTCCAGGCATTCGTCTTGACGATTGCCTCATTCTTCTTTGATGCTCCAAAAAATACACCGTCCCACGAAAACTCTGAAACATCCGTCCCCTTAGGTACCTTTACGGTACCCAGGGAGATGATGTCAAAACTTTGGTACTTGGCTGCATATTTGCCCTGCACCTTTTCGGGTAGAGCCGGGAACGTAAACTTTGAACCCTTTTCCACCGGAATTAGTTTAATATCCATTGCCTACGCTCCTTTCGTGCTTGTTACCGGCATATTGGCGAATACTTCGCTTAACTTGTCGGCGATGTTTCCGCCGAGTTCGTCTGCAATTTCGCCTAAGTGCCTTCTGATTACGGCAACAATATCTTCCTCACTCTGACCTTCCTTCGCCTCAATTTGGAAATTCGGACTAACTGCAACATTTACACTGATTGGACCGGTCTGTGGTGTAGAGGTCGGAACCTCTGAACTTACCGGAGCAAATGTTTCTGCTGAGTTGTCCTCATAATTACCTTCTGTGGTTTCGTTATAGCCATAGGATGCGTTTCTTGTCGCCTCAGTGAATAAATTATGGTCTGACACCATATCACTCAAATTTGAGCCTTCTATACGACCGCCCTCTGCGTGCTTAGAAACGCCGAGTGCTTCGCCTGCCTGCTCGTACAATTCAAGCGCTCTTGTCCTTCGGCTTGGATTTGTCGGGATAACAAACTCGTCCCAACCTTCCTCTGCTAACCATGACAGCTGAGGACCGCCACCAACTCGACCGCCCGCAGCGTGTTTCGCCGGTGTGGATGTCGTTGTTGGAATTGTCGGCAACGTCAGTAGGTTGTACTTCGGCGTTACGTTTACCGTCGGACTGATGCTGAACGGACTTGCCGTTGCTGTATTGAGAGAGGTCTGCAGACTGGTCCTCAGTCCTGCCGAGCCATTGGTAAGACTCGTTGACGCTCCCGTGTTAAGAGATGTTCCGAGGTTTGTACCGGCTGTCTGCCACTCTGACTGCAACGTAGCGAAATACTCGTTCGAGATAGGACCGTAATTCTCCATGACCGTCGAAAAATCAAAATCGGCCATCTGATCCTGCATATACTGTTGCATAAATGTGCTGAGTGTTTCTTCACTGCCGCTATTCTCCAGGGCATTGTGAAGCGCTTCCGAATAGGACGTCTTGACACTCTCGAAATACTCGCCGTAGTAGTCCGACATCTTCTTTTTCAGATCCTCTGTATTCAAGCCGATTGACTCGCCTTCTGTCGGACCTGTGATAGACTCCATGAGTTCCGTCCAGTCCTCATTAGTCATTGAATCCCAGTCGATTGCTTCCTTGATTTCCTCTGCAGTCGGTACAGAATCTTTGAAATCCTGCATAATCTTCTCTTTGGTGCCATCCGGTACCGCAAGTGCCGTCTGTAAAATCTGAGTCGCAATGTCCGTCTGAACTGCCGTATCGAGATTGAGCTTGTCTAATCCCATCCAGCTTGCCACATCAGCTGCAGTCCAAGTCTGTACGTCCGGGTGTGCCAGCAACGCATTGTTCAAAGCTGTTTCCAGCTTCTCCTTTGTACTTCCCTCAATCTCCGGCATATAGCTTGAAGTGAGGAGTCCCACGCCTCGGCAATCGTTTCCAGGTTGAATGAAGATACCCTTGCGTTAATCTCATTCAACTGGGCGTAGTAGCCATCGGTTGCTTCTTTCACGGCCGCATCGTACTCTTCTTGCGTGATAGCTCCGTCTGCCAGCTGCAGGTTCAAATTTGTGAGCGTGAGCGTAAGTGCCTGCTCGTACTGATCCGACGCATTGTTTACCTGCGCCTGCAGCTCTTCCTGCAAAGCATTGAAACTATCCATATCCAACTCTGCGCCGGAATACTTAATCTTCAATGTGTCAAATTCCGCATCCGTCCTGGCCTGCGAAATCTTTCCTGTGATAGCAGAAATCTGATCCTGCAAGCTCTGAATTTCTGCAGACTCGTCAAGACTGATAACACTATCTTCTAAGGCAATATCCACTTTTCCGCTGAGTTCTTTTCCTAAATCGTCCAGCTGTTTCTTCATGCTGCCATAGTAGCTGTCGAGACCGCTGGTATCTGCGTCGGTTCCAGTAAGCAGCTTCAAAGCGACTGTAGCCTCGTAATGGTTGTTGTCAATATAGGACTGACTATCACTGATGAAGTTTTCGATTGCGCTCTTGTAATCGTCCTTCTGCAGTTCGTCCAGTTTCATTCCTAAGCTGACTTTCCAGTTCTCCTTTTTCAAGGTTGATACTGATGATTGCAGGTCGCTAAGTGCCTGCTGTGTGTCGCTGGTTGCAGTTGTGAAGGTGTTCAGTCCGTCCGTCATATCACTGAATGTAATATCACTCGCAATACTCTTGACCTCTTCCAGGGATAACTTAATCTTTCCAAAAGCATTCTTTGCCACATTTTCGCACTCTTCCTGGAACATAGCTGAAAACTGCTCCGCAGAAACCTCGCTATCGTTCATAGCATCCTGCAGAGCCTTATTCTGAAATCGTACATCTTCGATTGACAAACCGGTTGCCTGGAAAATCTTCTGAGCTTTCTCAGCTTCCTTCTGCATTTCTTCAACATTATCCTGGTACTCTTCTTTGACCTTGTTGCCCTTGATCCATCCTGCGATACCTCCGACACCGGCGCCGATTAAAGCACCGACCGCTGTACCAAGACCAGGAATTACAGAACCAAGTGCTGCACCGGCCGCCGCACCAGCTGCTACACCGCCTGCTTTCCAAGCGGCTGAACCACCGTAAGCGGCTTTCTCGTCCTTATTATCGGACTTGATAGATTTATACAAATCCATTGCACTACTTACGAGTGTTGCACCACCGGCAATCGCTCCTGCTCCTGCACCCATTCCGACTGCAGATAAAGCTCCTGCGCTTAGTGATGCTCCCCCGGCCAGGTTTCCTGCTCCGAGGTTGATTGCCAGCATTGCTGACTTTCCGAGAAGTCCGGTACCCATTGCGGACGAACCAAGCATCGCTGTCCCAAGTCCCATCTCTCCGGTTCCCGAACCTAATACCGTCTTTCCTGCTTTCCCCAGGCTGATTGCTCCCTTGCCAAGACTAATAAACGGACTGGCAATCTTACCGAGCAATACCGCTGAGAATACAGACGACAAATCTGCAGACTTACCGCCCGGAAGCAGTTTGCCCGCATTTGATACTAAATTACCGAGTCCATCCATCAACTTCGCAGACACGGCATCGAAATCAAATCCCTCTGAGAATCCTTTAGCGAACGACGCTCCGATGCTGGTTCCCTCGTCGAATGTTTCCGAGATGTCAATACCGAGCATTGTCATAACGCCGATCTTAATTCCGCTACCGATGCCTTTTCCGATGTCTCTGGCGAAATCAGCAAATTTTGCCTTTCCTTTGGTGTCCCACCACTCCTTGAACGGATCAGCAATAAATTCATCCCAGCTCAGTTTCACCTTGCCGAGGAAATCTGCGTTTTTCCATTCTTCTGACTCTGTTAAGTCATGGAATTTCTTCTTCATGCGGTCCACCTTTGTATCTACCCAGTCCATCATTTCATCAAGACCGGATTCAACCGCTGGCATCTGATCGGTAAGCCAATCTGCCAGGCTTCTCACGTATGGAGATAACCTCTCGCCAAATGAGATTTTCACTCCGTCTACTGCACTCTGCAGCAATGTGATAGAACCCTGCAGGTTATCCATCATCGTTTCAGACATATTCGCTGCTGCTCCGTCTGCATTGTTGATGGCATCTGCCAACTTATTGTAGTCCTCTTCCGAGGCGTTCAAGATAGCAAGCAAACCTTTCTGTGCCTGTGTTCCTGCGATTGTATTTGCCAGGTTTGACTTCTGCTCAGCCGTCATACCTGCCGTAGCCGTCCTTAACTCACCCATCACATCAGATAAATCCCTGGCCTGTCCGTTGGAATCAAAAAAGCTGATGCCTAAGTCTTTCATAGCATCAGCCGCTCCATTGGTGTTCGTCGATAATCTCGTAAATATTGAGTTGAGTGCCGTACCGGCCATTGTTCCCTTAATTCCAGTATTTGCCATTAAGCCTGTCATAAGGGCAACATCTTCTATGGAGTAACTGAGCGATCCTGCCATAGAACCTGCATATTTGAAAGTCTCGCCCATTCCGGAGACTGTCGTGTTCGCATTTGATGCAGCCGCTGCCAATACATCTGAGAAGTGTCCGGCATCACCGGCTTTCATATTGAACGCCGTAAGCGCATCCGTAACAATATCGGATGTCGTTGCCAAATCTTCTCCGGAAGCTGCCGCCAAGTTGAGAATACCTTCGATACCATTCAGCATATCGTCGGTTTTCCATCCAGCCATCGCCATATAATTAAACGCCTGTGCTGACTCTTCGGCTGTGAATTTCGTGGTTGCTCCCATTTCCTTCGCCTTATTCGTCAGTTTGACAAGCTCTGTGCTGGTGGCTCCGCTTATAGCCTGGACCTGTGACATTGCGGCCTCGAAGTCCTTGTATGTCTCTATCGTGTCTTTCAGACCGATACTGACTCCCAGGACCGCTCCGACTTGGAAGATCGGATTCTTCAACAGGTTTATGATCCCTCGAACCGGGGAGGTTATGAGTCAATCGCTCGCATTGTAACGCTCCATGTTTTCCCTGCAAAACCCCTTAACCCATTACCCAGCGTAGAGAGTACCGGACTGATCCGTTCCTTCGCTTCAAGCAGGACTTCGTACTTTTCTTTCGCCCAGCTTGCCAGGCTCTTTTCGGTTTTTTGAGCTTGCTTGTCAAACTTGGAAACTGTGTCGCTCGCTTTCTTGGCTGAACTATTCGCACTATTGGCCGCTCGTTCCATCTTCTCGAATTTCTTCGTAGCGTTGGAGACTCCCGGATCGGTATTATCGACCGTCTCAATAGGAATTTCGATTCTAAGTGTTTCCGCCACCGTCATTACCTCCTTTCTGTGATTCTAGGGTTATCCGCATAGACGCAAGCATGAACGCCTGCACGCCTTTCGGTTTCTCGTAAAATTCATCGGGGGTTATTCCTGTCTTTTGGAATATGTGATGCAGTAAGCACATCTTGCCCCCCGCTTCAATTAGTTTTTTGCTACTTCCTCAATGTTGCTCTCGTAGCCGCTGAGGGTGTCGATCGCATCAATAATGCGGTCTTTCTCGCCAGCTTTAAGTGTGTACTCGATTACATCCAGCCGGACATAATCTGAAATCCTTTGCTTTCAAGCGCCTGCCATACCTTCTTGTTGTCCCATAACTTCTCTCTATCCTCTGCGATAGTCGCCTTGTGGATGATTGCTGACTGGTACTTGATACGGTCTGTGTCCTCCGGCATCTTGATACCAAGCTGCTTATTACGAACATACTTTGTAAATTTCTTACGGCACTTGTCGTACTCCTCTGAGCCGAGAGGTCTGATAGAGAATGCAAAAGCGAGCTTGCCGTTTCTGACAATCTCAACCCTCTGTGTTTCCTCTTCATCGGAAGCGAAATCTGCAGCCGCAATCAGACCTGCGATGAAGTCCTCCTCATTCGCTCTGATTACCTGCTTTGTTTCCTCTTCGTTTGTCTCCACTGTGCTTACTGCAGGCTGAGTATTCTCCTCAGCTGTTGCCTCGCCTACTGTTACACCTTTTACAAATTCTTTAGCCATTTGAATGTCCTCCAATTCTTTTTGATTAAATAAAGGGGAACCGCTCCGGCTCCCCTACTGGTTTCTTATGTGGTACCTCTTATCTGTCTACGCCGAGTAATGACTGTAACTTAGGCGGTCTGTTGACAAAGAAGTTCCAGTTTCTCTTGATAACATCGCCGACAGTGACATTCTGAATGTCTACCTGTCCGGAAGGAATACACTCCTTGTAAACCACACGTTCCTCGGAACCATTGCGGCCGAGAAGTGAGCCCTGGAAGTTCCAGTGTGGCATATTCTGTGTTTCTAATGATTCCATAAGCGCCTGGATAAACTCATCGTCCTCCACTACGATCTGAGACATAGTGAGGCTGACAGCAAATGTATTGGCTGTCTCGTGTTCCTGTGCATCTCCAAGTACGCTATACTTTGCATTGTTCCAGTTTACGTTAGACGTGAATGTGTCAACCGTAGCAAGTAAAACTCCGTCCTCGCTATAGAACGCTCCGTCCTTACCGGTACGTGCGTGTCTTGAATCACCGGCAGCTCTCTCGTTTCTAATCATCGCTTTTTACCTCCTTCTACTCATTGGTGCTGAAACGGAAAATAAAGCTGAGGTAGATATGCTCCATAGAATCCTTGTCGATAACATCGATGTCGAACCATGCGGAGTCTCCGTCTGCTGTGTAAGCAGAACTTTCGCTTACCGTGCAAGCTACCAGCTTTCCTTCCTCTCTCATTGCATCACCGACTGCCTGCAGCTGAGAAATTACAGTTGCTCGACCGTTGGTGTCGTTGTCTACCTTGCCTACCAGGTTGTCAGAGGTGGTATTGATACGTCTGATAAGCTCGAAACGAGTCTTAACACGGCGAATCTTTTTCCAGCCGTCGTCCTGGTTGTCCTTCGGCGTAATGAGGGTGTTGATCGCATTATCAATCCACACCTGTTTAGTTGTTATAGCTGAGTACCAGGCAGCCTTTCTTCTCTGCGGCAATCATTTCAGTGTTTGTCAGCTTTTCCTTGATCTCGGAGAAGCCGCTGACTACTGTATGAGTGAGCGAAGAGTTTGCCGCTACTGCGCCGATCATACCAGCAATACGTGCTGCAGTCTGATAACCGTCGATCTCCGTACCCTGCTCATTCACATGGGCATTAAGGACGTAGTGCATCTTCTCGTCATTGAATGAAGCGGCGTGTGCTTCCCTTGTTTCCAGGTCTACCGTGTGTTTCTCGGCAACGACCGCCTGTGTAAGGGATGCCGCATCAAAAATACGATTGATGAAGCTCTGCAGAAGCAGATGTACCGAAGTGTCCTCGGTATCGACGCAGATTGTGTTAAACTCATACGCCTCTACCTGCTTAAACGCATTGGAGTAGTCCCCATTCGTTACCTGTGGATCAGTTCCCTTTGTAAACTGGGACTGAGACACGTTCTGTAATGTTACGGTGCCGGACTTGATAACCTCTGCCTTGAAATTCTTGGAAGACGCCAGCGCATCCACAAGGCATTAGCTTCGTCTGTTCCGGCGGTAAATTCCACCTTCTCAAACTCTGTTGTACCAGCATAAAAAATGCACTCTTTGAGAGTGCTGTCTGAGAGCTTTTCACGGACTGTTACTACAAAGTCCTTTGCTCCGGGATATTTTGCTGTGATGCTTACTGCATCTGTGCTTTCGCTGTCCTGCAACTTGATACTGCCCTGAGTGCCGCCGTTACCGACTCTGCAGGCGATGATCGTCTTTGCGCCACCGGCGATTGCCTCTTTCATTGCGTCCGTAGTAAGTGCGGTACCGAATGTTCTTCGTAGCCATCCTCTGCAGATAACTCGATTGCCTCGTTGAGAGGACCGAAATCTGCACGGAAGATTACTGCGGTAACACCATTCATAACGCCAGCAGCGGCATTTCCGCCTTTCTTCTGAATGTTGAAATAGGTACCGGGACGCACCTTAGTTTCGCCTAAAATGAATGTTCCTGCCATTTCTACTTAACCTCCTTCTGTAAGAACTTGCTTACAATTTCCTTTGCCTCTGATACTGTGTACTCGGCTTTGCCGTCAGTTTTCAGAGCGGCTACAACGCATTCCTGCATTGTGCCGAATACGCTTCTTGCGTTGCCTGCAAGCTCGCTTACTGTGTAAACGGACTCTGCAGGGGCCTTTTTCTCCGGCTTCTTTTCTGCCTTTGTTTCAGCAGGTGCCGGAGTTGCTGTTTCCTTAGCCATGTTTTACCTCCTTAACTGTAATTTCCATGAGCTGCCATAAGCACGTGAGGCTTAGCCTTGTACCTAAGCAATCCATAGTGACCTGTGATGAATACCTGGCCTTCCTTCAAGTAGTCAGATTTGTAATTCACCTGCAGTCTCTTGATGAACATAGGCGAATAGTCCAGCATAATTACCTCTCCGTCGAGTGACAAATGTTGGCAATATCTGCGGCCATCTTCAATCTCACTGTGCTTTCCGGGCACAAAACATGGACGGCAATTCTACCGTCCATCCAAGCTACTGTATTCGTTTCTTCCTGCTTCTCAGATGAAATCAGTCTGCAGTAAACCACCGGCTGATCCGCTGAGGCTTCGGTTATCTCCTCCATCCGGTCATACCCCATCACCAGGCATTTCGGTACAATTCCTTGATGTACTTATCAACCGCCATTACTGGGTCCGGGTCGGACGTTTCCATAGACGGATATTCCAGGATGTCAAATCTGACTTCACAGCCGATTACAACACCGGCTTTTCCTGCATCCTCGCCCATAGTGAACGCATCCGTTCTCGCCCAGGTAAAGCAGTACGGCGTACCGCCTTCCGGAAGAAGGATCACATCACGCAGGCATTCCTTCACGATAGGCGCTATGTCCTCCGGGAATACATCTGTTGTGTTCTGACAGAATATCGATACCGAAAGACTACCGGCACTGTTTCGTTCTTCGTTTGCCTGCAGGTCGTAGTTGTAAGTTACCATAGGGTACTGCGTTTCACCGCCCCACCCATCCTGTTCGTCGCCCGGTGCTTCCGGACTAAAAACAGCAGGCACACCGTTGTAGGTTGTAAGCCTCTCTGCGAGTGCTGCCGTACTGACGAACCTTTTCTGAATCAGTTCTTCCAGCTTCACTCTGTCGCTCCTTCCTCAGTGTCCTGCTTTTCGATGCCGTAGGTCTTGACCTCCGACATATCGTGTGAATATCGGATTTCCCACTGAGCGTCTACCGCTTCATCAATGGGAATCCGAAAGTGATTAGTTACATTGCCGATACCCGGATGATACTGGACGATCAGCTCCTTCTCGGTGGCTGATGTTACAAATCCGGCTTTACCTTCCGGCCATGTGCGATGCTTGCCATAGACCAAATCGCCCCTGGCAATCTCGCTCAAATCGAAGGTTGCTATCGGCTGTTCTACTACCAGTGCCATATATCATGCCTCCTTAGCCATACGGCTCCTTGTAAATTTTCTCAATTTCCGGGGTTGCCTTCTCCTTGATCTTGTCTACGAATGGTCTTGCTGCCATTTTCTTCGTTCCGTTTTCAAGGTAGCCAGCATACTTCTCTTGGCTTTCCAGCTCTGCAATGATTTGGACTCCGCCACCAGCGGTACTGCCTTCGCTCTTTACCTGGCCATTCCAGTGCATACGGAGATTTCCTGTACGTCTTGCCGGTGGTTCTCCTGGTGCCGAAGCTGTGTAGGTCGCTTTGCTGTGCGGCTTGCGATATGTTCGCCCGCTTCTCTGACCTTTTAGCACTTCCAGTTCTGCGTTTCTCATAGCATTCACTGCCCTAACGCCCCTGGCTACGACTTGCCGGTTGATTTTGGCTACCTGTCCTTTGACTGTTGCCTTATGGCACTTCCTGCGCTCCCTGCTTTTCCATCGTTCCACAGTTTCACTTGACATCCTTCCTTTCCTCGGCGTAGTAGATTGTGGATATACCCAAGCTACCCACCTCGTCCAGGTCGATGATGTAAAACGTGCGATTTCCGAGTATGAGTTTATCGGACTTCTTTGCTTCCGGACTTCCCGCCTGCACAATCGTATGGGTGCAAACACGGTCTCTCGTTGAATGAGATTCCTTCTGTTCCTTCGTGGACTCGGCAAGACATCCTCTGATGATCTTTGAGCCGTCTCCTTTCGGGTCGTTTACTACCCTTCCGCTCACTGTTACAACCTGCGTATTTGACTCGACAACAAAATCCTTGAATAAGTTTCCCGGCCTTAAATACATAAATCTCGCATTTATCATCCGTTCCACACCCTCTCGTTTTCGTGCATTCCGGTATGGAAGTAAGGCGGACCATCTACCCCATTTCCGAACCGTGGCACTGACACTGATTCTGCCTGGACCTCTTTTTTCAGCTTGTCGTAATCTTCTTTCCAAAGTTTCGCCCTGCCATTCATATCCAGGCTGAGAGGACCGGTCTTTGTGTTGACCTCATACGCAAAACGACGGCACAAACTTTCAAGAAGCATCAGCTTCGCACGCTTCCACTTATTCGGGTATGCGTCGATTGCTGCTTGTATCTCCTCGTCGGTCAATGCCGTCGTATCTGCCAGGCCCTCTACCATCGTGTCTCCAAGTTCAAACCTCATACGGTCTTTGCCAAACTCCGTGATGTTTCCCGGCTCATATGTGTATGCACCTTTTGACATTAGGTATCAGCTCCCTCCGTAATGCTGTCTGTGGTTGCGTTACCGCCTACGGATTCGTTTGAATTGCCGTCAGCGGAGAATAAAGTGTCGTGCTGTTTCTGAGCCGCTTTCTTGACTGTAGCGCGTGTGTCTAAGGCGTGAAGCAAAATCAGAACGCTGTCGGACTGTACGTTGCTACTGCCTTTGCACCATCGTCCGCATTCATCTGCAGTACATCGACCACAGACTGAATATCCTCTGCACTGCAGGAAACCGCCGTCACATTGTCACCCTCGCCCTTGACTGTCACGGTAAAACCGGCATTGTCGGAGTCGAACGGTTTAAGCTCTGCGACTGCGGACTGGATCATCTCGTCCACCTGCTCCTGCGTAAATCCTTTGCTTGCATTGGCGACTGCATCGGCCATCATCTTGTCTACCTGCTCCTGCGAATAAAGGGCACCGGACTGTTCCGGTACCCCTGCTTCGTCATTTGCGATTGAGATTACGCCGAGTTTTTCTTCCTCTCGACATTTAACACAATGTCTGCCGGGATTTCATCCCCTGCGAAGAATTTTCTGCCGCCATAACTGCAGCGTTTCTTTGCAATCAATTTCATGGCGAACCTCCTTATACAGCGTCGCAACCGAAGAATGCGAGATCATCTGCGGTTTTCTTCATGTCGTATGCCATAAGACCCTCAACGAGCTCTGAATGTGTTCCCGGTGCGCCAGGATAATTCAGAATCGGAAGCAAAATTCCATTCTCCAGCATATCCCATGTGAAGATGTAACCTGCAGAAGGCTCCTCGACGGAAGGTGTGTCTGTCGCATATGCTAACAGGAATGAGTTCGGATCCCCGATATATCCCATATCTGCATTCTGTCCTAATCCAGCTTTGTTCTGAACAGTTCTGTCGAGGACAATTCTGTCAATTTCAAAGAGCTGTGCCAGTACGTTAAGATTTACTTTTGCCGGGTTAGGAGTAGAACCGCCGTATTTTACCCTCTCGAGGATTGCCGGGTGCTCTTTTAACGCATTGTAGACGTTTACACCCAATCCAAGTCTGTTAGGGGTGCGGCCGGTTTCCTCATTGATCTCAGTCATTTTGTTCTGGAAGAAAGCGATCGGGTCACTGTTTCCGTTGCTGAACTTGATAAACTGTCCGGATGTAACAGACACGGAATCGGTGCCTGTTGCCTCGTTTTTCCATACTCCTTTGCGCATGAAAGATTTTGAAAACTCTGCATCCTGGTGGATGTTTGCCTGTGTTGCAATCACCTTTAGTTCTCTGCTGGCGTGGGTCTTTGGTGTGAGGTCCCTGTCTGCGGTTAAGGTCTGTCTGACGGATATTATCAATACCCATCATCATCTGATCTACGTGGCAGGCATAGTTCTCTGTATGCTCTGAGATTACTGCCGGGTCAACTGAACCGTATGCCGGTTTTCTATTCCAGTTATCACGTAACAAATCCTCTTTGTCAAATACATAGTAATTGTCAGAGGACAGCTGCACCGGGCAAACAGGAAACATATTCTTTGCAAAAGATGTTGTTTCCTGCTGATAGTAAGCCAGCGCCATTGTTGAAAGCGCTGTGTGCGGTCTAAATGCACCCTTTGCGATTTCTGCCTGGATGCTTTTCGTTGTTCTTTTCATTTACCATTTCCTCCTTCTTTATTTTGCGGCATTCTTCTGATACTTGGAAATCTGAACTCTAACATAGTCATTCTCAGCTGCATTGCTGAGCGCCACGCCGATCACATAATCTCCGTCAGCTGCCTTTGTTGCTTTTCCTGCGGTTGCAGTTACCTCTTCGCCCTTCTTGATGCTCCGCCAGCAAGAATGTAGCCGATGTCCTTAATCTGAACATCTACCTGGTCGCCCTTTGCAACCTTTCCGGACTCTGCTCCGGAGATGTCGTTATAGCCTGCCTCAATAATTGCAATGCCTACGATAGGTGCTGTGCCGTCGGTTGCTACGACTACATCTCCATTCTCGTCATATTTGAGAATGAGGTTTCTCACATCGTCGATAGCAGCACCGGCCTGCTCTGCGATTGTCACAGACTGGTTAATCTGTGAGCCGTTGAAGTTTCTCTTTGCCATGGTCTTTTCCTCCTTCCTTAAAATCCTTCCTCAGCGTCGTATGCGTCCATAAGGTCCGGGTTATCTTCAACCTTAGCCAGCGCATCCGTATAGCTCATGGAAGGTTCTTTCTGCATATAGCTCTTGGCGATACCTTCGATCTTGCCCTCTGCATCACTTACGTGCACAGAGCCGTGGCCGGACTTGCCTACCTCGGAAAAAACGCCGGACTTGTTGACCGCTTCCACGGTGGCATCAAGAACGGCGATCATATCGTTGTATGCAGTTCCACCGGTAGCTCTGAGAGATTTGAGCATAGGTACAAGCTCCTCTTTCTTCTTGCCGATGATTTCATACTTGCCTGCTGCGGCTTCAAGTTCTCTGTTCTCAGCATCCTCACGGAACTTTCTGAGTGCTTCGATTTCTGCCTTAACAGCAGGATTGAGTCCCTTGTAGATGTCCTCGCCATCTGCAGGTGTTTCCTGGTTCTGCTCAGGCTTCTCAACAGACTTTGTTACCGCAGGTTTTCCCTCCGGAGTCTGCTCTGTCTGAGCCGGGTCGTCTTCCACGCCGTATCTCTTCTCAATATCTTCGAGAATGAGAAGCTCAGCCTGGGTCATTTTGCTCTTGTCGATCTTCATATCTTCGTTGTCTCCTTTCGACTGTTTCTTTTTGCCCTGGTCCTTTTTGTCCTCTGTGTCTACCTCCGGATCGTCTCCTTCACCGGCAGGCTTTCCAGCGGCGGTCTGTGCCTTCTCGATGTTGTCATTCAGCCTTGCAGCCGCAGACTTCATCATTGCCAGGTCACTCTCCGTCACCTCGTCACTCTTTACGATGTTGATTACCTTTCCGCCGGACCAGTTGCTAATCGCTTCCTTCACTACTGCAGTGACTCGTCAAGGCTCTCATTCATCGCTGTTGCTGCGCCGGTGCTATCCAGCTCCTCATCATTCAGAATCGAACAGAGGCTTGCCTGCAGTGCGTAGCATATATCCCAAATTTCATCAGCAATCTTTCTGTTCTTGATTTCATTGAAACGCTCGTTGAAACTAACAGAGTTGCCTTTCAGAACTTCCTCTACTGCACTGTCGATCTCTTCCTGGTTCATGCCGGCCTTTTTGCCGATGAAACCGAACAATCGGCTGACAAAACCATTCTTATCGCCATTCTCTCCTGTGGACTGCCCCTTTTCGCCTTTACTCTTTGTTAGCTTAATGTGAGCATCCGGATTTGCACCTTCATCTACAAAATCAACCTTGCTGATTCTGAGATTTTTTAACTTTGTTGCCACTTTGCTTCCTCCTTTCCGCAAGATTTATATTAAAAAAGACACCTTTGCGGTGCCTCTCCTAATAACGGAATGATGTTTCTGTTGCTGATAAACTCTTCTAACTGCTCTACTGTGGACTCTCGCAGGTTATTCAAACCGTAGCGGTCCATAAATTCGAGCAGGAAATCAGAAAAAGGCACCATATCGGATGCCTTGCTGATCTGTTTTATCAATTTGTTCTTTTTTGCTTAGATTTGTCTCCATATGTGAACTACCTATGCCCTTATTACACTCTCGTATGTGGAATTATAAGGTTAAGACTGCTGAAAAACTCAATACGCCCCATTTTTACAAGGTGTTTTCATCTTCTACTTCGACTCTCTCGCTTCTCCTTCGATTGAGACATCGGATATGTGCCGTCCTTAACCTTTTCCCATACATCCTCGTCGGTTACTTTGAAGCCGATCCACCAACCAATCGGAAGAGTGCCTGCCGGGATTCCCATTGCCTGCATTTTCTCTTCCGTGAATACCACGGATTCAACCAGGACTGCAGCTCCGCCTCTTTCGTGCATTTCTCCGCCTTCACGATAGAGTAATACATACTGGTATGCTGCGTTTTCCAGTTCTTCCGGCTCGATGATGTCCTCCTGCCAGTCCTCAATCTCTTCTCCGTCAGCACGGATAGCCACATTCGCCCAGCCAAATGCCAGGTGCTTGTCGTCGTCGGACTTGGCAATCTTAAACCTGCCTTTAATCACATTGCTGGCAGGCTCTTTCTTCTGCGGTTCTGCAGACTTCTTGATGAAATCAGAGAACTTCTTCACTTTCTCACTTCCTTCCTCTCGGTGCAGCCACTTCGATATACTCGATAGCGCAGGCACATCTCGGGTGTGCAGGTGGTAACATATGTTGTCCTGCAAACAGAACCTTTCCTTTGAAATCAAAGTCGGAGTCCATATCTACCTCAGTACCTTCCAGCGCATTGCAGATGTCGCACACCGAATCGTCTCCGGATGTACTCCATCTCTTTACCATCGTTCCAAGATACCCTTCGCCCTGTGCCTGGCGTATGCCTTCATCGGCTCCACGGTTATAAGCAAAAGCACTCTCTGTCTGAGCGATTGTGAACGCCCTGGCCCGGTGCTGTTTCTCTGCATATTTCTGAGAAGCGTCCAATGCCTTCCGGCGGATGCTCTCAATCTTCATTCTCGGATGCTCTTTTCGCATCGTAGCCACGATATTGTCATAATACCTGGCGTTTGCTCTTGCGTCACCCTCTGTCAGACCGATGCATGGACGAATGAGCCTTGCCAGTTCATCTACTGTATGGCTCTCTCTCATTTTCTTTTCCAGGAGTGCCGCTATTGCGTCCTTCTGTTCTTCTGTGCATCGGGTAACAAACTCAGCTCCTCTTTCACCGATCCAGTCGAGAACGCCAGGTGTCTGAGTGTCAAACTCAAAAGCGAGACCGTCCAGGATTGGTTGCCCGGTTGGTCCCGCTGCCATTGCCTGCGTCCACATTGACTGTAATCTCTCGGCAACAAGCACTGAGTAATCCTGTTGCCAAGCCTCTAATGTCTCTTTGCTGAGGCTTCCGTCCGCTACTGCCTTTCGGAGTTCCTGGTACGTGATGGCATCCTGCTGATCCTGCCAAAACCCGCATAGGATTTCAACCGGTTCGTCACATTCGTTCTGCAGGTACTCTTCAATCTGCGTAGACTTCTTGACTGCCCGGTGTCTTTGCCTTGCGTATTCGCTTTGGCCGTATGAACTTATTGCCATTTGCACCGCTCCTTCCTAATCGCCTTTTAGCGGCTTCCGCCACATTGTCGGGGATTTCTTCGCCTTCGTCGTTTCCATCGCTTCCTGCGGCTGTCTCAGGCTCCGGTGGCTGGTTCTGCTCCGCCTGTTGCTTACGCCGCTGGTCTACTGTTCTGTCGTCCGTTGTCCTCTCCGGCAGGTGTCCGACCTGGCGAATGTAATCTTCCAGTCCGTCGTCCGGTACTAAGATTCCGATGCCAGTCATATCCTTGATGAATGCCGCGACCTTCGTTACGTCCACATCTGCAATGTCGCCGTGGGACATCTTTGGGTACTCCGTGATGCCTGCAAAATGTTCACCGTTAATATCGATCAACGGCGGGATGCCCTGGCTGTTGAATGTCTCGCAGATCATGTCTAGGAATGCACCGATTGCCATAGCGAACAACTCCGTCTTATCGGAACTCAACGCCCAGGAACCGGTCTCTGAATGCCCTAAGAAAATAAAATCCGCCAGTACCGTCATTGCAATTCGGGTATCGTAGCGGTTGATGATCGCATTCGTGTCAAACTGTCGGGTGCCGCCGGAACTTAACAGCTCCAACTCATATCCTGCCGGAAGTACCACACCTTCCATCTCGTCTCGGCGAATACTCTTTACCATATTTTCCAACGCAATTCGTGTCTGCTTGTTGTCCTCAATATCATCGTTCCAAAGGTCTAACCCTTCCGGTCCGTGCATTACCGGGAGTCCTGCAAGGTCTCTTTCAATGCCGATTCCTTCAATCTCCTGGATTCTTCTCTTGAAGTACCAGGATCGGTAAGCATTTCTCAAAATGCTTCGTCCTTCCGGGTTGTTCTTCCTGCTCTTTGTACGGAACAGCAAAGCCTTACTCATTGGTATCGTGTAGGTACCAAAGTCCGGAGGCGGCATCTGAGTCATTCCCAGCAGATTGTCCTCGTTGTCGTATTCCCATCTGTAGAGCGTTTCCTGCGCTCTGATAGGTAACTTCTTCCATCCAATCAAACCATCCGTGTACTTACTCTTCGTGGTTGGGTTCTTCGTATTTCCCATACGGCGCTTATACACGATCTCGTGGAAGCTCCAACCGTAAGTGAGGAAAGATAAGATTTCCGAAATTGTGTCCGTCCAGGTGTCCTGCATATCGTGCATACAGCTTTCTACGAACTCTGCAGCCTCTTTGTCCTTTGCGGTGTCGCCTCCCGGCTCTACATTCCAGTCGCACTGTCTTACCATCATCTCGATAGCGAAGAGGATCGCACCTACCACATCGTCATTCTCAGACATTTCACGGTAGACCTCTATTCCTCGTGTGCCTCTCAGTTCGTGAAGGAACTCCTCATAGATTGTTCCTCCGTAGCGTCGCTGACCTATGCGACCGATTTCTTTGTTAGCCATCTGTTCTCACCTCACTTATTCCAATAACTGCTCTTGCCTAACTGGCTATCCTTAGGCGGTGCTGAGTATGTAGCACCACTCTCCAACTCTGTAAATGCCGACGAACTTGCATCCACCATATCCTTGAATTTCGACTGTGGGAAGTTCTCGCACTCGTTGAAATACTCTTCATTCCACGGTGCAATCAGCACATCAACATTGCCCTTATCCATGCCTTCGAGCCCTAACCACTGTGCCGAGAACGGTTCTGCTCTCGTCACCTTGTCTCCGGACTCTTGAATGCACTTAACAGTAAAACCGGCCAAGAGCTTCATAAAACTCTGTGCCTGGTCTTTACCTGCCTGCCTGGGTCTTGCGGAAGTCTTGTTGCTACCCTTCCGTATTTCGCCCTGTCGGCTATGCAGGTCTGCTTTATAATTTCTCTCACATCGGACGAACTCAACCGGCGATTGATAACGTCGGCCACAATGTACCGTCCGTTTCTTCTCTTTCCGATCAGCACGCCTGCTGTGTATGCCGGGTCTCCCTTTTCATCCTCAGATGTTGCCGCAAGGTCCCAGCCTCTCGCCCACTTGATAACATCGGGCGGTATCTCTTCCAGCATATTTACCTTTACTCGCTTGAACATCAAACCTGCGGCGGCTTTAATCTTCCAGTTGCCATGCAGTAGTCGCTCTCTCTGCACAAGAGCCATCGCCTGCAGGTTGGCTAAATACCCTGGGTCATTCTTCATCAGAATTTTGTTATCATGCAGCGTACTCGCAATGAACGTCACGCTCTTAGGCATCGTCTCAGCCTGTTCCGGCTTGACACCGTTCTCGATAGCTCCCTGCACTGCCTCTTCCCTGCTGTCAAACCAGGTAACGACCTCATTCAGCCGCACCATCCAGCGGATCACTCCCGACCGTTCCGGTATTGGGTAGCCGGTCTCTTGGTTTATCCACCAGGAAATGAACTCAGCAACCCAAGAGTCTGCGTCCGGGTTGCAGGTGGCTCGTACATACGGCTTTACACCGGAATCTGTACGGTTTCGAGACAGCATATAAAAGAACTGGTACTCGCTAAAGTGCGTCAGCTCGTCAAATCCTATCATCGTGAGCTGTGAGCCCTGCCAGTCGTCGCAATCTTCATCACGTCCGAGGTGGGCGAAATTGACCGATGCGCCTCTTTTGAAAGTCCAGTGTAGTTTTGGTGTCTTTAACGGCTGGGAACCTTTCACGTAGCGGTAAATCTTTCGTGAACTATCCCATAAGCTCCTGGAGATGTTACCTGCGTGTAGTCACGTCGGAAGATAGTTGCGTTGTAGTCCGGATTGTTCATGTACCGAAGCGGCTCTAACAGCAGTCCAAAGGTTTTTCCTCCGCCTGCAGCGCCTCCATAAATGCAAATATCCGCAGAGGTCGCTAAAAACATTTCCTGCGGTCCTTTCTGCGGAGCTAATACGATTTTCTCTTTCATCAATCGTCCCTCCCATTATCCGGAAGGTAAATCTGAACCTCCGCATCATTGTCGCTGGTCTGATCCACATAGTCCTGTGGTCTATCCTGCCAGCGGTCTCTCTGCCGGTTCTTCAACCAAAATATCTGAGCCGTGACATCCGGCGGTACGTGCTTCTTGGTCTTTTCAATCTTGACCGGTTTCACATTGCCGTCCTTGTCATACTCAATGATTTTCTTCTCTTCCTCGTACTCATAGCCGGTAGCCCTCTCGTAGAGACTCCTTATTACCTTCGCATCTGATACGCCTTTACCTTCTCCAAGCGCCTTGCCGAATGATTCGTGTTCCTTGGCCCATCGCATAATGGTTCGTTCGGAGACTCCCATGGCAAGGGCGATCTCTTCATTGGTGGCACCCATTGCAGCCAAAGACCACGCCCAGTTATCGTGGTAAGGGGCATTGTATTTTGGCTTAGCTGCCATACATTAACTACCTGCCACTGAGGTAGTCAGCACATAGGTACTCGATCAGTTGCCACCTGTTCTTACTCGTGATTGTCCCTTCCTTCTCAGCTTTCTTGATTGCCTGCTGAATAACGGAAGCGGACTCACCCGGTACCGCATTACTGCCAAACAGTTTAGCGAGGTAGGTCCATTCTCCTTCCTCTGTGAAACCGCAGTCGTCCATCTTCTGAGCGGCGTTCTCAATCATGGAGTGGATAGCCGCACCGACGTTTCGGATGTCCGTAAACTTCTGATATTTGCTAAGTGTCTCCACAAATCCCTTGCACTGCTCGTAGGATGCCACGCCCACAATGTCCGGAGCCTTTGATTCCAGGTCTTTAACCAGTGCGTCCATATCCTTTACCTGGTGCGGAAGGAATGTAAACGTCACATTCTTAAAATCAAACTGAACCGCAGGACTCAGCATCTTGTCGTACTGTTCCAGCGGTTCTTCCATGATCTCCTTGCCGACGAATGACTCAAATCATATCGTCCACATCGTCTATCATCTTCACGATTTCTCTCAACGTACTGTCGTCGTCGAAACCGGAAATTGCATTGTGTGCCAGCTGCTTTGCCGCAATCTTGCTTCGTGAGAGACCGGACACATCGACAATAGCGATGATTTCCTTCATCTCTGCAGCACGTGCGCTCTTTACTCTGTGGTGGCCGCTGATGATTTCCAGCTTGCCATCCACCAAAACAAAAAGAGGCAGGCTTTCCAGCTGTCCTCGCTTCTTGATATTAGCGGTCAACTGATCCTGCATCTCGTTTTTCATTATCCTGGCGTTGATGTCCTGCTCCTTAACCTTATCCAGCGGAACCTTGGCGATCACCAAGCCGGAACCCATATCATAGATTACTTCGCATCCTTCGATTTGCTGGATGCCTTTGCTCTGTTCTTCTGCCATTCGTTTTCCCTCCTTAGCCATTCTTGAAGCGTCTGCTGTTCGGTTCTTCCCTCTACTAGTTCAGCCTCATACGTGAGCTTGTAGCCGTTCTTCTTGTCCTCAACCCTGTTTACCAGTTTCATGATGCCTCGTACCTCTTTGTTCTCCGGGTACCTGGTAAGCATTGCGGTGCGCATCTTTGTGACCTTCTCCTGTTCGATATTGTCCAGGAGTGTATCTACAAAATCTCTGTTCTGCGCCAGCATATAACACAGCCTGCCGAGGCGGTATGTCTTGTGTGGCACCTTCATCACGTACCAAACGAATACGCTGTCTGCCGCCATCTTCGAGATGCCGAATACCCCAGCCACATAGCCATCAATCAGCAATGCCCTGTTGAACGTCGCCGATGAACCGACAAAATTGTGAGTCCATAACTCTCTGTAATACTGAGCCTCTGCTGACTTAATCGGGATAACCTGTACCCTGCTATCTTCCCGGATCACATAATCTCTCGGAAGCATACTGCAGTCTAACGGCTGTAACTTACTCTCTGCCGGGCGCTTTATCTTCTTGCCGTTTGCCAGGCGGTTGCCTCTACCTCCCGGTTCGTAGTGATGTAAGCATTCAAATCTGCTCTCGTGCCGGAGCGAGCATATATCGTATATCCTACCGCTTCGCCCGCTCTCTTCTCCTGGTAACAGATAACCAACGCCTTTGCATCCATGCAGAGGTCGTAGAACTGCTGGTGCCCTGTCTCCGGATCAAACAGTTCATACGGCGGTTCCTTCCAGGTCATCTTGCCCTGTGTGTCGTAGAACTTCTCATATCCGGAGAAGTAGGTCGGTGGGTTTGCAATAACCAAAGCGTGCGGATCGTCCAGCACCTCTTTCAGATGCTCCCACATATCCAATGGTCTGTAGCTCATGCCACCTAGCAGATTCTTGATTACCTCTATCTGCCGATTGATACTCTCGATGTGTTCCTCTCGTCTGAGGCGTAGGTCTGTGAGTATCTGATAGAAATAATCATTGCCCGCATTCTTCGAGGTTCTGAGGTACAGCTGCGCATACAATGCCGTTGCCGGGTCAAGAAGCTCTTCGTCACTAAAGCCTTGTGCATGGATTTCCAGTGGCTCTAATGACTGGCCGGTAATCGCATATCCGAGGACTGTTGACATCATATTGACGTCGCTGGTCTCGATCTGCTCCGGCTTAAACCCATTCTGTACTGCCAGGTTCGCCATTGCAAAGGTACCGGCACACGGCTCAACGAACCTTGTATATCCGGACTTTGCTGCAGTCTCTATCAGAGTAACAAGAAACTTCTGCTCCGACGGACCTAAGCACCCCAGGAACATTGCTCCCGGATCCATAAAAAATGCCATACCCTTGTCTCCTTCCCTAAAAATTGTTCAATATATACAAAAAGCCGAGGCGGTTCCCTGGTACTGACCCGGGGATTTTTGATACCTGCCTCAGCATATTGCACAAAAAAGACCTCAGACCCGAAGGACACTGAGGTACGTTCCGTGATAACAAATAAGGCACCGTACCCTTTCGGATGCGATGCCGTTGTTTTTGGACCGGAACCCTGCGATGAACAGGACCTTAACTATGGAATAGCCACGTGCTACTTACACCAGTTCCGGATGTTATGATTAAATCCCTGCCAAACCAAACAAACTCAGCTGCTCGTAACCAGGTTCTTCCTTCCTGCTTCGACTGCCTTCTTGACAGGTTCCTTGCCTTCTTTCTTGACTGCAGACTTCTTGACCTTCGGCTCTGACGGATCGTATAACTCCTCAATCAGTTCTCCGGTCTGTTCCGCCCACCACTCAGCGAATACGGTTCTGTGACACCAGTCTCCTGGAACTCTCACATCTTCGTAGCAGAGAAGCACAAGTTCTTTCCCTTCTGCTCTTGCCTCCGTATTCATCTTCTCGACCATATCAATAATTCTGTCGGTGCCGATACCTTCCAACTTCTCGTAATATGCAGGCTTGAATCTGTCAAGCTCCATATTCAGCATATAGCCTTTCGGTGCCAACGAGTAGCACTGCTTTCTCAGCGTGTACCCCAGCGGAAACTTCGGTGTTCCGATGCTTATTCCTACCGGGTAATACTTACCACTCTGTAATTCCTTGTTGCTATACCTGCTAATCCAAATTGCCATCTCAATCACTCCTTTTATGCTGGTTGTTTATAGTTTTATTATACTATACAGACCTGCCTAAGTACACTGAAATAGCCTTATTTAACCGATTGTTCATATTTCCTCTTCGGCTAACTGGCAGGGATTTCGCCCTGCCGTGCCTGCCGTTGGGAAGAAATACAACTGGCTATTTTTAGGGGTGACATTTGGGTTATCGGCTAATTAGCATATTACCACTTGGTAATTCTTTATGCAACCTACTCATTTTCTACCAGGTTGTTTTACAGCCACAGGGAGCGTTTAGAAATCCGCACCCAGTAAGTAAATAGCCACAATGCCACATGCTATTCCTATGTCCTTGTAGACGGTCTTATCGCTTATGTTTTCTACTTCCGAAATCTCCTGCACTGTATAAGTTTTTTCGTCCAGGTACATCATGCTTAACTCTCTGTAACGGCGCTTCGCCTCTTCGCTTCCGCTCTTTTCACACTCCTCACGGTACATTTCGGTCGCTTTTTCTATCCGGAACACACAGTATAAATCCTCTTCACGCTTGCGCTCCGTATCTTTGATTGTCCTCTCGGACTTTCCTGCTATCTCTCTTGTGTTTCCCATAAGGTCCTCAATGAACTTCCATCTCAGTTCTGCCTGCTCCTCCGGAGTGAACTGCTCTCCATCCGATAATGTCGCCTTGATTCTTCTGTACGAGCTGAGCAGTTTCTTTGTCTTTCTGACTTTGCTATCTTCCTTCTTTCTCCTACGCTCTTCCTTCTTCTGCTCTTCCTTGTATGCCCTTACACCTTCCTTGGCACCGATAGCAGCTATTTGGTTGATCTGTTCCTGCGTTAGTGGGAAGATTGCTTCGCCCTTTGCCTTCTCCTTATTCTCCGTTGCCATAATGTCGCCTCCTTGACTTTTCTCGCATTTGCGAGTATAATATTCTCAGTCACGAGTCGTTCCTATCAAAGGGGCGGCTTTTCTTTTTCTCAACGGTTTCTTGCCTTGCAGGTGGCAAAGTGTGATATGTAGCCAAAGCCTTCTGCGCTCTCGGATGATACCTTATCAGCACATACGACCTCTCCTCCGGCGTAACTATCTTCTCCTTTGCCTTCACTCCTGCTCCTGGCCTGCGGTAGCTGATCATCGTTGGGTCTACCGGCATATTCTTTCCAGCCTTTGTCTTAACCCACATAATATGACACCCGCAGTTCCTGCAAGTCCCGAACGGATCATGGGACCTCATGGGATTTTATCACTCCTTTCTTACATCACATTCCATTATTGCTCTCCTATATTCCAAACACTATCAAAGCTACTATTCCCGCTATAAACATGATCGGTGCCAGGACGATAAACAGTACTGCTCCTACCATTCCTATAAACTCGCCTACCCTTGTTTCGTCGCAGGTATCTATACCGCCACATATGAAATACTGGCCTTCGCCCGTTTCCGGATCAATTACTCTATCGCAACACTTTCCATTGCATCCATACATTTGTTGCCGCCTCTTTACCGCTTCCTCTTCGGTCTCTTTGTGCCTTCGCACCTATTTCACCCCCCCCCCCGCTCAATTTTCTTCAATTCTTCAATGCTGATGATTCTGCAGTCCGGGAGCATGATGTTCGCATCTCCCAAGTTGACTGCAGTACCTTCAATTCTCATTTTTGATAGCTCACCAGCACCGAGCATTCCTGCGCTATTCTATATGCATTATCTGAGATAATCTTCCGGACTCTCTTCTGATCTGCTACTGAGGTTCGCTTACCGTTGACCGGTATCTTCCGGAACTCAGCCTGCATCTCAGTCTCTCCTTTGTATATCCGCTCATACACGTATAAGAAACCTCTTGCCATATCGCTTATCCTTTCTCTTCGTCCGCATCAATCTTTGCCTTTTCTCCGGTATCTTTAATCTCAAGCATCACGCCAGGCTTCAAATATGCGATTGCTACCGGATGCCCGAAGAAATCCTTTGCAGCTCTTCTCAGCTTTTTCTCATACTTTGCCATCTTCTTTGCAGCATGCGCTCTTACCCATTCTCTCGCAAATTTCATCTGTTCCATATCACTCTCCGGTGTATTCATTCTGCCTCCTTACTTTCTGTTCGGTTTCTTAATTCTTTCAATCTCCTGCAGGGAAGGTTTGCCTACGCACTTCTCCATACCAGCCGCCAGTTCCTTTGCTCCTGGGTTGTTCTTCTCGACTTCATCTGCCAGGTGGCGCAGGACTAAAACTATCAGTCCCGCGTCGTTCTTGGCGTATGGAGATATGCTGTCGATAACCCTCTCTGAGTAATACTGCAGACCATGACTCACCAGGTTCATTGCCTGCTTGGTCTTGCCCTTTGCAATCAATTCATTGCCTCTGTCCACATAACTGCTCACTCTTGGTTTCATCAGTCCCATATCTACTCCTCCGGATCTTCGTAATCGTAACCTTCTGTGTCTGCATCTCCCAGGATGTCGTCTGTAATATCCTCCGGCTCTTCCTCGTTAGGTTCCTCGGCCGGTGTATCTCCCGGCTCTCCGTTGTTCTCTTCTGACGGCGTTTCTTCTGCAGGTTGGGTATCTGTTTTCTCGGTCTCCGCAGGCTTCTCTTCATCTGCCGGTCCAGGTAACGCCGGTCTTACATCTGCATCGATGTATGTACCGTCGATAATATCCTCGTTTCCTTCACCTTCCTGCTTCTGACCTTGCATGAAGTCTGAATCAAAATCGTTCTCTGCTGGGTGTTCGCAATCGGCTGTAATACATAACAACCAGTCTCTTCATCCATAACCATCTCCATCTCGTTATTGAGATTTCCACCTTTCTCGTCGGTAATCTTTACTGCAGATGTGACTTTGTGCTTGAACTGCGGCTTGCTAATCTCCCTGGACTCTCCCTTGATATTCGGGTCATAGTTCGGGATAAACTCCTTTACCATGGTAACGTCAATCTTAATTGTCATACTTCCTTCGTTGTACTGCTTCTCAATCATGTTTCCAAGAAGTCTCTGCAGAACAAAATTCATATCGTGCTTCATATTCTCGAAGGTATTGCTGTCGAAATCCAATTTCTTGTCAAAATCATTCATCACTTACTCTCCTTTGCAATCTTGCCGTATTTGATATTGTTCTCATTCATAAAAGCAATCAGTTTCCCCAGCTGCTCCTTAGTTCCGTCTGCAAAGAAACGTACTCTGTACTTCTTTTCCTGCTCAGGTTCTTCTTTTGGCGCAAACGGATCAACACCTGCGCTGCTGGTTCCGCCTGCGTTTCTCCGGCTACTGCCTGGCGAATGCCGATTTTTCAATAGACTCAATCACCTTACCCATTTCGGACTGAGGTTCTGTCTGTTCGACTTCTGCGGCGGCTTCCTGTGCTTTCTTAGCTTCTGCCGCTTTACGCTCCTCTTCTTCTGCCTCGCGCTTTGCCTGCTCCTCAGCTTCCTTCTGCTTGCGGATTTCTTCCTGGCGTTTTCTCTCGGCCTCTTCCTCAGCCTTACGACGCTTGTCTGCTTCCAGTTTTTCTTCCAAGTCTGCCAGTCTCTTGTTCTCTGCCAGTGCCTTGCTGAGGTCCAGGGTCTTGATATACACATCCTTCGCATTCAACTTATACTTACTATCCAGGATGTCGATAATCTCCAAATCTGTCTTAACCGTGTCGATCTTGTCCACAATTTCCTTCTGTGCGGTTGCCAGCTTATATGTCTGATTAAGGTAACGGCTGTCGAAAATCTTTTCAAACGGCAATACCTCGGCCAAATCTCCGATATTTTCATCGTAGGTAGCTTGATAGCCTCTTTCTTTTCTTCCTTCTGTTTTTCCTCGACGCCTTTACCTGCTGGTCGATCAGTGCGACCGGCTCATTGATAAGTGCCGTGATTTCATTTAACTCTGCCTCGAACACTGCATAAGGTTTATTGATGATGTTCTTTACCTGCTTTCTTCTCTCCTCAATAGCCTTAATGAGCTTGTTCAGCTCTGCCCTGTCATTCTTCGCTGCCTTAATGTTTTCCTCGGTGTAAACCACATTCTCGTAACCGGCGATCTTGGCTCTTACTGCAGCTCCAACTCTTCCTTGTTCCACTGAATGCGTCTGAGAAAACCATCCTCTGTCGGGTTAATCAGTCTGAACTCCATTTTCCCTGCCGGTACTACCACTGTCTCAACAACTTCTGCTTCCACTGTTTCAGTTTTCTTTCTTCCTGCCATTGTCTACCTCCTAAATTTGATCCGGTCCTACGACCTTTATCATCACATCAATCCTCGGCGTTTCTGAGTAAAACTTCCTTACCTGTGCATCCACAACTGCCGAATCATCGTGGTACGCTACCAGGTTTAGACTGTCGCAAACAATCTTGCCGATATTATCCCAGTCCGGCTTCTTGGTTGGTCTGATCCTGTGTTCCAACATTTCCCTGCGTTTCTTCTTGCTGGTAGACTTCGGAATTTCGTAATATGCAATTATCCTTACATCCAGCATTGCCCCTTCCGGAAACATCTTTCCTTTGGCTGCTTCGTTGTAAAACAGCTTCACCAGGTTTTCATAACTGGTGGTCTCTTTCGGGGTGTACGTCTTAACATACGCCCCAGCTCTTGAAAACTTCGGTCTCTGTTTCCCGAATGGCTGTCCTGGTATTGTGAAACGAATCTGCTTCATATCTTCATCCACTTTCTGCCTCCTATGCCTTGTCGCCAATCTCGGCCGACATCTTATCCGTCACCTTCTTGGCTGTCACCTTCGTTTTTCCGCTTGTTGCTTTGTAGAGTTCTGCCTTATCTGTGCCTTCCTCCACATACACCTTCAAGTAGTAATCTAACTGCTTTCCGGTCTCTGTCTTTTTTCTCTTTCCTGGCCCGACGGTATAACCGTTCTCGTGCAGGATTGCCGTAACCGTCTTGCGATCTTCCAGCTTTTCAATGCTGATTTCTGCCACCTTAATCAATCCCATGCTGTCATTCCTCCATTAAATTCTTCATGGCATCGAACCTCTTCGACGCCGCCTTTTCTCTCCAACTTCTGCCTGCAAACCTTACCGGAAAACACATCTCAAATATTCTGTCATAGATACGTCTGTATCGGATGTCCTCTGACTCCTGCATATCCTTCAATGTCATATTCGTAGTGAGGATCAACGGCTTTCCGGATAAATACCTGCTGTCGATGATGTTGTACACCTTCTCTAACGCATAATCGGTACTTCTCTCTGCTCCCAGGTCGTCGATAATCAACAGCTTTGCCGCATTCAGTCCCGCCATTATTCTTTCTTCCTCGTCGGGGTTGCCCTGGATGTTCTGCAGTATCTTCACGAATGATGTCATAACCACCGGGATCATCTGATTCAGCAACTCATTCGCAATGCAGGCGGCCGTGTAACTCTTCCCGGTTCCGACCGTCCCCCAAAACAACAACCCTTGGCGTTTCTCGTACATTTCGTCAAACCTTTTCACATAATTGCCTGCGAGGTTGTAGATTTTCTGATTGTCTCCGTCCACCTGGTATCCGTCCAGCCTTGCCGCTTTCAGCTTGGCGTCCATAAGGCTGCTGGCTTTCAATCTTTCCAAACGCTGCATTTCCTGTCTCTTCTTTTCTTCCTCTTCCTTGCGTTTGTTCTCCTCAACCTTGCACTTACAGATACATGGAACAATTATCTCCCTGCCGCCGGTAAAATCCGACGCTGGCAACCTGGTCTGCTTTTTGGTTCTGCAGACTCCGCAGTAAAGCAGTCCGTCTTTGCCGATGTAGTCGCCCTCATTCTGCTCTGTCTCGAATGCTTCTGCAGGTAAAACCTTCTGCAAATCCAAATTCATCGTCACTCACTCCTTCCGAACGGATTCTCGTTGTCGTCGTACTCTGCTTCGCTCTGTACCGGCTTGTCCTTTGGCAGATAGTCCAGGAACGGCGTTGACTCTCCTAAGAATGTCTTGCCATGCTTTATGTACATTGTCTCTGTTCTCTGCTTCTTACACTGTGCCGCATAGTTCTTTACCGCTTCATACAACTGCTCGTGGGAGAAGCCATCTTCCAGGCGGGCCTTATACTTCTTGTATGCCTGCCCTTTATCAACCTTCCTCGGGTATGCCTCCCACAGTTCCTCGAAATCCGTGGTGTAATTACCAATCGCCTTATTTGACTTCCGTTCTGCAGGCAGTACCGGTTCTTTCGGCTCCGGAAGTTCCGGCGTTTCTGTGTTTTCTCCTGCCAGTGCTTCCTTCTCAGCCTTCATGCGGTTGTAATATTCTCTCTGCCTGTCAGCCTCACTGGACGACTGGCCGATGAAGTTCTGAATATCCATCATGTAGATTGCTCCGTTATCGAGCATCTCGATTAAATCCAGCTTCTTGAATACATCCAATGCTTTCTCGACGGTGCCTACCTGGTGCCCTGTCAAAGTTGCCAGGATTTCCGGCGTGTACGGAATCACATTTCTATACATCAACCTGCCGGAATTGCTCAGGCTTTTCAGATAGAGTTTCAGCAGGATATTACTGTATAAATATCCGTCCTTCATGCTCTCTAAAATCTTCATCTCGTCCGTGTCGAAAAAGTCCTCTTTCAGCTTTAGGTAGTAATACTTTCTGTTGTCTGCCATTCAGTCACCGCCTATCTCCTTAAATGCCTGCTGTTAAGTCCATAATCGAGATCGGCTTCTTTAAGACTCTGTTGTGTCTGCAGCAATCGCACAATTCGCATCTGTCCGGCTCAACCTCTCCATTCTTGACTCTGAGGATTCTCGGCATATTCATCTCTACCATGTGCAATGCTCCTGCAGATAGTTGTCTGTTACGTGGATAATACGGATGTCCGGCTCTGTCTGCTTCGTTGCTCCCGCAATAAAGAATGGCAACTTCTCGCCGGTATTCTGTCTCACGATTTCCTGGTAGACCGCCCCCTGGATGTCGTAACCCCAGTAACGGACAAAATCGAGGTAGCCGATGTCTTTTACCCACTTCAAATCCGTAATGGATGCCATGACCTTCAAATCAACGATAGCCACTCCCGGAATGTATGAGTCCATCTTGATCTTCCACTTCGCCCCGAACAGTTCTCCTGTCATAATGACCTGCTTCTGACCGCTCATATACTTCATGAAGTATTCGTCTCGCTCGATACGGGCGATGATCTCCTCTGCCTGCTTGAAGTTTGCCTTTAACTCTCCCTTCTGAGTGAAGATTTCCGGATTGTCCTTCTTGAACTGATCCAGGCTTCCCTCAAAATAACTGTCTACATAGCTTCCTACCAGCAGTGCTGTACTCTTTTCATCCTCCCAGCGTCCGTTCAGTTTCTCCATTCCGTAGAACTCGCAAGGCATCTTGCCGTAGGTTCCGGCAAAATCCTTATATCCCGATACGCTCATGTACTCCTTGTTAGCCTCCTGGCTGTAATAATTTTCTGATGTCAGCTGCATTCTTCTTCCTCCTATTCAACCTCTTCCAAATCTAAGCCGCCGATCTGCTGTTCCTCTTCTTTCTGCTCGATATTACCGAACGGGTCCTGTGCCTCTACGATGTCTGGCTGGTTGTCACCGTAACTTCCTTCGCCGTCCTCGTCGTAAACTTTCTGATCGTCCTGGATTGCTCTCTGCATATCCACTGACAAAATACCCCACTTGCTTAGGAGCATCTTGATAACCGTCTTTAATGCCATTGCCTCAAAATCTGTCGTCCACTTACTGCCCTTCTTGTTATTTTCCAGGTCGTATCTGTACGCTGTCGAATACTTGCGGGCATGGTTCTCAACCTCTGCCGTTGTCATAAACAGTTCTTTTCTGAAACCTGTCAATAACTTAAACCAGGCATAATAGCCAGCGATGTTCTCCGATTTTCCTTCGGCTCTCTGCGTACACTTCGAGAAGTCCGTCGCAAACTCAACCTCTCCGGTAATCGGATTGTATGAAACCAGCTCGTCCTTATAGACAACCGAGCAGTTCATCTTTTCATAATATCCGGAGCGGATCGCCAGCTGGATAAATCCCTTATACATCATCTGAAACTGTGCTTCCGGATGTTTCTCCCACTGTCTCGTCTGCGGATTGTACTTATTGTTGTTGTAAGGCACGATTGCCGCAAACCCTAAATTGCTGTCAATCGGCAAATCGTAGGTTGCTGCTACAAACGCTGCGCTCATGATCGTTGTTGCCGGGCATTTCTTTAACTGTGCTGATCCAGCAACCACATTCGTAATGGATGCTAAAAACTGCGGTGCTTTCTGCCCTAAGACTTCCGTAAATTTCTTCTTTACTGCGTCCTGGGAAATCATGCTCTTAACCTGCGCTGCTACACTTAACTGCGTTCCCTGCTGTGTTGCCACTGCATTCTGTTCTGCCATACTACCTTTCCTCCTTTTCTGCTTCCGTGAGGCTTTCGCCACACAACTTTAATATTTCTTCTGCGCTCATATCATCCACGCATTCTTCACAAATCTTCCCTTCCGGAGAATCCCAAAACTTATCTCCTACCAGGATTCCGTACCCGCATTTCACGCATTCGTGAACCGGTACCGGCTCCGGTGCGTTCGGGCATCTTGGATGGCATGGGTTCATACCGCATTCTGCACACATATTCCTTCTGCCTCCAATCTTCTCAAAAACGTCGTAGCGTTTACCGAGCATCTGAACAGATAGTTCTTAACCTCGTCCTTGAATAGCAGCGGCAGGTATTCCTCTCTGTTCTCGATCTTGCTTATATCCATCTTCCGGTTGCACAACCATAAGATTTGCTCAGCCTCTTCATCTGAGATGTGAATTTCTTTCTCTCTGTACTCGTCTACGATTTTCTGCAACTCTTCGCTCATAGGCTTTCTCCTCTCTCCATTCTTCGATGAAGTCCGGCAGGTACATTCTCGCCTCATTTACGAAATATCCGACGATCAACACCACTGGTAAGACCAGCCACTCACCGCCGTAGGCTTTATAGCCTCTCTCAATGTACGCTGCTTCAACCGATACTTTGTGAGGACCAGTCCCAGGCTTACCCAAAACCAATACAGTCTCACAAATCTTCTGACTTTCTTTCTAAATCTTCTCATACCGCCTGTTCCTTTCACTTATAGAAGTAATGTTTGCCGTACTTGAAAAGAAATTCCAAATTCTCGCTGTGCCACTTACTGTCGCTCTTGCTCTCAAAATACAAAGCATCCTGGCTTTCGTTCCAATGGTCTACCTGGATCAGCTTCAATGCTTCGTAGCACTCCTCGTCCGGCTCTACTGCGTCGTATCTTCCGTTTGCTACTGGACTGAACTGGTTCTTCTGAAAAATGACTTCCTCGATTGTGTCCGGGAACTCATTGCTCCAAACTCTGTTGAGGACCACCAGCATGACCAGTGCCTTTCCTTTCACGCCTTCGCTCTCAGCTTCGGCCATTGCTATCTTGCATAGCAGGTAAGAATCGTCCTTGTCCCAATCCATACTTGCAATCAACGGTTCTTCTGTCTCAACTGCCTTTGCTGTCTCCGTTGGCTGTGTTGTCTCTTCGACCTCCGGCATATACGTCGTCTCTGCCACTTCCTCTGTGGCTATGTAGACCGGCCGGCTTTTTTCTTTCTCCTGCCCGAGCGTTTCTGAAATGCCACTTACTGCAAAACAGGCAGCTCCGACCATCGTTGCCATTCTTGCCGCAAACAATATTCTTCGCTTACTTGCTTTCTTCAATTCTGAACTCCTTTCCGGCGTTGCTCCGGCTTACTTGCCGTTCAAATACTTCTCTCCGGCAATTTTCATTTCGCTTATTACCTCTGCCATCTTTTCGAGCTGCCCGATGATTTTTTCCAAGGCTGGCAATTCATCCTTTGTGATTTTTCCATCTGCAGTTATCTCGATCAGACTGTCTCGCATATTCTTCAATGAATCCTCATTGAAGTTCTGTAAAAGCCTTAATGCAATTCCTTCTAAACTTTTCTCTTCGGTTGCCAGTGGTAGGAATCCGTGTACCGGGCATTCTCGCATACAGTACCAGTAATCAATTCCGGGGCGTTGTAGAGGTCAGCCATAAGCACCACCTTGTCCACCGGGACAACCTTCGTATTGCCAAGCTCGTAATCTGCCAATGTTGAAACCGATATCCCCAACAGTTCTGCAGCTCCTTCACGGCTCCATAGCCTCTCGTTGTACGTTGCCGCCTTTTTTCTGGCCTGGAAATACATATTTGTGTTCTCGTTTGTAGGGCCTCTTCCCATTTCTTGTTACCTACCTTCCGCTATAATTTACTTATCAGCTGGAACAGCGACCAGGTTGATTCCTAGCAGGTTATTCACCCCGCTTACGATTGCTTCGTTCATCATCTTGCCGTTAATTACCAGTGACAGCCGATCCCTGGAGACATCCAGCTGCTTCGCCAGCTCATTGACGGTCATGCTCTGTTTTACCAGTTCCACCTTCACTGTCTGACACCATTCATCGGACGGTGTTTCGGTTCTCTCCGGCAGTCCTTCCGTTCCAAGCACTTCGTTGATCTTCTCAGCGATTACCTTGTAACTTGAATTGGAATATCTGCCGTTGACTACCTGGGAAACAGTCGCATTGCTGTAACCGATTTTTTCGGCCAGCTGCTTCAATGTCATATCGTGGTCGATTACTGCTTTTTTAACAGCTTTGCCCCACTGTGATGTTTCCTGCTTCATGCTTGCGTTTCACTCCTTTCTCGCATTTGTGTAAAAACTATTTATCTTTTCTGATTTGCGTGCTATAATGTAAGTAAACCTCTTTACAAACTCGCAAACAGACGCACGAAATACAAGCACAATCTCTCGGCTCGCAACTTTGAGTTGTTTTGTATTTCATATATTTATTATAGCACGTATCTGCGAGTTTGTAAATGTTTTTACTCTTATTTGCGTATTATTTTTACCACGGAGGTTGCCTATGGAAATCATCGAAAGAATCACTGAAACCCTTGAAAAAACGGACAAAAAGGCTACTGATCTGTGCGACCGCCTCGGCATTCGGACATCTACGATGTCTACCTGGAAAACTCGCAATAGCGACCCACCAGCGAAATACATCAAACCGATTGCAGACTTCCTTGGCGTGTCAGTTCATTACCTATTGACCGGCGAAGAGGCTCCTGCCCGCAAGCTCACCACTGCAGAAGAGGACGAACTTCTCGAACTGTACCGGGCATTGCCACAGAACAAACAATTTGAGTTTATCGGGGAACTCAAGGGATTTCTGAAAGCCTATACAGAGTCTCAGAAATACCTCGACAAAGAAAAAAGATTATCAGTTTAGAATGGTACCGACTTTACGGCCGGTACTGAGGAGATGTGCCTATGAATAACAAATACTTTGAGCTGGCACGCAATGAGGAGAGGTCCGGGAACGATGCCGCTGCATTGCTTCTTTATCTCTCCTCTTTTTGTGACAGTTGCAATCACGGCACCAGGAACCGCTCCTACGGTGTCGTAGCAAAGATCCGGCACCTGCAGCACCGGCTTATGCTCACTGACCTGCAGTTGTTCGGATTGGTTCACTCATACGGTCCGCTTACGGACTCTGAGTGCAAGAAACTTTTAGACTGTTCCATACGTGGTACCGGTATCTCCGGTTACGCTTATGGATATTAACAAATTCTCAGAGCGTCTTTCGCATTGTATGCAGGAACACCACTTGAACGGTAACGACCTTGCCGCTCTTTCCGGTGTGACTGCCGCTACAATCTCACGCTACCTCAATGGACTGCGAACACCGACCGTCGATAATGTCGTGCTACTGGCTGATGCCCTCGATGTGTCCGTAGATTACCTTCTTGGACGGCATAATGTCCCGGACGATAAAATGCTCGTGTCCTTGTATTCCATCGCTTCCAGCGACGATAAGCGTGTCCTATGGACGCTCCTAGAAAGATACGGAGGAAACCATGGAACAACTAAACGGCAATGAACCATTTACCCTGCACGGTTCCGATACTTCTATCATGCTGCAGGATTTTTGGCGTTGGGCGTATTCTGATCTGCTCAACAATACCCACCGTGGAGTGCTTGCTGAATTTCTCGTACACTCTGCCCTTGAAACAAAAGATGCCACACGTGCCGACTGGCTACCGTTCGACCTTACTTCTCCTTCCGGTCTCCGGATCGAGGTCAAGTCGTCTGCCTATCTGCAGGCGTGGACTCCGGAAGATGTGTTCTCGCAGATTAGCTTCGACATTGCAAAGAAATTTGCCTGGGATGGAGCTACCTACGCCTCTATGGCTATGCGTAACAGTGATTTGTATGTGTTCTGCGTCTTTACCGCTCGTACACGTGATGTTTCAATTCTTGATCTCGACTACTGGGACTTTTATGTTCTACCCACCTCGGTTCTTAATGAGAAGGTGCCGGAGCAGAAAACAATCACGCTCTCTTCTCTCCTTAAACTCGAACCAGCAAAAACGGATTTCGCCGGCCTGCCTGCGGCTGTGGAATCAGTAAGGTTGTCAAATGAAACTACCTAACGGCTACGGCAGCGTGACAAAACTTTCCGGAAACCGTCGTAAGCCTTACCTGGCCCGTGTTACTCTAGGCTGGATCACGGACGAACAGACCGGAAAGACCGTGCAGAACCGTGTTCCTCTTGGAACATTCAAGACTAAGAAGGAAGCTCTGCAGGCACTCGCTGAGTACGGAGCTAATCCTTACGATATACAAAATGCCGCTATGACCCTGGCGGAACTCTACGACAAATGGACTGCAGCTTACTTCCCTACCCTGGAAAGTGAATCATCCTGCCGTACCATCAAGTCAGCATGGAGCTACTGCCACGCCATTGCCGGAATGCGTGTTAAGGATCTGCGTGCCCGCCACATCAAGGCATAATGGAAGATGGCTACATCATTCCTTCACGTGGAGCCAATAAGGGCGAAAAGGTGCTTGCGTCTGCAGGCACAAAATCCCGGATCAAGTCTATGTTTAATTTAATGCTGGACTATGCGCTCGAATATGAGCTTGTTGATAAGAACTACTCCCGCACATTTGAACTGTCGGACGACATCATCAAAGAAAAGGAAGAAGCAAAACGTGGCCACATCATCTTCCAGGACTCAGAGATGCAGACGCTTTGGGAAAACGTCGGCAAAATCCGGTTCGTGGACTGGGTTCTCATACAGTGCTACATGGGATGGCGACCGCAAGAACTCGCCATACTGGAACTAGAGGACGTGCATCTTGAAGAACGCTATATTGTCGGTGGTATGAAAACACAGGCCGGGCGACACCGTATGGTGCTATCCACCCGAAAATATTTGACCTGGTTAAGAAAAACTACGACTATGCTCTTGAACTTGGAAGCCACCGGCTCTTTAATGATCCGGATTCTCCGAAGGGCGGCATGGCAATCACCTACGACAAATATGCCGGCCGTTTCGATAAAGTGATCGCCGCTCTCAAACTCAGAGACGATCATCGGCCGCACGACCCTCGAATGACATTCATCACCATGCAAAGAAAGCCGAGGTTGACGAATACACCATCAAAAAACTTGTCGGTCACAGAATCACCGACATAACAGAGGCGGCTTATACAGACCGTGACTTAGAATGGCTCAGAGCCGAACTGAAAAAGATACCGTAACCCTCGTGGTTGCGGTATTTCCGCATTCTGCAGGTAACTGAAAAAAGTGTTACCTTCTCCATGTTTCCTACTTGTTACCTACCGGTTTCCTACTTTCCCATTTTCACCACTTTTTACACCATCTCACACCCAATTTCATTTTTCCACTTACAGGCACCAAAAAAGTACCGCAATCGCTGTGATTACGGTACTTCCTGGGTTTAACGTCTTTTCAATTTGTAAAGTCTATTTAGAACTTTCCAGCCTCGGCTGCTTCCTCGATGGATACTGCAACAGCTACAGTCATACCAACCATCGGGTTGTTACCTGCACCGATCAGACCCATCATTCTACGTGAGCCGGAACAGAAGAAGAACCTGCGAACTGTGCATCGGAATGCATACGTCCCAGAGTATCTGTCATACCATAGGAAGCAGGACCTGCTGCCATGTTATCCCGGATGCAGAGTACGTCCTGTACCACCACCGGAAGCTACGGAGAAGTATTTCT